>Ga0194119_10013793_pt1 | contig 10007 bp, 9 predicted proteins | sample TA2MahC100mmetaG_FD_148620 | JGI IMG/M metagenome (GOLD analysis project Ga0194119, IMG submission 148620) | Freshwater microbial communities from Lake Tanganyika, Tanzania - TA2015018 Mahale Deep Cast 100m | ecosystem: Environmental > Aquatic > Freshwater > Lake | place: Tanzania: Lake... | reverse complement strand
GATATTCTTTTTCAGATTCTATATCCTCTTGAATGATATTAATTTTAGATTGATTAATCGATGTTAACCAATCTTTTAATTCATAATTCATCGTATAATCTCCATATCTTTTCCAAGTTCCCAAAGTTCAAATTCTCTTCTAAGTTTATTGTCTTGAATCAATTTATTGTATCTTCGTGTTGCCTTAACTTTCCACCACTCGATAACCTCTTTAGGTTCATACCCAAACTTTGAGATATAATATCGTTTCTTCTCAGTCAAAGTTTTAGCACGTTCGATGCACTGTTTAAATTCATGTATCTTTGAAGCATCTTGAAGAGACTTTATGATGATTGAAATCATCTTAGTTTGTATCTTCAATTTCTTCGAGGACTTGTCTGCTGAAATAAGACGTTCCCCAGCATTAGCATTGTGATTAAACCACCAAAACATCTCACGAAAATAATCGTCATGAAATAGGGGAAGAAATTTACTTTCAGTATCCCCTATATGTCGAATATAAGGTTTAAGACCATCATACATGGATACTCCCTTTGTTGTACCGTATAGTGAAGTTGTTTCAAAGTAATGTAAATCAGTTCCATATTTTGCATCAAATTGTCGTTTGAGTTCATTGGAAGATGCTAACAGTGCTAGAAGTTTTCCACCAAGATAATTGTATCCGAATGGTTGGACTGGAACAATATTAAATCCCATTACAAATTCTTTATTGATTACTTCAAGAGGGAGCACCTCGTCAAAGTATTCGTTTCTAGGTTTAGAATTAATCGTAGGGGATCCAAATCTAATTACTCCAATTATTTTCTCCGTAGTATCTTCGGTAACAATCCATTTCAAAGTTCTTCCAGGAATTGCCTCTTCAATTGCATTTGATGCAGTTAGATTAAGAATTTCGGAATATAGATCTTGATTATACTTGGATTTTGGTTTTGAACTAGTATCAACTTGATGAATAGAAAACCTCATTTCATTGGGTAAGATGTTAAAATTGGAAAAAATTTCATCCTCAGGTCCAAATAATTTACCAGGAGAATTCATTAGTCTACTAGTTTTTACAAATCGCATGTAATCATCAATACGATTAAACTTAGAATAATATTCTATAAATTGATCTGCCGCCCATATGGCGTTTTCAGGAGATAACATTTAATAATTTATGTTTCTAGACTCATAACAAAATGTCACATCATCATTAGTCACTAAAGTCACAATATACTGCTTTTCATATTCTAGCAGATCTTTTGGGGTATCAATCATATTAGTGTCCAAAGGAACTGTTTCTGACCATCGTCCATTCTTATTTGGTCTGAAATGAAGATTGATATTTAAATGATTATATTTTTTATTAGTTGGTACATAAATTTTATAATCATCTCCTTTATTTTCAGTAAGCGCCGCAAGAGCAAAGTTTTCTTCTTGAGTTACCAATATAGTTTTGCAGGATTCCCAAAATATACTTTCAAAATCAGAATAATTTTTCAAATACTTATCTGAGTTGTCCATGATCATTCTACCAATAAATTGTGGGGAAAGACAATGATCATGTACGACCTTTTTTCCATTCAGTTTATTGGTTAATGCATTTTCACTTATGAGACCTGAAAAATTTGAAAGTCCACAATCAAAAACATTAATGTAATATATTCTTGTAATTGGGCGATAGAACTCAGGAATACCCCAATTCTCAATATTTGCACTCAATGCATTAAAGGAAGTTTTGCAATATGCTTTCCAATCTTTTTTAATTTTAGGTTTAGATTTAGATTTAATTTTCATTTAAATTCACACTCAAACTCACATTTTAGAAAAATACAAACCCTAACGAAATTCGCATTCGCACATAATTTCAGTTAATGCTGCTAGAAGATTAATTTCTTGGTCAGCCACAAACGCACATTGGTATTGATACTTAGCAACAACAAGAACGGCAGCAGGGATAGAGGCGGGTAGAAGGCAGTTATAACAGGCGTCATAAATCCTGCGAAGTAAACTAGAAGGATCGTTGTCCAAGTTGGAGACCACCCACTTTCGCACTTCTGTGAATTTTTTATCTTTGAGGCATTTAATGAGATCATCTGTGTTTACCTCGGAAAATTCAGCAAGTATTCCAGAATCAATACGTCCACTAGAAGAATACCTTTGACATTCATTCAGAACACGTCTCCAATCTGGAAAATATTTATTAATTAATTCAATAATTACTTTTTCATCAAACTCAATATTTTCTTTTTGCAGAATTTCTTTAAGTCGATTAAAAAATTGAGAAGCAATTAGCGGTTTAGTTTTCCCTTTGATGGAAAATTCCACACAGGAACAACGGGAATGTAGCGGTTGAATGATTTTGTTTTTATAGTTGCAGGTGAAGATGAATCTGCAATTGCTACTAAATTCCTCAGTAAACGCCCTAAGTAGGAGTTGTACATCGTGGGTTGTGTTATCTGCCTCATCAATGATGATGACTTTGTGTTTAGAAGTTGAGAGAATCGATAAGGTCGAAGCGAAATTCTTCGCATGGTTTCGGACAGTATCGAGGAATCTACCCTCGTCGGATCCATTGATGACATAAAAATCTGCTCCTAATTCATTGCATAATGCCTTTGCTACTGTAGTCTTACCGATACCAGGAGGACCAGCAAGAAGTAAGTTTGGGATTTCTCCCTTATCTATAAATTCTTTAAATGTTTGTTTGATATTTTCAGTAAGAATACACTCTTCAATTTTTTTGGGTCGATACCTTTCAACCCAAAGAAATTCATCACGACTCATAATGTTTGTACCCACTCAGGTTTTCGTTGCGGCATACGAAGATAATTAGATGCAACCCAAGGTTTGGATGCGATATACATCTTGTAAGCAGTAAAAGTGTCAATGCTTGTGTCAAGTTTATACTCATCTGGCATAGCACGGGCAAATGGTGTTATTTCAGTGATCTTCCCTTTAGGGAAAAGATAATATGCTTCCAACAAAGTATTGTAACATGAATGAATTTTGTTGTAACGAATATTATATTCATCACACAAGTTCATACCATGTTTAATCAACCAATAAGCATTGTGGATACTATCCATTGCCCATTTGGTGCAGGGATGATTACGAAACGCACCCTTTTCAGTTCTGTAGGGAGTGCCGTCAGTTTTAGGCAGAGTGCCGTAGTTATGACCCCACTTGTCAGAGGCAACAATGGAAAGCATTTGGCAGCACTCCAGGGGCATCTTGACGATATGTTTATCGGGGAGACAGACAGCACTTTCGGCAGGCCAAGGTGAGGTTGCAAAGATGTTCATTCTTCAAAGTAGGAATCGGGTTCCAGTGCGATAAAGTACACCAGATTATAGTCCGTATTAGTGAACTTGGAAATACCTTGTTTAGAAATCACAACATCGTATTTTCCAGAAATAATTTTAATGTTTTCTACCTTGTAATTCATCGCAAACACTTTATCAGTATTACCCACATCAATTGAATATTCATTAGATGTAGAATTTTCTTTATCCCTTACAATCAACTTAATCGTTTCTCCATTGCCAGATGCACAAAGATCTGGTACTTGGTAGACAGAAGATGCTTTAAGAAGTTGATTGAGTTTGGAAGAACCAAGTTGAAAACAAATATCCTGACTGGGAAGTTGCATGTTTTTGTCAGGAGGACTAACAATCACACTGGGATTGGAATAATAATATTTGGTTTTATTGTTATTTGTATCTTTGATAAGAACATAAGAATCGTTTGAGAAATCAAGTTCTGCATCTGGATGAAGAGACAGTCCATTTAGAAATTGACTAAGTTCATAGATACCAAACTCTTTAGGAAGTTCTTCATCAATATCTGCTTCTGCAAGAATGTTCTTCATCACCGACATGGTACGAATCTTATTACCCTTACGAAAAAGAAGTGATTGGTTAATAGAAGAAAAGTTCTTGAGAATAGTAAGGGTTTTGTCAGAAAATTTCATAGGTGGTTTTAGTTTCATAATCAACGAAATTCAGTAAGACCATTATTCTGACGAGAATAATGTCCATCAAAATGAAGAAGAAGCATCGCATAATGAATCACTTTAAGGAGATCGCGTTTGTTACGACCATCCTTATCACCATAGCGACTACCATACTTCAGGATGTTTGCCTGACAGAAATGTGCGGCAAGGTCTTTTGCTGCCATCAGGTCAATCGTTTGCGTGTCTCTATATGCCTGATTGTGACCGCAATAATGACTACCATAGGTGCTAGTCACATAGTCCTGAATATCTTTTAGGATTTTATCTTCATCGTATTTCCAAAGATGATTCTTAGTTTCGTTCATTTGGGGATTGTTAATCAAAAATTCAAGGTCGCTGTGTCCCCATGGACGCATACCATCGTCAACGGGGGTTTTTTCAAGATTTAGGGATTCAGTCATGGTAATAGTAAAAGTTGATTCAATCATAAAAATGGGAAGGCATAATTACCTTCCCCAATCATATCAGATATCTTGTTGCGTGTCAACTGTAGCATCAAATGCCGCATACAATTGAAGAAATGCTTGTTTGGTTTCATCGTCAAACCGATTAACACAAACTTGAACTGCCTTCATACGATCATTAAAGATGCTGTAGGCACGAATAATGTGAGTAAGACGACGGGTAGAAATAATTTCGTCAACACCACCATCATAGAAGGTTTTACGAATACTATCCGCCCAATCTGCGAGTCGCTGACAGAATTCAGAGTCTTCAATTTCCAAAGACAATGCAATCTTGTTCAAAATTTTAACTTCAGTTTGAGAAGTCGGATAATCTTGTTCAAAGGTTACACAGAAACGCTCAAGGAATGCTTCGTTAAGAACATTGGTGCCGATAAAACGACCATCATCACTACCTTTACCTTTAGTATTGGCAGTGGCAATAACGTTAAATCCAGAAGTAGGTTTTACAAAACGACCAATCTTCTTAAGGAAGACGCCTTTACCTTCAAGGATAGACTGGAGACACAGGATCTTGTTGGAAGCAAGGTCAACTTCATCGAGAAGAAGTACAGCACCACGCTCAAGTGCTTCAACCACAGGACCGTTGTGCCATACGGTTTCACCATTCACTAGACGGAAACCACCAATCAAATCATCCTCGTCAGTTTCAATTGTGATGTTGACACGAATCAATTCCCGACCAAGTTGAGCACATGCCTGTTCCACCGAGAACGTTTTACCGTTACCAGACAGACCCGTAATAAACGTCGGATAAAAAAGACGGGACTGAATAATGCTTTTAATATCTTTAAAGTTACCAAACTGGACGAAGGTATCATCTTTATCAGGAATGAGATTTTGTTCAGCAGCAGGAAGAACAGCGGGTGCTTGGTAAGAACGTTCAATTTGTTCCACTTTTTGTTGAGTTACTTCAAGATTCCATTTACCATGACCCACCTTAAAGTTTTCAAGACGGCGAGTTACAGTAGGATAAGAAATGTCATTCATAGCGCAGTATGCCCTGATGTCAGCAGAAGTCAATTTGCTGCCATAAGAGGACTTGAGTTCATTAATAATTTTGTCGTCAGCCATAATAAGTTTGCGAGGCATTGGTTAGGTGAGTTGTCTCAACAGATGAATAATACATGAAAAAGGGGGGGTAGTAAACCCCCCAGTAGACAGTTTGAAAAGTGGTCCTTGCGTAAAAAATTAATCAGACTCGCCAACTCTTGGTCTGTAAGGATTTTCATATTCACGTTTTACTGGTTTTGGTTTTGGTTTATTTGCATTTGCTGCTCTCTGTGCAGCTTCTGCATATTTCTGTTCAGGTGTTCCCATTAAAGAGGATGCGCCAAATTCCTGTTTAATTTTATTTTTTACAAATTTTAAAGCAGGATTCATCTTAGGTGGTAACTTGATTTTAGTCAATTGACTTCCACCAGTTTTAATCACATTTTTAATTACCCCAGCAGCAAGTTTAGCAAAAGCACTTTCATCCAAAGAATCCATCATGATTAAAGCATCCTCATAGTTTTTAACGTAACCTTCAGATAATAGCATGTCTGCAACCAAATCAAAAGTATCTACAGATTCTCCTGCAAGTTTTGTATTATATTTTTTACCTTGGAACTCAAATTCTTTTGCTCCACCAGTTCTTGCTTTCTTAAAAGCAACATCAAAGTCACCAGCAATGCTGCCAGTTCCAACAATCTTAGGGCCAACTTTTAAACGATTTCTAATTCTACCATCCGAATCCATCGTGTTGTATTTGTTGACGCTGGATTCTGGCTTTGGCTTTTTTTCAGTATCTTTTACTAGTGGGGCAACAGCACCAGCAGCAACAACTCCAGCAGCAGCACCAGCAATCGCTCTTCTAGCAGCATCCATTGCACTTGCACCATCTGTCATTTTGGAAACTTTTGGCGATACTCCAGATCCAGGAGCAGACTGAGCAGCAAGTCTTTGGATTCTAGCATCACCACCAGAGCCTGTAGCTCTGAACGGCATTCCAGCGTCTGTAGGAGTGCGTCTAGGAGCTGTTGGTTCAGGTGCTACTGGAGATCTTCCTGCAGGCAATGCGGGTCTAGAAAGAGAAGTGTCAATTTTCTTTTTTAACTGCATTATTGCATATTTACCAGGAAGTTCTGGTTGTGCTGCTGGTCTTGCAGCTCTTGCAGCTCTAATTGATGTTGATGCTGCTGCACCTTTCACAACAGTCTCTGGTTTTTTACCAAGTGCAGTTAATGGTTTTAGACCTGCCTTTAATCTCCCCCCAGAACTTAAAGCATTAATAATTGCTCTAAGTGCTGCTACTTTATTTTCCCCAAGATATTCTACAGACTCGTTCAAGGATTGAAGATCATCTATTCCATAGCATTCCAAGATTTCATTCACAAATTCTTCAACTAAATCTTGAGCAACAAGCAGTTCTGCAAATTCTTCACACTCATCAAGAGTATCAAAATAGTTTTCAAGAATACAGAATTCCAAAACTGAATCATATAAATCTTGACAATCAATTTCTGATGGTGTATAGACTTCAGAATATGCTTCAGTTAAATATTTAATCTGTTTAGAGTCCATAATTGAGTGTAGTCTTTATGTATTATTTATGCTATGCAACCAATTTTACAAACTCATTCAGAAACCTCTTGTTCATTTTTTTAGAGTTCAAGGACTTTTTAAAAGCATTACGAATAGTAGATTTTGATGCATCCTCATCAACCTGAAAAGCAACTTCATTTGACAATGCAGTAGAAGACATTCCAAAATAACTATGATAACCAGAATCAGTAATTGCAATACTACGTTCTTTTTTCCATTGATTCATAACTTCTTGGAAATTTTTAGAAGAAGTATTGTTACGAATAAAATTAGTTGCATCTCTGGTGCCAATTACACGAATGCCAATAAAGTTAACTTCATTAAAAGAATCTTTTAGATCACAAAGAAGAGTTTTAGTATATCCAACATAACCATGATTGTTAATTTTGTAAGTCATGCCAGTCTTACGATTGCGAAGAAAGCAATTATTACCAGTTCGGTTCAAACCAAGATGAGGTTCAGACTCCCAATTGTGCTTAATCGATCTGTTAAACGGAAGTGGTCCTGCCTCACCATCAGTTAGAATCACACAGTGAACTTTTTGAAGTTTATTCTCGTTGTTAAATTGAGGAATAATCTGATGAAGAGAAATCAGACTTTCATTCAAAGGAGTTCCTGACAAAGAAAGTCTAGCAGGATAAGTAAAAGGACAGTTATAATGATTGAATGAATGAGCAATTCTGAAGATATTACGCATCTGTTCATCAGTTTTTTTGTTATTAACTTTACTGGTAAAAATGTTCATCAAAGAAAATTCTCGATCAATATGAACAAGATTTTCTTTCTTATCATAATTATCTTGAGGAATAATTGGTTTCTTATTAGAATCATATTGAAAACCATTCCATTCATTAGTAAATGCATAAACTTCAAACGGAATATTAACCTTGCGGCAGAACCAAATAATATTATAAAGTTGCTTTAGAGTATCAAGAAGAATGTGAGACATTGATCCAGACCAATCAAGAATAAAGATAAGTCCATGATTTTTACCATCAGCAAATGTCGTTACCTTCCTAAAAAGATCTTCATTATACTTGTAAGTATGAAGTTTGCTACAATCTAGAACTCCAGTACGTGATACAGAAGCACGAGCATAGGAATCTGCTGCCTTACGACATTCAAATTCTTTCACCAGATAATTAACTTCTTTCTGAGCATCTTTTTTAAATTTGTTGTAAAGATTATCACAGTATTCAAATACTTGTAAGGAATGATATTCGCACTGAATATTTGTATTCCAAAAATTTTGAATGCAGTTATGAACATCATTATTCTTACCAATCACCCTGTCCAATTTAAGTTTAGGCAGTTCCACATATACGTTTTCATGCCCCTCCATGTTTACCAACTCTTGAATAGCGTCATTAAAAGAATCCAGAGTTTTAACTTCAGGTTCAGAATTAACTTTTTCATCTTCATCAACTTGTTGAGAATTAGTCCCCCCATAAGAAACATTCTCTTCAGAATCTTTAGATTCAGATTCATCATCATTTGCAATTTGTTCTTGCTGTTCCTGTTCAGAAGAATCGATTTGATTATTAGAAGCACCAGTATTAGAAGATTGAACAAAAATTTCTACTTGTTCTTGCTGCTTTTGTTCTTCTTTACAATACTCATAAAGTTTTACAGCAGCATTCAAAGCATCATCAAAAGTTTCTGCATCAGCAATCAGATTAGCAATCTCCGTTTCTTCCCCACGATCAATGGGAATAGACATATAACTACCAACCTTAAACCACAGATTTACCCTATCTGCAAGATTGAAGGTATTCAGATCTTTGTCATTGATAGAAAAGAAATCATCTTCAACAAGTTCTTTGTAACCATTGTAAAAGATTTTATTCAATCCATTATAACGACGCTTCATCAATTTTTCAATGCGAGCATCCTCCACAACATTTACAAATTGAGGAGGAACTTTGATTTGCTCTGTCCAGTCCTTATCAGGAGTATAGAGAGCGTGTCCAACCTCATGACTTACCAACATGTCATAAACAGTCTCAGATGCTTTTTCCCACATGGGAAGAGTAAGCACTCGCGTATGGACGTTAAACTGCGCTGTACTGCACTGTTTGTGCTCAACCACAAGGTCTTCAGTAGCAAGCAGTTTAGCAAGTTGGGACTTGATTTCGTGATTAACAGGCATGGTGTTTGTTTGAACTGAACTTATAATACGAAAAAGACCCCCCGTTGTGAGAGGTCTTGTGACACTTGTTTAACTGTCTAAGCAAGGCACTGCGTCTTGCCTTTGCTTGACGGAGTGCTTGTGGTCTAAGTTTCCGCTTTTGTTCTTTTTTACTATGGTGTTGCCAGTTGGGAGTAGTCATTGATCGTGTCCAGAACGTTAATGGTTGGAAACCATCCAATACTAGTTAGGATTGTAGTGTCTGCCGCATTATCCTGTCTCTCTCCTGGAGTCAGTTCTTTAACTGGCAGGTGCCCCATCCCCATCTTCTCAGCAAGGTCTTTAACATAAACAGACTTACCAGATCCAACAGACACTGGTCCACAAACTTTACTACTAGCAAGATAACGAATTGCTCGACATACATCCTTAACATGAATCCAATCCCTTTTATGATTGGTGACATAAGTTGCAGTTTTATCTTCAAGCATCCTATACATCATATCTAGACGACTATCTGGGCCATAAACAGTGGTAAATCTCATCCCAACAGAATTAGGTGGTGCCATCTGTTCGTTAATCCACTTTGTCATAGCATAGGGATTTTCCCAATAATCTTCTTCTACAGCACTGGAAGAAGCGTATAAAAGTCTAGTATTTGTCTGCCTACACCAGTCAAATATTTTTTTAGACTTTACAACATTATTTTCATAAAACTTCTGTGGATTCTCCAAACTTTCTCTAATATTTGCAAATGCTGCTAAATGAATAATCAAGTCATAATCATCACCAACAAAATTATCAATGTCATAAGGAAAGTCCATTCCCACAACTA
>Ga0194119_10013788_pt1 | contig 10009 bp, 8 predicted proteins | sample TA2MahC100mmetaG_FD_148620 | JGI IMG/M metagenome (GOLD analysis project Ga0194119, IMG submission 148620) | Freshwater microbial communities from Lake Tanganyika, Tanzania - TA2015018 Mahale Deep Cast 100m | ecosystem: Environmental > Aquatic > Freshwater > Lake | place: Tanzania: Lake... | reverse complement strand
ATACAGCGATTTTCGCTCCCGCCGGTGGCAACGTCGGTATCGGCTTTGCCATTCCCGCCAACATGGTCAAGGCCGTACTCACGCAGCTGATTGCCCACGGCAAGGTGCGACGGGGTTACCTCGGAATCGAAGTACAGGCCTTGAACGCGGATCTTGCCGAGGCCTTTGGTGCCAGTCGCACTGAAGGCGTGGTCGTGGTGCAGGTCGACACCGACAGTCCCGCGGGTCGCGCCGGCATCCAGCCGGGTGATGTCATCGTCAAACTCGGTGACAGGAACATCGGCAAACTCGGGGACTATCGCTCCCAGGAAGCGGTGGTGTTTGCGGGCGGCAAGCTGCCAGTGACGGTGCAGCGCAACGGCCAGTCGCGCTCACTGATCCTCGCGCTGGATGCCTGGGATGGAGAACAGGTCGCCGGCCAGCAGATCAGCTCCCGGTTGCGCAGTGTGCAACTGCAGAACTTCCGCCAGCCCCAGAACCCGGATACCAGCGCCGGAGTGCTCATCGCGGAACTTGCCAATGACAGCCCTGCGGCGGTGGCCGGTTTACGGCGCGGGGACGTCATTGTTGGCGTCAATCGAATCGCGGTGCCCAGCATCGACAAATTGCGTGAAGCAATCCGGAATAAGAACCAGCCGCTGCTGCTGCGTGTCTATCGGAGCGGGGAGTTCGGCTACATCTCCATCCGCTGATTCGCTTCCTGTTACTCGAACATGATGACGGAGCGCGCCACTTCGCCGGTGTACAGCGCGTTCAGTCCGTCGTTCACGTCCTCGAGTTTGATTCGCCTCGAGATCAGATCGTCGAGATGCAAACGGCCCTGCAGGTAGAACTCGACAAAACGTGGCATGTCGACACGGAAACGGTTTGAACCCATGTTGGAACCCTGCATCTTTCGCTCTTGCAGGAACTCGGGGCCGTGCAATTCCACCATGGTGCCTACGGGGATCATGCCGATGACTGTGGCAGTGCCGCCCCGACGCAGCATCTTGAATGCCTGCTCGGCGGTCTTTTTCAGGCCGATGGCTTCAAAGGAATAGTGCACGCCACCACCGGTCAGTTCGCGTACCGCTTCGATGGCGTCCACTTCTTTGGCATTGACCGTATCGGTGGCGCCGAACTTGCGGGCAAGGTCCAGCTTTGCCGCCACCATATCCACAGCGATGATTCGCGACGCACCGGCGATCGCCGCACCATTGATGGCCGACAGACCCACCCCACCACAACCGATCACGGCGACGGTGGCACCCGGCTCCACTTTGGCGGTGTGAATCACAGCGCCAACTCCGGTGGTCACGCCGCAGCCGATCAGTGCCGCGCGGTCGAGTGGCATATCGGGACGAATCTTGGCGATGGCGTGTTCGTGGACGAGCATGTACTCCGCGAAAGATGAGAGATTCAGGAACTGGGCGATTGGCGCGGACTTGCTCCCAAGCCGCGGTTCCTGTTCCGCGGACCGCTGCAGCTCAGGCTCCTGACAGAGTGACATGTGGCCCGTGAGGCATTGCTCGCAATGACCGCAGAAGGCGCTGAGGCAGGTGATGACGTGGTCGCCTTTTTTAACGTAGCGGACATCGCTACCTACTGCCTCGACGACACCTGCACTCTCATGTCCGAGAACCGCCGGCAGCGGGTATGGGTAGGCACCATTCTGGAAGTGGAGATCGCTGTGGCAAACACCGGCGGCAACCGTACGGACCAGTACTTCCCGTGGGCCGGGTTTGCCGTGACTGATGTTCTCGATGGAGAGCGGTTTGTTGACTTCGCGCAGTACGGCAGCCTTCATCTCTTTTCCCCGTATGGTGTATTCCCCGATGTGTCGGGAGTGTGCCAAAGCCACTCTTTATTTACTACCGTGTGTACTGCAGCTGCCCGTACCACACCTGTCCTTACTACCTCGCAACGGATGGCAGTAACATGCAGGCATGAACTCCAAGGCACAGGTACTCATCGGGATTGGCAGCAATCTGCCATGGGCGGGCAAGACCAGTGTGGACATCGTCAGGGATGCATTGCAGGCGCTGCGAGTGCATGCCCGGAGTGGATTTCGCGCATCGTCGTTGTATCGCACCACGCCGGTCGATTGTCCACCCGGGAGTGAGCACTTCATCAACGCCGCCGCTGCCTTTGAGGCACATCAGGATCTCACACCGGAAAAACTGCTGACCGAAGTCAAGGCGCTGGAACGTACTTTCGGGCGCGGCGGCAGCTGGCAACGCAATGCACCCCGACCCCTTGATGTGGATGTCCTGACCTTTGGCAGTGAAACCCGTGCATCCAACGAGTTCATACTGCCGCATCCACGCGCAACACAGCGGGCCTTCGTGCTCGTGCCCCTTAACCAAATCGTCCCTGATCTAGTGTGGCCAGGCAAGACCACAACGATCCGCGAACTCCTTGCCATGCTCGACACGGACGAAGTCATTGAAAAACTGGAGTAACGGATACCATCATTCCGCCGCGGCCGCCGTTGTGGCGGGGTTGCTGCTGTTCTGCGGCAGTTTCGCACATGGGTACCCGGCAGCGACTCATCAGACATTCTCCTTTCTCGCGGCGAAACTGTTCAACCAGTGTGCAGAAAGGTCAGGCGACACGCCGCTTACCGCGATGCAGGTTCGATACCTCGCGCGAGCAACCGTCGAGATGACGGATCGCAGTGCCCCCCTGCGCATCTTCCGCTGGAACTACTACGCACCCCAGGACTTTTCCGGGCGCGTGCTCGGCGGGCTTGTGGACACACGCTTCAATGGCAACTACGAAAGGCTGGTGGCCGCACTGGATGAACCGGGTACGGAAGTCGAGAGGCTCGAAGCCCACGGGGCCGTGAACTTCTACCTGCACCATGTCACCACGCCGCAGCGGGTGGTGCCGGTTTACACCAACCGCCTCTGGCGCATGTCGTTTTCTGACCGGTTTGATGCTGTACTTCCTGACGAAGAACGTATCCTCGCTGCGCTGGGAGATCCCTGTGCAGTGATCCGCGATGCCAGCCCGGATATGCGGGGTTTGTTGCATGTTCTGGCTGAAGAAACCCGAGCCCGGGTACGTGAATCAATCCCCGGCATGCAGGTGACCTGGGAGGTGTTCTGGGAATTTGCCAAAGAAGACGGCGCGTTTGGTGAATACGGTCCGGCGGGCAACAACTTTGGTCGTGAGGTTGAGTTCGACTGCGGTGATGAGGGCCGGTGTGTGCTGCTCGACGACGATCCGTTGTATCTGGATTTCGTGGCGGCACGCCATGCGGCGGCGGTATCGGCGACGTTACAACTGTTGGCACGGCTCGCCAGCGCTGGGAGCGAACCGCAAGTCGAAACGCAGTCCGAGGCCGAATCCCTTGTTGAGTGATGTACGCGTCCTCGATCTTTCTGCTTCCGAAGCGTGGCTCACCGGACAACTGCTGGCGGACATGGGTGCCGATGTGCACCTTCTGGAGTTGCCAGATGAAGTCGCGACGGATACCTACTGGCGATCCGCCTTTGCCAATGGTAAACATGTAGAGACTCTGGACTGGCGCCGTGATCGGGCGGCGCTCTTCGATAAGCTTGCCCATGCAGACGTACTCATCGAATCCCTCGGCCGGGGATTTGATGAAGCCGTTGGTGTTGCCCGCGAAGTGCTGGCATTACGCTTTCCTCGACTGGTGCATGTCTCCATCACGGGATTTGGCAGCGAAGGTCCGAAGGCGCGATATCAAGCCACCGATCTCATCGCCTGCGCCGCATCCGGATTTCTGTATGTCAGTGGCCGGGCGGATCGTGCACCGCTCCGGGTTTCCGCGCCGCAGGCGTTTCACCATGCAGCCGCAGACGCGGCTGTGGCAATCCGTTTGGCGTTGACGGAGCGCGAACGGTCTGGCCTCGGTCAACACATCGACGTGAGCGCGCAGCAAAGCACGACCTTTGCCTTGTTGTCGCGCGCGCTCGATAAACCAACGGGTCAGCCCAAAGCCATGCGATCCGCGACCGGAACGCAGATCGGTGCCGTGCAGCTGCGCAATCTTTTTGATGCCAAAGACGGGCCGGTGATGATCCTGCAAGGAGTGCTGCCGCCGGTGCATGCGTTCATGACGCGGTTGACTGAATGGCTGCATGGACTCGGTTATCTCGATGCATCTTTGCTCGGCCAACCGTGGGGGCAGATCGCCGCACGCATGGCGACCGGGACGGTGACTGCAGAGGACTGGGCACCCATTTCCGAGGCCATTGCCAGGGCGGCCGCAGCACATACCAAGGCAGAACTCATGGATGTCGCCGTAGATCGTCGCCTGTTAGTGGCCCCCGTGTTTTCCGTCGCCGATATCCTCGACAGTCGCCAGGCGCAGGCGCGAAAACTGGTGCTGCGGCGATTCGGAGAACACCGCCTCGGCCCCTTCGCTCATCTGTCAGGTTCGCCGTTGCCGCTCAAACGAAGCGACGGCAAGGCCTGGCAGGCCCGAACACCAACAAGGACCGCTGCTTCCGCGGATGGTGCCTTGCCACTTTCCGGCGTGAAAATTCTGGACCTCTTCTGGGTGGTGGCAGGCCCCGGCGCGACCCGCATGCTCGCTGACTATGGCGCCACTGTCGTGCATGTGGAATCTGCCACCCGTGTGGACATGATCCGTAATGTACCGCCCTATCATGGCGCGGTGATGAGTCCGGAAAACGCGGCTGCGCACCACACGACCAACGCCAACAAGCTCAACATCGCGCTCAATCTGACACTGCCGGCAGCGCGTGAAGTCCTCGAGGATCTGGTGAAGTGGGCGGACGTGGTGACCGAGAGTTTTGCGCCGGGCGCCATCGAGCGTATGGGGTTCGGTTTTGAGACCATCCACCGTCTCAATCCGCGCGCCATCATGATCTCGAGTTGTCTGCTGGGCCAAACGGGACCATTCAGTGGTTATGCCGGGTTCGGCAATCTCGCTGCGGCAGTGAGCGGTTTTTTCGGACTCACCGGTTCGCCTGCAGAACCACCGACAGGCTGTTCTGGTCCCTACACGGATTTCCTGGCGGTGCGTTTCAATGCGTTGGCGTTGCTGCATGCGCTTGAACACCAGCGTCGCACCGGTGAAGGCCAGTACATCGACATGGCACAGGCAGAAGCGTCATTGAATTTTCTCGGTGCGGAATGCGCGCGCTACTTTGCCACCGGCAGAGTGAGTGAGGCGCGTGGCAACCGTGATCCGGATCTGATCCCGCAGGGCGTGTTTCGGGTTCAGGGAGAAGACCGCTGGATCGCGCTCTCCGTACGTAGTGACGCCGAATGGTCGCGTCTCTGTAAGTTGTCAGGGCATGCAGCGCTGTCGGGTCTGCAGAGCTTGTCGTTTGCCGAGCGGCGGGCGCGTGAAGACGCACTGGAAGAGGTGCTCGCGCAGTGGTTGGCGGGTGAGGATGGCGCAAGCATTGAACGGCGCTTGCAGGCTGAAGGCATACCCGCCCACTGTGTACTCGATACTCTCGACCTCTTCGACGATCCGCAGCTCGCGCACCGTGGGCACTTCATTCCGGTGCGGCACCCAGACCATGCCAACGCGCATGTAGAGAGTTCACGTCTGCTGATGTCACGCACATCCGCCAGAAGACCTGAAGTTGCGCCCTGGTTTGGTATCGACAACCAGGCGGTACTCAGCGGCATACTCGGTTATGACGATGCGCACATTGCCGCTCTCGAACAGGCGGGTGTACTCAGCTAGAAACTTCAGCGCTGGACCAGCTGGTCACAATCCACCAGTGCACATCCATGTCCGGAGTCCTGAATGCACTTGGCGATGACACGTGTTGTGGAGGCTGCTGAATCGTTCACGGAAATTTCCGTGGCAGTGCTTCCCATAGGGCTGTTACCAGCGGCGTTTGTGCCTGCGGTGTTTGTGGCTATGGGTCGGGTATCCGTTGGGTTGTCTTCTGTTGCGGCGAAGCCGGTATTTTTGTCGGCAGGTGGGCTCGTGAAGTTCTGCCCTGATTGATCTTGAAACGTGCCGGACCCGTTCGCCTCTGCAGCAAGCTCCTGTGAAGCAGACGGCGTCATCGCGGCAGACATCGGTTGTTCGAACTAGAGCAGCGTCGCCACAATGACGGCCATGACCGCCAGCAGCATCATCGGTGCCGCGTTTTCACCCAGCCATCCCTTGCGTGCGATGTTCCCAGGCGCCGGATTCCGGGGGCCGAAAGATCCGGGACGTCCCTGTTTCAGCCACGCGGCGAGTATAACCAGCATTTTGTCGGCGGAGCGTGAAGGCCAACGGCGAAGGTCAATCACCGTATCGTTTTCGAACGGGATCTGTGCCGGTGTGATATGCACGAGTACCGCATCCGGTCGATTCCGGAGGATGTCCACGAGCCAGCCGTTGGCGTTGAGAGTGTCGCCGCAGATCACCAATACGTTCTTGGCTGACACTGCACAAGGTCGAACTTCAGAAGAATCACACTCGAGCCCAACCAGTTCGAGGAAACGCTGCAGCGGCCGCACGAGGTGGGTATCTTCTGGTGCATGGAGGATGAGCGTGGTCATGCCTCAAGGTTAGCTTTTTTCACCGCGCCAGCTGGCTGCAGGCATAATCCGGACAAAAGCTGCCGCCACCGGCTATTCACTGCCGGAGGAGAGAATTCACGGGCGGCAACTGGAGTAGAGGGGACATCACCGTGCATCTCGGTCTCACGCCCTGGGATTGGACCAATTCCCTGGCGCGCCATCTGCAGGAGCAGGCGCTTAAAGCTGAACAGCTCGGTTACGAGTCGTTCTGGCTGCCGGAAAACCACTTCAACGCCACTGCGATCCCTGAACCCTTGATGTTGCTCGCGGGTGTTGCGGGTGCGACGTCGACCATTCGCCTCGGCACCACCAGCTACCTGCTGACCCTGCGGCATCCGTTGCTCGCCGCCGAACAGGTCGCCGTGCTCGATCAGCTGTCCGGCGGCCGGGTGATCCTTGGTGTCGGGCGTGGCTACGCGCCGGACATGCTGAAGGCATTCAATGTCGTGCCACGTGAGAAACGGGAAATATTCGAGAGCGCTCTCGAGATCATGCGCCAGGCGTGGTCTGGTGAGCCCGTGCCAGTTGAAGGTACCGCGGGAATCACAGTGGGTCCGCGGCCGTTGCAGGAACCCCATCCGCCGATCTGGGTGGCGGCATTCGGACCGAAAGCGCTCGCGCAGGCGGGCAGATTGCAGTTGCCCTATCTTGCGTCACCGATGGAAAGCCTCAATGTCCTCAAAACGAACTATGCGAGCCATCGAGAAGCGGGGGGCCCTGAAGTGGACTGCGTGCCGGTGATGCGAACGGTTTATGTGACAGAGAGCCATTCGGAAACGGAAGACCTCAAGAGGCGGCTGCGTGAACTCGTGCGTCCGGGAATCACCAGGACCGATTCGCAAATAGTTGACTTGGATGACTGGACCATCGTTGGCGAAGCGGGTTACGTGGCGGAAAAGGTTCACGAGTATCGCGAAGTGCTCGGCATGACCCATATGATCGCGGCGCGGCTGCGTCTGCCGGGGCTCGATATGACGCGGGTCTTCCGCTCGGTGAGTCGCCTGCCGGAGATTGTCGCCGGTCTTTGATGCGGCGAAACTGTGGGGCGCACGCAGGCGCCACCAGCCAACAAACAAGAAAAGGGGAGAAGAGCATGACATTCAGGGTATTGTGGCCGGTGATGCGGTGGCCGGGTGACCGCGCGCCGGAACTCGCAAGTGTGGCCAACGGTGGCGAGGCGCTGTTCTATGACTCGGCCAAATCCGTGCCATCCGAGGTGTGGGCTAATGCCGACGCGCTGGTTAATGGTGTCGACCTGGATGCATCGATTCGCAGTCAGCTGACCCGCTGCCGTATCTTCGTCAAGCCGGCCGTGGGCTTCGACAACATCGATCTCAAGGCGTGGGGTGAACTCGGTATCCCTGTGTGCAACGTGCCGGACTACGGTACGCAGGAGGTGGCCGACCATGCCATCGCCCTGATGATTGATCTGATGAAGGGCATCACCTTTCATACCCGAGAACTCAAGAAATCACCGCGGCAGTACTGGCGTCCGGCGCTCAACCCGTTTGGCCGTCGCTTGTCGGCTTGTACGTTTGGTGTGGTCGGCCTCGGACGCATCGGCACCGCCGCAGCGCTGCGCGCCAAGGCGTTCGGCATGCGGGTCGTGTTTTATGACCCCTACGTTTCCAACGGCACCGATCTCTCGATCGGGGTCAAACGGGTTCACTCCCTCACGGAGCTCTTTGGCATGTGCGATGTGGTCAGCATCCATGCGCCGCTGTCAGCGGGTACCACGAAACTGATCAACGCGACGGTCCTGGCGGCCAGCAAACCCGGGCTCATTCTCATCAACACGGCCCGTGGTCCGATTATCGATCTGGATGCACTGCATGACGCCCTCAAGGCCGGAACCGTACAGGCGGCGGGACTCGATGTATTGCCGGAAGAGCCGGCGAATCCAGATCATCCACTGATCCGCGCTTGGGCTGCGGATGAAGAGTGGATCGATCACCGGCTGGTGTTGACGCCGCACTCGGCGTTTTTCACCCCTGAGAGTGTGTACGACATGCGTTACAAGGCCGGTGAAGTAGCGCTGACCTATCTCACTACGGGGCGTTTGCAGAACTGCGTCAACGAGGCGTTTCTCAAGAACCGGCGCTGAGGTTACCAGGCTGCTAAAAAAGCAGCCTGGTAAGTCATCTATGGATGGATGGCCTGCAAATCCAGGGTGAAAATTTAGGATTTGACGCGAGTGGGCGTAGCCCCCTTACTTTGAAAAAAGACAGATGAAAAAGTCCAGGAAGGGACTTTTTCAGTAACCTGTTAGACGGGTGGCGGCGAATCAACCGTCATGAAATGACGCCTCTTGCGCGCCACTCATTAAAGTGATCGGCGAGGCCCAGCTCTGCGAGGATTTCGCGGGTGTGTTGGCCGACGGTGGGTGCATCGCCGGTGGTTTCGAGTGGGGTTCCCGAGAAGAGTGGCGCCGGGCGCGCTTCGATCAATTCACCCGCGACGGCATGCCGGCGGCGCCGCAGATTGTGGTTGTGGCGGATCTGCGGGTCGTCTTCGAGTTCAGTGAGTGTTCGAAAGCGTGTGAATGGAACGTCTTCGCGCTGCATGGCCTCCGCGGCTTCGGCGACGGTCATGCGCGCTGCAGCCGGGGCAGCCCTTTCGGCGAGAATCTCCTGCAGGGCAAGACGGTTCCGCGTTCTCTTCTGCAGTGTTGCGAAACGTGGATCTGCAGCTACTTCCGCCATTGCGAACGCCCGACACATTCCGGCGAATTCATCCTGTGAGAGGGTCATCGTCACGCCCCAGCCATCCTTGAACTGGTGCACCGTACCTGACGCGCCGACAGGGGGGCGCTGATCTACACCATCGCCTTGCAGGATGATGTCCGCAGTGGTGTCCGCCCAGATGAACTGCAGCGCGGTATCGAGCATGGACAGTTCGATGAGCTGACCTTTGCCAGAACGGGTTCGGGCGAGCAGCGCGGCGGTGATGGCCTGGAAGCCCGTCCATGCCGTGAGCTTGTCGAGCAACAGCATGTTCACCTGCTCGGGTTTATCCGGATGTTCGCGGTGAATGCGGCCCTGAATGGCGCCGATACCCGAGTAGGCCTGAATGATCGGATCGTAGGCGCGATCACCCGCACGCGGCCCGGTCTGTCCGAAGCCGCTGATGCTGAGATAGACGATGCCGGGATTGATCTTGGCGAGGGCGTCATAGCCGACACCTAAACGATCCACCACACCGGGGCGGAAGTTCTGGATGACAACGTCGGCACCTTTGGCCAACGCTTCGACGATCCGCCGCCCCTCCGGCGCACCGATGTCGGCGGCAATGCTGCGCTTGCCGCGGTTGATCACATGGAAGAAGCCGGAATACCCGTTACGTGCGCTGCCGACGTGGCGCTGGATGTCGCCGGCTTCGACCCGTTCAACCTTGATGACATCGGCACCTTGGTCGGCGAGCAGCGCGCCGGTAAATGGCCCCGACACCACTGCAGACAGATCGATCACCCTGAAGCCGGTCAGTGGACCTGTCATTCTGG
>Ga0194119_10013786_pt1 | contig 10011 bp, 10 predicted proteins | sample TA2MahC100mmetaG_FD_148620 | JGI IMG/M metagenome (GOLD analysis project Ga0194119, IMG submission 148620) | Freshwater microbial communities from Lake Tanganyika, Tanzania - TA2015018 Mahale Deep Cast 100m | ecosystem: Environmental > Aquatic > Freshwater > Lake | place: Tanzania: Lake... | reverse complement strand
AAATCTCGCGCGCTGGCAAGGCCAGTTGCCGCACACGGCCACTCCCCCAGCCCTGCAAGACCTGGCTGGCCGGTTGACCCCGCCGCAACTGGATGCCCTCGAATACGATCTGCGCGTTCGCTACAAGATGAAGTGAGTGAGATGACCCTGACCATCCGAAAGTGCGTTTTGCTTTTTGCCGCGATAGCGCCTTCCGCTCTGGCGCAGTAAAGCACGTGGCAGCCGCGGCCCGGGCGCGGCGTGATCGCACCGGTGTTCTTACGCCCGTCGTTCAACCGGTTCTGGGCCGGCCCAATGGAAGTAACTCTGCCTGCCACCGTGCGCCAGTCGGCGTTCCTGATAACCGCCGAAGCGGGCCTTTCGCGGCGCGTGGCGCTGGACCTCACGGCGGGCTACACTCAGGTTCGCTCTGCGGCCTTCGGCGGGCCGGAGCGCGACGGAGGCTTGGCCGACACACAGTTCGGACTTCGCTACCAATTGACCTCGGGCGGCGCGTTCCGGCCGGCGCTGTCGGTACGCGCGAGGGTGATCGTCCGCGGCACCTACACCGCGGACCGGCCTTACTCAGCCGGCGACGGCGGATCGGGCGCGGAGCTTTCGATATTGGCGGGGCAAACTCTCGGTGAGCTCGGCGCAGGGATTTACGCCGACATCGGGTAACGCGTGCGCAACGGCCCCGTGCCGCCGGAACTGTTCGGCTCGGCGGGCATCTACAAAATCGCCGGGCCGGCTGCATTCTCTTTCACGTTTCGCAGGGCTCAGGGCCTTGCAGGCACCAACCTGATGGACGCGAGCTTCACGTTCCTGAGTCTGCGGGAGCGTCAGGACATTGTGGAAGGAGGTATCGGATTTGGACGAGGCAGCCGTTCGTATCAGCTCTTCGTGGCCCAAGCCGTCGGCGGACGGAACACGGGGCGGAAACTGGTGACGGGCATCGCCGTTTCGTTCGGCTTCGGTCTCCCTTGGCGCAAATAGCCCATCTTGACCTCTGCGGACTGCTGGCCTCGGTGGCCTGGATGGCCCTGCGCGTTCAATCACAGCAGCGCGGCGGCGTGAGCCTGGCCACGCTGCTGACGGTGCTCGCGGTGGCATGGGCCGCGACGTTGCTCGCCTGGCACAAGGCGGACGCCTGGCCGGGCGCGGCGAGCAGAATCTGGTTTTGGGCCATTGTGTTTCGCCTCTTCGGGCTCTTCGGCCAACCCGTGCTCGAGGACGACTATTTTCGCTACCTGTGGGACGGCTATCGGATGGCCACTAAGGCAGACCCATATTCACTGCACCAGCGGCATTCTTCGATGCGCCGCCGTGCCCGCGGCGCTGAGGGCGGCGCTCGACGGAGTGAATCATCCGCACTTGAATACAGCTTACGGGCCGGTTTGCCAGTGGCTATTTGCTTTCGCCTACTGGTTGCTGCCCGCTTCGCTCCTACCGTGGAAACTGGCCGTCATTGCCGCCGATCTGGCCACGTTACGGTTACTCAGCACGGCGGCCACGCCAGTCGGATTGCTGCTCTATGCCGGGTGCCCGCTGCTGATTCAGGAGACGGCATTCTCGGCGCATCCGGATTCGCTTGGCGTCCTTGCCGTCGTGGCCACGCTGGTGGCGATACGAAACGGGCGGCCGGCTTCGGCCGGCTTGGCGGCAGCGGTAGCCTTGGGCGTGAAGGCGACGGGCGGGCTGGCCGCCCCGCTCGTGTTGTGGCGCGGCGGCCGGCGGGCGATGGCAGGGTTTGCCGCCGCCGCCGTGCTCTGGGGCCCGTTCCTCGCGCGGGGTTCCTGGGCGGAGTGGCCGGCCGTGGCGGCCGCAGCGCAAGAGTGGGAATTCAACTCGTCGTTGTTTGCCCTCGCCAGTTGGGCCGCCGGCGAGCACTCCACGCGCGCCGCGGCCACGGCCCTCGCGCTGGGCCTGGCTGCGTGGTTCGCCTTGCGTGAGATGCCGTCCGCGCCCTCGTGGTGGCCCCGTGGAGGCTGGCTCTATGGCGCAGCCCTGCTGGCCGCGCCGGTGGTGAATCCTTGGTACTTGCTCTGGCTGCTGCCCTTTGCCGCGGTGTACCCCAGCGCGTGGGCGCTCGGCGCGCTCGGCTTCAGCAGCCCAGTTAAGCCACGGGCCTGCAGTTGCCTGCCGCCGGCCTCGGCCCGTACGATCATCCGTCCTGGTTGCGCCCGCTTAAGTACGGCGCGGTGGCCGCAGCGGGTTGGTGGGGACGGACCCGATGCTGAGATTCGGTTGTTCGCTCCGCAGCCAGTTCATCGCTGCCGCGATCGTGCTGGTGGGTATCTCCGCCACGGTGGGCTACGCGGCTTCCTACGTGCGTACGCAGCGCGTGCTGGCCGCGTCGCTCGGACGCGAGTTGCTTGGCATCGTCAACTCCACCGCGCCACGGCTGAACGGAGACGTGCTCAGCTTCATCACGCCGCTCCCGGACGGAGGGTTGAGAGGGCGGGAAGAGTTCGAGGAAGCCCGCGCCGTGTTGCTGCAAGCCACGCAGGCCAACGGATTGGAACACGCACCCGGCCAGAGCCCGCTCTCCATTCTGCGCCCCGCGGAGGATACGCCCGGCGAACTCGAGTTTGTGGTGATGACCGACCCGGACGCGACGGGGAAGTTGTATGCCGGCAATCGCTATCCTGCCATGGAGCACCATCTCCGCGCCCTCAGCGGCCACGGCATGGCGAGCGGAGTCTATTCCGACGCAGCCGGGCTTTGGATCTCGGCCGTGGCGCCAGTGCGCAGCAGCAACGGAAAGATCGTCGGGCTACTGCAGGCAGACCGGCCGGTGAACTTTCTTCACCAGCAGGCCCGCACCGAGGCCCAGTGGCTGGCACTCGCCGCCTTGAGTACGCTGGTGGCCGGCGCGCTGCCGGCCGTGTTGCTGGCGCGGAGCCTCACTCGGCCCGTGCACGAACCGATGAGGGCCACGCAACAACTCGCCGCGGGCAACCTGAACCACGCCGTCAAAGTAGACCGCTGCGACGAGCTCGGCGCATTGAGCGCGGCGGTCAACGACATGCCGTGCAGCTCCGCCAGACGCGTGGCGAGTTGTTGGTGAAACAGGAAGAACTCGGCGCGGCGCTTCAGGCGGCGCACACCGCCGGCCGGGCCAAGAGCGAATTCCGCGCCAACATGAGCCACGAGTTGCGCACACCGCTCAACGCCGTGATCGGCTATAGCGAGATGCTCCTAGAAGACGAACCCAAACCCGAGTTGCGGTACATCGAATCCTCCGGCTATCACCTGCTGGAACTGATCACCACCATCCTAGACTTTTCCAAGGCCGATGCAGGCAAACTGCAGGTGACGATGAAGCCCGTCGCAGCCGACCTGATCGTGGGGGACGTCTCCGCCACCATCGCACCACTGGCCGCCAAAGGCGGCAACCGCCTCAAGGTTCGCAACGCGCTCGCAAGTGCAACCGTGCAGGTAGACCCGCTGCGTTTCAAGCAAAGCCTGCTCAACCTGCTGAGTAACGCCTGCAAGTTCACCGACTATGGCACGGTCACCATCGACGTCCACCGCGGGGAGCGCCGCGGCGCGCCCGCCGTCGCATGGCAGGTGAAGGACACCGGCCCGGGCATCGCCGCCGAGGATTTGCGCCGCTTGTTCAAGCCCTTTTCGCAAGTGGGCGAGCCGTCCACGCAGCAGATTGGCGGCACCGGATTGGGCCTCGCGCTCAGTGCGGAATTGTGCCGTTTGATGGGCGGCGAGATTGCGGTGGAAAGCGAAGTGGGTGCCGGATCCACGTTCACCATCTGGCTACCCGAATCGCCAGAAAGCTAAGCCTTGGCGATTTGCGGAATCACCTCGCCGTACACATCGGTCAGGCGCATCTTGCGGCCCTGGAAGGCGAAGGTCAGCTTGGTGTGGTCCATGCCCAGCAAGTGTAGAATCGTCGCGTGTAGATCGTGCACGGTCACCACCTGCTGCGACGCCTTGTAGCCGAAGTCGTCCGACGCGCCGATCGCCTGACCGCCGTGAATCTTCGCACCCGCCATCCAGATGCTCATCGCGCCGGGATTGTGGTCGCGCCCCAGGCCGCGCTGTGAAATCGGCATGCGCCCGAACTCGCTGTGCCACAGCACGAGCGTGTCATCCAGCAGGCCGCGTTCTTTGAGATCCGTCAACAGGCCCGCAATCGGCGTATCGGTTTCGGCCGCATGCGCCGTGTGGTTCTCTTTCACGTTGCCGTGCGCATCCCACGTATCTGTGTTCTGATTGCCGATGCCGCCGTGATAAAGCTGCACGTACCGCACGCCGCGCTCGGCAAGACGGCGCGCGATCAGACACTGCCGGCCGAACGGCGCAGTGATGGGGTTGTCGATTCCGTAGAGCTTCTTCGTCGCCTCCGGCTCGCGGTCCACATCCACCGCTTCCGGCGCGCAAGACTGCATGCGAAAGGCGAGCTCATACGCACTGATGCGCGCCGCCAGTTCCGAGTTGGCCGGGTTCTTTTCAAGGTCCATCGCGTTCAGCTTGTCGAGCAATCCCAGGCGCGAACGCATTGCGTCGTCGCTGACGCCTTCCGGCGGACGCAGATCGAAAATCGGATTGCCCTTGGAGCGGAAGATCGTGCCTTGATAGGCTGCCGGCATGTAGCCTGCGCTCCAGTTGGACGGGCCACCGAAGGGGCCGCCGCGCGCGTCGTAGATCACGACGAACGCCGGCAGGTTCTGATTATCCGAACCCAGCCCGTACGCCACCCAGGAGCCGACGCTCGGCCAGCCCATGCGCACGGTGCCCGAGGCGAGTTCGTAACTCGCCATCACGTGATCGTTCGAACGGCCTTTCACCGAGCGGATCACGGCCAGCCGGTCCGCGTGATTTTCGGCGATGCGCGGGAATAGCTCGCTGATCGGCAACCCGCCCTGGCCGTACTGCTTGAACGTGAACGGCGACGGCATCAGCGGACCAGGGTGCCCCTGGCGCACGATCAGGTCCCCAGTCACCGGGAGCGGCTCGCCGGCAAATTTGGTGAGCGCGGGCTTGGGATCGTACGTGTCCATCTGGCTCACGCCGCCGCTCATGAACAGCGAGATGACGCGCTTGGCGCGTGGGGCAAAGTGCGGTGGCTTGGGCGCGAACGGCGAACTCGTCACCACGCCGCCCGTAGCGCACCCGGCTGGCGTCACACCGGATTCGGCGCCCAGCAGATTGTCCTGCGCGAGCAACGTGGCGAGGCCGAGCCCACTCAAGCCCCCGCCGGCTTCGAATAGGAATTTGCGACGATCGACGAATCTCGGCATGGCCGGTGGTTACCTCAGGTAGATGAACTCGCTCAGATTGAGCAGCACGTGGGTGAAATCGTTGAGTGTGTTCTTGGCGAGGAATTCCTGCGCTACGCGCTTTTCGCCGGCCGACGGCGAACGGCTGAACACCAGCCAGTAAACCAAGTCCACCTGCTCGCCCGCGCCGCCCGGCGCTTCGATGGCCACGCGATCGGCCAAGCGCCGCGCCTGGGTCAGAATCCACTCGTTGTTCAGCAGCGTCAGCGCTTGCGTCGGTACGGTGGACGTCAGGCGCGTGCCCGTCGCGACGTTTTGATCGGGCAGATCGAACACTTCAAAAAACGGCAGCGGCAACCCGCGCTTGCGATACACATACACGCTGCGCCGCCACACCGCCGGGCCGTCCTCAAACTTGCGCCAGATGCCCTTATCCATCGACTCCAGTACTTCAGCGGGCAATTGCGGGAAGATCGCCGGGCCGTGCATTTTGCGGTCGAGCGAACCCGACACCGCGAGCACGGAATCGCGCACGGCTTCCGCTTCGAGGCGCTGCGCGCGGTACCGCCACAGGTATTGGTTATCCGCATCGGTGGACAGATTTTCGGACGCGGCAAACTGGCTCGACAGGCGATAGACGCGCGACGTCATGATCAGCTTGTGCAGCTTCTTGAAGCTCCAGCCCTGGTCCATGAAGTCCACCGCCAGCCAGTCGAGCAACTCCGGATGCGTTGGCGGTTCGCCCACTTTGCCGAAGTTGTCGAGCGTCATGACAATGCCGCGGCCAAAGTGATGGCGCCACGCGCGGTTCACGATCACGCGCGAGGTCAGAGGATGATTGCGCGAGGTGAGCCACCGCGCGAGCGCGAGCCGCCGGCCCGATGTGCGTTGATGCGCCGGGCGAATCTCCGTGGCGCAATCGCCGTCGTCCACCACCGCAACGAACCCGGGCTTCATCACCGAACCGGGCGAGCCCATGTCGCCGTGATGCAGGAAGTACGAAGGCGGCACAGCGTACGGCGCCTTGCCATCGGCGAGAAAGCTGCCAGGCTCCAGCGTTTCGCGGCGCGGTCCTTTACCTGGCGCCGGTTCATCGCCCGCGCCGTCCGGCACGTAGCGATAGTCGCCGTCGGTGATCCCCATCGCCACGGGAATCGGCTTCGGCCGGTCATTCTCGATTTCCTTGATGCGCGCCTGCAGCGCTTTCCACTGGGCGAGGTCAGCAGGCGCGAGCGACTTCTCAATCTCCGCAGGGGTCACTGACGTGGTGCGAATGATCTGGTTGGCCAGCAGCACCTGCCCCGCCGTGCGTTTCTCCTCGGGCGTGAAGACCGCGTCTTGAATGTTCTGCGGCCACTTGCGATACTTGGCATCCAGCAACTTGGCGCAGTACGGCTCTTCGAGAGCGCGCATCTCTGCCTGCACAGGCTTGATCCGCGCGTTCACGGCGTCCACTTTCGCGTGGTAGGCCTTGGCTTCAGCATCCGACGTCAGCGGGTGATCCACCTCCACGTAGCCGTAGAGCGACGCCTGCAGTTTGTAGTAATCCTGCTGGCCGATGGGGTCGAACTTGTGATTGTGGCAGCGCGCGCACTGCACGGTGAGTCCCAACACGCCACGCCCGAGGGTGGCAATCATGTCGTCGAGATAGTCCACGCGGAACTGAGGATTGTCTTTCTCGCGGAAACCCACTTTGGCGTAGTTGCGCAAGAAGCCGGTGGCAATCAGCCGCTCGTGCGTCACCTGTTCCATCTCATCGCCGGCCAGTTGTTCTTCGAGAAATGTGTTGTAGGGCGTGTCCTTGTTGAAAGCTTGAATGACGTAGTCGCGATAGCGCCAGGCGTTGGGGCGGTCGAAGTCATGCTCGTAGCCGTTCGAGTCGGCATACCGCGCGACGTCCAGCCAGTGGCGGCCCCAGCGCTCGCCATAGTGCGGCGAATCGAGCAGCCGGTCAATCAGCTTCTCCCACGCGTTCGGCGATTTGTCGTCGAGAAACGCCCTCGCTTCCGCAGGCGTGGGCGGCAGGCCCGTGAGATCCAGATAGGCGCGGCGCACCAGCATCGCGGGCGAGGCAAGCGGCGCGGGCGTGAGCTTGCGGTCAAGCTGCGTGCGACGCACGAAGGCATCGATGGGGTGGCGGTCCCAGGCGGCATCGCCCGTGGCGGGTGGCGTGGTCTTCACCGGCTTGCGGAAGGCCCATTGATCGCGCGCTCCGGCCGGCACGGTCCACTTTTCCAGCGCCGCCAGGTTCTGCTTGGCCGACGCGGCGTTGCCGCCATCGAGCGGCGCACTCCATGCCGCGCCCTGTTCAATCCACGCGCGAATGGCCGCAATCTGCGCTTCCGGCAGCTTGCCGTCCATTGGCATCAACGGCTTTTCGGCACCCGAGATTTTCTTGAACAGCGAGCTTTCTTCCGGCTTGTGCGCCACGATCACCGGCCCCTTGTCGCTGCCCCGGAACGCGGCTTCGCGCGTGCGCAGGTCCAGCTTGGCTGCTTGCATCGTGTCGCCGTGGCATTTGAGGCACCGCGTTTCGAGGATCGGCTTGATGTCTTTGACGAAGGACACCCCGGCGCCAGTTTCCTGGGCTTCTAGCAGCAGGGCGCCGGCAAGGGCGGCCACTGCCGACTTGGCAGCGAGTCGGACCAACATCAATGTGCGCAACTCCAGTCTTGTCTGGATTATATCGGCTCCCAAAATCGATTTGTGGAGGCGTTGCAAATCTGCGATAAAGAAGATCTAATATCGTCCGCCGTCGCCGTCCGGCCGCCGCGCAAGCGGATCTCGCATGAGGAGTTCGAGAGCATGATCGACGCCGGCATCTTTGCCGGGCAACTGGGACAGCAGCCACCGCACGCCACAGCAATTCAGAGCACTCAGTCAGCGCTCATTCAGCTTTTCGGATCTGAACGCGTGCGCATCCAACCCCCACATCGAACTCCTTGGTTCAGACCGGCGATGGAACGTCCCGGAACCCGACCTGGCGCTGCTCGGCGAAGCGAACCCCGAATTTAGCCGCCGCCATCCGCGCGCCGATGAGACGGTCCTGATTGTCGAGGTGGCCGACACGACAGCCCGCTACGGCCTCTCCACCAAGCGCGATCTCTACGCCCACAGCGGCGCGCCCGAGTACTGGGTGCTCGACCTCGGTCGCCGCTCTGTCATCGTGCACCGCGACCTCAGGCCGGATAGCGGCACGTATGCCGACACCCGCGTCGTCGCCGCTCATGAAACGGTACTGGTTAGTGGGAAAGAAATCGCCGTCACCGAACTCCTGCCGCACGATGTGTAGCAAGAATCGCGCTTCTATGCCGCGAGTATTCCGCAGGTCTTGCGCGCTGTGAATGGGTACGTGCTTCTAGCGTGACGGCTCGTCGATCTTCTGGAAGCGGAACTCCAGCCGCCCCGCCTTGCCGTTGTTGACACCGCTCACCACAGCCACCAGCGCCTTGCCGTCCGTCTCCAACCGGTATTCGATCCGTTGCGGAAAATCGTGCGCTGGATTCTCGAACACCACTGCTCGCGCTTCGCTCTGCGTGAGTTTGAACTCGGTGGGCGCCTTGCCTCCCGGCTGCGCCACGTAGAACAGATCGCCGCCGCGCGCGAAGATCCGCAAATACTCGAAGGCCACGACCCTGCCGCCGGCAGTCGTGCGGTTCATGCCCAACATGATGTTCCCCGCCGGCGCCATCCAATGCTCTTCCGACTCGGACTTTCCTACCGGGCCTTTCCACTTGCCGGACAGCCAGGCCAATTGATCCAACTCTGCCGCGCCGCCAACGGTAGCCGACGCCAGCAACGCCGCGATCACACGAAGACATCTCATGTCTCCATAGTAGAGTTCTAAGCCATCCCCGCGGCGGCTGCCACACGCTGGCCCGCCACGGTCTCGTAGATGCGGTCCAACGACGTCTGCTGCGTCTCGACCGAATACCGTGCTTCGCAACGCCGCCGCCGGGCCACGCCCGTTGCCGTCACCTGCCCCGGCGCATCGGCAAAACGCAGCATCGCCGCCGCCAACTCTTCCACGCTGCCAGGCTTCACCAGCAGGCCCGTTTCCTCGTGAGCGATCGCTTCGGGAATTCCGCCCGCCGTCGCGCCAATCACCGGCTTGCCGTAGGACATCGCTTCAATGACGGCGCGCGGAAACGGATCGGGCTCAATCGACGGTGTCACCGCCACGTCGACGCGGCGCCACACCTCCGCGAGATTCTGCTGGAAGCCCAACTGCGTGATACCCGCGCGCCCATCGAGCACCGCAGCCTCCGGCCACTCGCCCGCCACCACAAACTCAGCGCCTGGATGCCTGCGCCGCACGATTTCAAACGCGTCGGCCATTGCGCGAATTCCCTTCCATGCGTCCAAACGCCCCACGAAACCGAACACCGGCGGCGTGCGTTGCGAGGGCACGGCGGCTTCCACGAGCGGCAGCTCCACGGCGTCGTACAGCACTTCCGTCTTAGAAGGATCCGGCAAGTGGTGCGCCACGGCCTGCGATACCGCCAGCACCTTCGTCGCCGCGCGGCTGGCAAACTGCAGCAGGCGCAATACGGGCTGGCGGCCGGGGAAGATATCGCGCACGTGCCACACCATCGGCAGCGACGGCGCGGCGAGCGCAGCAAGCAGCGCCATCTTGAGGTTGTTCGCGTGAATCAACTCAACCCACATTTCCGTTTTGAGCCGCGCGTGCGAGTCTCTCGGATGCTCGTCCGCAGCAATGTCCATGAGGGTTTGAAGGCAGCGAAGACCCCTGCGGAGGACAGCACCCAATGGGTGACAAACAAAACCAGCC
>Ga0194119_10013782_pt1 | contig 10013 bp, 7 predicted proteins | sample TA2MahC100mmetaG_FD_148620 | JGI IMG/M metagenome (GOLD analysis project Ga0194119, IMG submission 148620) | Freshwater microbial communities from Lake Tanganyika, Tanzania - TA2015018 Mahale Deep Cast 100m | ecosystem: Environmental > Aquatic > Freshwater > Lake | place: Tanzania: Lake... | reverse complement strand
CCACTGGCACAACAATCAAGGTGCGTCGGTACGCTGCCAAGTTGGCAAGAATAAGACCCATCATCACGATTGTTTTGCCGAGACCCATTTCGTCTGCAATGATACCACCGCGCACTGCCGCCGCCGCCACAGCGCCTGGCTCTTCACGACGCAGACAAAACTCAACACCTTCACGCTGATAGCTTTTCGGTTCAAGACCGGACTTTTGTATGTATTCATCAAACCTGTCAATACCTACCTTAGGCACAGGCGCCGGTGCCGGCCTCTTCTTCACAATAATCACTCGGGTAAATCTGTTCTGTTTTTCTGTATTCATTCAGTGTCTGACTCAACTGTGATCCAAAAAAATCCTGAAAAAAGATTTCAATTTTTTTCATTTTTGACATGTGACCACCCAAAAATATCCAGTTTCAAAAATAGTAAAATTCCAAAAAAAGTATGATCCACATGTCAACAATGTCATCAGAAAAAAATTGAAATACTTTTCTAACATTAATCTAATTACAGCGATCAAGCAACCACCAAACGAACGATACAGAATGACTACCGAAACCATGTGCAATACTACTGGAGGTCTCCCCCGCCTCGATGACGAACACTACGAAGAGGAATTCTCGGCTCCCCCGGAACTGGCTACTGGAACACCACGCCCTGGAATGAACAAAGAAAAAGCTGCCGCCCTCCAAGAAGCAGCCGGACGAGCAATGTGGAGCTTCTCACAGGCAGCCAAACAATCAGCCTCCGCATTGAAACGCCGTCGATCCCCCAATTCGCGCACATTCTACCGCATGGCGGCAAGCAAACAAGTCAAACTTGCATTTGACGAACTTCAAAAAAAAATAGAAAAAAACCCAGAAATCATGTCACAAGCCGACTTTCAGCTCCTCAAACAAGCATTCGGCAATTTCCGCATCAAACTCAATGTGCATGACAGCAAGAGCCACGACGAACTGAAGCAAATGCAAGCGCAAACCAAGACCGAAGAACAAGCCGCCGAACTCGCCACGCAAAAGGAATTCACAAACAAATCTGGCAGTGATGAAGCGTACATCAATGCGAAGGACACGTACCTCGACTTGAAGGCGTGGGGTTGCGAACTCACAAAGGAAGTCAGACGAACCGCACCAAAATTCCATTACGCCAGCATGGGAGGCGGACTCTTCCGACACGATGCCAACCAACCATCCACACCAGCTGAAGTCCCATCACAGCACGCACAAATTGCACCTGCCAGCGGCACATACCTTCGCACCATTCTCAAACCAGAAACCATTCGCCGGACATTCATTTCACTCAGCACGCTCACAAACAGCATTCGAAACGACGTCGCAGAGTTTCTCACGGATGAGTCTCGTCACAAAGATCGCCATGAAGTCGTCAAACAAATCAAAGAATGCTGCATTGCTGCTGCGAAACAAAAAAAGCACTAATCACGCCGCCGCCCTCCCGCACACGTAACCGTTTACAGGTATGAATACAGGAAAAAAACGAAAGGATTCAGGTACGTTTTTTTTAATAAATAATAAATAATAAATAATAAAGAAATTATCAAAGAGTATAGTAAGAATACAATGGGAGGTGGAAGCAAAAAGCACAAACGAGGAAGCGTCCCTTCTTCAACCGTTGCATCAACAACTGAATTGATTCAAAGAAGACCGGAAAACGATTACGGAGTACTATCGGATCCAGATGAGAACAATCCATCGAGCCCTGTTCCTCTTTTAACAAAACAAGATAGCGACGATGCTACTCACGAGGTGTCTCAGAATGGAGCGGCGGAGCCGGCCGAAGATAGTTGTACCCCATCCGAACCGTCCCAGCCGTTACATTCACCACAACGGACGCAACAACAGGAACAACTGTCGTCACGAGAGCAATCCCCGTCCCCACAACAATCGTCCCCGTCGTTACAATCGCAGAAACAACAAAACCAATCACCATCAAAATCTCTCGACGCACTCAAACTTAAACTTTCCAGAGATAAGAACTTCTCGCGAAAAATGACCCTCCATACATTTTTTTCCTACGTAATTCTTGCAATCGAAATGCAACGTTCATGCTCGGCATCCATTGCACGTATATCACCACAAGAAGTCGAAACACTCATTACATACATGATTGAACATCATAGCGCAACGGAAGACGTTAAATCATATTTACGGACACTCGTCGAAACCAAAGTCATTCGCAATTTGATTGAAGCAGTAATCGAGTTCAATAAAGATCAAACCGACGCACTTGATAAATTATTAACAACAGAAGAAATCGAACTTCAAGAAACCAATGCAAGAGACGCAAGTGCCGCGACCACGACCACAACCGGCATCGCCACAGCAAACATTCCACCTGACACCCCCGTCACTGTTACCATTACGACGACGACGACGACGTCAGAGACACAGAACGAAAAAGAGTCGCCACAGACCCCCCAATCAACCGGATTTTTTCAACGTATGCGTATTTTCTTCTCCAGATGTTGTGCATGTAAGTAAACATTTCATTCATGCATTACGCCCATCGAATACCGCTGACCCGTACTAAATCATCAACCACGACATCTAAAGCCTGCTTCTTCGCCAATTTCTTCGCGTGCCACTTCTTGAATGTTGCATTGAACACCGCCCGGCTAGGAAAAACAACAGCAACATCTTTGCGAACCTTCCCCCAAAGCGCAACTACGCGTTTCGACCCTGCGAACTGCTGCACAGTACGAATCAATCCCATCGCTTCATCACGAATCTCCTCAGGATCGTTCAGGTGAATCGCCTCGTAAAATTCATTCACCTCTTCTACCATCCATTCATATTGAGCATTCTTATTCCCGGCAACCGCCAGATCTTTCTTTTCATTCGTCATTGTACGATAATTGACGATCTTCACCCATGAAGGGATGGGAGGTAACGGACGTAAACCAGCACCGGCACTCATAATAATTTACTGATATTGTATATTATTATGTGACCATATTATCTTTAAACAATACTAATTAGACACAGGTTACTTCAATCTCAACAAATATAACGCCTGCGCCAACGCACCCACCATTTCATCGCGAATGTTCACTAAATCAGTATAGCCATTCAAGCGTTCTGTCAATCCTTCCATATGAATAATGTTATCGTCAAGAACCTTGCAAAACGCTTCGAGAGATTTACATTCACAAAATTCAATCGTAGCTTCTTGCCCGGATTTAAACCGAAAAACAGGAACACCTGCGCCCGCACCCGCACCCTTCCCCCGCGCGCAATGTCCAATATAGATTTCAATAAACGAATCCACCAACTCACTCAATTTTGTATGAAGTTCATCCGTGGCCTTGTGTGTGGGGTACGACAATGTCGACCAGTGGTAGATTTTGATGGTATTTAATAACTCAAGAAAACAAAGAATATGATCCGCAATCTCATTCACGCAACCAGGTCTACGCGATGACGCACCCCGACGTCCACGTCCACCGAACATCAGATCTTCTGGCCCTTGCCCGTGATGCCCGTGTTGCGGTTCAAGCTCGGAGCCTTGTGTTATGGATGATGCAGCGACAAGAGATCCAGCAAGACCAAGTTCTGCGAATGACGAACCACTCCGGCTTTTATTTTTATACCCGCGCTTTCGGGTATTGCTACGACGAATCCTTTTACCACGTGTTGTAGATGGCATACTAATATATAATTACATATATTTTATTACATCACCACTTACAAGTATTGTAATAAAAATTAAATTCTCGCCCTCGACCGGTCTCGAACCGATGACCTTGCGGTTAACAGCCGCACGCTCTACCTACTGAGCTACAAAGGCAATAAGTGCCCTCATCTGGAATTGAACCAGAGACCCCCACATTACAAGTGTGGTGCTCTACCTCTGAGCTATAAAGGCCAAAGAACAATGAACAAAAAAAAATGCGCGAAGCAGGGTTTGAACCTGCGCATCCTGAGATAGTGGGGCTTAAGTCCACCGCCTTAGACCACTCGGCCATTCGCGCGTAACCATTTTTTATTTTGTTTTTGTTTTTTTTGGAAAGGCGTCCTCCCTTTCCAACCATATACAACCAGATCTTTTTAAATTGTTTTATACCTCCCAACGTTCCTCAACCCGTATCGCATACAACCGACGTATCTGGGAAAATGGAATGATAACTCGCTCGGTGACAAATGTCCCTTCGTTCATATCGTATCCGCCATAAGATCGAACTTCGTTCACGTTAATCGATCGTGGATCATTTTCAATGTAGAAGTCGGTTGGTGTGAAGACATTCGCAACAAACACGTATTCATGCAAGTTCTCCCAATCATAGCTATCTGGATGATACAATCGAGTTGTTTCGTCATATTCTGTGTTTTCTTGGATTGATACAGACTCGATGAAACCAAACATATTGACTTCGCAAATTGGACTCATCTCACTACGTGCTCGAATGACAAACTCGTACATGAAACGACGACGACCAGCTGCTTCAGTACGAGGGACATCGCGCCACATCAGTTTCGAAATCCATGTGAATTCTACATTTCCAACAAACTCAATCTCCGGATTCAACAATGTTTCGAGAAAACGCATACGCATCAAGAGTGATACCGCGATTTCGCGATTTTCTCTGAGTCCAGCAACTTCACTGGGAAGTATTGGGTATATTTGATCGTCGTAATATGGATCTGCGACCATGGAAGCGTCTTGAAGACCGCTCCAATTCCACATGGTGTCTTGGTAATAATATCGGTCGATCAATGTTGCATTTCGATAATTTTGAATCTCGATATCGCTGTCGTCGAGCGATGTGTCGTATCCTCTCATCCATCTTGGCTGAACTGGTTGGAATGCATCATCGCTGTCATGTTCGCTGGCTGGCCGTGTATGATGACTAGATGATGGAACCTCATCTGTTGGTCCTGTTGGTCCTGTTGGTCCTGTTGGACCTGTTACACCGGTGGGTCCAGTGGGTCCAGTTGGTCCGGTAGGCCCGGTAGGCCATGTTACACCGGTGGGTCCAGTAGGTCCTGTGGGTCCGGTAGGTCCGGTAGGTCCTGTTACATTCTCATTGTCAAACGTGGCTTGACTGTCGTCATCACTGCTGCTGTCATTGTAGTCGTTGTATAAATTTTGAATCGATGTAACTGTTTGAATATATTCTTGGATGGCTTCTTCGTCTAAATGTGCATCTATTTCTTCTGATCCCGCATTCGACGCGACATTTCTTACCGGTTCTTCACCTTCTTCTTCTTCATTGTCGCTTTCGAAATGATCCACTCGACCGTTCCAAAACTCACGTCGCATCCATACTTCTTCTTCCGCTCCCGCTCCTGCTCCTGCTCCCACCGCTCCCGCTCCCACTCCCGCTTCTCCCGCGTCTACCATGACTTCTTCATCTTGTTCCAAAATTTCGGCTCGGCAAATTGGGCAAGTGGTAGAATTATCCCACCATTTCAACAAACAACGCAAACAGAACAAATGACCACACAACGTAAACACATGATTTGCGCGTAATGGAAGAGAGGTATAACAAACACTGCACTCACCTACACTGCACAAAGAACAATTGCAACCATGCTGGCATGTTTCTAAAGAACAGGATGCACCACGCGGTACAATACGAGACGCAGACGCTGGAACAGATATTGACATAGATCCAAGCCGTATTGATGACACATGCGTAAGATCATCCGTTGTGTCATTTTCCAACGACATTTCTGAAAAATCCAATCGGCGCGCAATACTTACTCTTTCCGGAAATAACACACGCGGAGAAACACTCTCTCTTCTTCGCCTACGACGATCGGCCTCCACATCCTCGACCTCCTCGACCTCCTCCACCGCTGCTCCTCCTCCCTCGGCATTCTCTCCCTCGGCCTCTCCACTCCCTCCTCTTTCTTGAACTTCTTCTCCATCCCCCCATACAAAGTCACTGAATTTCATTCTTCGACGAAGAGGAGCATGACAAATGCCATACTCTTCTTCTTCCTTGCCACCAGTTACCGAAGGTGTCGTAGGTTCCGTATGAGGCGTACATGGCGTACGTGGCGTACGTGGGGTTACATCCACTGATACTGATAATCCGTATTCAATCATTGTTTCTTGATTTGTTCATGCAAATATACGTGTTATATATAAAAACATTTCAATTTTTTCGATTAACATTTGATCTAACCATATAATTTAGTATCAACCACACGTAACAATCATGCCGATTGCACATGTAATTTTTATTATCATCGGAACTGTATTTTCTATTTTTGCTATAGGGTATTGTATCGCTCGAAAATATAACTGTTAGATTTTCGAGCAACGAATAAACCTTATTTCAATTTGTTACATGAAACATCGAACATATCATTTCGCAACTGATAGTTTGGATAAACCCGACCAAATGTGCGTGCTACAACATCCGCAGAAAGACCATTTGTCGCTGTGTTTACTTTATTGTAGTTCTCATGCATGATTGTCGTAAATTTCAACTTTTGTGTATAATCACTTGACTCATTACAGCATTTCACATTCTTATCATGTTCTGTACAAATATGAAATGTACGATTGTCAAAACAACCACGAGCACTCATCCTTGTCAATGCGTATGTATCTTTACTTAAATTTAATAAGTATAATATACATATATATTAATATTATATATATCTGTCATTATCGTAATATAAAAAACAAACACATAATTCTTATCGAGACAGAGACATATAAAATAAGTGATGAGTAATATAGGTCCCACTGGTCCTACTGGTCTCGGTGGTTGGACTTTCCAACAGGGTAGTCCAGGAGAGCCTGGCCCAACAGGTTCCACCGGTTGTACCGGTAGGGATGGTGCTGCGGTGTATAAAGGTGATCAGGGTGATACAGGTCCGCAAGGTATGACAGGTCCAACCGGTTCGACGGGTCCCACAGGTCCCACTGGATCGATCGGACCTGCAGCAACTTCTGTAAACACGTTTCGCTATAAAATTGCACTTCCATCTGGTGATGTTACACCGCCCCCCGGACAGTTTCGTTTTTCCGATACAGTACAAAATAATTCAACGTTTATTTCTATTAGTAGTCGTAATTACGTGCAAGATGTAGTTGGAGCCGATATTAGTATCATACATGGAAATAATATCTCTGTATTTTTAGACACAATCAATGAGTACGCTTCATCTGATAAGTATGGCTATATGAAAATTCAAAGCGTAATCGACTATAATAAATTCATGATATTCAAAATTGTGAATAGTGGTGTCACATTTACAGGGTTAGATGATTATGGTAATAAATATTACAAAATCGAAATTCTTAATGTGACACAGGGCACAGAATTTGATAATAGTTCGCCTCTTTGTTTTATTAGCTTCAACTTATCTGGTCCAACTGGTGCAACAGGACCTACCGGATCCACGGGTCCAACTGGCCCTACTGGACCTACCGGTCCAACCGGATCCACTGGTCCCACTGGATCAACGGGCCCCACTGGACCCACTGGCTCCACCGGTCCAACCGGACCCACTGGTCCCACTGGTATCACTGGTCCTCGCGGTGATCGATACCTTACACGAACAATAACCCCTATTACTATTCAACCGCCATTTGTGTATTATACCGAAATCACTTTATTTGTGGATAAATATTTATCCTATATTCCTGGAAACTCCGTGGTTGTAACAGATTCTTCACGGCCGACCGAACGTTATTTCGAAGCGACAGTAAAAGACTACCTCTCTGAAACAGGAGAACTTGACCTCTATCGTACCCAAAACATCCAAGGTTATTATAATATCACCGACACACCGGTTGTATACAACGTCAACTTGGACGGTATTGATGGTCCAACTGGTGCAACGGGTCCGACCGGCCCAACAGGTCCGACAGGTTCAACCGGTCCGCAAGGCCCAGTCGCCGGTCTGGTAAAATCCGTCTTTGTATCCGCGATAGCAACAACTGCATTATTGCGAAATTCTGATTTGAATATCTATCAGACCAATAACTTTTATTTTGCAACATTCCGCGGTAAACGTAATAATGCGCTTACATTGTCGAGCGGTCGCGCATTCAATGTTCCTTATAGTGTGTGCATCATCATCAACAACGATTTCAACATGAATAACTACTATTTCATGACAGAGAAAAGTACGGCAAATTCAGTTGATCGTATGGATAGTTCTGGTAGTCAAATTATGATTATTCCGCCGCCAACTGAGTTGGCATCTCTCGAGATGGTGATGACATTTCGTATTTATAATACACCAGAACAAAACGCACAAGTTATCGAAGGTAATGGTGGGTATTTCAGCGATGTTTCCTCCAATCTCTCGACTCCCTTCATTCAACGTTGGTCGTGTTACATCGTTCATAATGCGAGAAACGCGTTCAGCAATAACATAACCAGCATTTCGATCGGAGCAGCACCCGCACGACCTCCCGCAAGCGATCTTTCCGGAAGTATCATTGGTTCACCCACGAATAACTGGTTAGGTGAATCCACATTTGACATTTATTCGATCGGTGTTGGTCCTACTGGTTCGACTGGTTGCACTGGTGTAACTGGTGCAGATGGTAAAGCGTCGAATACTGGTGCAACTGGTCCTACTGGTTGTACTGGTGTTACTGGTCCAACCGGACCAACTGGCGCGACTGGCCCAACGGGTCCAACAGGTTCAACCGGGCCAACTGGTCCAATCGGTCCGATAGGTATTAGAGGTGCAAGAACATACATTATTACCAATAATGCAACCACCAGTTATCGAATTGATGGAGAAGAAAATGCTACGATTAGGTTGCTTCGTGGTTTCACATATGTATTTGAAGTAAATACACCGGGACATCCTTTTTGGATTAAAACTTCTCAAGTAACCGGAACTTCTAGTATATACTATAGTGGATTAACGAATAATGGTATAGATGCAGGTACTATTCTTTTTTCAGTTCCTCTGCAAAGTCCGTCAACATTGTATTATGTATGCCAACATCACCTATCCATGAGTGGGACAATTCTCATAACAGACGTAGGTCCTACAGGATCAACCGGACCAACAGGTTCAACTGGACCTACCGGACCCACCGGACCCACCGGACCCACCGGACCGACTGGACCTACTGGATCCACCGGACCCACCGGACCTACCGGACCGACTGGACCTACTGGATCCACTGGACCTACTGGATCCACCGGACCTACTGGTCCTACCGGTCCCACCGGACCTACAGGACCTACAGGACCTACCGGACCTACTGGTGTTACAGGACCTACTGGACCTACTGGACCTACTGGAATGGTTGGACCGACCGGTTTTACTGGTGGCACTGGTCCAACTGGACCGTATGGTCTTGCAGGTCCTACTGGACCATTTGGTGGATTAGGTACAACCGGTGCAACTGGTCCGATTGGTCGCGACGGTAGTATGTTCAATACAAGAACTACACAAGCGATATCTGTTACTCCGACATGGGGGGGCAGTCAAATCTTACCATTGCCAACCAATCTTGCTTATATCACCGGGAACTCTGTTATTGTATCAGATCCATTCGATGAGACCGTTGGTGAAAAACGATATTTTGAAGGTGTGGTCGATACATACAATCCGACAACTGGTCAAATGGTAGTGAACCGTATTCAAAGTATTCGTGGAGAATACATACTTGGTTATACATCATTCTATAATGTGAACTTGGATGCATTGGATGGTCCAACGGGACCCACCGGGCCAACAGGTCCCACTGGTTCTACTGGTCCGACTGGACCTACTGGTCCGACAGGACCGACAGGACCCACTGGACCCACGGGACCCACCGGTGTCACCGGCCCCACTGGACCCACCGGACCTACCGGACCCACCGGACCCACCGGACCCACAGGTGAAACAGGACCTACCGGACCTACTGGACCTACCGGGCCCACCGGACCCACAGGTGAAACAGGACCTACCGGACCTACTGGACCCACCGGGCCCACAGGACCCACTGGTGAAACAGGACCTACCGGACCTACTGGACCTACCGGGCCCACAGGACCCACTGGTGAAACAGGACCTACCGGACCTACT
>Ga0194119_10013774_pt1 | contig 10020 bp, 10 predicted proteins | sample TA2MahC100mmetaG_FD_148620 | JGI IMG/M metagenome (GOLD analysis project Ga0194119, IMG submission 148620) | Freshwater microbial communities from Lake Tanganyika, Tanzania - TA2015018 Mahale Deep Cast 100m | ecosystem: Environmental > Aquatic > Freshwater > Lake | place: Tanzania: Lake... | reverse complement strand
AGGTGGTCTTTGACGGACAGACGGTGCAGGGCAAGATTTGCCTCCACGCCCTGTACAGCTTCCTGCCCAAGGTGTTCGCTATGCGCTACGGCGCTGACTTCCCCTGGCTGAAGGACAAGGACGTGGCCGCCCACGCCTGCCCCGACGCCAAGAATCCGGTCGTCTTTGAGATCCGGCGGGTGCGGTGAGCGGCGCATGGCAGGCGAGAGTGTGAATAGCAGCAACAACGCGGTAAACAAGAGCACGGCGCTGCTCATTGCCACGCTGAGCGCCTTCCTCGCGCCCTTCATGGGCTCCTCCATGAACATTGCCCTTCCCTCTATCGGGAAGGAATTGGCTCTGGACGCGGTCGTCTTGAGCTGGGTGGCCACCGCCTACCTTTTGGCCGCGGCGATGTTCCTCGTTCCCTTCGGCAAGATAGCCGATATACAGGGCCGGAAGAAGATTTTTACCTGCGGCATATTGCTTTACACCCTGGCCTCTCTGCTGTGTGCGCTTGCCACCTCCGCCATCTGGCTGATCGGCTGCCGCATCTTGCAGGGCATTGGCAGCGCCATGATCTTCGGCACAGGCGTGGCCATTTTAACCTCAGTATTTCCCGTGGGCGAGCGCGGCAGGGCCCTGGGGATCAGTGTCGCCGCCACCTACACCGGACTATCGGTGGGCCCGATCTTGGGCGGATTTCTCACCCAGCATTTTGGCTGGCGCAGCATTTTTCTGGCGAGTGTGCCTCTGGGCCTGGCCATCATCCCCCTGGTGGTCTGGCGACTGAAGGGCGAATGGGCGGCAGCCAAAGGAGAGAGCTTCGATTTTATCGGCTCGGTGATTTATAGCCTCTCGCTGGTCGTAGTCATGTACGGCTTTTCACAGGTGCCGGCGCTGCCGGGGGCCTGGCTGATCCTGCTCGGCGTGCTGGGGATTTTGGCCTTTGTGTTTTGGGAAACAAGGGTGGGCAGCCCGGTCCTGAACATGAGCCTCTTCCGCCACAACACTGTCTTCGCCTTCTCCAACCTGGCGGCGTTGATTAACTACAGCGCCACTTCCGCTGTGGGCTTCCTCCTTAGCCTTTACCTGCAGTACGTCAAGGCGCTCAGCCCGCAAGACGCCGGCCTGGTCCTGGTCTCGCAACCCGTGATGATGGCTATTTTCTCGCCATTGGCTGGCCGCCTTTCCGACCGCATCGAACCCAGAGTCGTCGCTTCCACGGGCATGGCCCTGACGACTATCGGGCTTTTGCCTTTTGTCTTTCTGAACGAAAGAACACCGTTGGCGTTCATCGTTGCCAGCCTGGTGCTCCTGGGTTTCGGCTTCGCCTTGTTCTCCTCGCCCAACACCAATGCCGTGATGAGCTCTGTGGAGCATAGATTCTACGGCGTCGCCTCCGCCACTCTGGGCACGATGCGCCTGACGGGCCAGATGCTGAGCATGGGCATCGCCATGCTGATCCTGGCCATCTACGTGGGCAAGGTGCAAATCACAGCGGCCTACTATGCCCGGTTTTTGACCAGCCTGCAAACAGCCATCGCTGTTTTCGCTGTCCTTTGCTTCCTGGGCATCTTTGCCTCCCTGTCCAGGGGCAAGGTGCGCTAAAAGCAACGGCAGAGGCCCTTGACAAAGTAGGAAAACCTGTTATAATTTTCTGCTAAGACGCGGGGGCAGCCATTACCTATTTTTCGATTTTCGAGCGCCGCAGCGAAAAAGCGCCAAGCGCCAATCGCCAATCGCCAGTCTCCAGTCTCTAATCTCCAATCTCTAATCGCCAATCGGCAATCGAAAATCGGCAATCGCCAATCACAAGGGGGTGGTTCAGCCAGGGCTTCTGTGCACCAAGGCTCCCAGGCACGTGATTAGGAAAAGCACCCCGTGGGGGCCGAGGGCAAGGGGTGGGCTCCCCAGGACAGGAATGGACGTCCGTGAGAATTCACAGGGAGGAGGTTATTTGCCATGAAAGGCTATAAGATCCTGAGCGTCGTTGTCCTGGCCGGCCTCATCCTCAGCCTGAGCGTCGGTTGTGGTCAGGCCCCTGCCGCCAAGGGCACCATCAAGGTCTACGCCAGTTGGCCCATGCAGGGGGCCATGATCCCCGAAGGCACGGCCATGCTCAACGCCGCCAAGCTGGCCATTGAGGAGGTCAAGGGCGAGGTAGCCGGCTACAAGCTGGAGCTGGTCTTCCTGGATGACGCTTCGCCCACCACCGGTAGCTGGGATGGCACCATCGAGGCCGGCAATGCCCAGAAGGCCATCGCCGACGAGTCTGCCCTGGTCTACTTTGGCACCTACAACTCCGGCGCGGCCAAGATCTCCATGCCCCTTACCAACAAGGCCAACATGGCCCACATCACTCCGGCCAACACCTATCCTGGCCTGACCCGGGCAGTCCCCGGCGTTACTTCCCCAGGCGAACCAGGGATCTACCGCCCTACGGGGAAGGTCAACTACTTCCGCACCCACGGCGCCGATGACCTGCAAGGGGCGGCCGGCGCGGCCTGGGCCAAGTGCCTCGGCATCACGAAGGTCTACATCCTGGACGACCGCCAACTCTACGGCAAGGGCATCGCCGATGCCTTCGAGAAGCGGGCCAAGGAGCTGGGCCTGACCGTGCTTGGCCACGACGGCATTGAGTCGGTGAACATTGACTTCCGCGCCCTCTTGACCAAGGTCAAGGCCACCGCCCCTGAATTGGTCTACGCCGGTGTGCTGGTGGACTCCGGCGGGCCACAAATCGCCATGCAGATGGACGCCCTGGGCATGTTCAAGGCAGGCACCAAGCTGATGAGCGAGGACGCCATGTACTCCGATGCTGTCTTCGCCGCCGCGCCAGCAGCGGTCTACAACAACAACCTGTACGTCACCTTCCCCGGCCTACCACCCGATGCCTTGCCGACCGATGTCGGCAAGAAGTTCTACTCAGCCTACAAGGCCAAATACGGCAGTGACCCCATCGGGTGGTCCTCCTACGCTTACAACTCTATGCTGGTGATCATTGATTCCGTCAAGCGGGCAGCCCCCAAGATTGCCACGGCCAAGACGGTAGAGGAGAAGCGTATCGCCGTCCTGGATGCCATGCGCGCCACCAAAGACTTCCCGGGGATCATCGGCCCGCTGACCTTCGACGGGAACGGTGACCCCCAAAAGTACGTGATGTCCGGCTTCCTGGTCAAGGACGGCAAGTACACCTTCGTAGAGGCTATTAGCGGCGATATGACCTGCAAGAAGTAGGCGCCCTGTCTGAGAGGGTAGTAGGGGAACATTGTTCCCTTACTACCCTCATTCGTACAGACGTACAGATGAGGAGTGAGGTATGACCTCAACAGAGCTTTTCGTGCAGTTGTTGATCAACGGTCTGACCATCGGCTCTTACCTGGCGATTATCGCCCTGGGCTATACGATGGTCTACGGCATCATTGAGTTGATCAACTTCGCCCACGGCGACGTGTACATGTTGGGCTTCATGATCTCGTTGACGTTCCTGGGCTTCCTGGGGGCGACAAAGGTGACACCCACTGGCTGGCTACTCTGGGTGGTGATCTTTGGCGTGATGGCCGTGACCATGCTGTGCACCGGGTTGATCAACGTGAGCATTGACCGCATCGGCTATCGGCCGCTGCGTCACGCCCCCCGCCTGGCCGCCCTGATCACGGCGGTCGGTGCCTCCTTTTGTCTGGAAAATCTGGGGATGATCTGGAAGGGCCCCACGCAGATCAACTACCCCAACCTCTTGCCCACGATAGATATCCTCAACGACCTTGTGGGCGTCAAGACCAACATCCTCTTTACCACCAAGGACATTTTCCTGTTCTGCGTCACTGTGCCGCTGATGATTGGCCTTAGCTTATTCGTCCAACGCACCAAGCTGGGCAAGGCCATGCGAGCCGTGGCCCAGGACCGGGAGGCAGCGGCCTTGATGGGCATAAACATTGAGCGGGTGATCATGTCCACCTTCTTCATCGGTGGGGCCCTGGCCGGAGCGGCGGGGATGGTGGTGGGGCTGTACCTGAACACCGGCCGCTACCTCATGGGCTTTGACGCTGGCATCATGGCCTTCACCTCCGCCGTGCTGGGGGGTATTGGTAACATCACCGGGGCCATGCTGGGAGGATACGTCATCGGCTTCATTGGCGCCTTCAGCGATCAGTACCTCTCCGCGGAGTGGACCCGGGCCATCATCTTCTCCGTCCTCATCCTGGTTCTGGTCTTCCGGCCCTCTGGGCTTCTGGGCGAACGCCCGCCGGAGAAGTACTAGCCGATTGGCGATTGACGATTGACGATTGGCGATTGCCGATTGGCGATTTCAGATTGAAGGGGAACAGAGCATGAGCAAAATGGAACCACCGGTCATTACCCGTGAGGCGGCCTTGCCCCGCCTCTGGCGGCAGCTTTGGCAGCCGGTCAGGGCCCGCTGGCAGGTCTTACCGGAGAAGAGACGGCGGAGCATCACCTGGGCCCTGGCCGCTACGTCCCTGCTTGTTTATCCCTTCTTGGACAAGGGCCTGCGCATCGGCACCCTGAACGACGTCACCGACGTGATGGTCTTCGTCGTTCTGGCCCTGGGCCTGAACATCGTCGTCGGCTACGCCGGGCTTTTGGACCTGGGCTACGCCGCCTTCTTCGCTATCGGCGCCTACGCCATGGGCATCTTCACCTGGCCGCCACACCAACTGGAGTGGAATTTCTGGGTGGTCATCTGGGTCAGTGTGGCCGTGGCCGCCTTATTCGGCGTCATTATTGGGGCACCCACCCTGCGGGTACGTGGCGACTACCTGGCCATCATCACCCTGGCCTTTGGTGAGATCGTGCCTATCGCCTTTCGCAACCTGGGTCATCTAGATGTGCGCCTGGGCGATGTGGTGCTGGTGGACAATTTCAACCTGACCAATGGCGTGCAGGGTCTTAACCCGGTGGGGCGGCCCTGGATCGGCAATTTTGAGTTTGGTTTCGACCCCCTGCCCTGGTATTTCCTGATCCTGGTCATTGGGGTTTTGGTCATCTTCGCCTCCCGGCGGCTGGAGGATTCCCGTTTGGGGCGGGCCTGGATGGCCGTCCGGGAGGACGAGACAGCGGCGGCCTGCATGGGGGTGGATACCATCCGCACCAAGCTCCTGGCTTTTGCCCTGGGTGCTTCCTTCTCCGGCTTCGCTGGCTCTTTCTATGCTGCCAAGCTGCAGGCCATCTTCCCGGAACTCTTCAAGTTCCAGGTCTCCATCATGATCCTCTGCATGGTCGTCCTGGGCGGGATGGGGAATATCTGGGGCGTGATTATTGGTGGCTCGCTGATCCAGCTCTTCGACCGGGTCATCCTGGCCCAATCCACCATGCTGCTACGTACCCTGGGCAACGCCTTGAACATCCCGGCCTTGACCACGGTTGACCTGGCCCTCTGGCGCTGGTTCTTCTTCGGCCTGGCCCTGATCGTCGTCATGGTGCTTAAACCTGGCGGTCTCTTCCCCAGTGCCGTTCGTCGCGCCGAACTGCGCCCCGAAGAAGCGAAGGTTGAGTCGCCGGCTGATGGCTGATGGCTGATTTTCGATTTTCGATTTTCGATTGGCGATTGACGATTGATGGCCGATGGCCGATTGGCGATTTTCGATTTTCGATTTTCGATTGGCGATTGACGGCTGGGGAAGTGCGGCATGAACGAAGAAGAACTGAAGAAACGGACAAAGCGGTTTGCATTGCAGGTAATCTGGTTGGTGGAGAAGTTACCACAGAAGCGAGCGGCTCAGATTATTGGCAGCCAACTCTTACGCTCGGCCACGTCCGTAGCAGCAAACTACCGGGCCGCCTGCCGGGCGCGATCTAAGGCTGATTTTGTCAACAAGATGGGCCTCGTGGAAGAGGAAGCGGATGAATCGCGCTTTTGGTTAGAAATGGTGATAGAGGCCAGCCTGCTGCCAGCGGCTTCGGTGCAGAACTTGGTCCGTGAGGCTGACGAACTGACGGCCATCGCCGCCTCTTCCCGCAAGACAGCCAGGAGTAAGGCCCAGGCAAACAAACAGTAACCCCAACTTCCGACAATCGAAAATCGGAAATCGGAAATCGGCAATCGCCAATCGGCAATCAAGGAGCTACTTATGGCGCTTCTGGAAGCACGCAAGCTGAGCAAGCACTTCGGCGGGCTGGCCGCGGTGAGCGATTTTGATCTCATCATCGAGCCGGGGATGATCGCCAGCCTCATCGGCCCGAACGGCGCGGGTAAGACCACGTTTTTCAACATGGCCACCGGCCTCTACGGGCCTACCTCCGGTCACCTCTTGTTCGACGGCCGGGAAATCACTGGCCTGCGCCCGAACCGGATCACCACCCTGGGCATCGGGCGCACCTTCCAGAATATCCGGCTCTTCGCCAACATGACCGCCCTGGAGAACATCCTGGTGGGCATGCATTGCCGCCTGAAGGCCAGTTGGCTGGGAGCGATTGTCCGGCCCCGCTCCGTGGCCGACGAGGAGGTGCGGGCCAAAGCGCGGGCCGAGGAGCTCTTGAACTTCGTCGGCTTGAAGGGCCTGGGCGATGAGATGGCCAAGAACCTGCCCTACGGCAGCCAGCGCCGGCTGGAGATCGCCCGCGCCCTGGCCACCAGCCCCAAGCTCATGCTCCTGGACGAGCCGACGGCCGGCATGAACCCGTACGAGACGGCTGAGGCCATGACCCTGATCAAGCGGCTACGGGACGAGCTGGGTATCACCATACTGCTCATTGAGCACCAAATGAAGGTCGTGATGGGCATCTCCGAGCGCATTACGGTCCTGGATTACGGCATGAAGATCGCCGAAGGTACGCCGGAGCAGGTGCGGCGCGATCCCAAGGTCATCGAGGCCTACCTGGGCCGGGGCGCGGCGACAGCATAAAGCCATTTCCGATTTGCGATTTTCGATTTGCGATTGACGATTTTCGATTTGTGGGTCGCCAATCGAAAATCGGCAATCGAAAATCGGCAATCAAGGAGACGGGTATGCCACTCCTGGAACTAAATAACGTCCATACCTATTATGGCAACATCCACGCCTTGAAGGGTATCTCTATCTCTGTGGAGAAGGGAGAGATAGCCACCCTCATCGGCTCCAATGGGGCGGGGAAATCTACCACCCTCAAGACCATCTGCGGGCTTCTGCACCCGCGTGAGGGGAACATCACCCTGGAGGAGCAGCGCATAGACCATCTGCCGCCGCACCGCATCGTGAGCCTGGGAGTCTGCCAGGCCCCGGAGGGACGGCGCATCTTTCCGCGCCTCACCGTCGTGGAGAACCTGGAGATGGGGGCCTTCGCCCGCCAGGACACGGCGGGCATCCGGAATGACATCGCCCGCGTTTTTGAGCTCTTTCCCAGGCTAAAGGGCCGGGAGAAGCAGAAGGGCGGCACCCTCTCCGGCGGCGAGCAGCAGATGCTGGCCATCGGCCGGGCCCTAATGGCCCGCCCCCGTATCCTGCTCCTGGACGAGCCCAGCATGGGCCTGGCTCCTGTGCTGGTGGAGACCATCTTCGATACCATCCGCAACCTCAACAGCCAGGGGACGACGATCTTGCTGGTGGAGCAGAACGCCCTCATGGCCCTCCAGGTGGCCCACCGGGGCTACGTGCTGCAGACAGGCCAGATCGTCCTGCAGGACACCGCCGCCAACCTGCAAAAGAACGAGATGGTGCGCAAGGCTTATCTGGGAGAATCGTAGAAAGGACTCTTATGTCTGAATTGATTTTCAGAGGCAAACTGCCGTCCTCGGAAGAATTGCGGCAAATGGTGGCTCAGGCCATAGCTGCTGCCAATCCAGTTGACGACTTACTGGAACTAGGCAACCGCCTCTACGCGTACGAGCAGAAATATCAGATGCCATCGGCCGCCTTCTACCAGCGCTACCAGGCCGGTACACTGGATGAGGAGCTACAGCACTGCACGGAGTGGGCAGCTATCTACGACCTCTTTGTTAAGACCAAGCGGATCGTCGAGGCTACCCTCATGCGCGCCGCGATTCAGCCGGAACTGAGCGAGGTTATGGCGTGAGTCTCTACAGCTATCTGGCTCGTTTAGAGGACACGCTCCGTTCGCGTCAAGATATTATCCTGGAAGAGTTACGCCTGACGCTGACAGCCATTGGCGCTATCTTTGAGGCTGATCTGCGCTTCTATGACGGTTCACGATTAAGCATCGTCGAAGAGGTGGAAAAGGTTGGGCACCGGGATGTAAGACGCATCGTCTACAGTTTCCATTACCAACGTGCAGACGGAACTCTCGGCTTTCGCTATGACAATGCACCTCACTATCCTCACCTGCCCACCTTTCCATCTCACAAGCATGTAGGTGACTCAGTCGTTGCCGCTGGCGCGCCTGACCTGACCGATGTGCTGCGGGAGATTGATGCGCTTGTCTATGCACACTAAACCGGCGCATGCCAGATATTGCTCAAGCCCCCTTGCGACGAGAACGATGAGGGGGCTTGCTTGTTGTAGGTAGGCGCTATGCAAGCACGGCTGGTCGTTCAGACTTACCCATCTTTGCGTGACGCCGCGGCGCTCGCCGTGGCCCTGGCCGCGGGGCTGGCGCTGGCTCTGCTGCCGCTGAGCACGGCGCTGGTGCTGGTGGCCGGGACGGGCGTGTTGCTGGCGGCCCTGGTGCGCCCAGAGGTGGCCCTGTGGCTGCTGATCTTCGCCGTGCCTTTTGGCGGGCTGCGCCAGTGGTCATTGGGCGGCTTCAACGTCACCGCCACCGAGCCGCTGGTGGCCGTGCTGGGTGTGGCCTGGCTGGCCGGCATGGTGCGCCAGCGCGCTATCCGCTTCACCTTCACGCCGCTGCTCATCGCCCTGCTGCTCTTCTTGGGCGCGCTTTTGCTCTCCTTGTTCGATGCCCTGTCGCTGTCCCTGAGCGCCAAGGAGCTGCTCAAGTGGGGCGAGTTTCTGGTCGTCTACGTGGTGGTGGTGCACACGGTCAACGGATACACGGATTACAAGGAGCGGCGGCAGGTGGCGATTCTGCTGGCGCTGGTGCTGCTGGCCGGGGCACTGGAGGCGGCTTGGGGGCTGTACGGCTCGCTGCAGCGCCTGGGGCCGCCCAGCTACGCCATCGTCGGCGGGCGGCTGTTCCGGGCCTTTGGCACCTTTGGCCAGCCCAACCCCTTTGGCGGGTACATCAACCTGAGCCTGCCACTTGGCCTGTCCCTGCTGATTGGCCAATTTGCTGATTGGCGCTCCCGTGCTCCCCTGCACCCCCGCACGCTGGCGATACTGTCCGCCTGCGCCCTGTTGGGCCTGGCCCTGATCCTCAGTTGGTCGCGTGGCGCCTGGCTGGGGGCGGCGGTGGCCGTCGGCGTGGTCGTCCTGGCCTGGGGGGTGGCCTTGCTGTGGGGGGCGCGCCACAACGAGCAGCTACGTCGCGCCGGTGAGCGGCTCCTGCTTGTGCTCTTGATCGTGGCGATCATGGGCGGGACTCTCGTGCTGGCGGGAGCGGCCGATCTGCTGCCGGCCAGCGTTACGTCGCGACTGGGCAGCATCGGCGAGCAGTTTGGTGTATTCGCCGTGCGCACCGTGAAGCTGACCGACGAGAACTACGCCGCCGTGGAGCGCATGGCCCACTGGCAGGCCGCGCTATCCATGATCCAGGCGCGGCCGCTGCTGGGCTACGGCATCGGCAACTACCCGGCGGCCTACCCGCAGTACAACCTGCCCGGCTGGGAGGATCCCCTGGGCCACGCCCACAACTACTACCTGAACGTCGCCGCCGAGACGGGGCTGGTGGGACTGGCCGCCTACCTGCTTTGGTTGCTGCTCGCCTGTGCCGGAGCCTGGATGGTGGCGGTGCGAGCCACCAGCGGCCTGGGGCGCGCCGTGGCCATCGGCGTGCTGGGGGTACTGGCCGCCCAGACGACGCACAACGTCTTTGATAACCTGTGGGTGCACAGCATGGCCGTGCAGGTGGCGCTGTTGCTGGGGCTGGTCTACGCTGTGGGGCAAGAACCAGATGGAGGCTGAGTGGGGCAGGAGGCAAGGGGCAGGAGGCAGGAGGCAAGGGGCAGGAGGCAGGAGGCAGGAGGCAAGG
>Ga0194119_10013768_pt1 | contig 10024 bp, 7 predicted proteins | sample TA2MahC100mmetaG_FD_148620 | JGI IMG/M metagenome (GOLD analysis project Ga0194119, IMG submission 148620) | Freshwater microbial communities from Lake Tanganyika, Tanzania - TA2015018 Mahale Deep Cast 100m | ecosystem: Environmental > Aquatic > Freshwater > Lake | place: Tanzania: Lake... | reverse complement strand
TCCATGTCGATGATCGCCGGCTTGGCGTTGCGCAGGGCTTCGTCGATCTGCTGGAGCAGGCGGTCGATGCGCGCGAGTTCTTCCTTGATCGCCAGCGCTGCCGTGACATCGAGTTCCTCGCGGCCAGTGAATGCGTACTGCGACGCCAGTTGCTCGACCGAGAAGCGCTCACGGAGCCGGGCAATCGCGCGCATCAGGGAGCGCGAGGCCTCGCTGCCATCCGGGATGCGGCGGTAGATGCGCTCAAGCTGTGACAACTGCCCCTCCGCGAGGGCCAGCGGCAGTCGGTCGGCCACTGCAGGAGGAATCTCCACGCGACCAGCGGCGTCCTCATAGGCCTTGGCCGCCGACTGCTGAACACCGTCTGTCGCATAGCGCTCCAGGATCCGTCGCTTGCGCTCCTCGAGCATCGCCTTCAGCGCATCCAGGCTGGGACCGAGCCCCTTGATCTGCGACGGGTCAAGACGGATCGCCTCGGCGAGTTCGCGGTCGGTGAATCGACGCCGCGAGCCGTAGGCAAGCATGTGCTCCATCATGGCATCAGCGGCCGCGCCCGATGGAGGCTGGGTGGGCGACGGGAACTCCTCGGGGTTGTACCCAAGGTAGGTGTGCACGATGCCGCCGAGCGGGCCAGCCCGTGGCCGAGGATCGGGGGGACCATCGGTCACGCCCCCGGCACCTCGTACGACACGCGCCCGTGGCGCTCAGTGCGCGAGACACGGTCGGTGGCCCACAGTCCAGCGAGCACGAACTCCACGCACGATGCACGCACCGCGTCGTTCACCGAAGCGTTGACTTCAAAGGCCTTCTGCCATGCATCGGGCACCGACGACAGCGCGCGTTCGTAGACGGCCGAAGGCAGCATGTCCCCCACCTCGACGCGCACGCCGGCGGCAAAGGTCCCGGCGATCGCCTCGAGACCGTGTGATTGGACATATTCGTTGAGCACGGTGCCGATGGCCTCGGCCACGATCGCCTCGATCGCCTGGCGCTCGGACATCTGGTGCGACCCCATCAGGTCGAGCTCCAGCTTGCCGACGGCGCTTGAACCAAGATGCGAGAGATCGCTGATCCGGGGAACCGCGGGCCGTTCGCCGAGCACGATGCCGCGACGACGCGCATTGGCCACCATCGTGCGGTAGTTGGCGATGCCGAAGCGTGCACTCACGCCGCTGGCCTGATCCACATACCGCGAGGCACGCGCCACGCGCGAGATCTCTTCGCAGACCTCTTCCATGAAGGGCGGCACCAGCACGGGGAATTCGCCGCCGAGGTCCAGGCCTGACTCCTGGCGCGTGATGGAGATGCCGAGCTCGCGTTCACGGGGATAGTGCGTCTGGATCGTGGATCCGATGCGGTCCTTCAGCTGCGGGATCACCTTGCCGGAACGGTTGTAGGTGCCCGGGTTGGCGCTGAAGAGCACCAGCACATCGAGCTCGAACCGCACGGGATAGCCGCGAATCTGCACATCGCGCTCTTCGAGGATGTTGAAAAGGCCCACCTGCACCAGCTCATCCAGGTCGGGCAGTTCATTCATCGCGAAGATGCCTCGGTGCTGGCGCGGGATCAAGCCGAAGTGCAGGGCGTCCTCGGCGGCCATGGATGTTCCGGCGATCAGCCGCGCAGGGTCGATCTCGCCGATCACGTCGGCGAACTTCGTGCCTGGGGCCAGCCGCTCGGCGTAGCGATCGGATCGATGCCACCACGCGATCGGCACCTGTGCAGGTGCACGCGATGCGACGAGCTCACGGCCGGCACGCGTGATCGGTGCTTCCGGATCTTCGTGGACCGGGCAGCCCGGAAGATCGAGATACGGCAGCCATTCATCCAAGAACCGAGGCAGCAGGCGCATCAGGCGGCTCTTGCCCTGCCCCTTTTCGCCAAGGAACAGCATGTCGTGTCCCGCGATGATCGCGTTGGCGACCTCCGGCAGCACGGTGTCGTCGTAGCCGACGATGCCGGGAAAGAGCGAGGCCGCGCCGCGCTCGCCGCGAGCAGCCGATTCCGCAAGGGCACGGACGAAGTTGTCGCGAAGCTCGGCCTTGACCGAGCGTGAACGCCACCCTGATCGGCGGAGTTCTTCAAGCGTGCGGATGGCCGGCGGCACAGTGGCGGGTTCGGATGACATCGGGGTCGGCTTCGCATGAAGGGAGCTGTTGGACGCAGGGAAAGTTGACTCGGTGCTGCCTATCCTTCAGCCTCGTGACCGGTGCCCACGGACCTATCGCCATCGTCTGGCACCGAACCGATCTGCGCATCCATGACCATGCAGCGGTCACGGCGGCCGCGCAGTCGGTGAACGGTCAGGTTGTTGGCGTGGTCTGCGTGCCGGACGATCCGTTCGGGCAGGTCGATCTTGCGCGCGGGCTTTCGATGGTGCGCGCGAGTCATCGGCGCGTCGCGCACTGGCTGCAAGCGGTCGATGGCCTGCGCCAAGACTGGCGTGCGCTCGGATCGGTGCTCTGCGTGCAGCGTGGCGCGCCGGAGGTGGTGATCCCTGCGCTCGCTGCCGAGCTCGGTGCGTCCGAGGTGCACACCGCCCCGTGCCCGGCTCATGACGAACTCGCAGAGAACCGCCTTGTGGCGCGTGCGCTCAAGGCTCACGGTGCGCGGCTCGTGGTGCACGACGAGACCACGATGATCGCCGCGGCCGACCTGCCGTTCGCCATCGAGGAACTGCCCGAGGTCTTCTCGAACTATCGTCGATTGGTCGAGCGGTCGTGCCGGACCAAGGATCCTGTCGCCGCGCCGAGCGGTCTGCGTGCATCGGATGATGTTCGTGCGACGGCGGAAGCAAGGGCCACCGCCACGCTGGCCAGCGCGGATCTGGAAGCAGCTCGTGCCGCCGCCGCGCAGGTCGATCCCCGCGCCGGACGGATCGCGCGCGGCGATCGCGCTGCTGGGCTCGAGCGCCTGCGACAGTGGATCTGGCAGGATGACTGCTTGGCGCGCTACAAGGAAACGCGCGATGGATTGCTCGGCGCGGACTTCTCCTCGCGCCTCTCGACCTGGCTGTCGCTGGGCACACTGTCACCGCGTGAGATTGCGGCCGAGATCCGTCGCTACGAGCGTGAGCGCGTGGCCAACGACTCGACGTACTGGCTCTGGTTCGAGCTGCTCTGGCGCGACTACTTCCATCTGTGGGTGCGGCGTTGGCAGTCACACGCCTTCAAGGCCAGCGGCATGATGGGGCGAACGCCGTGCGGCGCACCGGATGTCGAGATCTTTGATCGCTGGCGCACGGGAACGACCGGCGAGCCCTTCGTCGATGCCTGCATGCACGAACTGGCCGCAACAGGCTGGCTCTCCAACCGCGGGCGGCAGAACGCGGCCAGCTGGCTGGCCAAGACCGCGGGCGTTGATTGGCGATGGGGCGCGTGGTGGTTCGAGAGCCAACTGCTCGATCATGATGTCGGCCCCAACTGGGGAAACTGGCAGTACGTCGCCGGCGTCGGCAACGATCCGCGCAACCGCACCTTCAATGTGCGCGCCCAGGCCGACCGCTACGACACCGATGGCGCGTACCGGAGGGTGTGGGGATGACCCAGACCCCGCCGACCGCCAAGAATCGCCGATCGCGGTGGCGCTGATTCCTGCATACTGCGCGGATGCCAACCCTTCCGAGCGGTCGCGCCTTGGCCCTGTCGACCGGCCACATCCTGCCCCCCGGAGTGGTGACATTCAAGTGTCCCGAGGGGCACTTCTGGTTCCATCAACTCGACCGGAAGATCTGCCCGCCTCCGCTCAAGCCGGATCAGGAGTGGCTGTGCGACTTCGCGCACGCCCCTTGCCCGGCCACGCGCGAGGAAGCGCTGTCCCTGCTGTGGGTGCTTGAGCGCTTCGGATCAGATGACTTCCAGTGGCGCGGCTACACGATGTCGGATCCCGAAGCGCTGGCCGACCTGACGCCCGAAGACCGTGCCGCGTGGGATGCCTGGATCGCCGAACCACGGGTGGGTGCGCTCCTCGACGACGTGATCGCGCGCTGCCGCGAACAGGCGCAAGCGAACCGCAGCAACCCGGGTTTCATGGTGTTCGGCAGCATGCCGCCCGCCGAGCCGAGCGAGGAGTGAGCTTGCGGGCCGTTGGCGAGGTCGTCCGTGGCGCGCCAACGATCGTCATACGCTGACACCATGGCACCGCACACGGATGGCACCGGACCCACGCAACCGACAGCCGATGAGGTGATCGCCATCCTCGGCTTGCAACGGCATCCCGAGGGCGGTTTCTACCGCGAGACGTTCCGCGCACCCGACGCACCGCGCGGTGCCAGCACATCGATCCTGTTCCTGCTTCCCGCTGGCGAGCAGAGCCGATGGCACCGCGTCGATGCCGACGAGCATTGGCTCTTTCACGACGGCGACCCGATGGAGCTGCTGCTTGCCGACCCCGTATTGGGCGCGCGCACGCGCATCGTGCTGGGCCGCTGCATCGGCCACGGCGATGCGCCGCAAGCCGTTGTGCCGCGAGGCTGGTGGCAGGCGGCGCGGCCGCTCGGCGCATGGACGCTGGTCGGCTGCGTCGTGGCGCCGGCATTCGAGTTCGCGCACTTCGAGATGGCGCCAGTGGGTTGGGAGCCGGGTGGGGATTGAGTGGTGCGAACGGGGGTGCGTCATGAGCCTGTCCGACACCAAGGCGCAAATGAACTCGGCGCACTGCGACCTCCTGAACGCTTGGCACAAGGTCGAGCAGTACTGTCGCCGCGATGACATTCAACTCGGAGGCCGAGGCAATCACGCTCGCGAACAGCGTTCCATTTATCCTTACTGGCTACGTGATGACGCAGGACGCGGACCGTCTTGTGCGTGTCGCAAAGGCACTTGAATTTGGCGTCGTCGGTGCAAACGATGGCGCACGAAGCACAGCGGAAGCGCCGTTCGGCGGACGCAAGGATTCTGGCTTCGGCAAAGAGGGCGGCACGCACGGACTCGATGGGTACACGGACTTCAAGTATGTGAGCATGCGCGTGCGATCTCAGTGACCCACGGTCGCGAGTTGATCGCAGCCCGTGATCGCAGCCCGTGATCGCATCCCGTGCATGCGGTTTCGAGAATGCGGTTTCGTGAATGCTGTCTTGTGAATGCTGTCTCGTGAGTCTTGCGGTGTGCAGCGCTCGCTAAGGTCACGGCCGGATGCACATCGACGCTTGGAAAGGCGCTCCCTCCGGCCCCCCAATCACCATCGGGAGCCATGTTCGGCCCGCATCAGGCGAGAACTCTGCGCTCAGGCCATGATCGTTCGACGCAATGCGGCGACCGAACCAGTCGAAACTTCGGGTTGTCGAAAGACAGTCGATCCCTTCAGGTCGCGGCTGAACCGCAACCGAACGGACTTGGCGCGTGCCCGGCGGCAGCACGCTTTCGATCGTTATGAGTCGCGAGTTATCCGGTACCCCTTGCCAATGGGGGTGTGGCTGAAGGCCTACTAGTCGATCGACCACAAGCGGCTCACCGCCGTCTCGGAACTGGATCGTGATCCGCACACTGATATCGATCGGAGGAACGCGTCGCGCCTTGGGTGGAATCGGGCGCCAGCCTTGGGCAGAAGTGATACTGTTTGCTGCGGCCCTGTTAAAGACCATTGCCCACAAGCGGAGGCGGCTGATCGAGGTCACGCCCTCCGGCACCACCTGTCGAACAACGATATTTTCATCGTCATACGGGTTGTCTGGCTGAAAAATTTCAACCGGGAGGCCGGTCCCGAGTTCGCCCTGCTCGCAACTTTGTGACGTCGAAAAGGGCGCGAGGCCTGGAACCTCATCGCAGTCAATTCCGCGCCCCCACATGAACGCAGCCAGGCTCGGACTCAACGCCGCCTGTCCGCAGACTCCGGTGTCAAAAAAGCTCACGGTGCACGGTCGTGGATCGTAGCGGCTCACGGGAACGTTATTGCCTTCTTCGGAATCCCAACCGAGCGATTCGCAATCGAGTTTCACTGTGTACACGTGATCTGGTGCGTTGATCGGATCTGGACGCATCGGCCGCCGAGCCGGCACCCCGTCAGGAGTAGTCTCGCCGTAATCAGCGAAAGGATCGCCGTAGTAACTGCGGAGCACAGCCATGCCGTTGCAATCGAGGACAAATCCAGGCGCGGCTGTTGCGGTGCATGGACCCCACGCGTCCAACATAAACCCGAGATCCGCGGCGTCGACGACGCTGTCGTCATTGAGATCTGCGATACATGGAGTTGGTGCTACAGGACACGCGCCCCAACCAGCGAGGAGCCTTGACAAATCTTCCGAATCGACCGAACCACTCCCATCGAGATCGCCAGTGCAACTCGTTCCACCACCGATGGTGGCGGTCATCGCGTAGCCGAAGCCAACGTCACCCGACGTTGCGATGGGGTCCCAATCGATATACACGCCAGCGACGCTGCTCGAGCGAACAGTACGCTTCTTCATGAAATCGGAGAGAGCCGGAAGGGGGCTCTCTAAGCTATCCCAAAGAGGTTGCTCCGTCGCCGCATCGATGATCCTGATGCGCGCTTTCGGGCTCGGCTCGGTCTGCCCATTGATCCAAAACCCGACGCTGGCGGCGTTCACGGTGACCGTGATTGGGCCGGAGGTATGTCGCACGTTTCGCCGGCAACTGAACGATGCATCAATCGGAGTGATGCCGTCGCCGAGAATGATCGACTTCGCCTCGCCCATCCATGGTGTTTCATCCGCGCATTGGATCGGCGCTACTCGCTCACATGCCTGAAGCAGACGGTTTGCAGCGCCCCCGAGTGCTCCGTTGCCTCCGGGGGCGACTCGTGCAGGATCGGTGTGGTCGCTCAGTTCACCGTGCGCCGCGGATGAAAGCAATGCGAGATAGGTTCGCGACGAGATCAACTGTCCGAGGTAGGAGAGATTGTTGAGTTCTTCCGTAGTGGGCGGATGTCGCTGGAGATACAGCGCGGCGACGCCGGCGGCTATCGGAGAGGCCATGGATGTCCCTGAGAGCATCCGCAGGCCACCGTTTGGACGAAGCCAGTCCGCCGATAAAATATTGAAACCGGGAGCCCACAGGCTTACACCGGGTCCGAAGTTCGAGAAGACTGACGGGTGATCGTTGACATCGGTGGCGCCGACGGTGAGCGTGAACGCGGACGCCGCCGGATACTTCCATGAGGCAGGCCACGAATCATTGCCCGCCGCGACGATTACGGGAATTCCGGCCAGCATCACGCTCGCCAGAGCCTCTTCCTTCATGTCCTGGTTTGATCCGCTGAACTCACCGCCAGACGAAATATTGACGACCGCCGGAGGCTGCACGTTTGCGCGCACCCAGTCGAGCGCGGACATCCAAGCGGAGTCCTGCGAATTCCCTGAATTATCGGTGATCCCGAGTGACACGATGTTCGCACCCGGAGCGACACCCGCTGTCGCACCTGCCGCGCAGCCAGCGACGTGCGTGCCGTGACCGGTGATATCAATTCCTCCGCTCGCGATTGATTCTGGTGAGAAGCCGAGGTACTGCTGCACACGCCCAGCAAACTCCGAGTGATCAGGGTTGATTCCGCTATCGATGATGACCATCGTGACGCCCGAGCCATTGACGCCGCACGGTTCGAATGCAGGTGCCAGACCTTCGGGCTGCGAGATGCGTCGCAATCCCCAGGGATTTGGGATGTTGGGATCAGAAGGTGCGTCACCCATCGTGCCCGTGATCGCGTTTGTAAAATCAGGTTCGACGCGCGCGACCATTTCGTGTTGGCGAAGTCGATCCGCCTCGGCGGCAGTCATGGATGCAGCGAAGCCGATGACGGCGTACTTGTAGCGATGACGCACGCGGCTCTCGCCGATGGTTTCATCCAATACGCGATCGATCAACTCGGAAGCCACGGATGGCGTGGTCTTGCGAGCGGACGCACGCAGTTGAACGAGATACGACGGAAGACCCGTCACCTCATCGATCGCTTGCCCGATGGCGGCTTCTTCAATCGGATGTAGCAGCGCGGAGCCCTTCGGCGAACGCTTCTCCGATTTGGTGACCGCGACTTCGCCGACTGGAGACGCCGACGTCAGTATGGAGACATCTGCGTTGCGCGAGGCTTGGACCGTCGAGCGCTCAGAAATCGAAGCCGCGACGCAGGGTTGCACGAAGCAGAGGGACGCAACTGGCAAAAGGAGGCGGGTCGCCGCGCAAGCCAGTGAGGTTGACGACATTGAGGTTGATCGCATTGCGGTTGACCCTATTGAGGTTGACATGTAGAAGCCCTGTGGACGGACAGTGCTTCTTGGCGCGTGAAGATATGACGGAAACGACTTGTATGAAAGTGCTTTAGGCACATTTTGCGCAGCCTTGCCCCATGAGTCGTCGTGGGTGCCACGGTGTTCTATGCCGCAAAGGAGAAGTCGCGCGTCACAGAAGCTGTACCGCGCGACTTCGTACTTGCGTGTGTTGGGAATCCTCGTCTGACGATGTGTTTCGGCGGAGGAATCGTCGAGTTCAGCGACGATTCCCTCATCTGCCACATCGCTCATCGCTTCATCGAACTGCGCCGGACCAACGCCGATGCATCCGGGCAGACCTTGACGGCGACCGATCCCGGAGCAACCGGTGCACCTGCAGCGGGCTCGGTTTCCCAAGGTGATCCTGCGACAACAACAGCTGGGCCGAGTCCCGCATCCCCTACCCCGCCCTGACCGCCTCGCGGAAGACGCTTGCGTGCAGCTGCGCCGTGCGGTGCGGGCTCGACGCATAGCCGCCTGAGAGCGTGATCGTGACGGGCAGGCCGGCCCTGCGCAGCATCGACACCGCCATGCGATCGCGCTCAGCAAGCCCAGCCTCGGTCAGAGCGAGTCGACCGAAGCGATCCCCTGCCACCACATCCACGCCCGCCAAGAGGAACGCCAGATCCGCGCGCGCGGCCTCGATCGCGCGCGGCAGGTGCTCACCCAGCAGCCGCAGATACGCCTCATCGCCCGTGCCATCGTCGAGCGGCACATCGAGCGAGCTCGGCGGCTTGATGAGCGGAAAGTTCCTGGCACCGTGCATGCTGAAGGTGAAGACTCGATCGTCGTCGGCGAAGAGCGCGGCGTTGGCATTGCCGTGGTGCACGTCGAGGTCCACCACCAGGACGCGGCTCGCCTCGCCGGTCGACTGCAGGCGCCGCACCGCCACGCCGACATCGTTGATGACGCAGTAGCCCTCGCCGCCCTCCCAGAGTGCATGGTGCGTGCCGCCGGCAAGGTTGCCGCCGAGCCCATCCTCGAGCGCGAAGCGCGCGGCATTCAGCGTGCCCTGCGTGGCCAAGCGGCTACGACGCACGAGCGCCGGGCTCCACGGCAAGCCGAGCCGGCGAACCTCTCGCTCCGTCAGCGTGCCGTCGCGCAACGCCGCCAGGTAGGCCGGCGCGTGAGCCCCTGCCAGCAACTCCCACTCGGCCTCGTGCGGCGCGACGACCTCATGCGGCCGCACGATCCCCTGCGACACGAGGATCGCGTGCAACTCGCTGAACTTGCGCATCGGGAACGCATGCCCCGGCGGCAGCTCGACGACGTAGCCAGGGTGGTACGACACGCGCATGCGCACACATTAGGTTCACGCAGGCCGCTGGCGCCACGAGAGCTGTTGGGCGGGCCACGCGCACCGATATGTCTGCCACGGGCGCTGTTTTCGCGGATCACACCAGCTCCATGAGCGCGGTATAGACCCCGACAACCGATTCCGGTTCCATCCCTTCGCGAAGTTCATGGCGTAGGTGGACAGCACGATCGTTCGCGCGCTCGACGCCGCGAAACCAGACAAGCCGGCGTAGCTCCGCCTTAGCGGCCCGCCGGCGTCCGGACGAGTCGTGCTCCGAAGAGTTCGTTGCGCGTCGCGGGCGGAGCCGAGCTTCGAGCGTTCTTTCCCTGCGTTCCCGCTGCATCGGCCCAGCAACCGCCGCGAACGATCCGCGCGGAGCCCTCTGCGTCGCTCGTCCAGTTCCAGAGGACTCCGGAGAGACCATCCCGACAGTCGAATGTCGCGGTCCACTCCGTCTCACTCGGAAGCCGCCAACCGCAGCCACCGAGTGGCGTGACCACAGCGGACAT
>Ga0194119_10013765_pt1 | contig 10026 bp, 6 predicted proteins | sample TA2MahC100mmetaG_FD_148620 | JGI IMG/M metagenome (GOLD analysis project Ga0194119, IMG submission 148620) | Freshwater microbial communities from Lake Tanganyika, Tanzania - TA2015018 Mahale Deep Cast 100m | ecosystem: Environmental > Aquatic > Freshwater > Lake | place: Tanzania: Lake... | reverse complement strand
TCGACCTCGGCCCGAATCTCGAATTCAAGCATTGCCAGTGTCACCACATCTTCATTGGCGGCGCCGGCCACCCATTCACTGGAGGTCCACAGCCTGGCTCGGGCGCAGCGTAGCGTCTCGAATGCGGGCTATGACAATGTCACCGCCAATATTAATAATGGGGATGCGTTTCGGCTCACTCTGACGGTGGGTACCGGTGCCAGTGAAGTCGAGACCAACATCGACATTGCCCAGGGCTCCACAAACCCGTCGGCGATTGTTGCGGCCATTAACCAGTCTAGCAGTGGCATCTCCGCCCAACTGCTCGATACCGGCGTGGTGGGCAGCGCCACCCGCTACAAAATTGTGCTCACAGGGCAGATGGGGTCGGCCAAGAGCTTCACGGTGACCACCAATGCCGCCAATGCGGACCTGACCTTCGCCACGCCAGCAGGCCAGGCGGCGGCCGATGCCTCTTTGACTGTTAATGGCGTCACCGTGACCCGATCAAGCAATACCGTCTCGGACGTGGTCACCGGCGTGACCTTTGATCTTCAGGCCACCAACACGGGCTCGCCCGCGTCCGTGCAAGTCACCCGGGATGCCTCGGGCGTGAAAGAGAAGATTTCCGGCCTGGTGCAGGCCTACAACGACATGGTTTCTGATTTCAAGATTCTCACGGGCCCCAAGTCTGAAGATGAAGAAGATGTATTCAGCGGTGCTCTAAATGGTGACTCCACCGCCCGAACAGTTTTAAGCCAGATTCGCCAGATCTTCTTTGGTGAGAGCGAGACCAAGGGCAGCGCCATTCGTTCTTTTAGAGATTTGGGCATTTCTGTGGACCGAGAAGGTGTGCTCACCCTGGACGAGTCGATGCTCGACAACGCGATTTCCTCGAACTTCGAACAGGTGGTTCAGGCGCTGGCGCAGCGAACCACTGCCGTTGAGAATGGGGAAACGGTTCAAAAGCGTGGTCTGGGTGTGAACCTGGCCACGAAGCTGCGCGAGATCATGGCGCCCAGCGGCATCATTCTCTCGCAAAGCAATAGCGCAGAGAGCCAGGTTACGCGCTACCAAGACCAGCTCGAGACACTTGAAGACCGCATGGAGCGGATTCTGGCCCGATACACCAAGCAGTTTGCGGCAATGGAGTCGTTGGTGGGCCAAATCACCGCCATGCGCGAGAACCTCAAGGGCCAGTTCGAGGGCCTGGCCAACGCCTATAAGAAGTAAGCCGGCGTAGAAGCCGTAATCCGCGTAAAGCGGGCCTCAATTCCCATTCAGTTCTGGGTCTGCTTCCCGATTCTTTAAACGAGTACGGGAAAAGCCCAGATGACATCTATTTCCACCACCTCTATGCCCAGTGTGCAGCCCTCGAGCGTGCAGGGCGGGGGTGCGTCTGCGCCGGCTCGTCCTGCGGCCCCGGCTCCATCTCAATCTCAAAGTGCTGCGCAATCTGCACCGAGCCCCAGTTCACAGGCCAAGCAAGGGCCCTCGAGCGGGCGGGTCGCGGCCTTCGTTCTGGCCCAGACCTCTGCCGCCCGTCAGGCCGTTGTGCAGCATGCGGCCAAAGCCGCCGAGCCCAGCCAATTCAAGCAAAACATTGAAGAGATGCGTGCCCGCGTGGAGCAGGCCATTGAGCGACTCAACGAGCAGGCCACCCAGAACCAGCGCTCTTTGGGGTTCGAGATTGATCAGGCCACCGACATTGTCATTGTGAAGGTTCGCAATAAAGAGACGGGCGAAGTGGTGCGGCAGATCGCCGCCGAGGCCTTCGTTCGCCTGGCCGCGAACTCTACCGGCGACAAAGGCGGCTTGTTTGATGAGCAGTTTTAGTTGGTTGACTTAAGTTTTGTATAGGCCAACCGAATCACGAAGTATCAGAACTGACATGTTGTCGTTCTGACTCTGTTGAACACTTTCTAAGGAGAAAGACATGTCAGTAATTAACACCAACGTGAAGGCTCTGGTTGCACAGGAGTCGATGCGTTCAAACAACCTGAAGCTCTCGACCGCCATGGAGCGCTTGTCGACTGGCCTGCGCATCAACAGCGCCAAAGACGACGCTGCTGGCCTGGCCATTTCAAACCGCATGACGGCTCAGATTCGTGGCATGTCCATGGCGATCAAGAACGCCAACGACGGCATCTCTATGGCCCAGACCGCCGACGGCGCCTATGGCCAGGTGACCAGCATGCTTCAGCGTATGCGTGAACTTGCTGTTCAGGCTGCCAACGGCGCCGTTTCTAGCTCCGACCGCGAGTCCATCCAGCTTGAGATTGCAGAGCTCAAGTCCGAGATCAACAACGTGGCCGAGCGTACAAACTTCAACGGCATTAAGCTGTTAGATGGCACCGCCAACGAAATCAAGCTTCAGACCGGCACCAACGAGGGTGAGTTGATAAATGTTGGATTCAGCTCGGTGAAAGCCAAGGATATTGGTTCGGGTGACAATCCTGCATTGACCTCCATAGGGGGTAACGCGACCACTTTCGGCGCCTTTGCGGCAGGGGATCTGGTAATCAACGGCGTTCTCGTAAACGCGACTCTAGCAACAGACGATGAAACCTCCACTGATCAGCAGGCCGCGAGTGCCATTGCAAAGGTTGCTGCAATTAATCGAGTTACCGACCAGAGTGGTGTCTATGCGAAAGCGAACGAAACCGTTCTAGCTGGCTCGACCATGACGGCGGTTGCATCGTCCGGCACAGTAACGATCAACGGCTATACAACAGCGACATTCGCGACGACCGCCGATCTAGCTACGTCTCGGGTCAACGTCGCCAAGGCGATTAATGATATCTCCGCAGCAACGGGTGTGGTCGCTATTGACACTGGCGACGACAAGCAGGGTGTGGAATTGATTGCTGCCGATGGAAGAAACATCGCAATCTCGAATACATGGACAACCTCTGCAGGAACTGGTGTCGGGGTCGCGGGAACATACGTCGGCAGTTATTCTCTTTATTCCCAGACGGGCGGGGCAATTAGCGTAGATCATCAGATTGGCAAGGGACAATCTGATTTCAATAAGACTGGCCTCCGTCTCGGTTCCTTCGAATCCGGCGAGGCGGTGGCTGTCACGAATAGACGCGCAACAGCCACGGTGATGTCCGCCTCAAGTACGAGCTCTACGGCTGGAATCCTCAACGGTGACACGTTGAAGATCAACGACATTGCAATTATGGCAGCTCGCGACACCGATGACACAGCCTCCATTGCAAGCGGCTCTGCCTCGTTGAAGGCCGCAAGCGCGATCGCCATTGCCGCAGCCATAAACAGCTCCACCGACCTCCACGGCGTGACCGCCTCGGCGGCTGAGAATGTTCTGCGTGGCACCGGCTTCACCGCAGCCTCTGCCGTGGTGGTTGAACTCAATGGCGTTGAGTTTACGGTGAACACGATTACTCGAGACAATGTTCTGGATGGTTTCAACGCTGTCTCGGGGCAGACGGGCGTAGAGGCCAGAGCATATGGTTCCGGCGTGGAGCTTGTTGCTGAGGATGGTCGCAGCATCTTTATCGCTGCTGCTGCCGGTAGCGCGGCAAACCTTGGTTTAAATGGGATCTCGGTAGGCGATGGAAGTGCTACATCCTACGTGGGACACTACGCGTCGATCGTGCTTTCATCGGATAAGGCGTTTAGTGTTCAACGTGGAAACGAGGGTGGCACGAACTTTGACACCCTAGGATTCCGCCAAGGAACTTTCGGGGGTAAGGACACTGGCATGAAGGTTGCCGAGGTCAACGTTACCACTCAGTTGGGGGCTGGAATGGCAATTACCGCGATTGATGCAGCGATTGACGACGTCGCAGCTGCTCAAGCCCGGTCCGGTGCCTTCCAAAACCGGCTGGATGCTGCTGTCAGTATCCTGAGTGAGTCTAGCGAGAATGCATCTGCTGCACGCAGCCGTATTCTTGACACCGACTACGCCCAAGAGACCACGGCGCTGGCTAAGGCCCAGATTATTCAGCAGGCAGCCACTGCCATGCTGGCCCAGGCCAACCAGCAGCAGCAGAGCGTCTTGGCGCTGCTTCAGTAAACCAAGCGCTTTAAGCAGTAAATTAGGGGGGGCTGCGCATGCGCAGCCCCTTTTTATTCTTCCTGTAGGTCTATAAAAATCTACGCCCTCACCCAGTCTCGTCTAAAGCTAAGGTAATCGCTTCAGCCAACCACGAGGGTTTTGAGTAACAAAAAATTTATCAAAGTACGTGTCGTGAGCGAAGTCCGAGTTGGCTTTAAGAAAATCCACAATTGCCTCATACGGTCCCGGGCCAAAGTCAGGACGGACAGGGTGGCCGTTGATGTTGGAGTCCTCCACAATGAGGTGGCCCCCGCGGGAGATGTGCGGAGACCAAAATGCAAGTTCTGCAAGCACGTGCTCCTTTGAGTGGTCTGCGTCAAGAATGACCAATGGCAGGTTGCCGCCGGTAATCTCTAGAACATTCGAAATCACATTGTCGTCCGTTGATGAGCCGTGGAGGTACCTTATTCGGGGATGATTTGGGCGCCTTTCCTGTGGAATCACATCCACTGTTATGACCTCCCCCTTCCCGAGCAGATCGAACATGTGCGCGTAAAAAAGGGCACTCCCACCGCGAAACGTTCCCGACTCAACAAGGAAATTGGGTTGCGTTGCAACTAATAACTCCTGATAGAGCCACATGTCGAGGGGATTCTTAAGAATTTGGTGGCCGAACCAAGATGTGCGCTCCCATACTCTCGACTCGTAGTAGATGTGGTGGAATAAGTCAACTATTACTTCTTCCTGTAGAGAGTACTCCTGACCATTAACTTTAAAGTTAAGCATCGACTTCCTCCAAAATTTTTAATAATTGAGTTGCTCGAGACTCCCAACTACAAAACTCCCCTGCGAAGTTTTCTGACTTCTTGCTACTTAAAGCAAACATATGCGCATCCCTCATGAGAAGAATTTCCTGAACAAGACTTTTAGATGTAGATGGCCTGAGGACTCGCAGCAGTGATGAAATTTGCTCCCCTTCCGCGAAGTGACTGGATGGCTCAACAATTGGAACCGATCCCACTCCTAGTGAATCAAAGATCCGCTCGCATGCGCCATTCTCTGTGTTAGGGCACAGCACATATCGTCCCCTGGAGTAATGCGGCTTGATCTGCTCATGACTGACATCTTCCATAAAGGAAACGTTTTTATATCCGCTTAGGTGGTCTCTCCACCCCTCACCAATCACCGCTAAACGGAGCTCAGAGTATCGGGCGAGAGACTCCAATGACTGAATGCGTCTTACTTTGCGCACATGGTAATGGAGGTCTACGAGGTGTGGGTAAATCTCTGCCAGCTCAAGCTTCGGGCTTCTGAGTCTCTCCAACTGTCGTGTATAGGTATCGAAGAGCTTCGGAAAATCCTGTCTCGTAAGGAGGGTGTAGAGTTCCCGAATGAACTTTCTTTGCTTTGGATCGCTGATACGCTCCCCGAGCTTGCCAGGCAGACCCATCCATGAACCCGCAAAAACAACGTCAAACTCCCTGACTAGTTCGGGCACTCGATACCTGTCCGTAATTTTTTCTGTCGCAGCAAGTAGTTGCGAATAGACAAATCTTTTTCCGATGGATTTGCAGATGTTTGCATGATGCTCTGAGGGGGTGATGATCATCGTCCCCTTGGGCATAAATGTCAGGCGGTGTAGGTGATAGATCGTATCGTCTACAAACCAGGCCACAAACCTCCCGTTTACGAACTCCAGTAAACTTTTGTCTGCTCCTGCAACATTTAATTTTGCCTCACTTAGCATCCCATTGAACGAGATTACATAGTCAAACGATTGATCGAGGAGGGACCGCAGGGCAAGTTGACTATCGCCAGTAAAGTCAACCAGTGAACAGTCAACACTGAGATTGTTCAATGCGAGGGACAGGTTGTCACTAAAACGAGACAGGACATTATTTGTCGACTGCCCCTTTATTACGGCTAGTTTCATGAAATAAGTGTACTCATATATTTACTCAGTATGCGGGGCTTTGCGCTTTAGGACCATTCATCGAATCCCAAAACTTTATCGTATGGGGTAATGGCAAGTCCTTCTTATTTTGGAGACCGCTTTGGACAAGTTAAAGAGACAAAGAGAGCAAGCAGTTGGCCTTCGAAATGCCGGCAACTTAGAGCAAGCTGCAAACGCAATGCAGACTTATCTGATCAAGGCCCCGAACGACCGGGAGGTGGCCCTGATCTATGGCGATGTGCTCATGAGGCTTGAGCGCTTTGAAGATGCGGTGAAGTTCTATGCCAAGTGGATCGAGAAAGAAAATAAGGACGCCTTGATGCTCTCTAACCTTGGAGCAGCCTTGCTGCGTCAGGGCAAGCCAGCCGACGCCAAGACGATCCTGGAGTACGTGCTCGAACTTGACCCCAAGAACGTTTATGCCCGAATTAATCTCGGTGGCGTTTATCAGTCACTGGGCGACCTGAATCTGGCGCTGAAAAATGCCCTCGAGGCGGTCTCAATCGACCCGACCCGAGCCCTTACGTTCAATAACCTGGGCTCAGCATTCAATGACTTGGCGAAGTTTGAGGAGGCCAAGCATGCATTTGAAACGGCCGTGATGCTTGACCCTAATCAAGTGGACGCCATAATAAATCTGGCGTCTGCAGAGTCAAAGCTTGGCAACTCCAAGGAAGCCATTCGGCGTTATGAGGAGGTGATTCGGCTACTTCCAAAGGAGTCAAAGCACAGAAGGGAGGCCATTGAGTTCTTCGCCTCATTCGAGCATCTAATGCATGCAGACCTCCAGAAGGGCTGGGCCTATTACGAGGGGGGGTTTTCACCACTCGTCCCCCTGGCCGGTGCTCGGTCACCAAAGCGTGTGTTTAAGGAGCCAAGATGGCGGGGAGAGAATATCGAGGGAAAGACTCTACTGGTTTGGCGGGAGCAGGGAATTGGAGATGAGCTTCTCTTCGCAACCGCCCTGCATGAGCTTGAGTCGACGGGAGCCAAGATCATCGTGGAGACTGATCCACGCTTTGTAGAGACCTTCACCCGGTCTTTCCCAAAATACGTTGTGCGCGCACAGGCCTTTAACTCGCTTAGCTTTGAGTCCGTTCATTGCGACTTCGACCTACAGATCCCCATCGGCGCGCTGATGCGGATCTATCGCTCAACACTAGAGGATTTCGATAAGAACCGACCTTATATCGTGGTGGATCCACACAAGAAACAGAAATTCGTGGAGAGGCTCGCACCCTATCGCGACAAGAAACTTGTCGGATTTTGCTGGCGAAGCGGGAAGTTGGATCCAGTGCGAAATCTCACCTACACGATGATTGAGGATTGGGCAGATGTTGTGTCAATGCAAGATTACGACTTTGTGAACCTGCAGTACGGTGAATGCGAGCAGGAGTTGCAACGCCTTGAGAAGATGACCGGTAGAGAGATCATCCGTTGGAATGATTTAAATCTAAAAGATGATCTAGACGACGTTTTTGCTCTTATGAGTTGCTTGGACTTTGTCGTTTCTGTGGGCACCGCGGTATTCCCAATGGCTGGGGCGTGCGGGAGACCCTCTCTTATGCTCGGGGGCGCATACTGGGCAACCCTTGGGAGCGATCGTGACTACCCATTTTTCCCTTCTTCTCGCATAACCGGGATGAGAGTAGGGGGGGCGGTCTCTGAAGAGTTGTCAAAGGTTGGCCCGCTATTGGATGGTCGGTATTTCGTTAAGTTGAGGCCGTCTTAGAAGCCCTTATGACAAGCTGAAAGCGTTCGTCTATTCCAGCTCTCGGTCGACTTGTGTCGTCTTGCTCCAGTATTGAGAAATATATTCGAGAAAAATAGCCACCCTTAACTGGCTCGCTTCGGATCAATGCCACTGCGGCAGATGCTGATTTATCTAAGGCCAGTTCAATGCGTCGCGTTTTATCGCCAATCCGGCACACGCCGTTTGACAACGAGAGTGCCTGATTGGCAGAAATAAGAAAAGACACCGGCGCTCCGTGGTCTACTCTCCTTTTGAAGATTGGGACGCTCTCCTCTGTCAATCCTCCGTTGGATGTGCGAACAGCTAGGTCTTCATAATCAAAAGCTGTTGGATTTAGTGTAACGAATCCAAGACGCAATGAGCCAAAGGGCGCCTCGGGCCAATCAATCTCGTAAGAAAGTGTTACCTCACCTCTTGCGTCATCGATCAACCAAGTCTTGTGTATCTTCCCAAGACTGGTCGCAATATTTGTGCTCAGCGATACAACACCATCAGCACGTTCGATCTTTGGATTGACTCGTGTTAGGTCAGTGACTTTTGGCATTGCCGCAGATTCGAAAACCAAGTGTCCACTATAGAAGTCTGCAGCCCACTTAATGTCATCATAAAATCCGTGAGACAAAGTTCCAAACAGACTGGCATCTCCAACATGTGAGTCCACAAAAGACTCGATAGACAAACCACGATATGTATTGAAGCGCAGGCGAAGTCTCTCGCCAGAGACATCTACAAAGCGCCCATTTGCCTCTGCGATCACTTCCGGCTCGTAGAGACGTGAAGCCGATCCGGCCTCACTCGCCCTAGCGGTCTTCTTGGATGGCTCGAGGTGAGATCTGCCGACCATCGCATCGAGGCGGTCGATGTAGCTTGCCCATCTCGGCTCGGTTATGTGGGTTCTAAAATCGCTACTCCAGAGGTAGCAGAGCTCGGCCCAGTCTTCCTCGGTTGTCTTCGGCGATTCAAGAAGTCTCTCGTATATCTTCCAGCATTTGGTATTAATTCCCAGGTCATCTCTTCCACTGACTGCCCATCGCAAAACGTTGTATTTCTCCTGTTTTTTTACCGGAATAGGGTGTTCGGTGGTCTCAAGTCGAAGTGTGTTGCCAGCGCCGTCCTCATTAAGTAGGCCGAGTACCTGGCTCGGGGATACAAACTCGACCCCTGATGTGTCTCGAAGCGCCAAATAAAGTGACTCGAGCCTTGTCCACTCACTTTTACCTTCAAGAGGCGCCTCAGTCATGTATCGCCCCGGGCGAAAATCGAAGACTTCCACATCATTTCCGTAGATTGGGAAGGCACGCACGGACCTGCTTTGGTGGGACCCCACATACGCGAGGTACTCGTCCAACTCAATCTCTCCATGAACAAAACGTTGAACCTTCTGGAAAGCCACCGACTTATTCCAAATCAAAGGAAAAGGCACGCCGTCGGCACCAACTGCGTGCTGAGGCAAGTAGCGCCATTCGGCGTTCCACTCTGGGTTTGCCCTGGCTGGGTTGTCCCACTCCATGATGATTGCCTTGAAACCGGCCTCGCGGTATAGCGGCACAATCCCCGCCGAGTAGGCCTGCTCATTAATAAGCGCCACCTCTGGCAATAAACCAAGTAACTCTTTATATCGCTCCATGCCGATCCGTAGATTGGCTGCGTTCACCTCAGCGGGAACGAGTGGGCCAATGATCTGGGCGTATCCGGAGCCGATGAACTCGCACGGCCCCTCGGTGACAAGTCGCTTCAACTCATTGATCCATTCAGGGTCGATTGCGTTGATTGTCTCGAGTGTCCATGCGGACGCCTCGACCCCGAATGGAAGGTTGTGTTGTTTTGCAAGTCGAAGCAGAGGCCAATAGCATTTCTCGACAACCTCTGGCCGCCGCTCCTCACTGATGGCGGAGTAGGCCAAATTGAGGTGAAAAAATGAATAGGCCTTTAGCGTCACGTCAATTACTCGCCTTGTAATTCTTGCGGCTTTGTAGGCGCCGAATTTCCTCACAAAGACGATTGACCCCAGGGGATCCGAGCTTTTCTGCGCCTCGGGAGGCAAGCTCTGCCGCCAAGGAATGGTTGGCCATTAGGCCCACTAGCTTTTCGGTAGCATCGACTTCGTCACTTGCAACAATAGCAAGCCGCTCACGCCGGATCTCGTTGAGCTCCGCACGATCCTTTTCCCCGTAGGGGGAGAACACAACGGTTGGAATGCCCAATTGCAAGAGTTCAAAGAAGCTCACGCCGTAGACCGTGACCGCATAGTTGGCCGTTGTCATCAGATGCTGGAGTCCCCTTGGTGCGAGGTGTTGTGTCAGCCGTATCCTGGGC
>Ga0194119_10013756_pt1 | contig 10029 bp, 8 predicted proteins | sample TA2MahC100mmetaG_FD_148620 | JGI IMG/M metagenome (GOLD analysis project Ga0194119, IMG submission 148620) | Freshwater microbial communities from Lake Tanganyika, Tanzania - TA2015018 Mahale Deep Cast 100m | ecosystem: Environmental > Aquatic > Freshwater > Lake | place: Tanzania: Lake... | reverse complement strand
GCTAAAGACCTTTCAAACTCAGCTACAATATTTTCTTTAACGTCTGGAACAACGCTACTGCCGGTAATATTTATTTGATTATGCGTTAATTTTTCTCCAATATAGGCAGCATTCGTATTTAATGTTTGACCAATCAGTATTTCATCACCAATAGTAATTATGTGAGCGTTCATACTCTTAAAATAATCTGTTAATAAAGTGTAATGATATTTGAATTACAAAAAAAGAAAATAATCCGGCAAGTACATCATCTAAAATAACTCCCCATCCATTTTTATATTTTTCAAGATTTTTTATTGGAAAAGGTTTGTAGATATCCATCATTCTCCAAATTAAAAAAGCCGGAATTACAATCCATAATTTCTTTGGTAAAAACAAAAATGAAATCCAAGAACCAATAAATTCATCTAAAGTAAATTGTTTTGGATCATTACCATAAATAGTTTCAAATTTTACTGCTAGTTTTACTCCTATCAATAATAAAAATGAAATTAATAACATCATTAAAGTTGGATTTGAAAATCCCGGTACAAATAAATAAATAAGTAATGCCAAAAAACTTGCAACGGTGCCTGATGCAAATGGAGAAAAACCAGTCAATAACCCTGAACCAATTATTTTTTCAATAAGACTTAACTTCATTTTTTACTAATTTTTTAATTAAAACTCTATTTGATATTAAATAAGTCATTCCAGTAAAAACAGTGAATAAAGTTATAAAGAGCATGGTATAGTATATTAAGTCTTGTCTGAGAAGAAGTTCAAAAATTGTATAATTGTTTTGATAAAATACGTCGAACGTTTTGAGTGTATATAGAAATAATAGATAGTATAAAAATATCATTTGGATAAATGTTTTCCATTTTGCAGAACGACGTGTTGTGAATGATATTTTTTTGTAATCTGCATATGCTCTCAGTATAGTTATTAACAGATCTCTTATTACTATAAGCAATACCATCCATAATTCTAAAACCCCCACAAATACAAAACCAATAAAAGCTGCAGAAGTTAATATCTTATCTGCAAGCGGATCAAAAAATTTTCCCCATTCGGTAATGTAATTGAATTTTCTAGCAAGCCAGCCATCATACCAGTCAGTCAATGCAGCAATAATAAAAACTGCAAAAGAAATTTGAATGAGAAGTGGTTCTCCTGATAAAAAAAGTATGAGAAACACCGGAGTCAAGATCATTCTCAATATTGTTAACTGATTTGGCAGTAGCATTTTTATATCTGATCAGGTCAATTACTATAATTTCTTAATAAAATTGAATTCATAGATACCAGTATTATGGTGATCTTTCCATTCTATAGACATTCCATAACTTCCAACTAAATTAATTTTTTTAATTGATAATTCATCGTTCGAATAAATTGGGAAGTAGTTACTGCTTTTTCCATTTCTTTCAGTTGTGCAAATTGCACAAGGACAGTTAGTTCGTAAGTTAGAAAGTTTTATTCTTTGTTCTGAATTATCATCCCATTTTATATATAAATATTTATTTCCCTCCGCTTTAATTTTTACCGGACTCATTCAGTAATTCTTTCACCAGTTAATTTAAACAAAGCTTCTTTATATTTCTCACTAGTATTCATAATTATATCTTGGGGCAATGTTGGTGCTGGAGGACGTTTATTAAAATTAATCGAAAGCAAAAAATCACGGACATATTGTTTATCAAAACTTTCTTGGGAACGCCCTTTCTCATATTTGTCAAGAGGCCAAAACCTAGAAGAATCAGGAGTTAATAATTCGTCAATCAGAATGATTTCTTCATTATAATATCCAAATTCCATTTTGGTGTCTGCAATGATTAATCCTTTGGATAGAGCAAATTCAGAAGCTTTCATGTATATATTCATAGTTGCTTCTTTTACCTTTTTGTAAGCATCTTCTCCTACTAAGGAAATCGCTTCATTTGCAGTAATATTTTCATCATGTAGGCCGATTTCTGCCTTTGTAGAGGGAGTAAAAATTGGTTCTGGTAATTTTTCTGATTCTACTAGACCATTTGGTAATTTAATACCGCAAATTTCACCTGATTTTTTATAGTCATTCCAACCAGAACCAGTGATATAACCACGCACTATGCATTCGAGTGGAATAAGTTCCGCTTTTTTTACTAACATTGACCTATCAATCAAAAAATCTCTGAATGGTAAGCATTCTGTAGGATAATCATCCACATTAACTGAAATGATGTGATTCTTAATCAAATCTTTGGTGTAATCGAACCAAAAATTGGAAATCTTATTCAGCACCGAACCTTTTAAAGGTATTCCCTCCTTCATTATAACATCAAATGCAGAAATTCTGTCAGTAGAAATTATTAAATAATAATCGCCTAATTCATAAACGTCTCTAACTTTACCGCGTTTGAACAATTTTAATGATTGAAAATCTGTTGATGTGATAACTCGATTAGCCATTTCATTCCAACTTTTACTTTGTAATATAAAGAGAGACTAATATGGATTCAACTTAAAGCAAGCTTGTATTTATGCTTTGTTTTTATTAAACGAATAGAGATTGTTCCATTAATTCAATGAAATAGTCCCCCCAAAAGTAATATTATTTTGTAAACTCAAGTTTTTTGTAATCATCGAAAATTGAAATTTTCAATCTTTCAACTTCATTTCTAAACTGAACCCAATTCATTTCAAAAAAAGTATTGATTTTGGAAATAACTGGATCCATTGCATCCTCAGCAATTTTTAAATTAACTTTATCCCCATCGCCAATTTTATCCCAATATCCAGCAATTGAAAAGTATGCGGTACGGATTTTCGATCCGAGCTTAGAATCATCACTTCTAATTCCTTGCACTTGAGGCTGATTGATTAATTCGTTCAACGATTTTAAAGAATCTTTTAATGCTTTAGCTGTTTTACCTAAGGAAACGAATGATGAATCTTTCTTCCCTTTTATTTTTTCTTCTACTAACAAAATAATTTTTCCAGCGTCTTGTATACGAGAATTCCCATTGGTAACAACTTCAACTTTCTTTTCAAACTCTCTAATCAATTTATCTCGTTCAACAAGATTTTCAAATTTAACATCTAATCGAGGATCAGAACTAACTTTAACATAAGCAGAATCGATTTGCTTTCTATAAGTAATCTTCACTTTGTAAGTACCTGGTAAAACTTGAGGTCCAGAAGGTTCTGCATCTTCCCTTTCTTCTCTAAATCTTTGGAAGCCTCCCGGCATTCTTATCCCTCGTCTTTCAAGTCCCCAAAATATTCTATTAAATCCTTTTTCAAATTTAGGGGACAATGTCCTAATAAGTTTATTACCACTATCATAAATTTCTAATTTTAATTTATCATCTCCTTTAGAAGTATCTGGTGAAATATAAAATGTAATCATTGCACCAAAAGGTAAGTTATCCCCAAAATACTCTGCCGAAGCCGGGAAATGCATTCCTTGAATTTGTTTAACTGCTAATTGATATGAATCACGAATTTCAAATAATTTTAACTTTTTATCTAACATTGAAATTCCTTCTTTTGCTAAATTCCGCAGAGGTCTAATATCATCAAATACATATATTGACCTTCCAAACGTACCAACTACAAGATCACTTTCACGTGATTGAATTGCTATATCCATACTGGAAACAGTTGGATATCCTTGAGTCCATTTAGTCCAACTCTTCCCTTCGTTTATACTAAAATACAATCCGAATTCAGTACCAAGGAAAAATAAATTCTTTTGAATTGGGTCTTGTAGAAATGATAATGCATATCCATAAACATCAGTCTCTTTTACTATTGGGTTCCAAGTTTTTCCAAAATCAGTTGTTCTAAAAACATACGGTTTCCAATCATCTCTTCGATAATTATTTATTACAACAAAAGCTTCTTCGGGAATATAAACAGATGCTCTAACTTGAGGTACCCATGAACCATTAGGTACACCTTTAATATTTTTAATTACATTTTCCCAAGACTTCCCTCCGTCTTTAGATAATTGCAAATTTCCATCATCTGTTCCGACCCAAATAATACCTTGTTTAATAGGACTAAGTGCTATTGAAATTATTGTTGTAAAATTTTCAGCATTAGTAACATCAAAAGTTAATCCGCCGCTGTCAAGCTGCTTTTGTTTTTGTGGATCATTAGTTGTTAAATCCGGAGAAATTATTTCCCATGAATCTCCTCGATTTGAACTTTTATGTAAGTATTGCGATCCATAATAAATTGTTGTCGGATTAAAAGGATCTTGTGAGAAACCAGCATTCCAATTAAAACGAAGTTTGTTCCCTTCTGGATGAACCGGACGAATATTTTTTCTATCACCAGTATTACAATCGTATCTTCCTAAATTTCCACCTTGGGACATATGATAAACATAACGAGGATTTTCAATATCTGCTGCTGTATCGAAACCATCACCAAATCCAACCTCTTCCCAAAAGCTATTGCTTATTCCGCCTCGGTGAAATACTCTGTTTGGACCTTTAAATGAACCATTATCTTGAAGTCCGCCATAAACATTGTATGGAAATTCATTATCAACATTAATGTGATAAAATTGTCCAAGTGGTAGATTGCCAACAAATCTCCAAGTCAATCCCCTATCATTTGAAATTGCCAAACCGCCATCGTTGCCGTTAATTATATAGTTTGGATCATTTGGATTAATCCACCATGCATGATGATCAGGATGAACATTCGAGGAAGCCCCAAGTGTTTTAAAAGTCTTTCCACCATCTTCACTATATGTGATTGATGAAAATAAATTATAGATTCTGTTTTCATTTTGTGGGTCCACATGAATTTCATGATAATAAAAAGGTCTATTACCTACATTTTCTTCAGTAACCAATTGCCATTTGAATCCGCCGTCTTCAGAACGATAAAGACCATTTTTCTTAGCTTCAACCAGTGCATAAATAATATTAGTTCTATTTCTAGATATTGCTAAGCCAACTCTACCCAATTCTCCTTTAGGTAAACCATCTTTATCAGTTCTTATCTGCCAGGTTTCTCCAGCATCAAATGAAATATAAATTCCAGAACCGGGTCCGCCAGATTTGAAAAACCAAGGCCATCTTCTGAACTGCCACATTGCTGCAATAAGTTTATTTGGATTTGAAGGATCAATAATAAAATCTGCAGCACCGGTTTTTTCATCAACATATAAAACTTTGTGCCAAGATTTTCCGCCGTCAGTTGTCTTAAAAATTCCGCGGTCTTTGCTTTCTCCCCAAGCAGAACCTTGCGCTGCAACATATACTGTATTTGAATTTGTTGGATCGATAATCAGCTTATGAATATTTCTGGTATTTTCTAAACCTAAGTGTTTCCAAGTTTTTCCGCCATCAATACTTTTATAAACTCCATTTCCACTGGTTTGGCTGTTTCTTGGATTTCCTTCACCAGTTCCAACCCATATTATATCGGGTACATTTTGATCAACAGCAACTGCTCCAATTGAAGCTGCATTTTGGTCATCAAAAATTGGTTCCCATGTTGTTCCTCTGCTGGTTGACCTCCACAATCCTCCACTTGCAGTTCCTACATAAATAATATCAAGATTTTTCAGTACTACATCTATTGAAGTTACTCTTCCGCTCATACCGGCTGGTCCAATACTTCTTGGTTTTAAAGCTTTAAATAATTCCATATCAATCTGCTGAGAATAAAATGAATTTGTAGAAATAAAAAGTAGAATAATACCAACTGCAGAAAAGAACTTATTGCTTTTCATAATTGACTCCAGTGGATATACATTTTTAATTAGTTAGGCTAAATATGGCTTGCATAATAATTAAGATGGTAATCTTTTTCCATATAAATTTTACATAATACTCTGCTTGAAGAATCGGTACGAATATTTTATTTTGAAGTGAATCAATCATCTCTTTGAGGTAAACCATGCCTAATTATACTCTAATTGTAAATAATAAAAAACAGACTGTAAACGTTGATGCAGATACTCCGTTGCTTTGGGTGTTGAGAGATACAATTGGATTGACTGGAACAAAATATAGTTGCGGTGAAGGAATTTGCGGTTCTTGCATAGTTCATTTGAATGGAGAAGCTGTAAGGTCTTGCTCAGTCAGCATTAATGAAGTTTCTGGCAAATCCGTTATTACGATCGAAGGATTTGCTGATGATCCGAATATCTCGATCATAAAATCTTGGATTGAAGAGGAAGTCCCTCAGTGTGGATATTGCCATCCAGGACAAATTATGGCATTTGCTGCTTTGTATAAAAAGAATAAAAAACCATCAAAAACTGAAATCGAAGAAACGATGAATAGTGTTTTATGCCGTTGCGGAACCTATCCGAGAATAAAAAGAGCAATTGAAAAAGTAGTTGAGCATGGAGGTTCATTATGAAAAAGCAAAGTAGACGAGATTTTATCAAAGTAGTTGGAATGAGCGGCAGCGGATTAATGCTTGCATCATTTGTTCCCTCATATATCTCAGCAATAAAACTACAAGATGAACCGAAAATTTTTGCACCAAGTGTTTACTTAAGGATTGATTCAAATGGAATTGTGACTATTACCATCCACAGAACTGAAATGGGTCAAGGAGTGATGACTTCACTGCCAATGCTTGTTGCTGAAGAATTAGAAGTTGATATAAAAAACATTCGTGTTGAACTTGCTGATGCTGATAAAAAATACGGGAATCAATCAACTGGCGGAAGCCAAAGTATCAGAAGAAATTTTGATCCTTTGCGAAAAGCTGGAGCAACAGCCCGAGAAATGTTGATTACTGCCGCGGCAATTATCTGGAAGGTAACACCATCAGATTGTAAAGCAGAAAACGGATTTGTAACTAACAAGCATACCAGTGAAAAAATCAATTACGGTGCATTAGTTAATGCTGCTTCAAAACTGCCGATCCCAATGGATGTAAAATTGAAAGATCCAAAAGATTATAAAATAATTGGGAAAAGAATTCCTCGATTCGATATGGATATAAAAGTTACTGGTGCTGCAAAATTTGGAATTGATATAGTTGTCCCGAATATGTATTACGCTTCCATCGCGCATTGCCCAACTTTTGGCGGAACTGTTAAATCGTTTGATGCTTCTAAGGCAAAAACAATTAATGGTGTTGTTGATGTTGTTCAAGTATCGCAAGGTATTGCAGTAATTGCTAAATCCACATGGCAAGCTTTCAAAGGAAAAGAAGCATTATCAATTGAATGGGATTTGGGAAAATTTGCAAACGTGGATAGTGGATCGATACGTGATGAAATGTTGAAGCACATTTCATCTGAAGGAACTGAGATGCAATCTGTTGGTAATGTAAGTCAGTCAATTGACGGAGAAAAATTTGTTGATGCTGTCTATGAAGTTCCATTTTTAGCACATGCCCCAATGGAACCAATGAATTCTGTTGCATCATACAAAAATGGAAAGGTTGAATTATGGTCACCTTCACAAAATCCGCAAAGCGGACTTACTGATGTCGCACGAGCGCTTGGAATAAAAGAAGAAGATGTAACTTTTCATGTTACTTTGGTTGGAGGAGGATTTGGAAGAAGATTAATTAATGATTATGCTGTTGAAGCTGCAGAAATTTCAAAAGCTTCAGGAAAAACTGTAAAGCTGACTTGGACAAGAGAAGATGATATGAGATTTGGAGCTTATCGTCCTCCTAGCATTCATGTATTTAAAGGATCTGTTTTAGTAAATGGCAGTCCATTAAAATTTTCTCACCATGTAATTGCTCCTTCAATTACTGCTCAAAGATTTAATCCAAATGTCCCAGTTAAAGATTCTGGATTGGGAGAAGGTTCAATGAATCTTCAATATTCAATCCCAAATATTAAAATTTCTGGCACGATCGTATCAACTCATATTCCGTTATTATGGTGGCGTTCTGTTTATAATTCACAGAATCCTTTTGCGACTGAAGCTTTTATGGATGAACTTGCGTTTGCTGCAAATAAAGATCCATTTGAATTTAGAAGGGATATACTTCCAAAAGAATCGCGTTTAGGAAATGTACTTGAGATTGCTGCTGAAAAATCGAATTGGTATAAAAAACTTTCTAATGGTGAAGGAAAAGGAATTGCGTGCTTCCAAGGATATGGTAGCTACTGCGCACAAGTTTTTGAAGTTTCTTCAGATGGAAAGAAATACAAAATAAATAAAGTAACTGCTGTAATTGATTGCGGTACAGTAGTAAATCCGTTCATTGTTGAATCACAATTAGAAGGTGCAATTATTTTTGCGCTTTCGGCAGCAATGAAAGGTGAAATTACAATTCGAAACGGCGGAGTTGTTGATAAGAATTATGATACTTTTCAGATTATGACGTATTCTGAAACACCAACTTTCGATCTGCATATTGTAAAAAATAACCTACCGGTTGGCGGAGTTGGTGAAGTTGGAGTTGGCGCCGCAGCACCTGGATTATGCAATGCATTATTTAGTGCAACTGGAAAAAGAATCAGAAGACTACCAATAAAACTCACCTAAAAAAAGAGGGCTGAATATTCAGCCCTCTTAATAAAATTATTTCCAATTACCTAAACCTGGATGGACTGCACTTTTGTAAGATAGGCCATGAGCTCCAGCACATGGATCGTTATAAACTTCTTGGATAACGGCAAATTCGCCCCAAGTTACTGGACCAATTTCCTTTCCATTGGAATCATACCAATAACCACCACTTTTCGTTGCGGTTGAAGGGACAGCAACAATTTTAACAAAGTATGTCCATTTACATAATTTGCCAGTTCCATCGTCATATACACCAGACATATGATTAGTTAACCAAGCTCCAGAGCCAATATATGAGGAATAACCAAAATGTCTATCAAGTTTTCCATCTCCATCACAATCTTTGTTCGAAAGCCAAGCTTCATTCCATTTCATCATGAGATTATCTTCTTTATAAGGTTGACACCACGCAGCATCTCTGTAAGCATCACAGTATTTCCCATTGAACATCATTGCTTGGTAGTTATAACCCCATTTGTCATAACCAGTTTTGATGACTTCCCCAGCAGAATTGAGCAATGTTCCGGACTGAATTGTTGTACAACCCCCTTTTTTAGCTAATGTGAGATTTTGGCTTTCAGGTTGTGTTACTTCTGGCTGAGAAGAATCGCAACTGAAGATAATTAAAGAAACGAACAATAGTGTGAAAAGAAAAAATGAAAGTTTTTTCATACATACCTCAGGTTTGTTGTAAAATATTTATTTCAGGAAAAGTAAGTTTAACGTTTCGGCTGGTGAAGAAGATTAAAGAAAATAGAATAGCTTATTAAACTACTGTCATGGTAGTGAAATAAAAAGAGAAGGTCAATAAAAACAATGGGTATTTTTGTTTTTTTCAACTTTAATCGATTAAATTAGTTTGATATGAGAGAATTAGAAATTAAAATAGAATTTTAAAAAGAAAAGGAAGCTTTTGCTTCCTTTTTTGTGGGCAGAGACGGAATCGAACCGCCGACACAAGGATTTTCAGTCCTTTGCTCTACCGACTGAGCTATCTGCCCTAAATTTTTGTGGCACAAATCTATAGAAATAGAACAAAAAATCAAAATTTTATCAATTAAAAAAACTTTAATTGTTTTACAGTCTGAGAAAAGTTTTGTTCGTGCTCAATCAACCATTTTTTTCTCCATAAGCCGCCAGCATATCCAACTAAGTTGCCATTTGAACCAATAACACGGTGGCAAGGAACTATTATTGGAAGAACATTTTTACTATTTGCATTTGCAACTGCACGTATTGCTTTTTCATCAGAGATTTTTTTAGAAAGTTCGAGGTAATTTATTGTTGAACCAAATGGAATTTTTATTAATTCTAACCAAACCGATTTTTGAAATCCAGTTCCGTTTAATTCAACATCAAGAGAAAATATTTTTCTTTTACCTTCAAAATATTCTTCTAGTTCTTTTTTACATAGATCTAAAAATGAATTATTATTTTCTTCTGATTTTAAGTTTTCAGTTTCAAACTCAATACTTATTAGTTTAGAATCAGTTGCGGTAAGACTTAAAATCCCAATTGGCGAGTTGATATATGAAAAATATTTTTCCAC
>Ga0194119_10013749_pt1 | contig 10031 bp, 7 predicted proteins | sample TA2MahC100mmetaG_FD_148620 | JGI IMG/M metagenome (GOLD analysis project Ga0194119, IMG submission 148620) | Freshwater microbial communities from Lake Tanganyika, Tanzania - TA2015018 Mahale Deep Cast 100m | ecosystem: Environmental > Aquatic > Freshwater > Lake | place: Tanzania: Lake... | reverse complement strand
TTCCATGCGCCAGCCGCCAGGGGCTGAGCTGCCATCTGACCGCACTGTTTGCCATCCACGAACTCATGCGCGCGAGCGGCGGAGACGCCACGGCCTCGCGCCTGTTTCACGAAGGCGCTGCGGGTCTGGCGCGTGCGGGCTGAGTGCTGGGGTTGTTCGATGCGGGCTACTGGTCGCGCAGCGATCTGCGCCCGGCGCACGGCCTGATGCCTGAATCGCTCACGATTCACGCGCGGCAAACGCGGCAATTGCGAGTGCTGGGGCAGATCACGGGCCATGCGCGCCTCGCTCGCGTTGCGGCAAGTTGGGCAGGCTACGGCCGCAGTCCGCCGTGCCTGTTGCGCGCCGAGGCCAGCGTGCTGGCGTGGCGCGCCGCGCAGGCCCGCAGCGGCTGGCACGATTGGACGCGCACTTTGCATAGCGGCAGGGCACCCGCTTCGGACAAAGTGGCGGCTGCCTCGAGACCCAAGGCCAGCTAGCCCAAGCTAGACCGCAATCAACGTCCGCAACACCTCTCCGTGAACGTCCGTCAGGCTCATGTCCCGGCCGCCGAACCGGAACGTGAGCCTGCGGTGATTCAGACCCAATTGATGCAGCACCGTCGCGTGGATGTCGTGGATCGTCACCGGATTCTCGGCGACGGCATTCCCGAATTCGTCCGTCGATCCATACGCGAAGCCGCCGCGGAAACCGCCGCCCGCCATGAAGATCGAGTAGCCGTTCACGTGATGATCGCGGCCCGCCGTCTCTGTGATCTTCGGTGTGTGCGGCGTCCTGCCCATCTCACCCGCCCAGATCACGATCGTCGAGTCGAGCAGGCCGCGCTGCTTCAGGTCCACGATCAACGCGGCCACTGCTTGATCGGTGATCATCGCGTTCTCCTCGTGATAGCGCTTCAGGTTCCCGTGCTGATCCCAAGGCGAGTTGTTCTGATGGGTCAGAGGACACGTGATCTCGACGAAGCGCACGCCTGCTTCCACCAGCCGCCGCGCGCGCAGACACTGGAGGCCGTAGTGCTTCTTGAAATCGTCCGAGGAGTCGATGCCGTACAGGCGGCGCGTTCCTTCGCTCTCCTTGCTCACGGCCGCCAGATCCGGAATCGCCGATTGCAAATGGAAGGCGGTCTCGTAGTTCCGGATCGCGCCCTCGATTGCCGCCTCGCCCGCCAGCGCCGCGAACGCTGAATCGTGCTCGCGCAGCAGCGCGAGTTTCCTCTCCTGGATCCCCGCGGCGTCCGACGGCGTGATGTTGTCCATCACGAGCCCCTTGGCGCGCAGCATCGTCGCCGCGTGCGACGCCGGCAGGAAAGCCGCCGAGAAGTTCTCAAAGCCGCCGTTCGGAATCCGGTCGTTGTTGAGCAGCACGTAGTTCGGCAGATTCTCGCTTTCCGAACCGAGACCGTAGGAAACCCACGATCCGATGCTCGGAGCCGCGCCCGTCAACCGCCCCGTGTGCATCAGCAACGCCTGCTGGCCATGTAGCGGCTGCTGTCCGATCATCGACCGCACGATGCAGATGTCGTCCGCCAGCTTTGCGATCTCCGGCAACAGGCTGCTCACAGGAAGTCCGCTCTGGCCCCGCTGCCGGAACTCCCACGGACTGCCGAACCAAACCCGGTCCGGCGCCGATTGCGACTTCGCCGACACCGCCGCCGCTCCGATCTTCTCCCCTTGACGCTGGGCGAGCATCGGCTTCGGGTCGAACGTGTCGACATGGCTCGGCCCTCCGTCCATGAAGCACAGAATCACGCTCTTCGCCTTGGCCGCATGGTGCGGCCGCGCCCCGTGAGCCTCCCGTTGCAACAGGCTCGCCAGCGAAAGCGCGCCGAATCCGTTCGATGCGCGTCTCAGCCATTCCCGCCGCGACAGGTTACCGGACATAAAGAAACTCCTTCGAATTGAAGATGGCGTGAGCCACGTCTTTCCACACCGCCCGCGACTTCAACATATCGGTTCGCGCGGCGCCCGGCACGTCCTGGTAGAGTCCGGCGAAGTCCCGCGCGGCCGCGCTCCACCGCGCCAGATCGGCCGCCGAAGGCGGATGTCCGAACGCCCGCCGGAACATCTCTTCGATTCTCTGTTCCGCGCTCGCGTGCGGCGTCTCCACCAGGCGGTCCGCCCAGAACTCAGCCTGCCCCGCCACGAACGGGTCGTTCAACAACGCCAGCGCCTGCGCCGGGACGTTGGTCTCGTCCCGCCGTCCGGCCGGAATCTTCGGAGCCGGCTGATTGAACGTCGCCAGGAATTTCGGCGGCTCCATGATCGTCATCTTCGTGTAAATCGATCGCCGGCCGTTCCCGTCGAGCGGTCCGGCGAACAGCCGCTTCTGCGGATCCTCATTGGCGCGCGGCGGATTCACCGTCTCGCCGAACGCCGATCGATCGAGACGGCCCGAGACGGCGAGCATCGAATCGCGGATCGACTCGGCCTCAAGGCGCCTCACCGGATAGTGGCTCAACAGCCGGTTGAACGGATCGGCGTCGCGAACGCCAACTCCCGGCAGACTCGCTCGCTGGAACGTCTGGCTCGTTACCAATTCCCGGATGAGCCATTTGGTCGACCATCCGCGCGCCGTGAACTCGGCCGCCAGATAGTCGAGCAACTCCGGATGCGACGGACGTTCGCCGAGGTGGCCGAAGTCGTCGGTGCTGGTGACGATGCCCGATCCGAAAACCCAATGCCAGACACGGTTCACCCACACGCGCGCGGTGAGCGGATTGGCCCGACTGCTCACTTCATCGGCCAGCGCGAGCCGTCCGCTACCCTTCGCCGGCCGGGGCCCGCCCTTCGATAGCACCGAAAGCGAAGCGCGAGGAACCACCTCGCCGAGATCCTCGTGGACGCCCCGCTTGTTCAGCCTGTAGTCGCTGCCTGCGTCAATGTCCGCCATCCCATTGACGGTCCACGGCTCGGCGATCTGTTTCTCGGCCTCGCGATACCGGGCGATCAGATCCCGGACCGCCGGCCGCGCCGCGGGATCGTTCGGCAGCAGATCGTTCTCGATCAGCCAGTTGATCACCCGGACATGATCCCGGCTCGCCGCGTTGCGGCTCCACGCCCCGATCGCTTCGCTGAACCAGCGCTCGTACTCGCGCGCCACGCCGTCGAGACCCGCTGCGCCCGGCACGCCCGCAAACAGCGATTCGAAGTGGTCCAGATCGTCCTCGGGCGGCTTCTCGCCGTCATGCAACACCACGCGCGTTATTCCAAACCAACTCTGCGGCTCACGGGTCTGCTCCTCGGTGCACTTGCCTCCGAGCCCCACTCGCGGCGGGAAGTTCGGATTCGAAGTCTTGGTCGCGACTTCCGCGTAGACTCGCGTCTCCGCCCTCTCCAGGTCCGTCTGCGCGCGATTGTCCTTGGCCAGACCGCTCGCGGGCAGCTTGGCCCATCCGGGCTGGATGCTGTTGAGATACGTTTGCCGTTCGGTGAGGAAAGCGTTGTCCACCACCAGCCGATACGCCGCGAAATCGCCGCCCATGAGCTCGAGACTCACGTTCGCTTTGCTGAGCAGATTCGTGAACGGAGACCGGATCGCGCCATTGAGGCGGGGCGAAACGGTATTGGTGAACAGTCCCGGTGGGAACAGCATCGCGATCGCCGGGCCCTTCGCGCCGACCGCGAAGTCTCCGCTCGCGGCATATCCATCCCGGAGGCCCGCTCCATTGGCGTGCCAGCCCTCGGGGGCTTTGCCCGATCCGAAGTCCGCCAGAATCGTGAATCCTTCCGCGTTGGCTTTTTTGCGGCGCTTCCGTTCCGCGATGTACCGGTTCGCGATCTCACGCCATGAATTGGGTTGCCGCGATGCTTCGAACCACGGCCTCACCGGACTCTCAAACGGCGGAGTCGAACCTTGCTCCACCGTGAGCGCCTTCTTCCACGCTTTGAGCCGCGCCGGGTCCAGCCCCTGCGCCTGGCTGCCGGAATCCGGCGACCCGCGTAAACTTGCCTGCGCCGCGATCATGTAGCGCGCGATCCCGGACGCCGCCTCCGTCCACCACTCCGCCATCGCTCCGCGAATCGCCGGCTTCATCGCCCGCAGCCGTGACGTGATCTCCCGGTTCCGCTCCGGCAGATCCACCGTGTTCGTCACCCATCGCGAACTCATGAAGACTCCGCCCAGCGCGTAGTAGTCGCGCTGCGAAATCGCGTCCAGCCGGTGATCGTGGCAGCGCGCACAGGCGACCGTCGTCGCCAGAAATGCCTTCGAGAACGCGTCGATCTTGTTGTTCAACATCTCCTGGTGGATGCCGTTGAACTGCAGGCTGTCGCCGTGCCGCTTCTCTCCCATCTGGAAAAACATCGGACCGATCGCCGACTCGTTGATCGACTCCTTCGCGTTGATCCGCGGATTCGCCAACAGGTCGCCGGCGATCTGCTCCCGCACGAGTTGGTCGTAAGGAACATCTCCCTGGAGCGCTCGAATCAAATAGTCGCGATACCGCCACGCGCCCTTGGCCGGAATGTCCCACTCGTAACCGTACGTATCGCTGTAGCGGACCACATCCATCCAATGTCGCGCCCAATGCTCGCCGAAATGGACTGAGCCGAGTAACCGCTCCACCTGCTTCTCATACGCGCCGCGCGCGCCATCCTTGACGAACGCATCGATCTCGCCTGGCGCGGGCGGCAGTCCCGTGAGCACGAACGAAAGGCGCCGCAGCAACGTCGCGCGATCGGCGGCGGCCGCGGCCGCGAGCTTCTTCTCCCGGATCTTCGCGAGCAGGAAGCGATCCACCGGCTTGCCCGCCGGAGCGGCCAAGGGAACCGCGGGTTTCGCGACAGGCTGGAGACTCCACCAGCCGCTGCGCTCGCGGAACGTCTCTTCCCATGACTTCGAAACGGACGCCGTAACCGGCTGGTCGCGCGGATCGACAGCCCCGTCGCGAATCCACTGCTCGAATGCCCTGATCGCCGCCTCGTCCAGCCGCTTCATGCCGAGCGGCATCGCCGCGGCTCCCGCCTGATGCCGCAGCGCGCGGATCAACAGGCTCTTCGCCGGATCGCCCTTGACGATCGCCGCGCCGGACTTGCCGCCCGCTTCCCAACCGCCCCGATAGTCGAGCCGCAACCCGCCTTGCGGACGTTCCCCCGAGTGGCACCCGAGGCAGCTTTGCGCCAGCGCCGACCGGATCCGGTTCTCGAAAAACTCGCGCGGCGCCGCGGCGTCCGGCGCGGCCCACGCGGGCGCGAGCATAGCGAGCGGGAGGAGGTTGGCGAATCGCATGAGAAGCGGTAATCTGAGTTTATTGCAACTGCCCGCGGGGCGTCAGCCTCGGGCGGCGAGCCCACGTTCTCCGGGGTGCGCGGAACTCCACCCATGCGACAATAAAGCCCAATGGTCATTACCGGCGTGTACTACGCGCTGGCATTCGGCGCTGCCGCCCTGGCTGTATCGTGGCTCACTCGCCTCTGGTACGCTGCGCCGCTGGTGCTGCTGGCGTTGTTTTTCCTTTGGTTCTTTCGCGACCCCGAGCGCACTGCGCCGGCGGGGGACCATGCCGTTTCGCCGGCCGACGGCAAAGTGACCGCGGTGAAGCCCGAGGGCGAACGCACGCGGATCAGTGTTTTCCTCAGTCCCATCGACGTTCATGTGAACCGGTCGCCCGTGGCCGGACAGATTGTGGACTTCGAGTATCGCCCCGGCAAGTTTCTGATTGCCAGTGCCGAGGAGGCCTCGGTGGTGAATGAGCAAAACGTCGTCACGGTGAAGATGGACGACGGCGTCAGCGTGATCTTCAAACAGATTGCGGGGCTGGTGGCGCGGCGCGTGATCTTCCAGAAGAAGGCGGGCGACCGCGTGGCGATGGGCGAACGCATCGGGCTGATGCAGTTCAGCTCGCGCATGGACATTCTGTTGGTGCCGGCAGAGTGGGACATCGTGGTGAAGCCGGGCGACCGTGTGTCGGCCGCCACCAGCATCATCGCCCGCCGCCGGCGGCGCGGAGCCTGACGCATGAATCTTCGCGAACGACTGATCGATCCCAAATCGCCGGACCGCCGTCCGCGCAAGGCCGCCTATGCGCTGCCTACGCTGTTCACGGCCGGCAATCTGTTTCTTGGTTTTCTGGCCACGGTGAAGACCGTGCAGGGCGCGCTGCAGTTGCGTGCCGGGTCTTTGGGGCCGAACGAGTTGCTGTCGCAGGCGGCGTTGATGATCGGCGTGGCCGTGTTCCTGGACGGGCTCGACGGGCGCATCGCGCGCATGACCAACACCGTTTCGGATTTTGGCCGCGAACTCGATTCGCTCGCCGACGTGATCACGTTCGGCATCGCGCCCGCGGTGCTGGCCTGGGTGTGGGGCTTTGAGTTCATTGACCGCTCCGGCATTGAGCCGGAGGCGCTCGAACATCTCCGCCGGTTGAGCTACTTCGTGGTGTTTCTTTACGTGATGTGCGGGGCGTCGCGGCTGGCGCGCTTCAACATCACCACCAATCCGATTCCCAAAAACCCGGGCCGGCCGGATCGCCGGTACTTTGTGGGCCTGCCGATTCCTGCCGCCGCTGCGATGGTGGCGGCCACAGTCTACGCCTCGGCGAGCGCGCCGATTGAATGGTGGCCGTTGTCGGCTGCGTGGATTGCGTTACTGGCGCTGCTTTCGTTCCTGATGGTGAGCACGTGGCGCTACCGGAGCTTCAAGGATTTTGACCTGTTCACGCCACGGTCCACGCGCAGCTTCATCGTGCAGGGCAGTCTCATCTATCTCATCTGGAACTACTCGCACGTGGTGCTGTTTCTGCTGTCGTTCATCTACGTCACCAGCGGCATTTTCATCCGCCTCGGCGGGCTCATCAAGCGGCGCTTCAAGCCGGTTCCGCCGCCGGAACCACAGCATCAGACCGGTGAGCAACACACCTAAACATGGCCGAACCAATCATTGCTCTAGTTGGCGGAGAAACTCTGCTCGGCTCGGACGTACGCGAGCTGATCGCGGACCGGCTGCCGCAGGTGCGCACGCGCCTGGTGGGCGCGCAGGCGGACAACTCCGTGATCCTGACCGCCGAACAGGGCGAGGCTGCGGTGATCACCAACCTCGATTCAGAGCGGCTCTCCACCGCCAAGGCCGTGGTGCTGGCTGGCTCGCCAGACTCCTCGCGCAAAGCGATGGCGATGCTGCGCAATGCGCCCGAGGTGCCGGTGTACGACATGACGGGAGCCCTTGAAGATTTGCCCGAAGCGCGTCTGGCGCCCGAGGTCGCGCGCGTGCGGGTGGTGCCGCATCCGGCTGCCTCGCTGTTGACGGCGATGATGCGCACGCTACACCCGCGGCACACCGTGGAGCGCATGGTGGCGCAGATCATGGCGCCAGCCAGTGAACATGGCCGCGCGGGCGTGGACGAGTTGCAGAAGCAGACCACCGAGTTGCTGAGCTTCCAGCCGGTGAGCAAGCTGGTGTTCCCGGATCAGGCTGCGTTTAATCTGCTGGCCGGCACGCTGGGCGCGGTGGAAACGCGGATCGACAAACACCTGGCCAGCCTGTTGGGCCGCACGCCGGAGCTGCCGCTGCCGTCCGTGCGTCTGCTGCAGGCTCCGGTGATGCACGGCTACAGCTTTTCGATTTGGGTGCAGGTGGCCGCCGAGCGCGATGCCGTGCCCGCGACGCTTAAAGACGGCGGCTTCGATGTGTGGCCGGACGGCGCGCCGCATACGATGAGCGTGGCCGGCGAGACGGGCATGAGCGTAGGCGCGCTCGAGGCAGACCGGTCTGACCATCGCGGTTATTGGATCTGGGCCGTCGCCGATCAATTTCGTGTAGGCGCCGCGCAATGCGTGGCGCTGCTGGAGTCTGTGTTGTGAAGTGGGCGCTGGCACTCGTGGTCTTGCTGCTGTCCTCCTGCGGCTACGGCGTCACAGGCAAGGCAGACCTGCTGCCGAAGACGCTGAAGACCATTGCCATTCCGGCGTGGGCCAACAACACCGAGCGCTACAAAGTGGCGGACCGGTTGGCCGGCGCGTTGACCCGCGAGTTTATTTCGCGCACGCGCTACAACATTGTGCCGGACCCCGCGCAGGCAGACGCGGTGCTCACGGGCGCCGTGTTGCAGGTGATGCCACAGCCAACGGTAACCGACCCGAATTCGTTTCGCGCCGCGGGCGTGCAGGTGTTGGTGATTGTGCAGGCGCGGCTGGTGGAGCGCGCCACCGGGCGCGTGTTGTTTGACCGGCCGGCGTTTGAGGCGCGTCAGCGCTACGAAATTTCGATTGACCCTGCGGCGTATTTTGAAGAAAGCTCACCCGCGCTCGATCGCCTGTCGCGCGACGTGGCGCGGAATCTGGTGAGCGCCATCCTGGAGGGTTTTTAAGGTTTGACGCCTGAGCAGTTTCTCACGCAAGTGAAGAAGTCGAAGCCGGCGCCGGTGTATCTGTTCATCGGTCCGGAGATCCATCAGCGCGATAAGTGCCGCGCGGCGTTGCTTGAGCAGGTGCTGGGACCGAAGGTGAATGGCGAACGCGAGGGCTACTTCACGTGCGATCTCGAAGAAACGCCGTTGGCTTCCATCTGCGATGACGCGCGGGCGTATTCGCTGTTTTCCACGCGCCGGGTGTTTTGGATCTCGCGTGCCGAGGCGGTATTGCCAAGGGGCCGGGCTGTTGCGGCTGCAGCGGCAGCGGCGGCGGACGATGACGGCGAGGACGGCGGCGGCAAGAAGGCGGCGGGCGGCGCGGCGGCGGATGCGCTGAGCCAGTATCTGAAGAGCCCCTCCACTGACACTGTGCTGGTGTTTGACTCGGCGAAATTTGAGTTCGACGGTGACGACAAGGCCAAGACCGAGCGGCTCCGCAAGTTCTTCGCCGCCGTGCCGCAGACCGTAGACTTCCCGCGCTGGACGCCCGCGATGACGCGCAAGCTGGCGCAGGATCTCGCCAAGGAAACCGCATTGCGCATCGGCCCCGAAGAGTTGAATCTGCTGGTGGAAGCCGTGGGCAACTCGCCCGCGCGCGTGGCCGTGGAGATGGAGAAGCTCGCGCTGTACACGGGCGGGACGCGCCCGGTGACCGTGGCCGACATCGCATCGCTGGTGCCGCAGGCGCAGGCCGCCACGATCTTTGCGCTGGTGGCCGCGCTCGGGCGGCGCGAGCGTCAGAAGGCGCTGGACCTCTTGGACATTCTGGTGCGCGAGGGCGAGTATCTGCCGCTGGCGCTTTCGTTCCTCGCCACGCAGTTCCGTCAGGCGCTGGTGTCGCAGGAAGCGGGTCTGCGCGGGGCCTCTTCGATTCAAGGGCATTTTTCGAAGCTAGGCGTGGGTATGTGGCCGTCGCGCGCCGAGCAGATCTCGCAGACGATGACCGCCTTCACGCCCGTGCAGTTGAAGAAGGCGCTGAGCCGGATTGCGTATGCCGACAAGGCGCTGCGCGACATTCGTCCAGACGACCGTACGGTGCTCGAAGACTTCGTGCTCGAATTGACGCGGTAGAATCGGCTTTCTTTGCAGACAACGATCACGGATGGCAGAGACCGGCAAGTGGAACTGCTGTTTGAAGGGCCACGCCGCAAGCTGATCGAGATTGCACTGCGGAACGGCGCGGTGCTGGCCAGTCATTCAGTGCCGGTGCCCATCACGATTCAATGCCTGGCGGGTGAAGGGGCGCTGCATGACGGCGAGCCGCGCGAAAGCATCGCGCTCGCGCCCGGTGTGTTCGTCACTATGGAGTCCAGTATTGTGCATGATAGTGCTCCGGCGCGGGGATCGGCAGCATCGCATCATGGCCCAGCTTTTCATTCATAGCCAATGAGCGGCGCAAAGTCACACGCGAGCAGTAGCTGACGCGTCTGCGCCTCAAAACGCGCGGCCCAGTCATGCGGCTCGGCGCCGGGGCTCCACACGGCTCTGGTGCAAAATCTGGGTTGACACTGGCTTGATACCGTTTCGGTCCGCGGGTCTCGATCGAACCCGACTCCGATCACGCTGCCAACGCGGCTCGCCAGATCTCCGGCATCGTCGCCCCTGCCCCGCCTAGTTTGCTAAATTTGAATTGCCCTTTCTTGATCTTCTCCGCCAGTTCGATACCGCTAATTACAATGGTCGCCGA
>Ga0194119_10013748_pt1 | contig 10031 bp, 7 predicted proteins | sample TA2MahC100mmetaG_FD_148620 | JGI IMG/M metagenome (GOLD analysis project Ga0194119, IMG submission 148620) | Freshwater microbial communities from Lake Tanganyika, Tanzania - TA2015018 Mahale Deep Cast 100m | ecosystem: Environmental > Aquatic > Freshwater > Lake | place: Tanzania: Lake... | reverse complement strand
CGGCAGGGAACGAACGAGTTGTTCCCACGCTTCGGGGTAAATGCGCCGCACTCCGCCGGACGCGATGAACCAATCCAGATCCGCCTGGCGCGCCAGAAAGGTTCCTCGCAGGATCAGTCCCAGGACTCGTTGCGGAAATGCTTGAGCATACAGCAGGGCCAGCGTGGCGCCCCAGGACCCGCCAAACAGCGCCCAATGGTCGATACCCAGTTCGCCACGTAAGGCTTCCAGGTCGCCGATCAAAGCGTCGGTGCGGTTATGCGCCAACTGGCCGGGTGGTGATGTGCGACCCGACCCGCGCTGATCCAGCAGGATGATGCGGTAATAGTCGGGATCGAAGAAGCAGCGATGGTGTGGTTTACAACCGGAACCGGGACCGCCATGAAGAAATAGAATCGGGATACCGTCGACATGCCCGCATTCCTCGACATGGATTAGATGACCGTCGCGCTTGAGGGTATGGGTTTTGTAAGGTTCTAGGGGGGAATAAAGGGTGTGCATCCTGGCATCTTGTTCAAATTGGATGCGGGAGGATAACTCAAATGCGGCTTGCCGGGGGCGGTCCGGTCAGCAAGACATCCACAAAAAAAGGGGCCATGAGGCCCCTTTTTTCCGGGTTTGATCGGATGAGGCTTAGAAGCCGATACCGACGTAAGCACCCGCCTGCAGACCCTGAGTCGGAGTGCTCTGCAGCAAAGTGGCATTGCCCACGTTGGTCTTGTAGTTCAGGTCGCCGCCGGTGAACTGGTAACGGAAGTCGGTACCTACCCAGATGTCCTGCCATACACGGTATTCAAGACCGGTACCCAGCAAAAGACCGGGATTCAACACGGTTACGCCGCTGGAGGGCGGGCTGACAACATTGATAGACAAACCAAATGGGATAACCCAAGGACGAAGATTACCTTCCAGCAGGTTGAACTTCAGCTTCGGAGAGGCCGACAGCATGAACTGGGTCACTTGGTTCCTGACCGCCACCGGTGTACCGACAATGCCGGTCACAACGTTGCTGGCGAAAGCGTTTTGAGTAGAGCCATAGTTCATGTAGCTGAACTGCAGTTCGGCGTCCAGGGCGACCAAGTCGGTGGCGCCCCAAAGATCGTCGGTGGCGCGGAAGTCCATACCAGCGCCCACATACCAGCCATTACCATTACCATTGGCGCCGGTCGGGAACAGGATGTTGTTATTCAGCAGGAGTTCGTTGTTACGATTGGCTGTCAGGGACGCGTAACCGCCGCGGAAGAAAACCAGGTTGTTCTTGGCGTTTTCCTTGGCAGCCTCTTCAGCGACCTGGGTCTCCAGTTGCTGCTGCTTGGCCTGCAGATCGGACTCGGCGACCTTCTGTGTGCTCAACTGCGCGCGCAATTCACCGACTTCGGCTTCGAGGTTAGCGATGCGGGCATCCTCGGCACGAACCAGGGTGCGCGTGCTGGGTGCTGTCGAATAGCTGCTGTGAGTATGCTTGCTGCTGGCCTTGTGAGCAAAAGCTGACTGCGGAGCCAGTCCGGCTACGGCGATGGCGGCGCTAATGGCTGCGGCCGTGCCCACCGATTTCTTGAGCGTGTTCATAATTATTCTCCCGTTGGATGGGTTAGGGGCAATCGTTGCAAGTCAACAACAATTGTTGTTGTGGCCGCAAGATCATACCAAAAAAAAACTTTTTTACAACTATCTTTCCATGACAAGTCAACCCTTTGCTATCAAGCCAAGCCGCCTCTAGCGAGACCCCTCATGACAGTTAGTTCCGGTCGCCTCACTGACCTCCCGCCGGATGGAACTTGATGGTTGAATCTTGAATGAGTGTCACACGCTCCACCCCGATGTGGTAGCAGACGAGCGGCATCAAGCTAAAAAAACAGCAATGATTCAATGAGTTGAATGTATGGTTACAAAGGGTGTGATCCCAGGGTGTGAGGAGTGTAAGACATGTTCAACACCGAAGGGCCGGGTTCTCAACCCCGAGAGTCAGGGTACATCTGGCCCAGGGCGCCGGCTCGACGCCAGAGCGCGATCGAAGCAAATGTTGCATCCAGGCCACATACCCGAAAACCAGGCGGGCTTTCAGGCTATAATCCCAAGTTAGCCGGCTTGACTTGGTGCCAGTCGCCCGTTCGCCAAACCCAAACGCCCTCCTCGTTATGCGAATCAGGGACCATCGGGGCAAGGAATGATTGTATCCAATCGCGGAGCCCGACCCACACTGGCTAGCCAGCCTATTTTTCACTTTGATCTTGAGGTCTCGTAGAACATGGCGGTAAAAAATCGCTTGCACCGCAGCGAACTGGCAGTACCCGGCAGCAACAAACGCATGTTGGAAAAAGCGCCCAATTCCGGCGCGGATATCGTTTTCCTGGACCTGGAAGATGCCGTAGCTCCGGACGACAAGGAACAGGCGCGGGCCAACATCATCGAGTCACTGAAGACCCACGACTGGTCGAAATGCGCCGTCTCCATCCGCATGAACGGCCTGGACACCCACTATGCTTACCGTGACCTGGTTGACATCGTCGAAACCTGCGGCGATCGGCTCGACACCATCCTGATTCCCAAGGTCGGCAGCGCCGCCGATGTGTATTTCGTCGCCACGATGCTGTCGCAGATCGAGGCTTACAAAGGTTACCAACCGATCAATATTCACATCCTGATCGAAACCGCCATGGGCATGGCCAATGTCGAGGAGATCGCCCGCGCTTGTCCCGAACGCCTTGAAGCCATGGTGTTCGGTGTGGCCGACTATGCGGCTTCGGTTCGTGCCCGCACCACCCAGATCGGCGGCGCCAACCCGGAATACGGCATGCTGACCGATCCCGATGAAAACGGCCAGCGCGCCTACCACTGGGGCGATCAATGGCATTTTGGTCTTTCCCGCATGGTTGCGGCCTGCCGCGCCTACGGCCTGCGCCCGATCGACGGGCCGTTCGGCGATTTCAACGATCCAGAGGGCTACAAGATCGCCGCTCGACGCGCCGCCGCGCTGGGCTGCGAGGGCAAATGGGCCATTCATCCGTCCCAGGTGGTCCTGGCGAATGAGGTTTTCACCCCCACCGCCAAAGAGGTGGATCGCGCCCGCCGCATTCTCGTCGAGATGGAAAAGGCCGCGAAGGAAGGCAAGGGCGCCGTATCCCTGGATGGCCGTCTGATCGACGCCGCCTCGATCCGGATGGCGGAAAACGTCGTCAAGCAGATTGAACAAATCGAAGCGCGCCATCGTTGAGCCCCTGCCACGGTCCGGCGTGGCGGCCGATGGCGTCTCGTTAACCGGCGGAAGGTGGACATGGCTGGTAAAACCGATCAATTGAAGAGGAATCCAGAACAGTGAACATACATGAGTATCAAGCCAAGGAATTGTTGCAATCCTTTGGCGTCCCGGTACCGGTGGGTGGCGTCGCCTTCAATCCGACCCAGGCGCGACAAACCGCCGAAGAGTTGGGCGGCAGCCGCTGGGTGGTCAAGGCGCAGATACATGCGGGCGGCCGTGGCAAGGCCGGCGGCGTCAGGGTGGTGGACTCCCTGGATGAAGTCAAGAAGGCCGCCGAATCCCTGATCGGCCGACGCCTGGTCACCCATCAGACCGGCCCCGAAGGCTCGCTGGTGCAACGCGTATGGGTGGAACAGGCTAGCCAGATTCAGAAAGAGTTCTACCTGGGCATGGTCATCGATCGCGGCACTCAACGCATCACCGTGATCGCCTCCAGCGAGGGCGGCATGGACATCGAGGAAGTCGCCCGCGTCACCCCGGACAAGATCGTCAAGGAAGTCATCGACCCCGCCATCGGTCTACGCGATTTTCAGTGCCGCAAGGTGGCCACGGCGATCGGCCTCAAGGGCAAGCTGATGCCCCAGATGGTCAAACTGATGAAGGCCATCTATCGCTGCATGCGCGACAAGGACGCCCTGCAAGGGGAAATCAATCCGCTGGCCGTGGTGGGCGGCGGCGATGAAGCTCGTTTGATGGTGCTGGATGCGAAATTCGTCTTCGACGACAACGCCCTCTACCGTCAGAAGCAAATCACCGAGATGCGGGATCTGGCCGAGGAAGACCCCAAGGAAGTCGAGGCCTCCAGCCATGACCTCAATTACATTGCCCTGGACGGCAATATCGGCTGCATCGTCAACGGCGCCGGGCTGGCCATGGCCACCCTGGACGCCATCAGCCTGCACGGCGGGTCGCCCGCCAATTTTCTCGACGTGGGCGGTGGGGCCTCACCGGAAAAGGTGACCAATGCTTGCCGCATCGTGCTGGAAGACCCGAACGTCAAATGCATCCTGGTCAACATCTTCGCCGGCATCAACCGGTGCGACTGGATCGCCAAGGGTCTGATCCAGGCCTGCGAGAGCCTGAAGATTCAGGTGCCGCTTGTCGTCCGGCTGGCGGGTACCAACGTGGAAGAGGGGCGCAAGATTCTGGACGAGTCCGGCCTAGCCTTCATTACCGCCGAAAATCTTGACTCCGCCGCCGCCAAGGCCGTGGCCATCGTTAAAGGGTAAGCCCATGAGCGTCTTCGTCAACAAACACTCCAAGGTCATCTTTCAGGGCTTTACCGGCGAGCACGCCACTTTCCACGCTCAGGACGCCATGCGCATCGGCACGAACGTAGTCGGCGGTGTCACCCCCGGGAAAGGCGGCGCCACACACCTCGGTCTGCCGGTGTTCGATACCGTCGCCGAAGCGGTGGCCGCCACCGGCGCCGATGTCTCCGCCGTGTTCGTGCCGCCCCCCTTCAATGCGGACGCCCTGATGGAAGCCATCGACGCCGGCATCAAGGTCGCGGTTACGATCGCCGACGGCATACCGGTCCATGACATGGTTCGTCTGCAGCGCTACCGGGTGGGCCGCGACACCATCATCATCGGCCCCAACACCCCGGGGCTCATCACACCCGGCGAATGCAAGGTCGGCATCATGCCGTCCAATATCTATCGCAAGGGCAACATCGGCATCGTTTCCCGCTCCGGCACGCTCAACTATGAGGCTACCGAGCAGTTGACCGCCCTGGGGCTGGGTACCTCCACTTCGGTCGGCATCGGCGGCGATCCCGTCAACGGCACCGATTTTGTCACGGTACTCAGGGCCTTCGAAGCGGACCCCGAAACCGAGGTCGTCGTCATGATCGGAGAGATCGGCGGTCCCCAGGAAGTCGCGGCCGCGCGCTGGGCGAAGGAAAACCTGAGCAAACCCCTCATCTGTTTTGTCGCCGGGGTCGCCGCCCCTCCGGGTCGCCGCATGGGTCATGCCGGCGCCATCATCTCGAACGAGGCCGATACCGCCGCCGCCAAGATGAACAGCATCGAGGAACTGGGTCATTACGTGGCGCGCAATCCGGCCCAGATCGGCGAGACCGTGCTCAACGCCATGCGCGAGCGCGGTATCGCCGTGAAATGATCGGCGCGTCAACCGCCGCGTCCGTTCCGGGAAGCCGCTGCCATCCAGCGGCTTTTCCATGTCTACTCCGAGAAGACTTTTCCCATGCGCCAAATGACCGCCGACGAGCTTCACAGCTATCTGCACTCCGCCGAACTCGCCCCCCTGCTCATCGACGTGCGCGAGCCGCATGAATATGCCTATTGCCGTATCGAAGGCAGTGTGAATATTCCCATGAACTCGGTACCCAGCCGCTTGAGCGAAATCGACCAGGCCGCCACAGTCGTCACCATCTGCCACCATGGGATGCGCAGCGCCGCGGTGGCCGACTTCCTCCAACAGCACGGCTACCCCGAGGTCATCAATCTCCAGGGCGGCGTCGATGCCTGGTCACGGCTCGTCGACCCGTCCGTACCCCACTACTAAGCATGATCACCGTCATCCAGCGCGTCGCGGAAGCCGAAGTCCGCGTCGATGGCGCCACCGTGGGCCGCATCGGCCGGGGTTTGCTGGCGCTGGTCGCGGTCGAGAAGGGGGATACGGCGGATGAGGCGCGCCGCCTCGCGGAACGTTTGCTGGCCTACCGTGTATTCGGCGACGCCGGGGACAAGATGAACCTGAGCGTCCGCGATATTGACGGCGGCGTTCTGTTGGTGTCCCAGTTCACTCTGGCCGCCGACACCCGGAAGGGTTTGCGACCCAGTTTCACACCCGCCGCCGACCCTGAAACCGGACGCCGGCTGTTCGACCGCCTGGCCGAAGCGGTTGGTCAGCTTCACCCCACTGTCGCAACGGGTGAATTCGGGGCCAACATGCAGGTTTCGCTAGTCAACGACGGGCCGGTGACGTTCATCCTGCGGGTTGAACCCGCCGAATCCATTCAGTGAAATCCGGCCCATTCCGCTCGGGGCGCTCAGGACTTGGCCAACAATATCCCTGACTGACAAGCAGGCAGGTTCCAGACCTTGTAACTCAGCCCCCGCCTGGCCGCGCTCGCGGTGTGGCTGAGGTGCATCGCGCGTCACCCGCCCCGAGTCCGCCGAATGGGTTCGCGTCACTCGCCTGACGTGCCGGGTTCGACGACACATCGCGCGTGGTAGGATGCTTAACCGCGCCATCCGCGCGACCCAGGCGCCTGGACACAGCCCCAACAGTGGGAAGCCAGACTACATGTATCGCCTGCTCATGAGTGTATTCACCCTGAAGAACCAGAGCTTATTCACGCGGACCATCGTCCTGATGGCCACCGTCGCCTTAGCCGGCTGCTCCAGCCCGGGGCCCGCGCGTCTCGAACTGAATGACCTGTCTTCCCTGAAGCCATCGCACACCACCTACGAAGCCGTGATGTCCCGATACGGACAACCCCAGCATGAGGAGGAATCCGGTGGCGAAATCAGGGTGACCTACGCGGTGGATCAGGAGGCATCCTCCCTATCGAATATCGCCGGCAAGGGCTTCGTCCGCAGAGTGGGCGGCTTCGTCAACACCTACCGCACGGGCTCGCGCAACGTAACATTGGTGTTCGATGCAACCACCCGACTGTACAAGAAGCTCCAATGGCAATCGACGAATACCCTGCAAGCGCCTCGAACCAGCCCGCCATGATACGCATGAGCCTTGGCAGGAACTTCACCCGCGCTCAGCTCATGCATGACACTGGCTATTCCCTGGGTAAACGGCCAGTGGCAAGCCGTTGATTGCAGCGCATGAAGCCCTTGGCGCTGAACCGGATTTTCATCCGGGCAAACTCAAATCCAACAGATAGGTAAAGGTTTCGGGGGCACGGACCGTGGGCGGAGTCAGCCGCCGGGCGCCGGAACCCTGCTCAAGGAAACCGCCGCTGAAACTCCACACCGGTGGGGAGATGGGGGGTGGCAAACGGCGCAAGGGCGTCGGTAATCCGACCTGCGGGTGGGGCGGCGCCAATGGCGCCCCGATGGCGCCGACGAGATCCGGCCGCGCGGGAAACCAGGTGCAGCCGCCCAGGACCTGGCCGGTTCTGCCATCCAGCAGATCGAACACCAACGAATGCACCGGCGCCACGGTGGGATGGAGGCTGGAGGTCAGATGACATACCTTGTAGCGCACGCCGGCCACCGCCTGGCCGCGCTCGCGGCCGACTTGTAGCGGCACCCGCCGGCCATTGCAAACCAGCACATGATGACCCGGCGTCAACCCCGACAGCCGCACCTGCAGCCGCTGATTGGCGCTGTCGATGAAACGGGTGACGCCGCCGGCCACGACTTCTTCCGCCAGCAGGGGCCAGGGTTCGTGAGCGGCGCGTAATTCCAGCCGGATATCGCCCATCCGGGCCACGCCCAGCACCGGGAAGCGTTGTTCCAGGAACGGCTCGAACCATTCCAATGGCAGGGGCAATCCCGAACGCTCCAGATCCGCCAGTACCTCCCGCAAGTCATCGAACAAGGGCCCGGGCAACATGAACCGATCATGGAGCGCGGGACCATGGTTGACCAACCCGCGTTCACCCGGATGCATCGCCAGATGGACGATGAGGGCGCGCACCAGTAAACACTGGACCATTGCCTGTCGGGCGTTGGGGGCGGTTTCCAGCGAGGCGAGGGCGATCCGACCTAACCGCTGACTGTAGCGGTCTGGCCCATAAAGCTGGTCGATGCGGATTTCCGCCTTGTGAATATCGCCCGCGGGGTCGGCCAGAAGATGACGCAAGGCGCGGTCAAATACCCAGGGACCGGGCACGCCCTCACGCGGGAGACGCGACAGGGCGATTCCGAGTTCATACAGGGCATCATCCCGGCCCTCGTCGGGACGTGGCGCGGGACCGGAAGGCCCCACCATGCGGCCCGCAAAAAAATAGGAGAGGGCGGGATGCCGTTGCCAGTACACAATCAGATCGGGCAACAGATTGGGCCGACACAGAAAGGGACTGAGCGCCGGCTGACCGCCGCCCAGCACGATTTCGGAGCCGCTGCCCGGCGACTGGCGGCGGCCGTCGCCGCTGACACGTTCCGCCAGCAGACCGATGGCGGCGCCCTGTTCATAGGCTGCTTCCAGGTACAGCGACAACTGCGCCGCCTTCTCGGCCAGCGGCAGCCTCAGCTTGAGTACACCGGCCTCGGGTTCCAGACTGAACCGGCGCAGGCGGAAATCTTCCGGCGGATCATAGCCTTCCAGCACTACCGGCAACCCCAGTTCCGCCGCCGCCGCCTCGATGGCGGCCACGAGATCCAGCCAATGCTCCAGATGGGTCAAGGGCGGCAGGAACAACACGATGCGGCCATTGCGCAACTCGACACAGACGGCCGTGCGCGGGATGAGCGAGACGGATGTATCGGGGTCCGCCGCCTCCGGCCGGGCGGCGACAGGCACATATTGGGTCAGCCGGGCGGTGGTTTCGCCATGGATTTCGGATAACAGGGGGCGGCTATCGAAGGGACAGCGCTCGGGATCCTGTTCCGCGACGTCCTCGCTGGCCGGCAAACTCTCCAGCGGGAGACGATAGCCCATGGGCGAAGCCCCCGGCAGCAAATACAATCCGCCACGCCGAAATCTCCAGTTTCCGGTGGTCCAGCGTTCGGTCGCCATATCCCAGCGGAGCGGCAACACATAGCCGGTGGGTTCGAGCAGTGTTTCCGAGAGCCGCGAGGCCAGGGCGTGCCGTTGCTCAGGGTCGCGCAAGGCCTCGGCGGGCGGGACAAATTGAATCTGGATCCGATTCCGCCACAGTTCATGGAGCGGGTCTTCATGGGCGGCAATCAGCGCCTCGGGTCCAAACCCGAGACGCGCCGCCAGCGCCTTGGCCAAAGCCAGGGCATCGCCGCGATCCTGATTGCCGACGGCGGAATGGCCGCCATACCAGCCGCCGCGGGGGTTGGCCGCCGCCAACAGGTCGGGATTCCGCCAGATGGGCTGACCATCGGCGCGAAAGAAGCAGCCAAAGCGCCACCGTGGCAGCGACTCGCCGCTGTACCACTCGCCCTGACCTTCGATCGGGACGCCGCCCGGGGCGATACCCTGGCGCAAGGCGGCCAGCAATTCCTCGGCGGCGCCGCGTTTCCAGGGACCCAGGGCCTGGGTCGTCCACTCGGCCGCATAGGGCGCCGCCGCCGTGAAACTCACGGTGGGCGCCATGGCCAACCACAGCTTTTCGGCTTCCAGCCGTTGCTCGACATGATCCGTGATGGCCTGGATGGCGACCCACTGCGATGACGAATAGGGATCGGGCGCGGGCGTGGGGAGCATTCTTCGCACCCGGACGCGCTCCTCCACCCAGAGGGGTTGCGGCCGCGGACAAGGCGCTTCGCCGTCTTCCGGCTCGACTTCCGCCCAGGGCAAGGCGCGCAGCGGATCAGGCGTGGAAGCCAGAGGGATATAGCCCTCGTGGGTGTAGATACCCCCGGAAGGATCGAGACCGATCCAGCCGGCTCCCGGGATGAAGACTTCGCTCCAGGCGTGCAGCGCGGCGCTGTCCGGCGGCGGGGGCGCATCCCCGCCCCCCGCGATGACTCCGGTTTGCAGCAGAACGCGGTAGCCGGAGCTAAAACGGGCCGCGAGACCCATGGCGCGGAACACCACGGTCAGAAGCCAGGCGGATTCCCAGGGGGAACCCTGCCCCCTGGCCAGGACGGCTTCCAGATCCACGGCGCCGGGCTGGGCCGAGCCCAGAATGGCCAGGCTCTTATGAACCGCC
>Ga0194119_10013747_pt1 | contig 10032 bp, 13 predicted proteins | sample TA2MahC100mmetaG_FD_148620 | JGI IMG/M metagenome (GOLD analysis project Ga0194119, IMG submission 148620) | Freshwater microbial communities from Lake Tanganyika, Tanzania - TA2015018 Mahale Deep Cast 100m | ecosystem: Environmental > Aquatic > Freshwater > Lake | place: Tanzania: Lake... | reverse complement strand
TCTCCAAAACATTAATTCGTTGAAATATTCACCTTATTACATTCGCAGTTAGCGTAAGTGCAATGTTCCCCGACAAATTGTTTCCTGTAAGCACCGATTATCCGTTGATTCACACGCGGCAGTATCAAGTGCAGGCGTTTCGCATGTCAGATGAGCAGTTCTTGCTGCGCGGGGCGATCGTCGACGAGAAGCCCGCGGGTCTATATATCGAAAATGATCCCGATCCGATTTGGATGCATCACATGATTGTTGAGTTGCAGATTGTCTACCCGACATTTTTGATCGAAAAGGCGAGTGTTGAGTTCAAAAACCACCCGCACTTAGGTTGCACAAACATCACTGACCACTACAAAAAACTTGAAGGCATGTCGATCGCCCGAGGTTTCAACGCCAAGGTTCGCGAACTTTTCGGTAGTTCCCGCGGCTGCACACACATCGGCGCGTTGCTTGCGGCAATGGCGCCGGTGGCGATTCAAACAGGCTGGTCGATGCGGGTCGGCACTGCGATGGCGAGTGAAGATTCGGCGCAGTCGGCGCAAGATTTGCAAGAGCAACGCGTCAAACAGTTCGCTTCGACGATCAACACTTGTCACATTTGGGATGAAAACGGCGCGATGATCGCCAAGGTTCGCGCCGGCGAAGAGGTCGAGATGCCGATGCCCGTCGTGCGTCGCCTACGAGACCTCGGTCGCGACGAAACCGACTGGCTCGCCGGTCGCAGCTAACAATTGCAAAAAGTGGGCGACACCCGAAGGCGTCGCCCACTGAATGCGAAAACTAAATTATGGCGCGAGTTGCCAAAGGCTGTCTGTGAGTGTCCAGCCGTAGTCAGAACCTTCGGTTGCTGCGACGGCAAACATAATTAGTGCTCCGCCGGCCATCGAAATATTTTTGAAAAACGCGATGGTTTCAGTTTGCTTTGCTTGCGCATCTGTTTGAGACCAGAAGTCATGCATCTTGAGAGCCATCAAAATCAACAAGACTGCGAGCACGAGCGCACCCAAGTCAGCATAGACACCGAGGATTACTGAAAGGCCACCGGCGATAAGAAGAAGACCCGAAGCCAAAAATGAAAACTTGGCTGCTGGCACTTTTTTAAATCCTGCATAACCGGCCATCGCCCCAGATTTTGTTAGGTGGTTTAAACCACCTGATACGAACATAATGGCGAACAGAATTCGACCGATCAATAGAACTGTATTCATGTCTATATTTTCTTTGTTGTTGGTAGTTCTCTGACTGAAAACAAGTTGCGAATGCAACTTTAGTTTGGGCGCCAATAGTCAAAATGTCATTGCACAAAATTGACGATCAAAAAACTAAGATCTGAGTCTTGTCGAATAATCAGCAACAATCGCTCGCGCGAGTTGCTCCGGCAATTTTTGTTGCGCTCTGGAGCACGGGTTTTGTGGTTGCCAGATATGCGACAACAGACGCGGGACCGCTCACATTTTTGTGTGTCCGAATGTTTATTGCCGCGGGCTTACTTTGGCTGATCGCAACTGCAATGCGCGCGCCACAAATGACTCGCGGTGACTGGTCGGCTGCGGCAATTGTCGGCGTGTTCATGCATGCGATCTATCTCGGTGGCGTGTTCGTGGCAATCGACCTCGGGCTTCCTTCGGGGCTCAGTGCGTTGATCGCCGGCCTTCATCCCGTGGCAACTTCTGTCGCTGCTCGAGTTTTTTTACGTGAACAACTGAGTCGCAAGCAAATCGTCGGTGTGTTTCTCGGGCTCGTAGGTGTCTTTGCAGTAGTTATCGAAAAACTTGACGCCGCTGATGGTGGTGTTACAGCTGGGGCGATGATCGCAATGATGGTTTCAATATTTGGATTGACTGTCGGCACGCTTGTGCAACGCGCATTTGGCAAAGCAATGCCGTTGTTGCGGGGCACTGCTACGCAATATTTGGCTTCAGGTGTCGTGCTTGCGGTCGCGTCTGGTTTCAGCGAGAGTTGGCGATTTGAAATAACAGGCAACACTGTGTTTTCGATGTTGTGGGCAGTTGTTGTGTTGTCGCTTGGGGCAGTTTTGTTGATGATGACTCTGCTTGCGCGTCATTCGGCAGCCAAGGTCAGCAGTTTGTTCTTCTTGACACCAGCGCTGAGCACGATCGAGAGCGCAATTTTGTTCGGTGAACGACTCGGCATTCTCGCGCTCTGCGGTCTTGTCATTGCCATGCTCGGCGTTCGCCTGACGATGCAAACATCCGCCGCCACCCCTGACGCCTCAACCGCCTAACCAAGCAGTGTTGGATAGATTCTAACTCGCCAGATAATTAGTTATTGCTTGTCGAATGATGTCGCTACGAGTTGTGCCCTCTTTTTTTGCGCGACGATCAATCGACTTAACAATTGATGGCTCAATGCGCACCGGCACAATTTCAGCCACCGCTTTACCCATCAGTGGTCGACCCGGCAGGCGAGTGAACTTTGACAAATCAAAATCTCGCGTAGCGAAATCATCAGCCATACGCTCAAAGTCTGCGTCGGTCAATATCTCACCATCGATTAAGTGATGCACACGACTTCTTTTTTTCATCTTTTTAATCCACCCTCATTCCTGATTGTTAACTAATTCCCCAAACTTTGTCCTAAGTTTCATTGCATGAAAGATCTTCAAGCTGGAGTCCGGATTAATTGCCATTAACAATTCCAAGAGATTTCCTGTTTGGTCTGGTCCGATCATAAGGATTCTTCGTCTGTCTAAATCGTCGAAATAATCAAAACTTTTGATTGCTTGATTTTGTGCCTGGCGGATGTCGGCCTCCGAAATCCCATGTTTGAATGCGGATTCAGTGAGGTAAACATGAGTATATCGTAATACGAAACTCGGTGCAATCGGCTTCGATTTGGGCTTTGGTGTTTTGTGAAATCGGCGCTTGCGGCGGGACACGCCGCGATGTGTGAGACGAGAATCGCTATTGGATGCGCACGAGTGCCGTTAAAAACGTTGCGGAAATTCAGGTCTCGGCGCTGGTGAGGTCGGGGCCGAGCACGATGTTGCCCGTGGAGTCTGGATTAGCGTTGCTGATTATGGTGAAAAACATAATGGTTAAAATTTGGCTCAATTTGTGCTCCCCAACTCGTCTTTTAAAAAATATTCGTGCTCTGGCGTCAATCTTTGGGGTCAACATTTTGGGCATTTTGGTAACGACATATTTGACGGTTCCCCTAGTCGTCAAATATCGGGGCATGAAGGTGCCGTTTAGACAATTGGTAATGCTAGATACTGCATTGAAATTCACTCGGCTTCTCGATCAGAAGAACATTGACTACGTTCTTATTACAGGCTCCCTTTTGGGAGCAATTCGACAGGGGGCTTTTGCTGGACGTCCGCGTGATTTTGACTTAGCGATCAGAAGTCAGGATCGTCAGAAATTACTCGATTTGATACCGGAATTTAGGGATCAAGGACTTTGTGTTTACGAGTGCACAGGGCGTCGAGACTCAGCTAATGGATTTATAGTCGGTTTTCCAATTATGCTCTGCTTCCAAGAAAAATGGGCCGAAATCGATATTCACTCTTATATTGCATATGAAAATGGTTGGAGATGGAATCGATGGGATCAGGATATCCCCAAAATTTCTTTCGTAATAGACTTCCCCGAACGCGGCAATGAAAAGTACGCTGAGATTTTTTCTTATAAATTCAAAATCCCGGCAAATTCGCATGACTACCTTGAGGCTGTTTACGGCAAAGATTGGCGGATTCCCGATTCGCGGCAGTTCGCCTGGTTCCCTCAAGAAAATCGACACGATATCTAGGCCTCGGCGCTGGTGAGGTCGGGGCCGAGCACGATGTTGCCCGTGAAGTGAGGCGTGGCCAAAGCGAGCCAGTCGGCCTCTTGACCGGCCTGCATCGCCGGCACATAGTGGGTCAGCATCAGCGTTTTCACCCCGGCAAGTGCCGCGGTTTTCGCCGCGTCCTCGACGGTTGAGTGGTAGTTCAAAATATCGTTCGTGCGCGAGGCGAGTGCCGGCACGAATTGTTTTACCAATTCAACCAAATCGGGACGCAAAACCGTCTGCACATAGATATCCGCACCACGACACAGGTCATCGAGTTCGCTGCATGGCACCGTGTCGCCTGCAAGCACGACTGATTTGCCTTCAGCCTCGATGCGAAAGCCGATCGTCGGCGCAACGGGACGATGATCAGTGCGTCCAACTACAACGCGTGCTTCACCGATCGAGAATTCGTCGCCAGGCACGACCTCGTGCACCAAAACCTGCATGCCCGGCCCCTCGCGCAAGTCGGTGTGATGATCGTGTCGATACTTTTCGTCGAGTTTGAGCATCGCCATCATCCCGTCCACGACTTTTTGCAGCCCCACCGGGCCATAAACAACCGTTGGTGTCGCGGTAGGCGAGAGAATCCATCGTGTTGTCACAAGATCGTTCAGGTCGGTGATGTGATCGCTGTGCAGATGGGTCACCAAAATCGCCGAAAGAAACGGGGCAGGCACCCCGGCGGCGACCAGGCGCATCGCCACGCCGCGACCGCAGTCGATCAAAATATTTTGCTCCGCGCACTGCACGAGCGTCGACGGCCCCGCTCGGTGCGCGTCAGGTATCGGGCTGCCCGTGCCCGTCAGTGTGACCTTCATTGTTGCCCGATACCTTACTGCGCAAGATTAGAAGATTCATTTTTCAAAACAAGAAGTGAGATTACTATTTGCAAAATTGATCAAGAGTAACTACATGAATCAATTTTTACACAAGTACTATTAAATTCGATCCACTTGCGCCTACTTGGTCGCAATATCATGGGGATTTAGAAAATAGTAGAGCAAATATCTATGAATTTGCTGCTGTTACTTTTTTAACTCTGCAAGTTGCTCGGATTTATTCTGGGCTGAAAGTTCCAATTAGACAGATTTTAATGTTGGATACTGCATTGAAAGTAACTCGTGGATTGGAAAAAACGGTATCGAATATTGTTTGATCGGCGGGTCGCTTCTCGGACCCGTAAGGCAAAAGCCTTTGCCGGAAGGCCGAACGACTTTGACATTGCAATTAAAGAACAAGATTGCCCAAGATTACTCTCACTGCAGTCGGAACTCTTGAAATTAGGCCTAAAAACCAAAAATCACACTGCAATTCGTCGGGATAAAAGAAAATATGGAGAATTGTTCATATTTGGCCCAAAATTTTAAGACCGAAAACGAGGTGGGGAATGATCGATATTCAAGTACACACTAAGGTCGGGAATTTTTGGAGGTTTAAGTACCCTGATCCCAAATTAGACGAAGTTCGAAAGTTCCAGGTTCTGATTGCCTTTCCAGTTTTCAAAGGGGATAGTTTCGGAGAAATATTTGGGTATCGATTTCCAATCCCAATCAATGCCGAGGAGTATTTACTGCATGCCTTTGGATAACACCGAAGAACTGAAGTTAAGTACAAGGAGTACTACAAAAATCTCAGATCCCCTGAAAATTTCTAATGTCGGACTAGACGACATGCTCTCATTCTAATTTTCAAAAATTAATGAACTTTTTTCGTTAAATTTTAACGTTTTGACAGAAACAAAAAAACTTCACGGGTATTGCTGAAAATAACTCTCTGCAGAATAGAAAACTGTATTTGATCATTTAAGTAATCTCTTGCCTATGTTGTTTGCAACCCGGACGTTCTTATTGAGGAATTCAATAGTCACTTGATCCACGTGAGGACTCAGCAACGGAAGTTTGCAAAAGGAAGTTATGGACTGAGACTCTGTCCAAAAGTTGAAATTCAAAGATTTTAGATAATTCGGTTCCGCGAGATAAAAATTTTCTGTTTGGCCGGAAACTAGCCAATTATTCTCGAAACGGTAATCAGTATTGGAATTCCAAGTGTTATAAAAAATGGAAAAGTTAAGCCAATTGATGAAGTCATATACAAACTTGGACTTGCCCCAGGGAGCGCTGTGCGAACAACGGCTGGTGCGGCTACAAATGATGCGCTTCCGGCGAGAGCACCGAGGACTATGACATCGCCCTCTGACATTCTTCCTAACACGGCTAGCGACACCCCGATCATTCCATTTATCGGCGGTATTACAATTGACAGAAAGATAAGACGCAAACCGATTGACCTTAAATCTGCAAGGTGTTTTGCGGCAGTGATTCCCATTTCGATGAGAAAGAGCGTAAGCACACCAGGTACAAGATCTACAAAAAATGCATCAGTCGGCTCCATACGTGCATTGCCGACGATCATCCCAATTAATATCCCGATTGCAATTAATGCGATACCCGGACTTCGAAGAATTTCTAATATTAAAGGCTTTCGACGAAGATCTTTCAAGGTTTTATTTGATAGAGACAGAGCTACAACAATTCCAACTACTTCAAGACATGCGAAGAGGGCGGCAGCATAGCTTCCATAACTGATTCCACGTGATTCGAGGGTTGTTAGGAGAACTATAAAAGTTACCAATGATGGTGAACCGTAGTGGGCGGCTAAGGCTGCAGAATTAATTTCATCTAGACGCGTGATTAATCGAAATAACAAATAAGCCACCAGCGGATTAATCAACCCTAAAAACAAAACAATAAATAGAGGCTTCCAAAACGAATCTACAGAAACTTCAGATAGTTCTCTTCCACCTTTCAAACCAATGCCTAAGAGCAGAAAAGTTGAGACAATTGGATAGAGCGACTCTGGCATTCGGAAATTCACCTTCAAAAGTGTTGCCGCCATGGCTACTACGAAAGCGACTATCGGCGCAGAAAACAGTACTGACGACATAATAATTTCAAGCAGGTTAGAAGGAGAAAAACCAGAAATCCCGTCATGGCTCGAATTGTTGTAAAACTTTTAAAGTCATATTGGTTCCACGCCAAAAGGTTTGGCGATCTCACCATAAACTTAGCCATGGTGCTTAAACTCACTTAAGCCTTTACTGACTTTAAAGGTAGATTTTGACGATGGTTCTATGGATAACAGGTCTTTCTGCTTCCGGGAAGACAACTGTCGCCAAGGCTTTTTTGGAACTGTCAAAAAATTCGGGTGTCCAAAAAGTTTTCTTGGACGGAGACTCCGTTCGAGAGCTGTTTGGCGGAGATCTTGGCTATGACGAAAAATCCCGAATCAAGCACATTCAACGCGTTCAGCGAATCACGAAATTTTTAACTGACCAAAGTATTGACGTGGTAGTGGCTGCTCTCTATAGCAATCAAGAGATTCTTGCTTTAAATAGGAAACTGTTTGATGATTATTTCGAGGTTTATTTAAAAGCTGACATTGAGTTTCTCAAACTTCGTGAGAACAAGTCGCTCTATAGCAAAGCTCAAAGTGATGAGATAAAAGACGTAGTAGGTTTCGACATTATTTGGCAGGAACCAATGACGCCAGATTTGATAATCGACACAAATATTTTGAGACAACCAAGTGCATTGGCACTTGAAATTTTAAATGCGATCAGACTGAAACAGACAACACAATGAGTGCGAAAGCATCTATTCATCTTCGCCTTGATCAATATCTCGAGGCTGAAAAGATTGACAATGAAGCTCTTCATCCTTTGTCTGGATTTATGGGTGAGACTGAATTCAAGTCAGTTGTTTCTGAAATGCGACTTACAAATGGCGAGGTGTTTTCTCTACCCGTAACTCTGGATGTTGATGAAGAAGTAATGAGTAAGATTCGTAAATCCTCGGAAGTAGATCTTTGTTTTGCAGGAAAGAGAGTTGGCACAATAGAGATAGGCAGCATTTTCACTTGCGAGAAACCAGTTATAGCAAAGCAGTTATTTGGTACTGACTCCACTCAGCATCCCGGTGTGGCTCGCTTTTATCGCATGAATGATTGGTTCGTTGGGGGTTTGACCAAGATCATGATTCCCCCCACTCAAGGTGATAAGTGGAAAGAGTTAACCCCAGCTGAGACAAAAAGCCATTTTCGAGAGAATATGTGGAAGTCAATTGTTGGTTTTCAGACGCGAAACATTCCCCATAAGGCTCACGAGTATCTTCAACGGGTAAATCTTGAAGTATCCGATGGACTATTCATCCAACCTCTGATCGGCGCTCGGAAAAAGGGTGACTTCAGTCCCGAAGCGGTGATGCTTTCGTATCAGTACTTGATTGAAAACCACTACCCAAAAGGCCGGGTCTTGTTAAGTCCAGTGAGAATTCCTATGCGCTATGCAGGGCCACGGGAGGCTATATTCCACGCGATTATTAGGCGTAATTTTGGATGCACACATTTTATCATCGGACGCGATCATGCAGGTGTTGGTGATTTCTATGGGAAATATGAGGCGCAGGACTTAGTCCGAAAAGTTGAGTCCGAACTTGGAATTGCGATCCGCTATATGAACGGTCCTTGCTATTGTGATATTTGCAGAGAAATTGTAACTGAGAAAACTTGTTGTCACTTAGACACCGATCCGTCAGCAATCAATGAGATAAGTGGTACGTGGATGCGACAGGCATTATTAAACGGAATAACAGTTGATGATCATTTGGTTCGCAATGGAGTCGTCAACTCTTTACGTGGAATCAAGATATTTCTAGACGAAACTGATGACTACTAAAACTCGAATAATTGCGACTATTGGTCCGCAAAATGCAAGTGTTGATGCCATCACGTCATTGCTAAAAGCAGGAGTGGCAATTGTGCGGTTAAATGGCTCGCACAACACATTGAAATGGCATGAAGCAACAATAAAACTGGTCCAAAAGGTATCGGCACATACTCCAATTCTTTTTGACATTCCAGGGCGCAAAATAAGAACTGTTCTAACTGATAGGCCTTTAAAATTTAAGCGTGACGGTTTAATTGTTCTGACAACCGATGTCAAACGGACTGCCCCGAACATGATCGCAGTCTCTTTTGAGAAGCTGCATGAATTTTTAAATCCCGGTCAAGTCGTACTTGCTGATGATGGAACTTTAAAGTTTGAGGTTGAGAAAGTTTCTGGCCCTGAAATCACGTTAAGAGCGTTGATGGATGGTCAACTTGGGAGCAGAAAAGGAATAAATATTCCAGGTGTAGATCTAGGAACGGTTCTAATCACTGAAAAAGATAAACTAATGCTTGATTTCGCAACACAAAATCAAATTGACTTTATTGGCTTAAGTTTCGTTGAGTCTGCAGAGCATGTCGAATTGATTAGGGATTTTCTTAGCTCGTCTCAGTCACCGAAAATTGTGAGCAAAATCGAAAATCAAATTGGTTATTTCAATATGCAGGACATTATTGAGGCTTCGGATGCAATAATGATTGACCGTGGAGATTTGTCTGTTGAAACTGATCTCGAAACTGTTGCGTTGCGTCAAAAAGTAATTATTCAAACAGCACAAATATTGAGTAAACCTGTGATAGTCGCAACTGAGATGCTCAATTCAATGATCGTCAATAGTTTTCCATCAAAAGCAGAAGTGAGTGATGTGACAAATGCTGTGCTTGACGGTTGCGCAGCGACGATGTTGTCAGGAGAAACAGCAGTTGGTTCATATCCGATTGAAGCAGTCACAACGATGCGTAAAATTATTGAACATGCTGAATCATTCGTCAGTACTGGTCTAATCGGCGGTGTCACGCCTCCAGAAATCAGACGCAGCGATGATGCTACTGCTAAGGCGATCGCGTTAATCTGCGAATCCACTGACATTGATAAAATAATTGCTGTTACAAGAAGTGGTTTTGCTGCTCGAACGCTTTCTTCTTTGGCAGTTAAATGTCCTATTGTCGCAGTGAGTGATGTAGCGGAGAATTCTAAAAGTTTTAATATTTATGCGGGCGTCAAAGGTATCTTTTTCCCAGGCAAATTTTCGACATCAGACGTAAGTCATGTTGCTGCTGTTTTGAAATATCTTTGGGAACAGCGAATTGTCACAGATGACGAACATATTCTCGTCACGGCGCTCGCATTTCCGACTTCAGGAAAGCGTATGAATTTGATTGAGACCCATTTAGTTGGAGATCTAGCGCGTTCGTTGGCTTGGTAGCCTTAACCTATTAGTTCTTCGGTGAAGAAGTCGAGGATGATTTCGGCACGCTGAACGCGATGCAACGGCGAACCCGAGCGCGATAATTCGT
>Ga0194119_10013739_pt1 | contig 10035 bp, 7 predicted proteins | sample TA2MahC100mmetaG_FD_148620 | JGI IMG/M metagenome (GOLD analysis project Ga0194119, IMG submission 148620) | Freshwater microbial communities from Lake Tanganyika, Tanzania - TA2015018 Mahale Deep Cast 100m | ecosystem: Environmental > Aquatic > Freshwater > Lake | place: Tanzania: Lake... | reverse complement strand
AAACCTTAGTTTGAAAAGCCGTCCGAAATCGCTTTCGGGCCACTTTCCCGTGGCTCCATTACGGCGATCACGGGTGGCTCTATTGAGGCGATCATTGACACTTTACTACCCCAAACCGCCTCGCCACCCCAACCACAGACGTCAATAGTGTCTGAATTGCAAGTCAGGAACCAGCAAGGTCCTCCGTATATTGGGAATCTACTTCGTTGTGGCCATCGATGGAACGGGCACGATCAGCTTCAGGCACCGTCACTGCCCCCATTGTCTCACGCGCACTCACAATGGAAAGACCCTTTACTACCACCCCGTCCTGGAAGCCAAACTCGTCACCTCCAATGGCTTCGTCTTCTCTTTGATGACTGAGTTTATCGAGAATCCCGGAGACAAGGCGACCAAACAGGATTGCGAAGTTAAGGCCTTCCACCGTCTGGCAGAGCGACTTAAAATCCGGGTCCCACGGTTGCCGATCCTTTTGTCGATGGACGGTCTCTTCGCAGGGGGCCGACCTTTGGTCTGTGCCGTCGTTACGGCTGGAAGTTCATGATCGTTCTCGCGGACGAGGATTTGCCTTCCTTGAACGAGGAGTTCGATGCTTTGTCTGAATTACAACCTGAGAACCGATTGACCTGGCGCACGGGCAAGGAGGCCCAAATCAAACAGGTTTTCCGCTGGGCCGATGACATTGCCTATGTCGATTCCGAAAAGAAGGAGCACCTGTTATCCGTGGTCGAGTGCTTGGAGACCAAACCCGACCAGGAGGGACAAAAGAAAACGACGAAGTTCAAGTGGGGCACCAATTGCCACGTCTCGTTTAAAAACGCCACGAACTTATCGAATGACGGAGGGAGGATGCGATGGAAAATTGAAAACGAGGGATTCAACGTACAAAAAAAAGAGGAAGGATATAAGGATATGAAGTGGACAAGTACAGAAAAATCATCTATATTTAATATAAAATCAAAACAAAATGAAACGCCGGGGCAGAACTAAAATCAAGCAGATTCTATTATTTTTTACCCTGGGAGCGCCCCTGATTCTGATAGGGCAGGCGGCCGGCTCTCCCGCTAACCATTGGCAAAAAATCGATGAAGGCTTCGAAGCCAGGTCCATGCAGCTCGACGGGCCTACCTATCAGACCTTCATCAAGCTCAGGGTTTTGAAGGTGGATATGGAAAAATTCCTCGTGCGGGTGATCGACAGCCGGGTATTTGGAACGGATAGGATGGAAATCAGGATATTAGCCCAAAAAACTCAAGCCCTGGCTGCGGTCAACGGTAGTTTTTTCATGCCCGATTACCGGCCCCTTGGCCTGCTGATCATAGACGGCCGGGAAGTTAACCCTTTGCGGAAAACCGACTGGGGAGTTTTTCTTGTTCAAGACAACCGTCCCCGAATTATCCACACCAAAGAGTTCCACAATGAGAGGCCCGTTTCCCAGGCGCTCCAGGTTGGCCCGCGGGTTGTGGTAGCTGGCCGGGAATTGCTTCTTAAAAAACAGGTAGCCAGGCGTTCGGCCCTGGGCATCACTTTCAAAAACCAGATTATCTTGCTGAATTCGGAAGATACAAACGTTTACCTCCAGGATTTGGCCAGGATTTTTCGTCTCCCGGAATCCGAAGGAGGCCTGGAATGCCGGGACGCTTTGACTCTCGATGGCGGACCTTCAGCTCAGATGTACGTGGACTATAAGTCTTTAAAAATCAACCTTCCCGGAGGATGGCCGGTTCCCAACGGGATCGGCGTGTTTAAACGAACCCCCTAACTTTTTTATTTTCCCCATGGTTGAAACCCGCTCAAAACGTATTCAGAAAAAAAAGGGCCGCACCTTAAGGACCCTGGCCCTCATCCTCTTCCTTATGGTCTTTCTTGCTGCCGGGGCAGCTACAGTCTTATACTTTACCCTCATCTTCGACCTGCCCAGGTTGACAACCCTGAAAGATTACCAGCCCTATATAGTCTCTGAGGTCTATTCCGACGATGAAATGGTGATCGGCGAGTTCTTCATTGAACGGCGGATGGTCGTTCCCCTTTCGAAGATGCCCAAATTATTGACCAGGGCCTTCGTAGCCGCAGAAGACGCCCGTTTTTTTGAACATCAGGGCATTGACTACTGGAGGATATTAGGCGCAGCCTTCCGCAACATCGAGGCCCTTGATGTGGTACAGGGGGGGAGCACAATCACCCAGCAGATCGCCAAATCCTTCTTCCTCACTCCCGAACGGACCTTCACTCGCAAGCTAAAAGAGGCCATTTTGGCCCAGCGCATTGAACGCTATCTAACCAAAAACGAGATCCTTTTCCTCTATTTGAATCAGATATATCTGGGCGAAGGGGCCTTCGGGGTAGCGGCCGCAGCGAAAACCTATTTTGGCAAGTCCCTGCAGGATTTAACGCTGGCTGAATGCGCCATAATCGCCGGCCTTCCTCCCGCGCCCAACAACCTTTCACCTCTACGCCATCCCAAGAAGGCCCGCGAGCGCCAGCTTTACGTGCTTAACCGCATGGTCGACCGTAAAATGATCACCCCCGAACAGGCAAAAAAGGCCGAAGCCGAAGCGGTGAGACTCCGGCCAAAGGGCCCCAAAGGCTACTTAGATGCCCCTTATGCTGTAGAACAGGTGCGCATGTACATTGAAGAGAAGTACGGGAAAGAACTGCTTTACAAAGGGGGCTTGAAGATCTACACCACGATTAACAGCCGGCTGCAGCAGGCAGCCCAAAAGGCCGTTCTGAATGGGCTGGAGGAGTTTGAGGCCCGAGAAGGAAAAGGCAAAGGTAAGGGGCAGGTTCAGGGAGCGCTTGTTGCCCTCGACCCGCAGACCGGTTATATCCTGGCCATGATCGGCGGGCGGGATTTTTCGGCCAGCCAGTTCAACCGGGCTACTCAGGCTAAGAGACAAGCCGGGTCTGCTTTCAAGCCAATCGTGTTCGCCGCTGCTCTGGACAAAGGGTTTACCCCGGCTACCGTTATTGTGGATGAGCCTTTTTCCTACATCGATGTTCCCGGAAAAGAACCCTGGGAACCCCAGAATTTCGACCGGCAATTCTGGGGGCCGATCACTTTTCGCAAGGCCCTGACCCACTCCCGGAACGTGGTCACGGTGAAGATTGCTCAGACCATCGGGATTGATTATTTGATCCAGTACGCCAGGAACCTGGGAATGAAATCCAAACTGGAGCCCAACTTCTCCCTGGCCCTGGGAGCGGCGAACGTTTCCCTTCTGGAATTGACCAATGCCTTCGGAGTTTTTGCCGCTCAGGGTTACCGGGCTGAACCCATTCTGATTAGCCGGATTGTGGACAAAGACGGAAACATTCTGGAAGAAGTGGAGCCCTCGGCCATTGAAGTGATCAGCTCGCAGACTTCTTATCTCATCACCAGCCTGATGCAGAGCGTCATCCAGGAAGGAACCGGTCAGAGGGCCAAAGCCTTGGGCCGGCCGGCCGCTGGAAAAACCGGGACGACCAACGACAACCGCGATGCCTGGTTTGTCGGTTTCATCCCGCAACAACTGGTCGCCGGCGCCTGGGTTGGGTACGACATTGAAAAGCCTCTGGGGGCTCACGAAACTGGGGCTGTCGCCGCCCTGCCGATCTGGTTGGAGTTTATGAAAGAAGCAGTTGCCGGAAAAGCGCTTGAGAATTTTCCCGTACCCGAAGGGATTGTCTTCGTTAAAATAGATTCGGTCAACGGGGAGCCTGTGGGCCCCAAACACCCGGCTAAATCAGGAAAGGTAATCTTTGAATGTTTTAAGGAAGGCTCAGAACCCCCCGTCAATTAGGCGCTTAGCGCCTCATTAATACAAACATGTTTGTAAGAAGGAAACTTCTTGGCACCAGAAAATCCCCCCATCCCCCCTTTAAAAAAGGGGGGTTAGGGGGGATTTGAAGCATTTTGGCTGCCCGCTTGAGGCGGGCCACTTTTTACGCGCAATGTCGCGGAAAAAGCTTAGGAAATTATAAAAATCTTTCTCTGTTCTTTTTGGACGATAATCCATAATCTTTTCTGGTTTCAGATTTGAGATTTCAGATTGAAGTTTTTATTTTTTCCAATCTACAATCTGCGATCTGCAATCTGAAATCATTTTTAACATCCGGCTATCATTGGAAAATTATCAATGGTCAATGATCAATGATCAATGGAAAATGACTTTGTTACGGGAACTATTTATTGCTAATTTCTCATTGAACATTTTGCAATGATTTTTTATCCTTTAATTACTCCCCACGGACGAAGCCTGGCCACTTTCCGGGAGATTCCAGCCTGGTGAACGACTTCCACAACCTGACTTACATCCTTGTAAGCTTCCGGCGCCTCCTCGACTAAAGTTCCCCGGCTCGCGGCCATGACGAAAATTCCCCGATCCTCCAGCTCGCGATGGAGCGCCCTTCCTTTACTTGCTTTCTTTGCCTGTGTCCGGCTCTGCACCCGTCCGGCTCCGTGACAGGTGCTGCCGAAGGTCTCATCTAACGCCTGTTCAGTGCCCACGAGGACAAAAGAGTACCGCCCCATATCCCCGGGAATAAGGACCGGCTGCCCGACATCCCGGTAGGCCTCGGGTACGGCGGGATGTCCTGCCGGGAAGGCTCGTGTTGCCCCTTTCCGGTGGACGCAGACTTCCCGGCGTTCTCCGTCAACCATGTGCCATTCCCGTTTGGCAATGTTGTGGCAGAGGTCATAAACCAAATGCATGCCTAACTCTTTCGGGCCCATCTGCAAAAACCTTTCAAATACTTCCCGCGTCCAGTGCATGAGCATCTGCCGGTTGGCCCAGGCGTAATTGGCTGCGCAGGCCATCCCGGAAAAATAATCCTGACCAGTGGCCGAGCGGATGTAGTCGCAGGCCAACTGCCGGTCCGGAAGCTCCAGACCAGACTGGCGAACCCGCTCACCCATCTTTTTCAGGAAATCATCGCAAACCTGGTAGCCGAGTCCTCGAGATCCGGAGTGGAGGAGAACAGTAACCTGGTCTTTCCTCAGGCCGAAGACCCGGGCCACCTGCGGATTGTAAATCTCATCCACAAAACCTACTTCCAGAAAGTGATTTCCTGAACCCAGCGTTCCCAGTTGAGGTCTTCCCCGATCTACGGCCCTATCGCTGATTACTTCCGGGTTCGCGCCCTCCATGCACCCTCTATCCTCGGTGCGCTCCAAATCTTCCGGCCAGCCATATCCGTTCCCTACAGCCCAGGCCGAGCCGTCTTTCAAGACCTGGCGCAGTTCGTGAACGGATAGGCGTAAAGCCCCCTTGGAGCCGACGCCCGAAGGAATGTTTTGATAGAGGGCATTCACCAGGTCTTTGATTTTTCCCTTAAGGTCCTGGACGGAGAGGTTCGTGGAGATTAAGCGGGTTCCGCAATTGATGTCGTACCCCACGCCGCCCGGAGAAATGACGCCTTCCTGCCAGTCGAAGGCGGCAACTCCCCCGATGGGAAACCCATAGCCCCAATGTATGTCAGGCATGGCCAAAGAATACTTAAGGATGCCCGGAAGATGAGCCACGTTGGCTACCTGTTTCGTACTTTCATCCTCGCGAATCTCCCGGAGCAGTCTTTCATCCGCATAGATCAATCCTTCGACCTGCATCTTCCCGGTCCGCGGAATCCGCCAGCGGTAATCATCGATTTTTTCCAGACGGATTTTTTTCTGGTCGTTCATGGACGCCCCCTCTTTGGTTCAAAGATCAAAGATGACCCTCCCTTCCCACGTTCCATGGTTTTCTTTTACTTCCACCTGATGGTAAGTTACGGCTTTGATCTCTGTCTTGAATTCATGGCGGGAGGGATCGAAGGTCTCTCCGTAGGCCACCACTTTAAGGGATTTTTGGTTAAGATGGGCAAATGAAAACCTCTGGAAAAGGTATCCCTCACTCTCGCAGAGAAACAGAAGCTCGCTCAGGAAGCGAATCAGAAGTTCTTCCCGATCTTCGGCCTCGACTTGGAAAGTGTAAGAAAGGTTTTCCCGCACATGATCCAGGCCGGTCAGCAAATCAAAAAGGGCATAAGCCGCATTGGCAAAAACTTCCTCGCAGGTCCGGCCAAAAACCCGAATGCCTAAGTCGGCAGTATGGTCAAACGTTTCATACCTTTTCATCTACATAACCGGAGGAGTTTTTCATTGGATCGAATCCTTGCTTATATTATAATCCAACATGGACACATCAAGGTAAGGAATTATGTCCTCTTTAACCCTTGAACCCGTGAATCCTTGGCCCCCGTAGGTAGAGCTATGCTTCCTTTTTCTCTGCTCCTGGGAATTTTCCTTACGTCCGTTGCTGTCCTTTCGCTGGAAATTTCCCTGACCCGCCTTCTCTCCGTGGCCCAGTGGCACCATTTCGCCTTCATGGTTGTGAGCATGGCTCTCCTGGGGTTTGGGGCCAGCGGCTCTTTTCTGGCTTCCTTCCCCTCTCTCCTCAACCGGGAGATCTGGCAGACCCTGCCTTTGGCCTCCTGGCTTTTCTCTTTCAGTACTCTCACCGCTTACCTCATCAGTAATTTTATCCCCTTTGATATGGCCCGCATTTCCTGGGATCGCTGGCAATTATTTTATGTCTTCCTGTATTATCTGGTTTTTTCAGTTCCCTTTTTTTTCGCGGGCCTGGCCATTTCCTCTGCTCTGGCCCGATGGAGCGGCCTTGCCGGTAAACTCTATTTTGCCGACCTCTCCGGAGCTGCCCTGGGTTGCCTTCTCGTCCTCGCCCTGTTCAGGATCTTTGGCGGGACGGGAGCCCTTATATTCTCTGCCCTGCTCGGCGCCCTGGCTTCGCTGGCATTTGGCTGGAAGAGAAAAACGAGTTATCTCCTTTCCTTCTTCCAGTGGACCTGGGTCGGTCTCCTCTTGTTCCTCTTGTTCTGGCCGCCTTCTATCCTTAGCCTGCGCCTTTCTCCCTATAAAGGATTGAGCGCCGCCCTGCTCTTTCCCGGAGCGCGTTTGTTGGAAACGCGCTGGAATGCCTTCTCCAGGATTGATGTGCTGGAGAGCCCGGTAGCCCGCACTGCCCCGGGGTTGAGCCTGGAGTATCTGGACCCGCTTCCGCCGCAATTGGGCCTTACGATGGATGCCGATCGCTTAAGCCCCATAACCCGCTTCCCCGGGAAAGGCCATGAGCAGCAGGCCTTCAGATTTATCGAATTTCTTCCTTCGTCTTTTCCTTATCAGATCATTACGCCCGGCCGGGTTTTGATCTTTGAGCCGATGGGCGGGCTGGAGGTTTTAAACGCGCTTTACCACGAAGCTAAAGAAATCGTGGCCGTGGAGATTAACCCTACGGTGGTCGAGCTTCTTCAGGGAAGTTATCGGGAATATTCCGGAGGAATTTACCTTGGCGAGAAAACCCGGGTGGTCGTGGGCGATGGGAGGAGCTTTGTGCGGGGTGATCCTCCGCCTTTTGATCTGATCGTCCTTCCTCTGACCGAAAGCATGGCTGCTTCTTCCACCGGGCTCTCCAGCCTGCACGAGGATTACCGGCTGACCACTGAAGCTTTTAGGGATTATCTGAAAGCCCTCAAGCCGGGGGGAGTCATATTCGTAAACCTTTATCTTCTCCCCCCGCCCCGGGGAGAACTCCGCCTGGTTTCGCTTGCCAAAGATGCCCTGGAAAAGGAGGGCAAGGAACCAAACCAGCACCTCCTGGCCTTTCGCTCCTTGGGAACCTTTAACCTCCTGATAACAAAAGATGCGGTGGGGCCTAAAGAAACCGAAGCGCTAAGAGCCTTCTGCCGGAAATTGCGTTTTGACTTAGTCTATTACCCTAAGATGAATGAAGAAGAAGCGAATGTCTATAACCGTTTCGCTGTACCTATCTATTATCACGGCGTACAAAGAGTGCTAAAAGAAGGGGAAAATTTTTATGCGGTGTACCCCTTCGAGCTCAGTCCCGCCACGGATGATCGGCCGTTTTTCCATCATTATTTCAGATGGGGTCATTTGCCCGAAATCTACCGCCTGGCCGGAGAAAAGTGGCAAATCCTCGTGGAAGGAGGATACCTGGTTCCGGTTGTTTTTTTCCTGGCTTTTGCGCTAAGTTTCCTTTTCATTGTCCTGCCGCTTTTTTTGGGCCAACGAAGGGATAAGACTCAAAAAATAAGGGGGGCACAGCAGGCCCCCTGGTTGGCCTACTTCGCCGCCCTGGGCCTTGGTTTCATGTTCGTGGAGATTTGCCTTATGCAAAAATTCATCCTTTTCCTCGGCCACCCTGTCTATTCGGTTTCCCTGGTTATTTTTTCCACGCTCATCTTTGCCGGCATGGGCAGCCGTATTTCCCTGCGGATTGACCCCGAGGCTTCTATTAGGCTGAAGCAAATCCTCCTCATACTCATAGGATTTTTGATCTTTTATGCTCTACTGCTGCCAACGATTCTATTCTTATTTCAAGGAAAACCTCTCCTCTTCCGGCAAGTGGTTACGATAATAGTCATAAGCCCGCTTGGGTTATTGATGGGCATGCCGTTTCCCCTGGGTATCCGGTTGATAGGTGGGCGATGGCCAATTGGGGTGCCCTGGGCCTGGTGCGTAAATGGTTGCGCTTCCGTATTAGGTTCTATTCTTCCGGTAATCATCGCCCTGGCCTTAGGATTTCAGGTGGTTTTTTTCCTGGCCGCCCTTATCTACGGGGTGGGTCTTTTAATTGTTTGGAAATCCCTGAGATAATCCCCAAAAATGCGCGAATTCATAAAAACCCTTGTAGCCGCAGGCTTTAGCCTGCGAAAGAAGGAACCCAAAAGGTTTAAAAATATCTTCCCCAAACGCGCAACCTAAAGGGTCGCGGCTACAATTTGCGCATTTTTGGGGATAATTATAGACTATCTACAAGACGAAAAAAACTCACCCGCCTTTACTTTTGAATAAAAAATAAGGGGTAACAATTTAGCGTTTTGATCTGCCTCAGGCGGACCAGAAATCCCTTCCGACCTCCCCTGCCTGCCGCAGGCAGGCTTTGGCAAAGGGAGGAGAGGTTTTTAATTGGGATTCGATAAAAGATTCAGCCTTTTCCCCCTTTGGAAAAGGGAAGGTGTGAAAAAATTACGAAAAAAGCTCCTGACATATCCATAATCTTGCTACCGAGAAGGGCGACTACATTAGCAACATCATCTAATCGGACAGCAGGCCACGAGGGCAGAAAAAGGCTCGCGAGGCTTACAGTCGGTTTGTCGAAGTGGTTATCAACCACGCAGCACCTCTGGCCATGGCGGCTTAGATGCCTTGACCATTGAAAAAGATAAATTGCCCAAATCGCGGACAGAATTTATGAGACCCGGAACTAGGATTTACGCTCCGTCCTCTTAGAATTATCCCCAGGCGCAAGTCGCCAGGCCGTAAAAGAAGAACAAAATTCTCTGCTCACCGCTCTTGCGCCTGGCGCTCTCGCGACTTTAGGAATTTGCCGATTCTGACTCCTGTTTTCTGTATTTACGGTTCTCTCTCAATAATCGTGGCCACGCCCTGCCCGCCGCCGACGCAGGCGTTGGCCAGGCCATAACGGCCGCCTTTGGCCTTCAGGATGCGGGCCAAAGTACCAACCAGACGAACTCCTGTTGCTCCCAATGGGTGTCCGATGGCTAAGCCCCCGCCCATCACATTGATCCGTTCCGGATCGATCCCTAATTCTTTCAGGCAATTCAGGACGACAATGGCAAAGGCTTCGTTGATCTCCCAGTAATCGATGTCTTTAACCTGCAAACCCGCCTTCTCCAGGGCTTTGCGGCTGGCTGGAACAGGCCCCGCTCCCATGATAGTTGGATCCACCCCGGCGAATCCGATGGAACGGATGGTGGCCATGGGCTGGATCCCTTTCTTTTTAGCGGTCTCCCTGGACATGAGGATCATGGAGGTGGCCGCAGCATTCAGGGGGGAGGAGGTCCCGGCGGTGACAACCCCATCCGGTTTATAGGCCGGTTTCAGGTCTTTCATTCCTTCCATGGTGGTGTCTGCCCGGACAGCCTGGTCTTTGTCCACAACCATGATCTTCCCGTCGCCTTGCTCGGCTTCGATTGGCAGGATTTCATCCTTAAAGAAGCCCTCTTTCTGGGCCTTGG
>Ga0194119_10013732_pt1 | contig 10039 bp, 22 predicted proteins | sample TA2MahC100mmetaG_FD_148620 | JGI IMG/M metagenome (GOLD analysis project Ga0194119, IMG submission 148620) | Freshwater microbial communities from Lake Tanganyika, Tanzania - TA2015018 Mahale Deep Cast 100m | ecosystem: Environmental > Aquatic > Freshwater > Lake | place: Tanzania: Lake... | reverse complement strand
TGGGTACAGTTTTCCAAAGACTTCTACACCCATTGGATTGGTTAGGTCAACACCACGTGCTTTGTGTCCTCGCAACGTTTCTTGAACGGTTCTAAAAAGGTCAGACATGTTAAACCATCTTCAATCTTCGTACTTAATTTCATGTCCTTGTGCTCTGTGAAAGTCTTCCCATTTTTTTACATTTTTGTCGTCCAACACTTCTTCTGCCCCGTGAGAACTAAGACCTTTTACCCTTCCTCCAGTGTAATCAAGCATCCAGTCCATGGCGTTTTCCCATGCTTTCCTGCGACTTGGATGTCCATATGAATAACGCAGTGGACCGTGCAGTTCTGGATTGTGCGCCTCTCGTTCCGCTTTGTCACGTAACTCTACTCCTTCATTGTCAACTGGGGTTCGTTGTCGGATTACTCCACGCCGTGCTGGATTTACCCATTCCCAAGCCCATGTTCCAGTTTTTTCACGTGTAATTGATTCCATGGCTTCGTCAAATCGTCCTTGTCTTGCAAAGTCTTCAATCATTCCGATGTGTCCGTAATCGGCTTCTTCCTCATAAACATGGGGTCGCCATTCGTTAAATTGATACTCATTAAGATTCTTCATGTAAGCCTCCAATGGTAGAAATGCTTGTTCATGTTTCTATTGGTGTCCACGCACGTAATTGTTCTGTTTTCACGTCGTACAGCCACGTGAAACCATCACCGTTGCGAACACTTTTATGCACTTTAATTAAAGTTGGAACTCGTGGGTGTTCTACATGTGCCTCTAATGGATAGGCTTCTATTCGTGCTTGTCTAGCGGCTTTTCCAATTTTGTAATGTTCTTGTAATTCGTCATCTGGAACGTTTTCTACAGTATAACCGTAGTTGGATACACGTATTCCCCTACTTTTTTCTGATGAAAATTCTTTTAATTTGTCATCAACAGTGTCGTATGGTGGAAGATGTTGAATAACTCCCCATTTACGCATGTCATCTAAGAACCATCCCCCATGTTGAGTAGGGTAATAAACATTAGTCATAAGATACGGTTCTTTTTCAAGATTAAAACTATGCGTAGCCGTCACTGTGTGGCGGTTTTCTAAAGGTATTTGAAAAGTGCTACCCGTATATTCCCAATCATTATCAAACACAATGGATTTGTTAAGCGATGGGTACGTTTTACCCACAATAGATATTCCATGTGGAACAGTGTAGTCAATGCCGTGGTCTTTTAGCGCACGCAAAGCGTTTTGAATTTTGGAGAAGGTTTCAGACATCGTTTGGACCAACTTCTTTTAACCGTTCTGTCAATACATCGTAATGGAATCTTGCAAATCTAGGGTACGCATAATGTGAGTACTGAATTGTTACGGTGTTGGGAAGGTGGTGCGGTTTGGTTTTAAAGTTCTTTCGGTGTTCAGCAAGACCTTTTTCGTCTAATTGCGTATGTCCTTTGACATTTCCACGAGTGGCAAAACCAGACAAAGGCACTTTAGACATTTTTTCTATTGCTTGACGAGGGCTATTATGCGGTGAATCTTCTCCCCCAACTCGCCCTATTGCCCACACTTGTGGATATGGTGGTTTTGCAACGTCTAAATCGGAATAATTAGTAAACGTTGCCAAGTAATCGTGTGAATAAGGCTCATCAGGGTCTCCATGACCAAACGCTCCAGAGTACGCCAAGGTTGTTGGACTATTTGCAGCAATATGTCCATAAAACTTGTGTTCGCCTGTTATTTTATCAGTATATATGTGGGGAGCCATTACCGCTAATGTTAGTTTTCTATCATTTTCCAACCCAGCGGATATGTTCATTCCATTTTCAGTAGGTATCCTAAAGTAGGCAGTGTAACTATTGTCTTTTAGTGGATTATGTAAAGTTATGTGCTTTCTTAATGCTGGGTAGGAATCTCCACCAATTAGTACCCCGTGAGGGTGCGTCAAATCAATTTCATGTTCGTTCTTGATTCTGCGAATGGTTTGTTGGATTTTGGAGAAGTTTTCAGACATTATTGTCTCTTCAATTCTTCAGTGTCTACGTTGTACAAATGCTCTTCTTCGTAGTTTGTTGTTGGATGTATATAAGTGTAATGTATGTGCGAAGGAGGAATGCCATCACCACGCACATTGTCACGTTTGTAATTTTTCCTATGTTCGTTTAATTCATCTTCTGTAAGCGCCAGGTCCTCAGAATCAATGTCGTAATAACCTGCTACAAATTGATGATTTTTATATTTTGGTCGCATGTTTAAAAACGCTTCCCAGTCGTCGGGGTGACTACCCCAATGAACACTTCCTTGATACGGAAGTTTTGACCACTTATTTAACAATTCATGTGGGCTTTTATGAGTAGCAAAAGAACCCTTCATATAACTGTCATCTGATTTTAAAACTTCCCAAAACGCATCTTCTCCATGATGCATGGCAGTTCCGTAACCGTACATTTTTTGGCCTTCAAACAATTTGATGGCAGGCACTTCTAAATTCATAGATATTGTGCCTTTTGGTTCATTTTCTTGGTAGTCCTGTTTACGAGGGCGGTTCAAATTTGCCCACGCTCGTAAACCGTTTTCAAGAGGGATGTAAAGACCCATTTCATAAATATCACCATATTCATCGCCACCAGCACTTATTTGTTTACCAACTGCTGGGTACAATTGGTCATCAATAACAACTCCGTTCTTGTGGGTAAAATCAAAGCCGTGCTCACCTTTAGCATGCCGCAAGGCTTCTTGTAAGTGAACAAACTTCTCATGGTTTGGTTGAGTCATTAGTCAACTCCAGGGCCAAAATCAACGCCACAAAACGGGTCACCTAAAGGGAGGGGCATTTCTCTATTGTACAATAGGATAATGGCTGCTTCTGACCACCTCCAAGGCGAGCAGTTACGCATGTTTATGCGTCCACGTGAGGTAATGGCCTTAGTTACTGAGTCAGTTGACCGTCCAGTGGGCTTAAGTTCCACCGTAAGTAGCACGCCAGGATGGACTATGGAGAAGGTGTGGGAAGGTAAAAGAAAGGACCTTGACGACAGCCACGCTGGTTTGGAAGAAGACGTTGAAATACATGGTGTACAAAAACCAATAACCATAGTTCCGCCGCACAAAGAAAATCCAGAGGGATACACAATGGGGCAGGGACATCACCGTGTTGTAGCAGCAGAAATGGCAGAAGACGCAACTGGTGACGAGCAATACATACCCGTGCAATACGACAAAGACTTCAACTACGGGCACTACGGTGATATCATCTGGCCCTACGGCGCAAAGTTAACCTGACCGAAAAATTATGGGACCCCACCACCAATGAGTAAGTATCTTCTACGAATGCACGACGTGGCACGTAGTGTAAAAAATCAACACAATATTGACATTATGGTCCCACATGGGGTCAAAATTGGCGATAAAACGTTTCCAGCATATAATAAAAATATGGGTACTGCGTCCACGCTACCAGATGTAACTTTTAAAATTCCTCTTGAAAACGGGCATGTAATTGATATAAGTGCGTTTCCTGACGGTAAATCCTATGATGGATTGCGAGATATAGAAGGAGTTGTCGGTTCAACCGTAACGTTTCCAGACGAAGATGGAGATTATCACTGGTTGTCTACATCGCATAAACCAGCCATAGAACAGAGTAAGAAGGATAACTTGTGGATTCCAAGACAGGGCAATATTGACGACCTTGTATCAAAAATTGATGAATGGGCAAAACAACCAGCAACTGGTGTACGGAAAAAAACTCCCTTTAAATGGATAGATAATCCATACGTAGGAATTAGAGAACGAGAGATGGTTCCAGCAGAGGAACTTGCCAGCCATTTACAAAAGCACAAAGAAAATAGAAAAATAGTTCTTCAAAACGACCCGATTATGCATCCACACCTTATCAGTGTTTCTAACATTGACGGCAAGAATCGTTTTTGGCATTACAATATTCTTACCGAAGAGTTTAAGAATATTCAAGGTGGTGACTAATGGCTGCCAAGCGTCGTGGAATCGTTGTTTACCATGGAACACTGGTGGAACAAGCCCCGCACCGTGTCCCTCAACCTGAAGGCATTTTTCATGCTGGTACTAGAAAATCAGCAATAGACCGTCTACAAGACCAAGAAGCCCTTCAACCAGGCGATGAATACCTTGATGTTGCCCAGCCACAGATACACGTATACGAAATACAACATGACGCCCCAATGTCCATGATGCGCTTTTCTGACCCAATTTACGAGGGAAGCAGCGCCCTTGATGCAGAGGGACAGGAAATCATGAACAAAGTTCCTGAATGGGTTGCAATGCAGCGTTACAAAAAATATTCTAGCGAAGAGTTACAAGTTAACCGTGGTGATGTGACTAAAAGAATTAAAAAGTATACAAATATAGTTGAAGACCCAGGGTCAACTTCGTATCAAATCCCTACTAACCTTGTTCCAACCAAAGTTCGTCATCTTGGGGCGCAATTTCACGGATACAACCCAGACGTTGAAGACCCTTCTTCTGATGTTGAATTAGTCCCAGGTGACCCAGATTGGTGGCAATACAAACGTCAAACGGAATAGGGCTACTTGCCCGTTTATAACGTACCTTGGAATAGGGCTATTGAAGGTAGTGGTAGCGTGTGGGGCTTGTGTCCTACCCCCCTGCCCCGAACAGACGTTCGTTTAAGGGTGGGGGGGTGTGACGGGGGGCACATGGAGAGTTGGGCATGTGACCCCCGTCACGGGAACGCTACGCCATCGGCGGTGTGTCCTGCGTCACGGGGACGATACCAGCCTTAGCGAGTGCTGTGACCAGCGTCACAAGTACCTGCCTCATCTCTGCGACTTGGCGTGCCATCGTCTCCATCTCCTCACGGGTGAAATCTGGCTCGTCGGGCAGGTCGTCCTTCGTCACGTAGTTATCCATCTCGTCCTGCGTAACGTAGTTGCCCATGTCGTAATGGTCAGTCGGGTCGGCGTACCCTCCGAGTGCGTTCGTGATGGCATCGGTCATGTCCATGTTGCCGACTGCCTCCTCCGCTAACTCCCTGATGTGGTCGGTGAAGTCGTCTCCGAACTCCACGCTGAACGATGTGGTCATGTGTTGCCTCCTGTGTCCTGTCGGTGCGGTTGCCCCGATACCCTCAGCCTATCACTTGGCATACTATCGGTGTCAAGGCTGTGGGTGTGCCTCTCGTCACACTCCCTACGGTTGGGGCTATGTGTGACGGTGGTCACGTTGGTGGGGAGTTGGGGTAGGGCTGTGACACTCGTCACGTTCCCACCTATTGCTATCGGTGTGACGTTAGTCATGGCATGCCATCAACTTATCCAGCCACGCCTCCACCCCGTATGGGTTGTCTGCCCACTCCGTGAGTGCGTCGGCTAAGTAGCCTGCCTCCATGTATCCCAGACGTAACGTACTGCTCATGTTGCCCAGCCCGTGTTCGTCGGTGTACCCTATCATGTCCAAGAAGTGCCAGAACGGGTTGTTCTTGTAGTCGTAGTTCAGCCCCCATGAGTAGAGTGCTTGCGTCTCTGGGGCGAACCTGTTGGGCTGTTCCAGCAAGTCCCAGACGGTCATGGTGTCCTGTGTGTCGGTCATGTTGTCCTCCATGTCCCCAGCCTATCATCGGGGATACTATCGGTGTCAAGTGCCCCCGTGTGACGTGCGTCACGCACACATGTGGTCGTGTGGTCGGTCATGCCTGATACCGTGCCAGCACGAACCATGTGCCCTCGTACCCTGCCTCCTTGTCGTACTGAGGTACGCTGTTGTGCCAGCACGTGCCACGCCTTATGGCGAGTGAGACGTTGTGCTGTTCCACCTGCCATTGACGGTGTTCGTCCACTAGCACGATGGCTACGAACGTCTCGTGATGGCATGGCACGTCGTCCAGCCAGCCTGCCTCGTAGTCACGATGAAGCATGCTCGTGAATACGTGTTGGGGAAAGATGGCGTAACTCCGTGTGTTCGTGTGTGTGATGTGTGTCGGTGTCATGTCTTGCCTCCTGCCCCCAGACTATCACCCACAATACTATCGGTGTCAAGTCCATGTGTGTGACGCTTGTCACGCTTGCGCCTGCGTGGGCGTGTGGTCGTCCCCGTAGCCTCACGGTGATTACGACGGGTACACTTGCCACACACTCGGTGGCGTGTGAACGCTACGAGCATGTCGCTGGTGTCTCCGCATTGGGCGCACGGTGTCATGACCTCTCCTCCCACTTGGCGAGAAGTGCCTGTGTCCACCTGATGCGGTCAAGGTTGCGAACGGTCAGAATAATGCCGAACTCGTGCCACTCGTCGGTCAGTAATCCTGCCTGCGTGAGATACGTCAGCCCTTCCAGCACGAGTGCGGTGCGTGCTTTCTCGCACTCAGCCTCCTCTCGCCATAGCACACGGTTGCGGTCTCCCTTGCGGAACTGCGACGGTGGCAGGTTGGTCAGGTACTTCTCACGCCACTCAGGGTAGGTGAGGGTCGGTAACGCTGTCGTCGTTGTCATGTTGTCCTCCATGCCCCCAGACTACCATTGGTAGTACTATCGGTGTCAAGTCGGGTCGTGTGACGCTTGTCACCCGTGTGGGCGTGCGTGTGGTCGGTCATGCTGTGGCGTACACTTCTTTCATGGCGTGGTCAGTACCCTCACGACGTGCGTCGTCCTCTGCGGTCTCGCCATAGTACGCCTGCCGATAGACTTTCGTTACTCCTGCGCTGGGCATCATCGTGCGCCAGACAGTTACCCTAACTGCGTTGGCGATAATACCGTTGGCGTAATCAACCTCTGCCACTTCGTACTCAACGAATACGTATTGCTGTGCGCCGAACGCATAACCCATCTCGTACTCGTCGGTTGGCAGATAGTCCGTCCTGTGCCACTTGCCCAGCATCTTGCTACCCTTCGGCAACCTCTTGTGTGCCATGTCGTGTAACCTCCTACCCTCAGCCTACTACTTGGAATACTATCGGTGTCAAGCCCTCGTGTGTGACGTGTGTCACGTGTGTGGGCGTGCGTGTGGTCGTGCCCGTGTGGTCGGTCACTCGTCGTCCTCGTCGGTGTCGCCCTCGTCCCATAAGAGGTTGGGGAAGTAGACTACGGTGCTATCACGTCCCATACTGTCCTGTTTCTGCCACGTGTCCATCAGCATGTCCAGCGTGTCCGTCTCGTCCATCTCCATGAGGCTACGGGTAAGTATCATCATGGTCTCGGTAGCGTTCACGGTCACGATGCCCAAGCACCGCTTCCCGTACATGCTGCGTCCTGAGTACGGTTGGATTTCGCCAGCATCGCTGAGTGCTTGCTCAATGGTGCTTACTTGCTCGTCGGTGAGTTTCGTTGTCATAGCCTCAGACTAGCACTCGGAATACTATCGCTGTCAAGTCGTCCCACGTGACGTGTGTCACACATGCGTGTGGGCGTGTGGGCGTATCGTGTGGGCATGGTCGCTAGTGGCAACGCACCCACTCAACGGGGTTCTCCCGATAGTGCTTGTCACGTTGCTCGCACGTCAGGCGATACACTTCGTCCTCGTACGCCTTGTGGTATGCCCGTGCCCATGCTCGCACCTCCCATTGGCGCACGTATGCTTCGGGCATTTCCTCCTCGTAAGTCTCTTGCCACACCTCTATGGGGTTGGGCATGTCTGCCTCCCATGCGAGTGTGCCTCCGATGTGGGCATGAACAATGTGGTTTAGAGCCTCAATGCTCATGTCTCCGATTTCGTGGAACAGGTCATGATAGGCATGCGCCGTACCGATGATACGTCCCCACTCCTCCCACTTCTGGCGGTGTTCCTCCCACGTGTCCACGTACGTATGCGTGTGGTCGTTCGTGCCTGTGGTCGTCATGCGTTCGCCTCCACCATTTCCTTAGAGAAGTAGTCGGGGTAATGGTTCTCCACTTGTCCGCCATCGGGGTTCGCACACTCCCACGCATTTAGATACAGCGTTCCGTCCGCTTCCTCGTTCCCGTCCTCGTCGGTGTAGACCTCAGCGTACATGTCCACGTGTGCCAAGTCGTCAGGTTCGTCATGCGTGGGCTTGCGTACTGACACGCTAACGTGTGCCCCGTGCCATGCCTCGCTTTCCTCCAAGATTACCGTGACAACGGTGCTACCGTCGTCCTTGTGTGTGATGAGCGTAGTTGCCATTAGTTGCCTCCTACCATCACACTATCATCACCAATACTATTGGTGTCAAGTCCGTCGTTGTGGTAACCGTCACAAGCAAGTTCCTTAGCACGCTCGTCATAGCCAAGTGCTTTCGCAAGTGCTTCCAAGAAGTCAAGTCCCATCTCTTTCAGTCTCCACTCGTACACGCTCATGTACCCCTTGTGGTGTGCCCTAGCCTGCTCAATGATGAACTCAGTCAGCACGTTGGTGCGCTCGTTGTTCTGTGCCCTGCGCTCAGCCGACTTGCGTGAGGCTTCGCCGTAGGACACGCACTCCTCCTCCAATGTACGGGTGTCACTCCACACGTTGTAAATGTGCTGTGGGAGGATAGTGTCATACGCTTTCTTGATGGTGTAGGCGAACTTATCGTCGTTGTCGTAGTCACGTTCTATGACCTCCACCTTGTAGCACACCCTCGTCTTGTTGGCACGTCCCTGCCATGTCTCGCTGGTGACCTCAATGATGCGACCTTTCGTGTTGTCAGCCCACCTGCGTCCACCTTTCATGCGGAACACGGTGTTGGGGTTCTTAGCCAACTGTTCTGCGATTTCGGATACTTTCATGTTGTGCCTCCTGCTCTCAGACTACTACTGCGAATACTATCGGTGTCAAGTCGGTGTGGGTGACGTGCGTCACACTTAGTCCGAAAGCGGTTCTCCCGTGTAGGGTTCTCCGAACGTCTGCTCATACAGGGACATGCCATCTGCCCACTCACTCCACGAGCCATCGCTGGTGACGTTCACCAACTTGCCGTAGTGTTGGCTGGCACGAAGTAGTATTGCCGTTACTACGGTGTCGTATGGCTTGTAGGCGGTCTTACAGAAGTTAAACACACCCTTGCCCTGCTTCACGTCGTCCTCTTGCCACTCAGACACGCTGGGGACTGCTTGCCAATACATCGTCTCGTGGCTGTCCTTGCCTACTCCGTTGAGAGAGAAGTACCCTTCGGTAAAGATGGGTTGTGTGTTCGGTTGCCCGTCCCCATCGGCAAGTGCGATACCGTTCTCTTGTGCTTGCTTGCAGATACGCTGTGTGTCCAGCACCAAGCGTCCGTACGCCTCACGTGCCTGCTTGCGTACGTGTGTGGACGCATGCGTGTGGTCGTGCCGTCTCCAATAGTGTGTGTATCCCATGTGGTTGATTACCTCCTAAGTGTCACGAACTCTGCCAAGTCTGAGTAAGTCATGCGTGCGCCTTCACCATTTCGTCGGAGAAGTATTCGGGGTAATGGTTCTCCCAACTGTCGTCGTTGGAACACTCCCACGATGAGATGTAGAGCGTACCGTCCTTGCCTGCGTCGTCGTAGTCCTCAGCGTACATGTCCACGTGTGCCACGTGGTCGGGTTCGGTGTGCGTGGGCTTGCGTACTGACACGCTAACGTGTGCCCCGTGCCATGCCTCGCTTTCCTCCAAGACTACCGTGACAACGGTGCTACCGTCGTCCTTGTGTGTGATGAGCGTAGTTGCCATTAGTCCATGTCCTCGTAAATGTCAGACACGCTGTCATACAACTTGCCCGTGTAGATGATTACCTGACCGTCGTTATCCGTGTCCTCAACGTAGTTGGGGCACAACTCGCTAAGTAACTCGTGTAACTTCGTGCGGAACTTGTATCCGTCAGTAGTCTTGGTCATTAGTTGCCTCCTACCATCACACTATCATCACCAATACTATTGGTGTCAAGTCCGTCGTTGTGACGCTCGTCATAGCCAAGTGCTTTCGCAAGTGCTTCCAAGAAGTCAAGTCCCATCTCTTTCAGTTTCCACTCGTACACGCTCATGTATCCCTTGTGGTGTGCCCTAGCCTGCTCAATGATGAACTCAGTCAGCACGTTGGTGCGCTCGTTGTTCTGTGCCCTGCGCTCAGCCGACTTGCGTGAGGCTTCGCCGTAGGACACGCACTCCTCCTCCA
>Ga0194119_10013730_pt1 | contig 10041 bp, 10 predicted proteins | sample TA2MahC100mmetaG_FD_148620 | JGI IMG/M metagenome (GOLD analysis project Ga0194119, IMG submission 148620) | Freshwater microbial communities from Lake Tanganyika, Tanzania - TA2015018 Mahale Deep Cast 100m | ecosystem: Environmental > Aquatic > Freshwater > Lake | place: Tanzania: Lake... | reverse complement strand
GCCCTTTCCCGATTGGTTCAGGTAATCGCCCTTGTCGCCGCCCTCGGCCCCTGCCGCTTGAATGGTGTAGTTGCCCGTAGCGGGTACGGTCCACAGCTGCACACCGTTCGAAACCGTTACCACGCCCGACCCGTAGGTGGAATTGCACTGGGCTTGGCTTGGGCCGGTACGCCCGGTTTGACCGCAATTGCTAAATGTCCAGGTAGCGGGAGAACAGTTGGTTACTGTTATGGAATCTGTTTTTTGACTTTGACAGCCGTTGGCATCGGTTACTGTCAATTGCACGGCATAGGTTCCGGTTTGGGTCCAGGTTACCGAAGGGTTCTGGGCCGTTGAACTGCCCGGGCTTCCCGAAGGAAAGGTCCAGGCATAGGTTGCATTGGCTTGGTTGGCGTTAAATTGAGCCGCATTGTTGATTATGGGTGTTCCCGGCTGAACGGTAAAGGTGCTGTCGGGCACCGAAACGCTCAGGCTTAGGCTGGCCGGAACCGAAGTTCCGCAATAATTCACGGCGCTTACTGCAATGCTGCGCTGACCTGTAAGGGCACTCAAATTTACGCGCACCGAATCGGTTCCGCTGCCCGAAATCAGCGTATCGGTACTGCCAATGGTCCACAGGTAAGAGGTTGCGCCCGTTACCGGAGCAATGGAAAACAGCAGGCCAGTATCGGCAGGGCAGGCCAAGGTTGGCCCCGAAATCAAAGCGGGACTCGGCGGAGCGCTGTTGCAGTCGCATTGCAGGGCTTTCCATCCGCCAGGAAAATATCCTTCAATGCACTCATTGTCTGTATTGTAAATCACCAAGGCCCGCGAAGGCAGCTGAATGGCGTTGCGCTGAACAGTGGTAAGCCGCGGCAGCAGCAAGCCCTTTTGAGTAGATTGCAAATCGAGCACCGCCGAGGCATCGGGCGGATTGTTTGACCCAATGGTAACCCCCTGAGAATGCAGGTTTTTTATGGTTAACGTGCTTACAATCAGCATTAAAGGCAAGATGTGTCTCATGGTTTCTTCAGGATTAGTCTGCAATAACATGCAAATATACAGCAGTTTAAATGGCAATACTATTATTTTTTGAGCGGCTGCAGGCTATCCGAGCCGCGGCAGGGATTGACGAAGCTACCCCGCAAGGAAGCCGAAGCCTGGCCCGCTAGGTGCGGAGGCGACTTCAGGAGCCCCCGCAAACCAGCTGGGCCAGCCTTTCGGCAACCGCGGAGTAGCTCGGAAAGCCCGTCTGCCGCCCAGAATCCATCTTTTTCAAAACAAACCTACGGCCGGCAGAAGCAAAATTTTGCCTCGCTGCGGGTAAAATACGAATGGAGCTCAGACCGAAAAAAGGGCCAAAAACAAAGTGAGAGATTAGTACCGAAGAACAACCAGGCCAGAACCGCCCGCCCCACCGGTACAAGGAGAACCTTGGCAACCGCCACCTCCGCCACCCGTATTTGGCTGACCGGCTCCGCCCACCCCATGAGTTATGCAGGTTCCATTCCCGCCACCACCCAATCCACCTTGAGGCGGAACATTGCAGGCTCCTGACCAACCCGCACCACCGCCCCCATAAAACTGCTGTGAACCGGTTATGCCGAAAGCCAAGCCGTCGCCACCCTTTCCTCCGGCGGGTCCTGAATTCCCCGGTGCACCTGCACCGCCACCGCCACCAGCGGAAGAAGTCCCCCCGTTGCCCCCGGCATTTCCTTGGCCTGCTTGGCCTGAACCACCTGCCGTTCCTGGATGCCCACCTCCGCCTCCGGACCCCCCATTTAAGCCGTTGGAACAGCTGCGACCGGCTCCACCGCCCATGGCCACGACGGTTCCAAACTGACTGTTTTGCCCATTGTTGTTTGCGCTGCCTCCGGCTCCAACCGCGATTGAAATGGTATTGCCTGCCACCACTAAAAATTGAGCATGATATAGAACTCCACCGGCGCCGCCGCCGCCGCCTTCCCAGCCACAGCCTTGACCGTTCCCGCCGCCGCCGCCGCCTGCAACCACCAAAAGTTCAATGGCATTTAGACCTTGAGGGACCTGCCATTGATGGCTGCCAACCGAGGTGAACTGAACTACGGTTCCGGCAGTGGTGCGAAAGGTATCAACAGCCCCATAAACGACGCCCATGGCGGTTTCAACAAAGGCACGGTAATAATACAAAGTTTGAAAACTCAGGTTTTTCATAGAAACCTGAAAGGCCCCAATTCCTGGACTCAGCCCTGCGGTATCGGTTAAAATACTGGGATTGGGAAGCGTGCTCCAGCAAATTCCTTGGGTAATAATGGGTTGATTTCCCATTTGAACGAGCGTTGCATGAGCGGTAGCAGAGCTCCCAAAAATCGGGTTTACAGAATCGGTACTGATTTGCGGTAAAACTGGGCAAGGAGAATACCAACCCTCTTGGGGTCCCCGATAAAATTCAAGGCATCGGATGTCGGTGTTAAAGATGGTCAAACCTGGGGCAGGATTTAAAATAGCGTTTCTTTGCACAGAGGTTAAGCGGGGCGGCAAAAACCCGCGGGTAGAGTCCACCAAATCCAAAATTGCACTGCTGTCAGGCTGTGTGTTGCTGGGACTAATGACCACACCTTGTCCAGACAGACCAAAAGCCAAAAAGGTAAAAGAAAAAACAAAGCAGAAAATCCTAATTAACATGCTGAAATATAGGCATATAATTTAAACGATGAATAAACCAATGGTAAATTATCGTTAAGGATGGAGGGGGCTTGGTTTATGCCAACAAAAAAAGGCAGGCCAAATGCCTGCCTTTAAACGTGGGCCCTGTTGGGCTTGAACCAACGACCCTCTGATTATGAGTCAGATGCTCTAACCAACTGAGCTAAGGGCCCTTCCTTGCGGAGGGCAAAGGTATCAAATTTTCGTGGAGTAAATGCCTACTTTTTTCGGACCAAATCGATGTACACCGGAAAGTGGTCGCTGTGGCCGCCCAAATACTGAGGCCCATTAAAGGTGCGGTAGGGCTTTTCGCCCAAATACCGCTCGTCTCTTTCTATCAACCAAGGGGCGTTAAATATGCCGGCATCGCCCCCATCCACAACCAAGCCTTTTTGTCTTTTGAACAAAGCAACGTTCACCAACCACTGGTCCAGCATGCCCCAATGGTCTTGGTATTTTTCAGTGCCCAGGCCTTTTTCCCAAAGTTCGTACATAAAGTTCACAAAGTCGCCCGATTTCAATTCGGCATCTCTTCGTTTTCCTCGCAAAATCTGGGCCATGGTTTTGTCGCCTGGCTCGTCGTTGAAGTCGCCCGAAATCAATATGTTCGCATTGGGATTGTCCTTCAACAAACTATCGCACATAGCCCGTATCAATTCGGCTACAAAAATCCGCTTGGGTTCTGAGGTTTGTTGTCCTCCCATTCTCGATGGCCAGTGGTTGTAAAAAACATGAATGGTGTCTTTGTCAAAAACCAGCCCTTTTACATACAGAAAGTCGCGTGTTTTGAAGCCAGGATCCTCTGGAACAAAAACCCGCCTGTACTCATGGTTCAACACCCTTATTTTGTCGGGCCGGTAAATCAAACACACATCAATTCCCCTTCGGTCTGGACTGTTCTCATGAATAATTTGATAGTTCATGTCTTTCAACGAGGTTTCGGTGATAAGCCGGTGAATTACCCCCCTGTTTTCTACTTCGCAAAATCCAACCATGGCCGGAGCCTCCCAGCCGCCTAAAGCAATCAATGTTTTGGCGTGGTTATTTATTTTATGCCTAAACCTAGTCTCTGACCAGCCTTTCATTCCCCCGGCCACAAATTCTTCATCGTTAATCAGGGTGTCGTCTTCGGTATCAAACAGGTTTTCTAGGTTGTAAAATGCCAAGCGCAATGCGTTGGGCGATTTGCGCTCAAACCTACTTAAATCAGAGCCCACCTCGGCCATTTCTACCCGCTCATCGTCTGAATCGGGTTGGATTTCCTGGCCCATACAGGTCCACGATGTTCCCAAAAGGGCAGCAAACAGAAAGAAGATGTGTTTCATAATTCAAATGTAACACCCTAAAAGCAATCTTTTGCAGCAAAATCAGAGACAATGTTAGCAAACAGGTTAAATTTAAGGACCTAAAATTTCCAGCTTCATTGTTTTGAAACCAATCAAGCCTAAGAAGGCCTGCACCCCCGATTGAGGCGGCAGGGGCTGCCGACGCTGCCTGCAAGGGCCCGCGCCGAGGAGACGACCTTGGGAGCCACCGCAGGGGCTTGGCCCTTAGGCAGCGGCAAAGCACCTACAGCCGAAAGCGGGAATAGGCGCCCAAAATAACAGGGAGGAATTTGAGAGGAAAATTTGCCTTATTCAGGCTGAGCTGCGGGGGCGGCGGGCGACTCAGGAGCAGGCATCGCAGGCATTTGATTTTCAAGCGTAGTTAATGGCTTGCGCGCCTGTGGAGCATCCGTTTGCACCTCGTAGCTAAAGAAAAAGCCGCTGCTAATGCACAAAACTGCCAACAATCCCATCAACTGCCAGGTCCGTTTTTCAATCAATTCGGTCTCTTTGCGCGCTCCAAACAATTGGTTCGACACACCGATGTTCGAGGAAATGCCTCCTCCCTTCGAGTTTTGTATAAGAATTACCAAAATCAACAGCACGGCTACCAACAATATCACTAAGGTCATTACAATGTCCATGGCTCTGGAATTAAATTTGATTTGCTTCTTGCGTTACTTTAGCAATCAGGTTGGCAAAGTACGCGCTTTTTTCAGGATTTTCCAAACTCAATTGCCGGTAAACCGACAAAGCTAAATTCAATTTTTTTTGCTTTATGTAAACGGTTGCCAAGGTTTCTGAAACGCGGCAAGCGGATTTTTGCTCATTTTCTTTCTCCTTGAACCCCTTCGCTGCCTCGGCCAAACCTACCACCCCAAGCCGCTCTTTGCTTGGTCTAATCCGCACATTGTTGCTCACAAAGGCATCGATAGAACGGCGGTGTAGCTCCTCGGCACGAGCCTGCTCCAACTGCCCCCGATCGCAGAACATCAACCAATGCAAAAAGGTAAAACCCCTGCCATCGGACGAATGAAAAAGCTCTTCAATGTTATACTGCATGCGAAACCTTGGAATTTAAGATAGAAAAGGCGTTGAAAAATCAACGCCTTACCTACTTCTAAAAACACGTTCAACAATCGGACAAGAATCAGCCCGATGCTTGAAATTAGTTGTCTTCTTTGCGGGCTTTTGGTTTGGACTTTCCTTTGCTCTCGCAAGAAGCTGCTGCATGGTCTTTGCTGTAGCAGGCTTTGCCTTTTTCGGCAGGAGCAGCGGCAGCCGCCGTTTCGCTTTTTGCAGCAGCCGATTGGCAACCGGCGGTCGAACCTTTTGAGCAGCAGGCTTTAGCTGGCTTAGAATCAACAGGGGTAGGAACCGTATTGGCTTGTTGAGCCTGAGCCGCCAATCCGAAGGCCGCAGCAATCATTAAACTTAAAATGGTTTTCATATGATTTCGGGTATTTAACTTTTTTATCATTTCAAAGGTACTAAAAACCCGTATCTTTGAAACATAGCTACAAAAAATGCAGAATTTCATTCCAAATTTGGCTCTTGGCCGCTTGCGCTTCAGCCTAATCGTTGTTTTGGGCTGCATTGTTTTGGCCTTTTTAAATCCGGCACAAGCGCAACAACCTATTGCCACCCTTCAAATTGAAACCTCGGCCATTTGTGGCATGTGCAAGAACCGTCTTGAAACCGAATTGGGCTTTCTTAGGGGAATTAAATCGGCCACGCTGAACCTTGACACCAAGGTGTTAACGGTGGTGTACAAAACCAATAGACTTAAGCCCGACTCCATTCGAGAAAAAATAGCCAGCTTAGGCTACCGAGCCGATTCGGTGCCTGCCGAGCCCAAGGCTTTTGAGGCCTTACCTGCCTGCTGCCAAGCCGAAGGCCTGCATCACCCTTAACGGTTTAAATACCTGGCCTTTGAATTTAACGCTCAGCGAACCAAGGTAAAAGGCTCTACCTAAAACCAAGCGTATTGTTACCTTTGAACATGGGAATTCCCCCATTACATCTCTTTTTTTAGTGCATATGTGTCTTCGTAATTTCCTTATTGCATTAAGCCTGTTGCCTTTGTGTGCACAGGCTCAGTTGAGTTTAGAACAAGCCACCTTAGGCCAATGGAGGCAGTTCGGGCCCAAAGATTTAATGAACGTACAATGGAAAGATGCCGGCACCCTAACCTGCTGGGATGCCACAGGCATACAAAAGATTGAACCCAACGGCAAGCGCATTGAACTTTTTGGATTGGAACAATTAAACCGAATCCTGGGCGATAGCCTAAAAGGCTTCCCCTTTTCGTATGCTTGGGTAAACCCCAATCTGCTTCAGCTTCAACAAGGTTTGCGGATTATTCAAATTGACCTTAGCCAGCAAAATCGAGTATTGGACTACACCCTGCCCGAAGATGCCGAGAACATCCACCCGCATTTAGGCAGCGGAAAAACAGCCTTTACCCGTGGGCAAAATGTGTGGCTGGCCGAGAAAAACGGCGCATTAAGAGCCATTACCAAAGACGAAAAACCCGGTGTAGTGAACGGTTCAGGCTACGTACACCGGCAGGAATTCGGTATTGCTGAAGGCCTGTTTTGGTCGCCCGACGGCTCAGCACTGGCTTGGTACAGAAAAGACGAAAGCATGGTAACCGAATACCCATTGGTGGAAAGCAGTCCCCGAATTGCAGCCCAGCGCCCGGTTCGCTATCCCATGGCTGGAATGAAAAGCGAAGAAGTCAGCATTCAGGTGCTGCAGCTGGACGGAGGAAGCACCCAAACCCTAAACACAGAAGGTCCAAAAGAACAATACCTAACCGCCGTAACCTGGTCGCCCGATTCAAAATCGATGTACGTAGGCCTGCTGAACCGAGGTCAAGACAGCTTAAAACTGTGCCGGTATCGAATTTCAGATGGAAGGTTAGAGGCGGAATTGTTACAAGAAACCGACCCACATTGGGTGGAACCCGAACATGGGCTTAGCTTTATTCCAGGAAACCCCCAGCAATTTATTTGGCGCAGCGAACGGGACGGGTACGACCATGCCTATCTTTATTCAACAGAGGGAAAGCTCATTCGCCAACTCAGCACAGGGCCATTTCCCATCACCGATTTCCATGGTGTTTTTGGGAAAGAAGTTTGGATTACCCGTTCAGAAAACAACGGTTTAGATCGGCAATCGTACGCCATCAACCTAAACTCGGGAAAATACCGGCTGCTTACCGAAGGCGATGGTGTGCACAGCATCATTCCCAATCCCAGCGGCACGGCTTGGGTCGACAAACTATCTAACCCTTTATTGCCCAACCGCATAGATTGGGTTGATGCCCGCAGCCGTCAACGCCTGCTTGATGCACCCAATCCCTATAGCGAACAGGGATTTACCCTGCCCAGAGCAGAACAGATAACCTTGACCGCCGCCGATGGCAAAACAGCGGTAAATGCGCGCATCATTTATCCCGGCCAATTTGACCCCTCAAAAAAATACCCAGTCCTTATATATGTGTATGGTGGCCCGCATGCTCAAATGATTAGCCGCTCTTGGCTTTGGGGAGCTCGACTTTGGGATTACTATATGGCACAAGAAGGATATCTGGTGTTCACCCTTGACAACCGAGGTTCGGCCCACCGAGGAAAAATCTTTGAGGAAGTCATTCACCGTCAATTGGGAGAAATGGAGGCTACCGACCAATTGCAAGGTTTGAATTATCTTAAATCGCTCCCCTTTGTGGACAAGTTTCGCATTGGAGTGCATGGCTGGAGTTTTGGTGGATTTATGACCACCAACCTGCTTACACGAAATCCCGATGATTTTGCGGTGGGAGTTGCCGGAGGTCCCGTTATGGATTGGAGTTTGTACGAAGTGATGTATGGGGAACGGTACATGGACCAACCCCAGGAAAACCCGGAAGGGTACGCCCTAAGCAACCTGCCTGCACGAGCCAAAAACCTAAAGGCCCCCCTGTTGATTATCCATGGCGACCAAGACGATGTGGTGGTACCTCAGCATTCCATGCAATTTATAAAAGCCTGTGTGGATAAATCCATTCCCGTAGATTTCTTTTTGTACCCAAACCATGCCCACAATGTGGCGGGCAAAGACCGGGTGCACCTGATGGACAAAATCACCCGGTACTTAAACCAACATTTAAAACCTTAAATTCAGGGTTGGGCAATGGCCTGAAGGGCCAGCGCCTCGGGCACGCCCAATTGAAGTCGAATTTGCCGGTAGCCCTGCACATCGCTGGCCGTTAAAAAGCTGGGCTTGTCGTTGCGCTCCCTTAAAACCAACCAGGTTCCACGGCCCTGAGCCAAAACGAATTCGCCCGAATAAGCCAGGCTATCCACCGGATTCAGCAGTGTTTTATCCATTAAACCCAGATTCAGCATCAAGTGGTTGCCTTTGTCGTTTTGCTTTAGGGCCGAGTGGGGAGTCAAGGTTTTGATGTTTGCTTTACCCTGAGAGGCAGCTCTATTGATAAGGCCAAAGGCAGAGCCAACTCCGGCGAAAACCACAAAAAAGATGGGAATTAAAGCCACCAATAGCATAAGCAGCAGCACGGGGGTCATTATAGAATACTTGGGATTTCCCATATCAATTGCCTGTTTTTTCCCGGAAGACTTCTTCCAGGCTTCTAGATTCTTTTTGGATACCGTTCAGGGTAATTCCTTGTTCCATGGCCCAGCGCGAGATGGCCATGGCCACACCCTTTTCGGTTTCGCTAAGCAAATGCCAACGCTTGCCGTCCAGGGCTTGCACCCTTGTAATACCAGGAATACCTTGCAACTGCTGTTGTTTCAAATCCTCTTCAAATTCGGCCAACCAAACAATTCCCCCCGATGTTCTAGAACCTAATGCATCAATGGGAGCATCTTCCACCAAGCGCCCCCGGTCTAGAATGAGTACACGCTGGCAAACGGCTTGAACCTCTTGAAGAATATGAGAAGAGAGCAAAACGGTTTTTTTACCTGCCAGCCCGCGAATTAAATTTCGAATTTCTACCAATTGATTGGGGTCAAAACCGCTGGTAGGCTCATCTAAAATAACCACCTCGGGATCATGGATTAAGGCCGCGGCCAAGCCGACCCGCTGCTTATAGCCTTTTGACAGGGCACCCGTGCGCTTGTGTTGTTCTAAGCCCAATCCCGTAACCTCGATCATTTCAGCCACGCGCTTTGAAAGCAGGGTTCCTGAGAATCCATGCAAACGTCCAATAAACCGAAGAAACTCCTTTACATACATGTCTGGATACAAGGGGTTTGATTCAGGCAAATACCCCACCCTGCGCTTAAGCTCTAAGGGTTGGGTTTGAATATTAAATCCGGCCACCGAAGCCAAACCGGAATCGGCCGGAATAAAACCCGTTAAAATCTTCATCATGGTGCTCTTTCCGGCGCCATTCGGCCCCAAAAACCCTACAATTTCACCTTGTTGAATAGAAAAACTCACCTGGTCAAGGGCTTTTTGACTGCTGTAGGTTTTGGTAATGGACTGAACTTGGATAGACATTCAGAGACAATTCAAACAAAGGAACAAAAAGTAGACGTAGGACGAAGCAAAAGTAGCTGGGAAAAATCAGGAAACGGAAAATCCAAGGGCATTCCGAACGCGTTGAAGGGTTTCATGCAGAATAGGGCGGGTACGTTCTGCTCCTTTAGCCAAAATACGCTCTAATTCATCAGGGTTCGACATCAAATCGGCGTAAATACCACGTGCCTTATCAAACCGTTGCAAAAGAGCTCCGAGCAATTCCGATTTGGCATGCCCGTATCCGTAGCCGCCGGCTTGCAATTTATTGCGCATTTCAAGGGCCTGCTCAGGACTTCCTATGCATTTAAACAGTTGATAGACAATACAAGCATCGGCATCTTTGGGTTCTTCCAAAGGAGTTGAATCGGTCAAAATGCCCATCAACACCTTTTTAAGTTCCTTTTCGGGCAGAAAGATGTCAATAAAATTCCCATAGCTCTTGCTCATTTTTTGCCCATCGGTACCTGGAATTAGCATGGTTTCTTCGGCCACCTTTGCCTGGGGCACCACCAAAACATCG
>Ga0194119_10013726_pt1 | contig 10042 bp, 8 predicted proteins | sample TA2MahC100mmetaG_FD_148620 | JGI IMG/M metagenome (GOLD analysis project Ga0194119, IMG submission 148620) | Freshwater microbial communities from Lake Tanganyika, Tanzania - TA2015018 Mahale Deep Cast 100m | ecosystem: Environmental > Aquatic > Freshwater > Lake | place: Tanzania: Lake... | reverse complement strand
ATTAGAATTTTGTATCATTATTTTATCACCATTCTGGAGTCCATGATTCTTCATTTCAACAATTGCACGGTCATTTTTACGGATAGCGGTTGCTTCTCCAATCATACGAATTCTATCACACCATGGCGCACCTTCTAGTAAATCTAATATAGAAGTTTGATTATCCATACCAAATACTAAAAATCCCACTATATTCACATATTCACCTGCCAATATTTGTGCAGTTTTACTTCCGATGCGCTTACCTTCATCATCATATAATTCGTAAGAAAATTGTTCTGGTCCCAACCCAGTATAAGTTTCCCAAAATTTATTATCTCGATTGAAATAACGAAACAATTTAGTTGTTTGATTTAGGAAAATTTGATAGCCAATCTCTTTTTTATTAAGTTCTTTTTTGATAATATATGGAGAATCAATGTCAAAAATTAATTTTTTAAAAGATGGATAAGATAATTTATCACGCTGGAATTCATCTATATACTGGATTTCTTGTTTTAGTTCATCCAAAAAATTATCATATTGAATTCCAGAATTAGAAGCAGTTTCAACATATTTTTCTAAAACGGAATTATCTACATTATTATCAATATCCAATTTTTTATAAATTTTCTTCTTGTCAAGTACAACAGGAATAATCCAATCAACATTAAATTCCTGATTGTATATTTTTTTCATATCAGGGTAATCATCTATTTCATCTAAATTATCAGCAACATCTTTTGACCTGTTTTTTAGATCAATCAAATGTCGCGCCATTTTCAAATATTGGGCTTGAATTCGGGGATTATTCTGCATAAAAAGGGGCAAATCACCTAATAAATTATTATACACATCAATTTCATATATATAATCATTATCAACTTTGATATTTGCATATTCATCCACCTCTTTTGTTTCTAAAATTATTTCCTCATTTGACTCTTCAAAGAATTTATTAAATGAATTCATATTATTAATAAACAAATATTTTTAATTTGTTTATTATTATTATGAATTCCAGCCAATTTATATTTCGAAAATTAGAAGAATCTGATTATGATAAGAATTATTTACAACTTCTCTCACAATTGACAGAAGTTGGACATATAACATCCAAAAATTTTTCAGAAATTTTAAGTAAAATCCAGTCACAAATCTGGGTATTTGAGGATACTAATGCAAATAAAATTGTGGCATCTGCGTCCATTTTGCTGGAACAAAAAATCATTCATTGTGGTGGAATTGTTGCACATTTAGAAGACGTTGTTGTTGATCAATCTTATCGGGGAAATCAACTTGGGCAAAAATTAATTGCCAATATTGTGGAAATAGCAAGAGAAAGTGGTGCATATAAAATAATTGCGGATTGTAAGCCAGAATTACTTTCGTTTTATTCCAAGAATGGATTTGAAAAAAGAGGAGAACAAATTGCCATTTATTTCTCCCATTAATAAATTTTTTTTCTGCATTACTCTTATAAAATGACATTCTGTTGTGATAATCCTTATCAAACAATTTGCAAAAACAAAGATTTATCCGTTTTTAAAAGTCTTATTGATTTAGCTGGGCTAAAAAATGTTGTTTGCAAATTAAAGAGGTCCACTATATTCGCCCCCACAAACCAAGGTCTTGAAAATTACCCAGCTGGTTTGATTAAATATTTAACTGATCCAGTAAATCGTGATCTTCTGCGTTCTGTTCTTCTTTACCATATTACCAGTGAAGGTGCTTATACTACACAAGAACTTGAGGCAAGTAAAGTGCTTAAAATGAAAAATGATAAAATAACTACTATCTATCGTGCGCTATACTACAATTTTGTGCCAGTTGTTCAAGATTTAATCCAGCAAAATATTAATGTCGTTGAGGGAAATATTGCAACTTATTGTTATAATTATATCCAAAAAATAGGTGGTCTTTTACTACCTGAACCAATCTATTACCCACAGGTTCTCAATCCACGCGATGAATCAGGTGAATTCTAAATGAAATACTCAGTTATCAGCTTCTGACGACCTTCTGGGCGAATATTTTGTTTTCTAGCATAAGCCCAATATTCTTCTCCATAATCGATGAATAATTCTTCACCTTCATCAATTACTCCATTTGCTACGAAAACGATATGGATTTCGTCGCAGTGTTTCTCCCAAATTATTTTGACATTAGGCTTACTGCTATGGTTCATATAGCAAATCAGGGATTCATCCTTGCCATCTATGTAGAAATCTTTGAGAACATAGGCGAAATTAAAGCGCCAGTCTTTGGATGGTTCTGCATTATGCTTGATTTCACCCATATAACATCCAAGGCGTTGTCCCTTGTAGAGTTTCTCTTTGGCGCGAACACCTTTTCCCATATCAACAGTATCAAAAATTTCAAGAATATCAGAAGATGGATAACAAATGCCAAGATTTTCAAAGCCTTTTGTAAGTTCAGGAATAAAGTCTTGATCAATAATTTGTTCAATGTATTTTTTTGAGTATTTTTGGGGTTTTTTAATAATTTTCTTCAATTGCCGCATTTTGGGCTGGATACAACACTTGCATTTGAGCTTTCCCATTTGTTAAATATTTGATGGTATGGAATGAAATAAGAATATTATTTTTCAATTTTTATAAAATTCTGTTCTTGCTTCGATATCGATTTTTGTCCAACTTCAATATTTTCCTGAGCAATATCGTAAAATTGATGCTCATAAGTGAGCATTTAATTCCCAGCACTGGGCTCAATTATTAGATCAGCTTTTTAAGGCTTTGTGCATAATTTGGCTATATTTGGTTTCATGTAAAATTAATCAATTATATTCCGGGCTAATCCTTTTTGTGTTGATTCCAAAAGATATATAAAATAAATACTATATAATTTCAATATGAATTACAAATGTGAAAATTGTGAATATGCTTCAAAAAATCATTGGAATGTAAAAATGCATAATTTATCTGCTCATTCAACAAAAGAAGAAAGAAGCAAACAGAAATATTATTGTGATATATGTGATAATGTATTTTTTTTGTTCAGCTTATTATAATAAACATATAGCAGGTAAAAGACATAAAAATATGCAAGAATATATAAATAATGATAAAATATAAATTATTTGGGTTTTTACGGTTTCATTCATAAATAACTATAAAAAATTATTATTTTTTTATAACTTATAAATAAAAAGGAAGTTCGCAAAGAATTACTCTAATATTTCATAAAAGAAAATGTAGAAAGATTTTTAGAATTTATAAATAATTTTACTTCTCCTGAATATTTATTTGACATTTATTTCACATTTCATAAAGTGAATAAATTATAATATCTATTTTCTATATATGAATTTCAATCTCAGCAATGAACAATACTATTGCGAATATTGGCGCCAACATTTTGAAAATATCCTTCGAAAGTTCGATTTAACAAAAGTCCGCCATAAGAATAATGTAGAGATTGGGCATTATGATTTCGCCACTAAAATTGGCTATGGTTTCCCCAATTGTTATCTTCCAAAGCACACAATTCACACCATTTTCAAAAATGAACCATATTATCCTAAATCCATCTCATTTGACCGGAAATGGGCGGAATTCCATACCGATGAAATCAACGAGTTTATAAACAACCGCCGAGCAGTTCTCAAAAATAATTTCGGCGTTGGCAGCAAAAATATATTTCCCGTTTATTGTGCTGCCGATGTTTTAGCTAGGATGAATAACCGAGATATGTTCATTTTACAAGAAGAAATTCCCCCATTGCTGCATAATGGGCACAAATTGGACGAACGCGTTTATTTATTAATAGTAAAAGAAGGTGCCAAATATTCTGGATATCTGTTTCAAGAGGGGCATGTAAAATTGGCGGGGTTCAAATTCTCCTCTTCTGGAACAAGCATGGGTTCTTTCGCAACAAATATCAAAGCTCCAAAACCATACTGGAGTAATCCAGTTGATTTTACTATTGATACTACTGAATTCCTGGAAAAGCATACTTCTGCAGAAAATCGGCGCAAATGGGAACAAAAAAGGCTGGAAATTATGAAGAAGATTACGCAAAAAATTATTCCTTTTATCAAACAAAAAACAACGGAATACTATAGAAAGCGGCGGAAAGAACCAAAGTTTTTATGGCATTTATACGGTCTTGATTTACTAATAGATGACGCGTATAATTTGTATTTATGCGAATTCAATGGCAAACCAGGAGTTATTTATGATAAAGTTATGCCGCGGAAAATTACGGATATTAACCGGAAAATGTGTGACCGAATATTTCTGGAATTTATTGCGACGTGGATTGTAGATTTAGATAATCGGTATTATAATGATAAAACAATAATAAAATTAGTTTGAACTATTGCGAAATTGCCTGCTTTTTAGCAGATGAAAATGCAGATGATTCTGCCATGTTGAGAACAAATGGGCGTTTTACAGCAATTGGTTGGATTGGCTGAGTAAGTTGAGCAGAAGAAGGATTTGCACTTTCGCACTTGCTTGATAATAACTTTTCAAGTTCAATTTTTGCTTCAGCATGTCCTTGATTGGCAGCTTTTTCAAAATACTCAAAAGCTTTTTCTAAATTCTTTGCTGTTCCTTCACCAAGTTTGTACATTTCAGCCAAATTATTTTGGGCAATTGCAAGTCCTTGGTTGGCAGATTTTTCAAGATACTCAAAAGCTTTTTCTAAATTCTTTGCTGTTCCTTCACCATGTTTATACATTCCTGCCAAATTATTTTGGGCATATGCAAGTCCTTGGTTGGCAGCTTTTTCAAGATACTCAAAAGTTTTTTCTAAATTCTTTTCTGTTCCTTCACCATAATTATACATTCCTGCCAAATTAAATTGGGCACCTGCATGTCCTTGGTTGGCAGCTTTTTCAAAATACTCAAAAGCTTTTTCAAAATTCTTTTCTGTTCCTTCACCATGTTTATACATTCCTGCCAAATTATTTTGGGCACCTGCATGTCCTTGGTTAGCAGCTTTTTCGTAATATTGAAAAGCTTTTTCTATATTCTTTTCTGTTCCGGCACCATCTTTATACATATTTCCCAAATTATTTTGGGCAATTGCTATTCCTTGGTTAGCAGATTTTTCATAATACTCAAACGCTTTTTCTAAATTCTGTTCTATTCCTTCACCAATTCTATACATATGACCCAAATTAAATTGGGCATTTGCATGTCCTTGATTGGCAGCTTTTTCAAAATACTCAAAAGCTTTTTCTAAATTCTTTGCTGTTCCTTCACTAAGTCTATACATTTGTCCCAAATTAAATTGGGCATTTGCATGTCCTTGGTTAGCAGCTTTTTCAAAATACTCAAAAGCTTTTTCTAAATTCTTTGCTGTTCCTTCACCAAGTTTGTACATTTTAGCCAAATTATTTTGGGCATATGCATTTCCTAGGTTGGCAGCTTTTTCAATATATTCAAACGCTTTTTCTAAATTCTTTGCTGTTCCTTCACCAAATTTATACATTCTTGCCAAATTAAATTGGGCACATGCATTTCCTTGGTTCGCTGCTTTTTCGTAATATTCAAAAGCTTTTTCTAAATTCTTTACTGTTCCTTCACCAAGTTCATACATTATACCCAAATTAAATTGGGCATCTGCATGTCCTTGGTTGGCAGATTTTTCAAAATACTGAAAAGCTTTTTCTAAATTCCAGTTTGTTCCTTCACCAAGTTTGTATATTTCAGCCAATTTAAATTGGGCACCTGCATGTCCTTGGTTGGCAGCTTTTTCAATATATTCAAAAGCTTTTTCCAAATTCTTTGCTGTTCCTTCACCTAGTTTGTACATTTCTGCCAATTGTAATTGGGCACATACATGTCCTTGGTCGGCAGATTTTTCAAAATACTCAAACGCTTTTTCTAAATTCTTTGCTGTTCCTTCACCATTTTTATACATGTAGCCAAAAACATGTTGAGCATATACATTTCCTTGGTTGGCAGATTTTTCAAAATATTCAAACGCTTTTTCTAAATTCTTTGCTGTTCCTTTACCATGTTTATACATTCCTGCCAAATTAAATTGGGCATCTGCATGTCCTTGGTTGGCAGCTTTTTCAATATATTCAAAAGCTTTTTTCAAATTCTTTACTGTTCCTTCACCAAGTTCATACATTATACCCAAATTAAATTGGGCTTCTGCATATCCTTGGTTGGCAGCTTTTTCAAAATACTCAAACGCTTTTTCCAAATTCTTTGATATTACTTTACCAATTCTATACATTATACCCAAATTATTTTGGGCATATGCATTTCCTTGGTTGGCAGCTTTTTCAAAATACTCAAAAGCTTTTTCTAAATTCTTTTCTGTTCCTTGACCAAGTTTGTACATTATACTCAACCTATTTTGGGCATTTGCATGTCCTTGATTAGCAGCTTTTTCAATATATTCAAAAGCTTTTTCAAAATTTTTCTCAATGCCAATACCAAAATAATACATTCCTCCCAAACAAGTTTGAGAAATTGCATGTCCTTGATTAGCAGCTTTTGTATAATATTCAAAAGCTTTCTCAGGATTCTTGGCAGTACCAATACCATTTTCGTATATCATTGCAATTTGATACTGGCAAAAAAGATTTCCTTTATCAGCATCGATTTTCAGTTGTTCAAAGGCAAACTTTTCGTTCGCTTCTTTTAATTTTTGATAGTTCATATTCGATAATTTGTAAAAAATGTATAATTTTTATAAATCAATTTTTTATATAATAACTAAAAATTATTAAAATGATAAAATAAAATATTTTATAATATAATCATCATAAACTCTATAAATTTTTTAGTCAATAATAATTATCTGCTTTTTAGCAGATGAAAATGCAGATGATTCTGACATGTTGAGAACAAATGGGCGTTTTACAGCAATTGGTTGGATTGGCTGTGTAAGTTGAGCAGAAGAAGGATTTGCACTTTCGCACTTGCTTGATAATAACTTTTCAAGTTCAATTTTTGCTTCAGCATTTCCTTGGTTGGCAGCTTTTTCAAAATACTCAAAAGCTTTTTCTAAATTCTTTGCTGTTCCTTCACCAAGTTTGTACATTTCAGCCAAATTATTTTGGGCATTTGCATTTCCTTGGTTAGCAGCTTTTTCATAATACTCAAAAGCTTTTCTCATATTCTTTACTCTTACTTCACCAAGTTTGTACATTTCAGCCAAATTAATTTGAGCATATATATGTCCTTGGTTGGCAGCTTTTTCATAATATTTAAAAGCTTTTTTCATATTCTTTACTCTTACTTCACCAAGTTTGTACATTTCAGCCAAATTAAATTGGGCATATGCATTTCCTTGGTTCGCTGCTTTTTCATAATATTCAAAAGCTTTTTCCAAATTCTTTGCAGTTCCTTCACCAAGTCTATACATTTCAGCCAAATTAGATTGAGAATATACATCTCCTTGGTTAGCAGCTTTTTCGTAATATTCAAAAGCTTTTTCAAAATTTTTTGCTGTTCCTTTACCAAGTTCATACATGTAACCCAAATTACATTGGGCTTCTGCATGTCCTTGGTTGGCAGCTTTTTCAAGATACTCAAACGCTTTTTCTAAATTCTTTGCTGTTACTTCACCATAATAATACATATATCCCAAATTAAATTGAGATTTTGCATTTCCTTGGTTCGCTGCTTTTTCGTAATATTCAAAAGCTTTTTCTAAATTCTTTACTGTTCCTTCACCAAGTTCATACATTATACCCAAATTAAATTGGGCTTTTGCATGTCCTTGGTTGGCAGATTTTTCAAAATACTGAAAAGCTTTTTCCAAATTCTTTGATATTACTTCACCAAGTTTGTACATTTCAGCCAATTTAAATTGGGCATTTGCATTTCCTTGGTTAGCAGCTTTTTCATAATACTCAAAAGCTTTTTCCAAATTCCAGTTTGTTCCTTCACCAAGTTTGTACATTTCAGCCAATTTAAATTGGGCTTCTGCATATCCTTGGTTGGCAGCTTTTTCAAGATACTCAAAAGCTTTTTTCAAATTCTTTGCATTTTCTTCATATCTTTCTTTGGAATATATTGGCAAATTAAATTGGGAACCTGAAAATCTTTTATTAGTAGCTTTTTCATAATACATGTTACCCAAAGTAAATTGGGCATATTGACCTCCTTGGTTGGCAGCTTTTTCAATATATTCAAAAGCTTTTTCCAAATTCTTTGCTGTTCCTTGACCAAGTCTATAAATTATACCCAAATTAAATTGGGCACCTGCGTGTCCTTGGTTGGCAGCTTTTTCAATATATTCAAAAGCTTTTTCCAAATTCTTTGCTGTTCCTTCACCAAGTTTGTACATTTCTGCCAATTGTAATTGGGCACATACATGTCCTTGGTCGGCAGATTTTTCAATATATTGAAAAGCTTTTTCCAAATTCTTTGCTGTTCCTTCACCATTTTTATACATGTAGCCAAAAACATGTTGAGCATATACATATCCTTGGTTAGCAGCTTTTTCAAGATACTCAAAAGTTTTTTCCAAATTCTTTGCTGTTCCTTTACCAAGTTTATACATTCCTGCCAAATTAAATTGGGCACTTGCATATCCTTGATTGGCAGCTTTTTCAAAATATTCAAAAGCTTTTTCCAAATTCTTTTCTATTCCTTCACCAATTTTATACATATGACCCAACTTATTTTGGGCATTTGCATGTCCTTGGTTAGCAGCTTTTTCGAAATACTCAAAAGCTTTTTCAAAATTTTTCTCAATGCCAATACCAAAATAATACATTCCTCCCAAACAAGTTTGAGAAATTGCATGTCCTTGATTAGCAGCTTTTTCATAATACTCAAATGCTTTCTCAGGATTCTTGGCAGTGCCAATACTATTTTCATACATCATAGCAATTTGATACTGGCAAAAAAGATTTCCTTTATCAGCATCGATTTTCAATTGTTCAAAGGCAAACTTATCACTCGCTTCTTTTAATTTTTGATAGTTCATATTCGATAATTTGTAAAAATGTATTATTTTTATAAATCAATTTTTTCTATAATTACGAATTTGTGACCAAATATTTCTGAAATTTATTACATGGTTATTATTATAAAATTTTGAGATTCTGTAAAATAGTTGTGAGAAATTAAGATTTAGATTTTTTGTAGGATTTCATAAAATTCTTTTTTTCCTCTAATTGAGATACACTTTTTTCATATTCAGCTCGCCTTTTTTCAAAAATTTTAATAACTTCTTCTTTTGATGGAATCCTTTTTTCTTTTTTGATTATACCATCTGCTATTTTTTTTAATATTAAATTTTTAACATGGTTAATTCTATTATTTATATCTTGAATAGTTACTGGACCTTTTATTCTTGACATAATTATAATAAAGATAAAAATTTAATAACTTTTCTACTTTTTGAAAAATACTGGTAATTCTAGTAATTCAGCATCTTCCATTCCCAAAAATAAATCTACTGGATTTATTTTCTTTTTTTCGTTAGATTCTGCAATACATTTACCAGTATATATAAATTCTACTAATAAATACTGAATAATTACTTTACAGTAATCTACAAATATTTCCGGAATTCCATAAATTCTATAAATACTTATATTTTCCCAATTCTGTTTTGATTCTTCATATTTCAATATTTGATTTTTCATATATTTTCCTAAATTCTCAGAATAATTTTCAGAAATATATTCTAAAATAATACGTAATTTATCATCTGATGATACAGATAACCAATTTTTAAAATTCTGAATTAATTTAAAAAAATATAGATAAATAAGTTCTTTAAATGCATTTGAAAGACTCCCATTTGTCCAAATATTATTGCAGCATAAATCTGCATATAAATAAAATGTCTCTCTATGTATAAATATTTCTTCTATTATACATTTCAATTTCGGATTTATTTTTTGAAAATAAAAAACTTCAATTGGTTTTAAAAAATATCCAATTATTCCATCAAATACAGTATCTGAATTAAATATTTCAATTACAGATTCAAATGAACATTTTTTCCCATTTTCCATTAAAAATTTTCCGAAATGATGAATCATTCCGTATATTTTATCATGGATTAGTCTAGATTTCTCCGGATTTTCCGTAATAAGAAGAATATACTGGATTAT
>Ga0194119_10013721_pt1 | contig 10044 bp, 1 predicted proteins | sample TA2MahC100mmetaG_FD_148620 | JGI IMG/M metagenome (GOLD analysis project Ga0194119, IMG submission 148620) | Freshwater microbial communities from Lake Tanganyika, Tanzania - TA2015018 Mahale Deep Cast 100m | ecosystem: Environmental > Aquatic > Freshwater > Lake | place: Tanzania: Lake... | reverse complement strand
ATGGTGGTGTTGCTATCTCCTGAGCGACTGAATTTGGTCAGGTCGATATTTTGCGTATCTGAGAGCGTGATGCGCTTGGTTTCGCTGCCGCGGGCTTCAATGCTATCAAAGCTGTTCCACTGTGCAGCTGTGAGGATGACGTTGCCGCGTTGAATCTGGAGTTTTTCAACGCCAGAGATGACGGTATCTGGATGGCTGAGGTCAACGGTGCCATCACTGTTAATGGCGAGCACATCGGCAAAGGATGTGCTGGTGCCTGTGATTTTGAGTGCGCCGGAGGCGGAGTTGATGCCAGCGGTGCGTGAGAAGCGGAGCTCCTCACCGGGCGTGAGATCTATGGCGAGGTTGGTGGCGCCTTCATAGCCGGCGACTTTGCTGATGCCCTCCGTGAATTGGCTGTATTGAGAGCCTGTGAGCCTGAGGATGGCAGAGGTTCCGATTTCGAGACGCTCGAAATTGGCAATGGATGCACCACGGAGGTCGATGGTTTGCCCTTGGCCTCGGTCTGTTTCGCTCCAGCCCCTATATTGGATGCGCAGGGTGTCTGTGCCGGATCCACCGTCGTAGTTGCCAGAGATGGTGGTGTTGCTGTCGTACCAGTAGTCAGCTCCTCCGCCACCAGTGACCTCAATGCGTCCCCAGTTGAGTTCAACGGTGTCGTTTCCTTGTTCGCCGTAGACGTTGTTGTTGCTGCCACCACCGATGAGAATGTCGTCACCATCACCGCCGTAGAGGGTGTCGATGCCGGCATTGCCCTCGAGGCGATCGTTACCGGTTCCGCCGTAGATGAGGTCGTTACCGCCTTCTCCAAGGAGGATGTCGTTGCCGCCATGGCCGTAAAGGATGTCATCGCCATCGCCGGTTGCAAACCAGTCGGCGTTTTCAGATCCGGAGAGTGTCTGCCGACCGGCTTCTGTGCGGATGCGGTAGAGGGTGTTGGGATCCCATCGAGGTTTTGTGAGGTCAATGGAACCTTCCCCAGCGATGCGCAGCCACCGCCAGTTTGTGGAGGGCCAGTCACTGGAGAGCTCACGGATAGAGAAGGAGAAGAGCTCGTTGCTCCAGGAGGCGTCGGAAGTACCGCCGATCCAGGAGAAGGCGTTGAGCTGATCAATCGAGAAGCGACTACCCCGCTGGGAGTAGTGATCAATCTCCCAACTCCAGTGGTTGAAGTTGTCAGCGCTGGGAGTGGGGAGAAGTTCGAGTCTCTCGATACTGCGCAGTAGAGCGTCAACGTAATTCGCGCCTTGCTGCCAATAGCTTTGAACACCCGTGACAAGTGTGTCGCTGCCATCACCGCCATCAAAGACGTCATCACTGACGGTTAAACCAATGGCAATGAAGGTGTCATCACCCTCACCGCCGCGCTGGTCATCGCTGCCGGCTCCGCCGATCAGCCAGTCGTTGCCAGCGCCGCCCTGAAGGATGTCATCACCTTCTTCTCCGTAGAGGAAGTCGTCGCCCTCGCCACCGATGAGTTGATCGGAACCGGAACCGCCCTTGAGTGCATCGCGGCCGGCATCGCCGCTGAGCACGTCGTCGCCGCTGCCGCCTAAGAGGAGATCGTTGCCGCGAGCGCCGTAGAGCTGATCGTCGCCGGCATCACCCGAGAGGTTGTCGTTACCGCTGCCGCCGTGGAGGATGTCGTCGTGATCGCCGCCTGTGAGGGTGTCGTTGCCGGTGCCGCCGCGGAGCTGATCAGAGCCTGCGCCGCCGTTGAGGACGTCGTCACCGTCCATGCCATCGAGGACGTCATCGCCAGAGCGACCTGTGAAGTTGTCGGCATCATTGGTGCCGATCAGGACGTCGTTGTTGTCGCTGCCCGAACCCCCTGAGCCAGAGCCGATGGAGAAGGAGGTGTGATCGGAAACGGTGACGGTGCCGTCTGAGATGGAGAAGGCAAGCTCAACGGTGCCGATGAAGCCGGCTGTTGGGGAGAAGGTCCAACTGGTGGCGGCGTTGCCGCTGAGGGTGCCAGCAGCGGTGTTGACGAGTGAGACGGTGGTGATGGAGAGGGGATCACCGTCAATGTCGGTGTAGCCGGCGAGGAGGTCTGCAGCAGAGAAGGAGAAGGATTGCCCTGCGGCCGCACCAGCTAGGGGAGCCGGTGTACCGGTGAGTTGGGGCCGATCGTTGACGGGTGTGACCTCAAGGGTGAGGGCAATGGGATCGGCGAGGTTGGTGATGCCGAGCGCGGTGAGGTTCTGGAGCGGCAGCGCCCAGCTGGCGATGTTGACCTGATGCTGATTCCAGGTGGTGAACGTATTGATGCGGAATTCCGGGCCAAGGCGTGAGCCATCGGCGGCAAAGCGCTGGCCGTAAACACCCCAGTCGGAGCCGTCCTGATGAACGGACTGCCAGGCGATGACAAAGCCGCCGTCGGCGAGGGCGGTGATGTCGGGAGTGTGTTGTTCGTTGTCGGTGCGTGTGTTGACGCGGAATTCAGCTCCGATGGGTGTGCCGTTGGGTGCAAAGCGCTGGGCGTAGACGCCCCAGGAGGAGCCGTCCTGGTTGTGGGAGTGCCAGGTGATGACAAAGGAGTCATCGCTCAGAACGGCGACCTCGGGTTCCGCCTGCTGGTCGTTGGTGTGAGTGTTGACGCGGAACTCAGCAGCGGTGGGCGTGCCATCGGCGTAGAAGGAGCGTGCATAGATGCCCCAGGAGGAACCGTCGCGGCCGTCGTCTTGCCAGGTGGCGATGTAGCCGCCATCGGCCAGGGGCGCGATGGCGGGTTCGTGTTGGTTGTTGCCGAGTGCGGCGTCGTTGAGGCGGAGTTCAGAGCCGAGCTTGGTGCCGGAGCTGGAGAAGCGTTGGGCGTAGATGTCCCAGCCGCTGCCGCCTGGATGGCTGGCGCCCTGATAGGCGATCAGATAAGTGCCATCGGTGAGAACAGCGATCGTGGGGGAGTGCTGCTGATCGCTGGTGGTGGTATTAACGAGGGTTTCAGCGCCTGTTTTTGTGCCGGAGGCGTCATAGCGCTGGGCATAGACGCCCCAGGAGGACCCGTCCTGGGCGTGGGAGTGCCAGGAGACCAGGAAGCCGCCATCGGGAAGAGCTGCAACGACCTGTTCGGTTTGCTGGTCGTTGGTGGTGGTGTTGATGCGGAATTCAGAGCCGAGGGGAGTGGCATCGGGGTTGTAGAGCTGTCCGTAGATGCCCCATGAGGAGCCGTCCTGGTTTTCTGAGTGCCAGGTGATGAGGAAGCGTCCCCCGGCGAGCTGGGTGAGATCAGGTGTGGCCTGATGGCCGCTGGTGGTGGAGTTGGCGCGGAATTCGGGCCCGATGGGGCCATCGGCAGAGAAGCGCTGGGCGTAGATGCCGTTGCCTGAGCCGTCCTGGTTGTCAGAGATCCAGCTGGCGATGAAGCCCTGCTGATTGCCGTAGGGAGCAGCGGCGCTGATCCAGGGGAGATTGGTTTGGGAGAGAGGCCTGAGGTTGAGTGCGCCGGGAGTGCCGTTGAAGTCGGCTGCTGGAGCAAAGCGGATCAGGGTGTCAGAGCTGAGCAGGAGTGCTGCTGAGCCGTCAACGGCGAGGTTGGTGGGAAGGGAAGTCCAGGAACGGCCGCCATTAAGGCTGAATTGCCAGCGGCCTTGTGCAGAGGTGGCGGCGTTGCCGGTGAGAGCAGCCCCGGTGTAGGCAGAACCTCCGGCTGGTGGAGCGCCAAGGATCTGTGCAACGCTCTGGGCTCCGGCGATCCCAAAGGCGCGGCTGTCCTCATTGATCGGGGAGAGGGTCGTGTTCGGGCGGTCGCTGAGCTGCAGCGCTCCGTGACCGGTGATGGAGCTTGTGCGCGCTTGTTCTGCGCTCAGACGCAACGTGGCACCGGCGAGCTTGATGGTTTCGATATCGCGTAGGTCGAGCGCATCAAGATCGACGCTGCCGCTACCTGTTAGCAGGAGGGTGTCGAAACCATCATCACCATCAACCGCAATTAAATTGGCCGAGGAGATGTCTAATCTGATGACGTCGTTATTGCTGGTGCCGACAAGCGTTGTGGGGGCGTTGGCCAGCTTGAGATCAAATGTTCCCTGGCTGCGATCTGAATAAACAGCCCCGCCTGTTGTCAACTGGACCGTTCCGGCTCCGACAACTTTCTGGAATCCATTGAACTGATCAGCGGTGAGCCGGATTGCTGCGCCGTTGACATTGAGGATTTCAACGTTCTGGAAGGTGTGCTTGGTGAGATCAGCTGTCGCGCTGATGACGGTATAGGTGTCGGTTCCAGCTTCGCCGTTGATTAGGTCTTCGCCACCTGAGGACTCGATGGTGTCGTCTCCGTCGCCGGCGCGGATGGTGTCAGTTTGATTGGAGCTTTGGATTGTGTCTGAGATCTCGGTGCCGATGATGTCGTAATTGGCATTCACGTCGAGCTGTAAGCGGTAGGCGCTCTTGTTTCTCGATAGATCAAGGCGCCCGCCTCCGACGACCTGGATGCTTAGGTCGGCCAGGCCGGATCCGGCGCGGAAAAAATGGGTAAAATCCTCAAAGCCCTTGGTATTAATCTGATCAACAGTGAGCTTGAGACTAATGGTGGTGTTGCTATCTCCTGAGCGACTGAATTTGGTCAGGTCGATATTTTGCGTATCTGAGAGCGTGATGCGCTTGGTTTCGCTGCCGCGGGCTTCAATGCTATCAAAGCTGTTCCACTGTGCAGCTGTGAGGATGACGTTGCCGCGTTGAATCTGGAGTTTTTCAACGCCAGAGATGACGGTATCTGGATGGCTGAGGTCAACGGTGCCATCACTGTTAATGGCGAGCACATCGGCAAAGGATGTGCTGGTGCCTGTGATTTTGAGTGCGCCGGAGGCGGAGTTGATGCCAGCGGTGCGTGAGAAGCGGAGCTCCTCACCGGGCGTGAGATCTATGGCGAGGTTGGTGGCGCCTTCATAGCCGGCGACTTTGCTGATGCCCTCCGTGAATTGGCTGTATTGAGAGCCTGTGAGCCTGAGGATGGCAGAGGTTCCGATTTCGAGACGCTCGAAATTGGCAATGGATGCACCACGGAGGTCGATGGTTTGCCCTTGGCCTCGGTCTGTTTCGCTCCAGCCCCTATATTGGATGCGCAGGGTGTCTGTGCCGGATCCACCGTCGTAGTTGCCAGAGATGGTGGTGTTGCTGTCGTACCAGTAGTCAGCTCCTCCGCCACCAGTGACCTCAATGCGTCCCCAGTTGAGTTCAACGGTGTCGTTTCCTTGTTCGCCGTAGACGTTGTTGTTGCTGCCACCACCGATGAGAATGTCGTCACCATCACCGCCGTAGAGGGTGTCGATGCCGGCATTGCCCTCGAGGCGATCGTTACCGGTTCCGCCGTAGATGAGGTCGTTACCGCCTTCTCCAAGGAGGATGTCGTTGCCGCCATGGCCGTAAAGGATGTCATCGCCATCGCCGGTTGCAAACCAGTCGGCGTTTTCAGATCCGGAGAGTGTCTGCCGACCGGCTTCTGTGCGGATGCGGTAGAGGGTGTTGGGATCCCATCGAGGTTTTGTGAGGTCAATGGAACCTTCCCCAGCGATGCGCAGCCACCGCCAGTTTGTGGAGGGCCAGTCACTGGAGAGCTCACGGATAGAGAAGGAGAAGAGCTCGTTGCTCCAGGAGGCGTCGGAAGTACCGCCGATCCAGGAGAAGGCGTTGAGCTGATCAATCGAGAAGCGACTACCCCGCTGGGAGTAGTGATCAATCTCCCAACTCCAGTGGTTGAAGTTGTCAGCGCTGGGAGTGGGGAGAAGTTCGAGTCTCTCGATACTGCGCAGTAGAGCGTCAACGTAATTCGCGCCTTGCTGCCAATAGCTTTGAACACCCGTGACAAGTGTGTCGCTGCCATCACCGCCATCAAAGACGTCATCACTGACGGTTAAACCAATGGCAATGAAGGTGTCATCACCCTCACCGCCGCGCTGGTCATCGCTGCCGGCTCCGCCGATCAGCCAGTCGTTGCCAGCGCCGCCCTGAAGGATGTCATCACCTTCTTCTCCGTAGAGGAAGTCGTCGCCCTCGCCACCGATGAGTTGATCGGAACCGGAACCGCCCTTGAGTGCATCGCGGCCGGCATCGCCGCTGAGCACGTCGTCGCCGCTGCCGCCTAAGAGGAGATCGTTGCCGCGAGCGCCGTAGAGCTGATCGTCGCCGGCATCACCCGAGAGGTTGTCGTTACCGCTGCCGCCGTGGAGGATGTCGTCGTGATCGCCGCCTGTGAGGGTGTCGTTGCCGGTGCCGCCGCGGAGCTGATCAGAGCCTGCGCCGCCGTTGAGGACGTCGTCACCGTCCATGCCATCGAGGACGTCATCGCCAGAGCGACCTGTGAAGTTGTCGGCATCATTGGTGCCGATCAGGACGTCGTTGTTGTCGCTGCCCGAACCCCCTGAGCCAGAGCCGATGGAGAAGGAGGTGTGATCGGAAACGGTGACGGTGCCGTCTGAGATGGAGAAGGCAAGCTCAACGGTGCCGATGAAGCCGGCTGTTGGGGAGAAGGTCCAACTGGTGGCGGCGTTGCCGCTGAGGGTGCCAGCAGCGGTGTTGACGAGTGAGACGGTGGTGATGGAGAGGGGATCACCGTCAATGTCGGTGTAGCCGGCGAGGAGGTCTGCAGCAGAGAAGGAGAAGGATTGCCCTGCGGCCGCACCAGCTAGGGGAGCCGGTGTACCGGTGAGTTGGGGCCGATCGTTGACGGGTGTGACCTCAAGGGTGAGGGCAATGGGATCGGCGAGGTTGGTGATGCCGAGCGCGGTGAGGTTCTGGAGCGGCAGCGCCCAGCTGGCGATGTTGACCTGATGCTGATTCCAGGTGGTGAACGTATTGATGCGGAATTCCGGGCCAAGGCGTGAGCCATCGGCGGCAAAGCGCTGGCCGTAAACACCCCAGTCGGAGCCGTCCTGATGAACGGACTGCCAGGCGATGACAAAGCCGCCGTCGGCGAGGGCGGTGATGTCGGGAGTGTGTTGTTCGTTGTCGGTGCGTGTGTTGACGCGGAATTCAGCTCCGATGGGTGTGCCGTTGGGTGCAAAGCGCTGGGCGTAGACGCCCCAGGAGGAGCCGTCCTGGTTGTGGGAGTGCCAGGTGATGACAAAGGAGTCATCGCTCAGAACGGCGACCTCGGGTTCCGCCTGCTGGTCGTTGGTGTGAGTGTTGACGCGGAACTCAGCAGCGGTGGGCGTGCCATCGGCGTAGAAGGAGCGTGCATAGATGCCCCAGGAGGAACCGTCGCGGCCGTCGTCTTGCCAGGTGGCGATGTAGCCGCCATCGGCCAGGGGCGCGATGGCGGGTTCGTGTTGGTTGTTGCCGAGTGCGGCGTCGTTGAGGCGGAGTTCAGAGCCGAGCTTGGTGCCGGAGCTGGAGAAGCGTTGGGCGTAGATGTCCCAGCCGCTGCCGCCTGGATGGCTGGCGCCCTGATAGGCGATCAGATAAGTGCCATCGGTGAGAACAGCGATCGTGGGGGAGTGCTGCTGATCGCTGGTGGTGGTATTAACGAGGGTTTCAGCGCCTGTTTTTGTGCCGGAGGCGTCATAGCGCTGGGCATAGACGCCCCAGGAGGACCCGTCCTGGGCGTGGGAGTGCCAGGAGACCAGGAAGCCGCCATCGGGAAGAGCTGCAACGACCTGTTCGGTTTGCTGGTCGTTGGTGGTGGTGTTGATGCGGAATTCAGAGCCGAGGGGAGTGGCATCGGGGTTGTAGAGCTGTCCGTAGATGCCCCATGAGGAGCCGTCCTGGTTTTCTGAGTGCCAGGTGATGAGGAAGCGTCCCCCGGCGAGCTGGGTGAGATCAGGTGTGGCCTGATGGCCGCTGGTGGTGGAGTTGGCGCGGAATTCGGGCCCGATGGGGCCATCGGCAGAGAAGCGCTGGGCGTAGATGCCGTTGCCTGAGCCGTCCTGGTTGTCAGAGATCCAGCTGGCGATGAAGCCCTGCTGATTGCCGTAGGGAGCAGCGGCGCTGATCCAGGGGAGATTGGTTTGGGAGAGAGGCCTGAGGTTGAGTGCGCCGGGAGTGCCGTTGAAGTCGGCTGCTGGAGCAAAGCGGATCAGGGTGTCAGAGCTGAGCAGGAGTGCTGCTGAGCCGTCAACGGCGAGGTTGGTGGGAAGGGAAGTCCAGGAACGGCCGCCATTAAGGCTGAATTGCCAGCGGCCTTGTGCAGAGGTGGCGGCGTTGCCGGTGAGAGCAGCCCCGGTGTAGGCAGAACCTCCGGCTGGTGGAGCGCCAAGGATCTGTGCGATGGACTTGGCACCAGCTGCGCCAAGGGGTTGGGTGTCCTCTGACCAGAAAATGGCAACCATGGCCACGGCCTTCGGAATTTCCAAATAATCTAGCCCACTGTGAGGCCTTTGCTGTAATTAGTTCCAAGGCCATTCGATTTCTGGGGTTTAAATTTTTATTTGTGCAATTCATTTTAAGCGCTTGCTTGGGAGGCTAAGTGGCGCATCCATGATGGGCGCCTCGACATTGCCTCTTTGATGAGCGGGTCGCTGAGGGGCGCTGAGCAGTTACCACTGCTGTAACAGCTAAATACGCAGCATCGTCGCCAGTGGCTAAAAAGGCCAACTGCCTTTCCTGCTGGTCTTGGGGTAGGGGGGCTCGATGAGGGGAATTACGGGCTGCCAGGTCAACACAACATCCATCTCTGAGCGAAATTTCTCTCGTTTGGATTGCTTCTTTGCGGAGGTTAGCCTAACTATTTGCCGCAAACCAACACTGCCTTGATCTGCGAAATGAGCCCATCCACCCGCAGTGGGACTGGGTTTTCCAGAGCCCCATTAGTGGATTTTTAAAAAGACAAGACTGCCAACGCTTTCTGAATTCGGTCGGCCTCGATCCACCGCTGGTAGGTGGTCTGGTGGACCTGGAGGCTGTGGCCCATCAGGCGGGCGGCGAGGTCGGCTCCGACGCCTTTGCTCATCAGCCTCAGGGCGTAGGCGTGGCGCAGGTTGTAGGGCTTGATGGGCACCTGGGCCCGGTCCAGGGCGTCGTTGAAGACCTTGCCCAGGGCCTGCGGGCTTTGCGTGGGGCGTGGGAGGTCTCGGAGCTCGAAACGCTTGACCCATTCACTCGGGCAGGGCGTGACGTGCCGGGAGCCTGTCTTGGTGGCGTCGGCGATCTCGATCCAGCCGTCCTCGAGCCAGGTGAGCTCGGCGCACTCGTGGGGTCGGAGGCCGTAGGCCGCACACATGCCGAAGGTCCAGCGCCAGTGCGGCAGGGCGATGAGGCCCAGCGCAGCTTCGATGGCTTCGTCGGATGGGATGTCGCGCTCGGTGAGTTTGTCGACGCCGTAGCCCCGGCAGGCGGCCAGTAGGGCGTCGGTGTTTAAGCCAAGGGACTTGGCGATTTGGCTTAAAACGTTGCCCTGATCGCGGCGTGAGGCGCTGCCGGCGGGCATGGCCCGGATCACCCGCAGCAGGGTGGCTTCGGTGATGCCTCCAGAGATCGGGAGCTTCCGCAAAGCGGGGGCCCACTTCTTGGACCAAGCGCTGGCGCCGCGCTCGGGGTCTTTGCGGTACTTGCTGGCGTGTAGGGCCTGGGCGGCTTTGCGGAAGACATCCGCGGTGATGGGCTCGGGGCCCAAGGCTGTCTCCCAGGCTTCCCAGGAGAAGGTTTTGGTGCGGAGCTGGTGCCCGAGCTCGATGGCTTTGCGCTCGGCCTCGTAGAGATCGACGGCCGGTCCTAGGGCGATCCGTTGCTGTTTGCGGCTGGTGCCGTCGCGGCCAGGCAGCGTCGCCACGAGGGCGTAGGAGCGGCCCCGCCGTTGAATGGAGCAGCGGTGGTTGCAGGCTTTAAGCCGGGCGTTGGCTGCCTCCAGTTCGGCCATGGGCTTGGCTTAATTCTTGGCTTAAAACGGCCTTCAAGCTAGGTCTAAACAGGCCAAGGCGGGTAGAAACAGAAAAGCCGCCTCTCGGGGAGAAGCGGCTCGGTGACTGGGATTTGCCGGTTTTACTGAATCGGAGCGGCGGGATTTGAACCCACGACCCCCACTACCCCAAAGTGGTGCGCTACCAAGCTGCGCTACGCCCCGGCAGATCGAAGTTACCACAGGGCCTTTGCGCCACGGGCGCGGATTTTGCC
>Ga0194119_10013713_pt1 | contig 10047 bp, 9 predicted proteins | sample TA2MahC100mmetaG_FD_148620 | JGI IMG/M metagenome (GOLD analysis project Ga0194119, IMG submission 148620) | Freshwater microbial communities from Lake Tanganyika, Tanzania - TA2015018 Mahale Deep Cast 100m | ecosystem: Environmental > Aquatic > Freshwater > Lake | place: Tanzania: Lake... | reverse complement strand
CCCCAAAACCCCAAAACCCCGCAAAATAGATGTGAATATTAATTGAATTTAGAATATCTAATGCAGCAGCAAATAAACGACTAAGTAGCTAAGAATGAGCTATTGACTCTTGATGGTCTTAAGGCACTCTTTGGCGATATTAAACGCTGCTTTGACAAAAACTTAGAAGAAGAGAAGTGTGTAATATCGATTAATGACTAAATTAAACTGTTTATGAGTAATGAGTTGATTTAAACAATGGTCACGCCTGAGTAGACAAAGTTCTTTTTTGAGGAATTATTACCGGGTTACACTAAGCGAGCGCTCCAAGTAAAAACCAATAATCTCAAGTACGCAAATTTAATCGCCGACTCTATCGAACTTGTGATAAACTTCGCAAATTTTTGCACTAATCAGGATTTCGCTTACAAGGATAAATTGAACGACATTTTTGATGGAATGAGAGTGGTTTTTGATTGTCAGCAAAAGTTTTATCAAAGTCACTTCTAACATTAACTTGGTGGAGATGCTTACTCTCAAAAAATCAACTTAAAGCTTGATTCTCTAAGTGATGAAGAGCGCAAATGGAGATCAGAATTACAAGTTGGAACGTATTTGGATGCATATAAAACGGATGCTAACTTTAATATAAGCTACTGGTCTCGAGCTGTCACAGAAGAAATATTTAGAGATAACTAAGGTTAAATCAAAACCATAAAAATCTCATTTTTATTTGATGTGACTGTTGCCGCTAAAATAATTCCAATCGACAGTGATCTCATCGCAGCATTTGGAACTAAAGCTGAAAATGAGGAGTGGCGTTTAGAATTGAAACCAGGAGATTAGATAGATGCTATGGACAAATGTGGTAAATGGTATCTATCAACAGTGATATAGGGCGAGAGTCGATCAGACACTAAGTTCCCAAATATTAAAGTTGGCTTCCGACAATATGATAGCAGCGGTGACAAGGAAGATTTCATGGGTAAATATTTTGGATTTTCTTATGCATTAGACGAACATATAGGTTCATTTACAGCACGTATTTAAAAGAAATATACTAGATAAAATGAGATGAAAGTTTAGAATTCAACACTCCAAACTGAAGTTAGTCCGCAAGTGCATAAAAATTAAAATCAGGATGAAATGGATATGTTGATGTTAGATAACCCTGATGCCGTAATTTTTTCTACCGAAAGACATTCGTGCAAATCTACAATGCTTGTAAAGATTATTAATAAGTTTGGCTCATAAGATGGGTTTGATAATTTGCTAAACTGTCTAGCCCGTGAATCTACTGGCCTTGACTCGGTGTTTTATATCGTCGACATGATTGCAAAAGTTTAAGAAATTCTCCATAAATCATTCATCGATAACTTTTTTTAAAGGTTAAGATAAGTAGTGGAAAATAAAATTTTGGGTGCAACAAACCTTCAACTCAGACAAATGAAAAGGGAAAGACTAGAAGAGTTAGCTTAGACACTTTGGGAGAAGATTCTTGCGCGATTGTACACTAATTTTGAGACACAAGTTGAGAAAAATATTCTGTATCTCAATATTGGCGTTCAACTACTAAGGCTGAATTTTATGGAAAAGCGTATAGACGGCGCAAAGTTTGTTGATAGTACTTGTAAGCAGCTAAATTTAAGTGCAAACCCCAAATCTACTGACTCAAAAAATAAAGAGTTAGCTTAACAGCTTATTCAAATGCTTCGCGATAAAAACGTATTCGCTGAATTCTTCAGCAAGTCAAGATGCCACGCCTAGCTAGTGTAGCGATCTTAAGGTTTACTGAGGCTACTTACAGCTTCAAATGCAATAACTGAAGAGGAATTAAACCTGATGTGGGACTCGTGCAGATCTGATGAGTCGATTAAAATTGATCTCTACAAAGTTCTAGCAGATATTGCACTTTACATGAGCGCTGCTACAACTGAATTCTTCATCAAAAAAATCACCAACCAAAAAGTAACCTCAATAAAAGTTCATGAACTAGAATTGCTGGAGTAGCTTGCGAGTGAAAACAGTAAGAAGGGAGACAGTGCAGATAATCTAGCTTTGATCCTGTCATTCTTCTGGCAATATTTATTTGATTAAGAACAACCGTAAGTAGATTTTAAAATGAAGACTTTAGGAACAATGACAAACAATTAACGTTGAAGTCAGCCAACGCGTTTTCAGAGATACTGAAATCTGTAAACAAAGATCTGCAGTTTTATTACGCAGAAAAACTTTCAAACAACCTCAGACTTGTAAGTATTGCATTACTTTAGAACTTTTAGTCGAAAGAAGGTTTTATTACTGTTAAAATACTTAGCAGATTTTTAGACAATTATGTAGATAAACCAACCCCCATTGGTGAGCTTGAAACTAAACCATTCACTAAGATGATGCTTGTCGACAATATTGAATAAAGTTTTAATTTACTAGATGCTATTTTTTACGACTTTAGTCAGTACATGGTCTTCGTTTAGTCGTAAATTTGTGATTTAACACCCCATTAAATCGACTAATTAGGAGAATAGGCAGTCTTTGATAGGTTTATACACTAAGAATAAATAAAAGAGCGTATTTAATTGATTGGAAACTTTGTAGCTGCAGGTAACTTTGGACTTCAGCTATAGCATGTTTAGTTGTTATGGGACAAAGTCATTCGAGAAAATCTTATTGTTTCTGACCATCCGCTGCTTTACAAATGGCTTAGAACATTATGTGATGCTGTTCTTAAGGATAAAATTTAATTGATAAACTAGGAGGATTTAATAAAATTTTTCAGTGAAAAGACAAACGGATAACACCAAGACTTTGTAAATTTATCCCTTGAAGGCTACTACTGTTTTTAAACTTTCTTTATTCTTATGAATCGAAAAGCGCACAGATTAATATTATTGGGAGAAGAAGGCAAATAAGCACAAAAGATGACATCGTATAGCAACTCAACTGGTGCTTAATTTAAGTCATATAGTTTTAAACCAAGTGTCACTAATGATTAAGATCCTGAGTCTGTAGAAGTGATGGTTAAAGCAGAACCGAACTAAATGGAAGGTATTCAGGGGCTTTTTAAAATAGCGATCGACTGTCTTGATAAAAAAGTTGGTGAGTGTGTGACCAATTTGCTTTTGTAATTACATACAAATGTTGATTTCGGCATGGAAGATAAAATTCCATAATTTGAAGATCAGTTTATTCACTCTTGTCTAGAACTTATCATTTAGTAGCATCATTAGATTAAGTAAAGAACTGCACAAGAATAACAATAATTTGATGAGAGAATTTCTGCTATTGAAGGTTACAAATCACGTGAAAAAGTGTTCAAGTACTTACCTGTTTAAGAAAAAAGAATCATAAAGTGTCTAACTTACATACAAATGTTGATTTAAAACTCAGAAAAGGATGGGATTCATTACTTAAGACCACACTCTGGACTCAATCAGGGTGAAATCCTCGATAAAATTCAAATTAGTAACTCGTTGAAAACTGGAGAAGGTTACAGATCTAAGTTTGAAATTAAAGTATATAGTAGTACTACAGTGTATGAATTAAAAAGAATAATTGCTCAGTAGCTTTCATTAAAGTAGTAAGCCGATGGTAGCTGGATTAAAGAGCCTGACGTACATACTTATTCAATCAAACTCAATCGCTTTAGTAGTGGTAATTCTATAAAAGACAACCTTAATGGTTCAACATTATAAGAACTTAAGTTTAAAGCTAATGAGAGTCTATCAATCACAAACAGAGCTTTTAATTCTGTTAGCAAAGTTCCACTTGTAAATGAAGATGGAACAGATATAAATGCTAGAGCTTATTTTATTTTTAGCTAGCTTTTTGATAAATATGCTATTGATGATCCAGATGAACCAACACGCAAAATAATGCGTATCGAAGAGATTTGCAATTTTATTCAAGGTGCAACTAAGGAGTCTTGCAAAAAAGAGGATAGTAGAGTAGCTTTTATAGCTAGTTTTGACTCAAACAAAGATGGAAAATTAGAAAAAGCAGATTTTATAGAATTTTACAGAAAAAGTTGTTTTGAAAAGGTTGATGTTGTTCGTTAAAACCTGATGAATTATAATTTCAATCACTCTTTGAAATAAATACCTAAAGCAGGAGATGATGAAAACATTTTGTAACCACGAAAAAGTATATTTGATATGCCGAGATTTAAACTAGCTAATGATTAAAAGGTATTTGAAACTCTGTTTAAGCTTTAATATTTACACAAAGAAGTCCAAACGGAGGCTTAAATTTTAATTTCAATGTTGTGCACGAACTAAATGTATTTTTGGAATACAATTTGGCTAGATTCTATACCTAGTAACCATGGTTTATTTTCTTGGGTACGCATATTTGATACTAGTGATCTTTACAAACTTTAATATGAGCTAGAGATCATAAACTCTTTTATTCAATCCAATCCTAATGTATTTGGCATTGAAACTGACGAGTACAAATTGCGATTTACATGGGTAAAAAGATTTTTAGTCCTTGGTGGTTTTGTTTAGTTAGTAAAAATCCTTACCATCATTATTGAAAAGCAAGAGGAAATGAGTGAATTACGATTGACCTTATTAGATTAATTGCTAAAAATCATTAAAGTTTTTGTGACTGGAGCGGTCAGAGCCAGTCAAGTTGAATAAACTGCAAATGACAGTCAGTAACAAATAGTTTTAAAGAAATTTGATAGTCAAGTTAAAAGTGAATAAGAGCTTGCTTAGCAAGAGTAGGTGTATTAAAGTCCAGAAAAATCAGTTTAAATACCATTTTTAATGAATCCATCCGAGCAGGATCCAAACTTTATTGGACCACTCAGGCCACTTAATTCAACATTTGATGGCTCTGCATAATCAGTGACTTAAGAATTACTTTTTGGAGATAAAATAACTAATTAGGAACCACTAACTTAAAATAAGGAAGAGTAAAAAGGCGATGTTGTCAATGTTGTCGTTACTAACGATTTTGAAGCTACCGACCGTTTTAATTAGATAACAAATGAAATAAGAGAATTAAACCTGCAAAGTTATATACTTAGTAATATTGATTTTAGTCAGCTCCAAAATGACATTCTTAGAATTGTTTCAAAGCTAACTTTGCAAGAAGCTGTCTTTAAATCCTCAGAAAATGCAATTATTATCAGTGGATTAGCTTTATGGACATAGACACTTATATAAGATGCTAAATTATTTGATAATTTTGTTACGTGGGAGTCAGACGGCATTACTGCAACTGACTTTATAAGAAATGGAATATATTCTGGTAAATCTTTATCGGTTAGAATGGCTTACAAATTAGCTTTACAAAAGCTTTCAGAAAACTTTCAGGCAAACGAGGGTCAATAGCATCCATCTAATTTTATCCTTGAAATTTTGTTTCAAAACTATCCAGAGCAAGGTGTTGATGAGCTAAAAAATAAGTAAACCAAAGATTGCAATGAATTTTTCTAGCTTTTTATTGAGCTTATTAAGTTGAATAGAAAGAAAAATCTAAAAACTTAAGGTTTAGAACTTAAAAAATTACTTATAGTAGCAATCAATAGAATGAAAAATCATCAAAGCAATGAAAAACCAACCACAATTTTTGAGGACAAAGTTCTAGTTGGTTACATAAGCTTAGTCAGAGAGCTATTATTAGCCTTTATCGAAGAGTCTACTTATGAAGATTTGATTACTTTTGAATCAGAATAAAAGCTTTTACATGAGATGTTTTATGAAAATTTGTATTATGTACCGGGAAAAACTAAGAATCCGAATCAAAATAAATGCAAGGTCTCAAATTCACGTACAATCGCATATAAATTACTATACAGATATCTAAAGACTCTTAAACCTAGAGAGCTTGTAGAATTTCTATAGAATTATCTTGCTCCTATGATTAAAGAGCTTCCAACACCAACTAAATGGTCTCATTAGCCATCTGACAAAACCAGATACTAGTACTCAGGTATTGTAAATTTAGGGTGTATATGTTATATGATTAGCATGCTCCAATAAATTTTCATGGTTCCTTAATTTAGATACTTACTGCTGAGAGCTGAAGATAGTAAACAACCTGATATAAAGGAATGGAAAGGACGTAAGATAAATGACAATCTATTAGTTCAATTTTAAAGGTTATTTGGCTTCCTAGAATCAACTGAAAGGTAAGCATATGATATTACGGATTTTGTATTTGCTTATAAAGACTGGGAGGGAAATCCGACAAATGTTGCTATTTAACAAGACTCATAGGAGTTTTTAGGTATATTTTTTGACAGAATAGAAGAATAACTTTCCTAAACATCATAAAAATTCATAGTTTAAGATGTGTTTAGACTCAGTAACGTGACACAATTAACTTGTCGTAAGTGTAAAAAAACACAATCAAAACTCTAGTATTATTATAATCTTTCAGTTGAGGTTAAAAACAAATAAAATTTATATTAATCCCTTGACAAACTAATAGAGCCAGCAGAAATATAAGACTATTTTTGTGAAAATTGTCAAATTAAAGTAGATGTTGATTAGCGAACTCTTATAGGTGAGACTCCTAATGTATTATTTGTTCATTTACAAAGAATTGTCTTCAGTTTTGATACATTTATGAATGAGAAAATTAACACTAAATTTGAATTCCCATACATGCTTGACTTGAGGTAATACAGTTTTAAATCTGTGACTCAAAAAGAAGATTCTGAAAAATAACATGAAATCACAGATGACTTAAAAGATTTAAAAAATTTGGATGATGACAACTACATTTACAAATTAGTTGGAGTAAATATTCATGTCGGCGCTGCAGATCATGGTCACTACTACAGTTTGATTAATACTAACAGAGGAATTGCAGAAGCAGATCCTTATATAAACGAAGCTAGTTGGCTTAATGTTGAAAAAGATAATTGGAGAATTTTTAATGATGAGGAAGTAAAATTTTTCAGCTTTAAAGATTTGGCAGCAGAGTCATTCGGAGGTGCCGAAACAGCCCTCACTAATAATGAAGTCTAGAATTTTCTACAGAGCACCGAAAAAGCTTATGGTAAATCAGCTTATATGTTGGTGTACGAGAGGAAAAAAAAGAAACTAGTTAGATAGGTTCTAAGTGGGGATGAAGTTTTAATAGATTACAAAAATGTTTCTAGATATGTGCCTGACTGGCTGCAATAATAAGTTTAAAAAGATAACATCGAATTTGTTATAGATAGATAAGTTTTCCATACACAATTCTTTAACTTAGTTAAGCTAATTCTGTAGCATATTGGCTCTGATTTGGTTATGACACAACATTAGTATGACATTAATTACGTTCCATATTTTGACAAGCTGAAACTAATATCCTTAGAAATAGGCCAACGGGTTTTGTTTGATTTTTTAAGTCGTTATAGCGACAAATCTTCAGTTTCCCCAATTTGCGACTCTCTTTGCAGTATTGTTGTCTTTTGCGAAAGCCATATATCTTTCTGTCAACCCAGAAACAGCAACTTATTAGTAAACTTTATTAAAAAGTTCTATCTTGAAGACAACTGTAAAAACTTCTTCGAACTAATGTTTGTATGTGGCGACTAAACATCACGTATGTATATTGCTAAATTTACCGCTAAAATAATTAACAAATGTTTTACTACTTGGGGACTACTCAAGGATAGTTAGAATAAAGATAATGAGCGTGTTTTAGATCTATATTAAACATTAGACTAGTTTATGCATATCATTTTGCTAAAACTACATGAGAGAGATTGTTAATAAAACTGGTCACGCTTGGTTAACTACTTTACTTTACTGATGGATATTGGTATGGGTGGAAAAACTCAAACCCTCTATTTACTATAGAACTATGATTATATAGTGGATATATGTGATGTTATGATGGGAGATAAGAGTCCTAGAGCTATACATGAAAAGGAGAAAAGAATTTCTATGGGCGGCAGTGTTTCAATGACGCCTTTTGGACCACTAGTCGCTTTAGCATGTCACTTGGTGCGCTCTAGTTACACCAAAGAAATGATAAAGCACGATCACATTCAATTAAGTACGTTTACTTTATTCAACGATGAAAATAATAAAGATTAAAAAACCAAGCTTGATACAAGAGTCAAACTTTCCGATGAAGCCTACGAATATTTCACTAATGAGACTCTCTTTAAATTTATCATGGCTTATAACTTTTAGGAGGAAGAATACGGTAGAGCACTAACACACCTTTGTTTTGACAATGAAAAACTTTCAAAAAAGCTGTGCAAATTTTTGCTTAAGTCCATAGTTAATAGTGACTACGAAAAAATTAAACCTTATTTGTAAATAGTTGGTCTCCTTCTTAAAGTTAAAGATTAAGATAATAAAACTTTGCAACGCAAGAGATTTGAGTGGATTTTTGGATTTGGTTTTCTGCGCACACTTTCTTCTAATCTAATTACAAAAGTTGGGTTAGAACTATCATTTCACAACATTAAGGAAGAAATTTACATGATGAGATCTATGCTGACATATGATCCTGAAAATGAAAGTTCTTTGCTTCACCTTCTCTGGAGATATCAGGGTCGTATGGATACTTACACCGTCAATTGTTTAGAAGATTTGGCTGTAATAGTTGCTGGTGACGATGATATCAAGTAATTTTTGGCTGAGTTGCCTGGGATCACATATTAATATGCCCGCTACTCTGACTGGATTTAACCCTACCTCTAAACTCAGATAAAAAATTGCTCTACGGCTACAATTTAAAGCACTTATTACACTAATATAAAAGAAACTGCTTTGAGAGTCCAGGAATCTTTTAAAAAGTATGAAGAGTTTTTATAAAATGGTGACAAAATTGGTCACAAATAAACCGAAAATGTTATTACATCCGTGCCGAGAAAGTTTCTTATTCTGCGTCAAATGAATAACGAAACTTATTTAGATTCTTACTATGAAAAAGAAGGTGTGAGCCTATCATTGAGTTATGTTGAATGCTAGTATGTTTGGAGCTAGCCGACTGGTAAAAGTAATTTGTCGATAGGACCTAAATTCTTGGCAAAATATTAATCAAACAATAGTGCGGGAGTAGTAAATTCTAACACTCCAACTTTAAATAAATCGGCGCTTGCTATGCTTAGAGAGCGTGATTAATAAATATAGGGCTCTGAAAACCTTAGCATTGATACTGGTTCTACCGCTAATGCTGCAAAAAATTAAACAATATATCAGCGATAAGAATAATCAGGCAAAGATGATAAAATAGATGATAATAAAGGCGCAACCTCAACAAAGTCTTAAATTGGTAAGAAAATTCATTATTCTACTAATAAATTTAGGTCAAATGATCCATAATTAAACATCTGCTTCAAATTAAGAAATGTAGGGATCGCCATATTATTAAATTGTTACCGATGATGATTCAGATGATTCATATAAAAATTGGGATGGAGATTAAATTCTTAATTGTGGCGATCTAATTTATAAATTAACACTAAATAACGCGACAAACGCGCCAATTTGTTTCAAGATAAAATTGAGCCAAACATCCTCAGCTTAAGTGAATCTTTAATGGCCACGAACGGGCATCAAAGGTACATTAGATATCGGTGAATCTGCCGTTGTTGCAGTACTATAAAAAATTGAGCCCAGTGTTCAAGAATTTCCGGCTGAAAAGTCAGAAATCGAAAAGCTTGATATTCTATTAGATTGGAAACTGGACGAAAAGAAGATGAAAACTATCGCAAATCAGCCCTAATCTACATTAAATTCGAGTGCCTTAAGAAATTTTAACAACAAGAATGGTGAGACAAAAGTAGTTCGATTTGACCCTGACGTGTCAAATGCAAATAAGATAGAGACTTAAACACAAACTTAAGTGGATATTCCTTCAAACTTCAACGATTTTGATGTGAATGAATACGGTTAGTAGAAGAACTGCGCTGCCTGCACGGTTCTGAACCCCGTTTCAGCCACCGAGTGTTACTTGTGTACAACAAAATTCTCAAACTGAAGATCAACGTAACTAAATTTGAAAGTAATAACTTTGACTAAGAATTTACGGAGCCTAGCCACTATTGCTTTCACATCTTTAAATAAAATCATTTATAAAATCCACACGCGGGGTTTTGGGGTTTTGGGG
>Ga0194119_10013708_pt1 | contig 10051 bp, 9 predicted proteins | sample TA2MahC100mmetaG_FD_148620 | JGI IMG/M metagenome (GOLD analysis project Ga0194119, IMG submission 148620) | Freshwater microbial communities from Lake Tanganyika, Tanzania - TA2015018 Mahale Deep Cast 100m | ecosystem: Environmental > Aquatic > Freshwater > Lake | place: Tanzania: Lake... | reverse complement strand
TCAAAGTCGCTTTTCTGTCCGGACCAAATTTTCATTGGCATTGAAAACTCCATTAGCAACTCACCATTGTATTTGTCATTGACTGATTTTGACCTCAGATCGTAGAGGGCGTTTTTGAGCATAGACCTGGTTTTGGGCTCTGACACTTTGGATAATTCATCTTCTAGAATTCTAATCTGTTCTTGCGTCTCTGAATCAGAATCGTCATTATTTGGACCGTTCTGTCCAGATGACTTGGGGTTTTTTTCATTTTCATTTTTTTGAAGTCTGTTTTCAAGAAAAGGCTGAACTACTTTTTCCCAGTACATTATTGCCAAATCAAACGCTCCCTTTTTGCCTGCAAGCTCTACCGCCTTTATGTAATCTAGTGCTACTCTGAACTCACTTTTCTGAACTGTTTTAATCAGGTCATATCTTGCAAAGTTTAGTGCATCTATCGGATCCTTGGGAATAGTAATGTCTCCGAATTTTCTTTTTGCATCTACTGGTCTGGCATCAATAAAGCGCTCATTTGCACCGCGGTAAATGCTACCATAACACGATTCCACCCTCCGTGTCTCCAAAATATCAAAAACTTTGAAAATGAATTTGATAAACGAATGTCTCTGCTCTGTAGTCGCATTGGTGCTCATTTTCTTGACATGCTCTGTAAATCTCTCATACGGTGAGTCAAACACTATCTTTGCAAGCTCTCTCTCCAGCTTTGTCTTTGGCCAGACGCTGTCATGGCTGATGCCCAGGCTGATAACATATCTGCCAGAAGATTTCCTCATGCTTGTTTTATCAGAATCCTCTAAAGAGTAGGTGATTTTTTTGCCCTTTAATTGCTCAACAATGGAAACTGTGTTTGCCAAAATCTCAAATTTCGAGTCCTCCTCAAAATTAGAGCCTGATTGCAATCTCACTTGTTCTTACCGGCCTTTTGCAAAAAAATGGATTTTCCGAAAATGCTCTCTATTCTGGACATTATGGTATTGACGTGATCTTCGTCGTCATAGTTGCCCAGTATCTTTAGTTCCAGTGCAATTTGCCCGGGATCAATTCCCGCAGTTTTGCTGTAGCTCCTATAAAGATCAAATGCGTCTGCAATATCCCTAGTCGATATGCCGTATTCCAAATCTCCTTTTTTCTCCAAAGCTCTAGTCTCACTTGCCAGCTTAAGCAGTCCTGCTGAAAATTCCACTGGAATTCCAAATTTATTGAGCATTTCATACTCATCCTGGATGGAAGGATAGTCCCACTGCATTATTGCAAATCTGCTCTTTAGGTCCGCATTTAGCTCAAAGACACCTCCACCAGTGCTTGGATTAGTTGTTGCAAAAACTAGCAGTCTGGCATCATGATCGAGGCTGAATTTTTTGTTGAGCTGCTCTACATACAATCCCTGCCTCCAATCTAGTAATGGATTTAGCAGCTTTTGCATGGCTGGTGGGAGTGAGCTTACCTCCTCAAGGCAAAGCACCGCTATCTTTGCCTTGTTTGCCAGCTCTATTGCAGTCGGTATGACTCCTAGCTTGAATGGAGTGCTTCCGTCTTTGTGGATTATGGAGCGCCCAATCAGGTTGCTCTCCTTAGTTCCCTCGCTGCAGTCATACTGGATAAATGGCATCTTTGGCCTCTGGGAGACCCAGCTTGCAATGCTTAATGTCTTGCCGATTCCCTTTGGCCCTCGAATCAAAAGCGGCTTTTTGCTTTGCAATAATCCGTCATAGATTGCAAACTCGTTTCTTGTCTCTACATATGCGGGCACATTCTCAGCATAATAGTCCTCGATTTTCACCGCGATGTGATCCAAAGTATCCTGGCTTGCCAGCGATATTCTGCTCAATTGTTCTGCACCACTGCAGGCAACTTTTTTCTCTCTGACTTTCTTTTTTGCTTTGATTTATTCATACCTGATAATCATTTCTGCAAAATAATAAAATTCTGCATTATACTATCCATACCTTTGATACTGTGTTATCTGATTCTAAATTCGCACTGATCCTTGAGATCACAAGCATCGCATCTTGACTTGGAATTATGGTGTACTGGCTGGCTGGCACGTGCAGCAATTGAAGCAAAAATCTTCAATGAATCTTGAAGAAAATTTTGGCTAGTTGCATCAACGAACTGGGAATAGACTCTGTGAGGCTCTCTTGTCTTTATGCTGCAGATTCTTATCTCCCACCGTTTTTTTTGGTGAGGGAGATCAAACCAGTCATTAGGTCCTGAAAACTTTTCAAAACTAAACTGGGAATTTAGGTACGTCATTACTTGTAGCATCTGGCTTGGATATGGTTGTGGCATCAAATCGTAAGAGTTCGGATTATTCGTGAATTTATCATCGCGTACAATCAGGGTATTGTCTGATCTCATTATTTTATCGATTCTGCCGAAAAGAGAGACCTGAACTTTATGTGAAGGAAAATTAAACTGCGAACGCATCATTGAAAAGACATATTCCCTAGCAAATTCGATATCCTCTTTGGAATCCTGAATCTGTACTGTCGTGACTGGCTCTAATTCAACGTGTTCCTGCTCAAAGATCTCTTCTTCTAGGTGTGCCTTTGCACCACCAATTGTTGCTTTGGAAGGCTTGCCTTTGACTCCCTGAATTGATAGGGGAATTTTGTACTGGCAGTATCCAATTGAATCTGCAAAATCCCTGACTGCCGCATTTACTAAAATCGTATCCTGGAATTGCTTTATACTAATCACGGCGCTGTTCCTGCCAGTGTAACTCTAGAAAAGGAACTGCGATGCAAGCTTTCCATCCTCTGTTAAAAACACATACCGATTCCTGCCGACTTTTTCCTCTTCTATAAAGTTCCAGATATTTTTCAGAGGCGTTATGATGTTTTTGTCAAGCGATGTGAATCTAGCCATTTTGAAATTCTGGGTTGAATTCACGGATATTATTTTCTTTTGGATTGCAATATCAGCAAGCTCGCTCTTTTTAATCCTGCCACGTTCCTTGATGATGGTGCAAATCTCTAATAGTTCTGGCTTTGGCGTCTGCATTTGGTAAGCCACTAGGGGATGCGTTTTTTTTACACCCGTCGTCTGGGGTTTGTTTACATATGTGACTGGCTCTACGTAGTAAGGCCTTAGGTTTTTTCTATCGTCGAATATCATACATCCCATCATGCATCCAATGGCCTGAATTTTGGAACCGCTTGAAACATTTATGAAAATTTCTGAATTACGATGTTCGATAATTATTTCTTTTACTGTTTTGACAATCTCTAATAGGTTATTTCTGTCTGCATAGACATCCTTGTACTGGATTTTGTTTTTTTTGAGCTGTTTTCTTATCTCATCTGCGTAGGGTTTTGACTTGTCCGCAGAAACATTATTGTGGACCAAGAGATAGACTAAATCCGCCCTGTTTTCTATGGTTGGTGTGACTACGCGCTCTATCTCGAAGCCAACTGGCGCTATGTGTATTCTAGGATTGACAAGCAAATTCATAGTATCTAATTTATGGATACTATTACTAGATAAGGATTTTTAAAAAAAATTTAAAAACAAGCAAAAGACTAATGTTCGTGCAAAAATCTCCAGTTAAACTAGTAGTTTCTGCGGGTTATGAACGGGATGATGATTTTAATCGGGTAAGAATGGATAAAGAATCACTTTCTGGAATTGGAGCCAGTACTGGTGATGTTGTACAATTGCTAGGGAAAAAAACTACTGCTGCAATTTGTTTGCCATTATTTTCATCTGATGATAAAAAAAAGATAATTGGCATGGGGCATCTTGTAAGGAAAAATTCAGGAGTTGATTTGGGTGATACAATTGAGGTTAGAAAGATTGTCCCAAGACCTGCCAAAATAATCTCTATTCGAACTCTGGATAATTCAGAACCCGAAAATTTGCAATATATTACTGAAGATCTAGCAAACACTCCTGTTACAATTGGGGATATTTTGAGCGTACCGTATTTTGGCAAGAATCTGAAAATGGAGATAATGAAAATATCGCCTGACTCAGATTCATTGGTTTTAACAGGACAGACAGTTTTTGAGATTCTCAAATCTGATTAGTATATGTCATTTGAAATGAAAAAAATTATTTAATATCTCGTCTGATTTCTTTAAGATTCTGTCCAATAGATCTCACACATTGATGTATGTCGATACTATCACAGAGCTTGTAGCCTGCCATTGTATTGCGCCATGCAAGACCTCGCTTACCGCATTTTTTACACGTGACCATGATCATTTTCCATTGCGTTTGTTTTCATGAAGATATTTCAAATTTCGAACATTAAAGTTCATGTAGCATAGTATGCATACTTTGAATACTATATTGAATTCAATTCTGCAATGTGCTGTCTATATTGAGCCTAAAAATCTCGATCATAATGATGGGATTTTAATTAGATAAATACATCAATAGTATCAACAGTATTGATACTATTGTAAAGCAAATTATTAATTGCAAAATACAACCTATCTCATGAAAAACATTAAAACCAAAATTGGCAGAATCACTTACTGCAATTCTGACAAGTCAATAGTGACGGGGCGCGAACATCTATGCAAGCGTTAGATCATAGCGTCCTGGAAGCGCACTTTGGTTTGCTTATTCGCCATAAAAGGGATCATAACAACTGCGTTTTGCTAAAACTATCCGACCTGAATAAAACTATTAGGTATTATGCGGATTTTAAAAATCAAATCAGTCATAATAAAAAAATTACAGGGGATAAAAAATGAATTACATAAAAAAGCGAATCAAATCCCTACTCGAGCTGAAGAGTGATAAAAATTTCGGACCTGCAGTGTTGTTAGGAGGCAAGGCTATCATTTTAATGTCCTTTTTCCTGGCAATGCAGACTATAGCCCTTGTCAAACCACTTGAAAGCTCGATTGAAAGGATGCTATCTGATAACATGTTTGTGCTATTCACTTGCTACCTTGCGTTCTTTGTTATTATGGCAGGTAAAGAGATAATCCGCCTTCATCTTTATGCGTTCTCAAAACTGGACTCGATAATTAGAAAAAGTATTGATTTATACTCTGTAAAATATTGGAGAAAAAACAAAAAAGACTCGAAGTTTCTAACTAAATTTGCATCTTCACAAAACAGAATAGTCAGGCCTTTTCTTAAAATGAACCCCAGAAAACGTAATGCACTGATGATGAGCCTGGTTCTTACATATTTGGCATTTGACTATATGCGATTTGGATTGCTCCAGATGTTGACAATTCATTTGGCAAATTTGCTAACTGAACCTCTGGGGGGAATAAAAATTGCAAGTTGATCATCAAAAATATGCGTTGGAATTATTGACTCTGGGCTGGCTGGTTCAAATTCATGATGGGAAATCCGCCAAATTTGCTCCAACCCGACTGGGCATAGAGTCGATTTCAATATATGAGAAAATTATCTCAAATCCTGTATTTTCAAACCCAGGTCGAACTGGCGATAATTCCGCCAAGTATGACTGGCTTTTAAAAAATGGAATTTTAACTAGATACTATGACGTTGAAAACAGATCCGAGGTCATAGCAGTGACTCCCTACGGATATGGCCTGTTTTTTACTATCAAGTCCATGACTGATGAAAGACTCCAAAAAAGACTTGCACGAAGAAAAAAACTGGAACAATTTGTTTCTAGCGCAAAAAAGAACCTCGGGGTTTTTATGGAATTTATCGGAGACGTCAATTCCAGAACAAAATCAGCTGATCTTAATTACGGTGGTCATAGAAAATGACATTTTTTGAAAATTTTGTTCAAAAAAATGGGCTAATCGAGGCTGCTACCAACTCTATAGGAGGATATCCGATTGGATTTGTAATCGGCATAATCGTATTACCACTGTCAGTAAACTGGATTCAAAAAGATCCAATACTGGCTAATCTAGTAATTACGTCAATTTACGTCGGAGTTTCATTTGTGAGGACGTTGATTCTTAGAAATGCCTTTGATGGAAGTCTGGCAAAATTTCTAAAGAAAAAAAGTCAAACTATGCTAGGAGATCAAAAAAATGCAAATAACTGACAGACCTCTCAGATTAGAATCTCATTTTCCCGACGAAGTAATTCCGTATAATATCATCAGATTAGAGGAAGAGAGAATTTTGTATGAATATGATCGACATTTGCATCAAAGATTCCGAGATACTAGAACCTTTGAAGTGTTGGGTTTTTACCGTCCGTTTCATTATCATCGTAGCGACTTTCCATGGGGGATCTACGTATACAGAGGTTCTCCCAAAGTCATAGCGCATGAGATGATACAGGCTGGAAGCATAACAAATGAGCCTGTAATTTTTGATGAATTACTAAGACCGGCACTAAATTCCATATTGCTTCACGAGAAATATCACCACGCAATCGAGGCCGCTGTCACACCGTTTCTAATTTCTCAAAATAACGGTAATTCATTGAGATATGATTCGTATCTTGCATTGCAGAATTTGTATTTCAATTCCCCAATGTATAGGGAATTCGAGGAAAAATCATGCAATTCCTTTGTAGCCAGAAATAGATTTGAGCTTGATTTTATTCCCAGAATGCATGGTTCAAGCCTCCCATCATCAGTTGATGTCGGTCCCGCAATAAGGGATTTTATGAAAACCCAGCCACCGGGATACTGTGATTTTGATGCGACACTCTCTAACACTGAAACTGCAAAAGAGTTATTGAGATTCCTTAATGTCAAAATCCAGCCTACACTTGTAAAATCAATGGCAAAGGCAATGTCGCAAGCCCTGAAAAGAAACATTCCAAAATACATTATAACTTCACCACCTACGAATATGGAATGAGGGACTAAGACTTGTTAACTGATTTAAACGATAAACAAAAACAAGCTGTTACTCATACAGGCGGACCACTTTTAATTTCAGCAGGTCCTGGAAGCGGCAAGACTAGGGTATTAATTGAAAGAATATTGTTTTTGCTTTCTAGTGGCGTAAAGCCGGGAGAAATACTATGTTTGACATATTCACAAAAAGCCGCAAATGAGTTAAAGCAGAAAATAGAAGAAAATCCAGAAATTAAGGGAATTATTGATGTATCCGAAATGAATGTAAGTACGTATCATTCATTCTGTAGGACTGTCCTTCGAGATAATGTGCTCCATACTGGACTTGCAATGACTGGCGATGTAATTGATAGATCCCCATTCCTTATTTGGGGAATTAAAAATATCGACACGTTTGGATTTGATGAACATATTGAAGTCAAAAATAATACTAGTGAACTAATCACCACGTTAATAGAAGGCATTAGTGTCTTTAATGCGGAACTAATCACACCTGAAGAATTAGAAAATTACGTTCAATCCAAAATCGGACAAATTACACTAGTCGGCGATGTTGAATTTCAAGAATATTTACACTTGCTTGGAAATCTTGTTAAAATCTACAAGGCTTACAATGAATTTAAGAAGCAAGTTGATGTAATGGACTTTGATGATCTCATAGTTGAAACCAATCGACTACTAACGAATCCACAAAAAATTAATGTCAAGACACGTCTTCAAAACAGCTTCAAGCACATCTTGGTAGATGAATTTCAGGACAATAATTTTGCTCAATTCTCACTACTAAAGAATCTCATTAAAGATGGAAATATCACCGTCGTAGGTGATGATGATCAAAACATTTACCGTTTTCAGGGTGCATACACTACAATATTTGATGATTTTAGGAAAACCTTTGATCCACACACTGAAATTTTACTACCGATTAATTATAGAAATCCACCACATCTGATAAATTTCTCTGGAAAGCTTATCAGCCAAGATATACATCGAAGACCAAAAAACATTATACCAGAAAAGCAAAGTGGTGATAAAGTCAATGTAATCGAATGCAGTAATGATATTGCACAAGCTGAATTTATCAAAAATACAATTCTGAGCATAAAAAGTCAAAATCCAGACTATGAATTCAAAGACTTTGCGATTCTTACTAGAAAACAAAAAGACGGGATGATGATTGCAAAATTACTAATTTCAGCCGGAATTCCAATTAATTATAAAGGCAAATCTCAAATTCGTAGCTCAAAAAGTGCCCGACTGATTTTTTCATATCTGAGAATCATTTCAGATCCAATGAATTCCATAATCTCAATTGTTAGAATTCTCGAAGAGCATGGAATTTCACCACAAAATATTGCGCGGATTAATCAAGAGGCAAAAAAGAGAAGCTGGGGCAAAATTAACGGAGATTATGCATTTGAGGTATTATCAGATCTTAACGTCCAGGATCTAACACAACAAACAGAAATTAAAGATGTATACGAACTATTACAGAGCTTTATCAAACTAGTACAACAACATACTGTATCACAAACCGTTTACATGATTTCAAGAAATAGAACCCCGATTTACAAAAAAATTTCAAATGATGACTCGATTGAAAATTTTATCGAGCGCTCTATTATTGACGATATAATAGAATCCTCACATGACTTTGAAACAGTTTTTCCAAATGGGACTATGACAGAGTTCCTTGAATATGTTGATCAACTTCAGGCTATGGACGTTGAAACAAAGACAAGTCAAATTGATACAAATTCTGTGATGGTCTCTACTATCCATGGGAGCAAAGGACTAGAGTTTAGAACTGTCTTTGTTGCTGATGTTGCAGCACGAAAGATTCCACTGCGGTATACAGAAAATCCATTCTATGTTCCAAATGAACTGGCAAAAGGAGTCATCCCTCCATCTGATCCTAGAGGAGAATTTCTCAGAGAAGAAAGGCGAGTATTCTATGTGGCAATTACTAGAGCAATTGACAATCTGTTCATTACATTTCCCACAAAATATGGCAGCAACATCAGGTCAAATAAAATGTCCAAATTTTTAGAAGATTTGGATCCTAAAAATAATCCAGACGTCAAATATGATACATACGTATTTTCCTCAACAAGAACTGGAACTGATTCGGTGGACGCACTAGATATTTTAATGGAGAAAACAATTGATGAAGTTACTGATAGATTACAAAGCAATCAGTTTCCCAGTGCAATTCAAAAAATCATTGATCTTGCAAAAATTCATGACTATAAACAATTCAAAAATCAATCACAATTTGATATTGCAAGTTTAATCCCTAACTCTGTTAGTCAGGAAGTATTGAATCAACTTGGTGGACAAGTAGAAAAACTGGGTTTTTCAGGCAAACATCTATCCTTTACTGCATTTGACACTTATCGGGATTGCCCAAAAAAGTTCTGGTATAACTATGTCTTACATGCTTTACCAAAAGAACAGAGCACACCATCCCTGTATAAAGGAAAAGTTTTCCATGATATCGTTAAAGATTCCGCAAACCGACAAATGAATGGTAAAGTCGATGATATTGACACTCTAAAATCTGAAATTAATTCAAAGTGGTCAAGCACAGCATATTTTCAACAATCATTGTTTAAGGAAAGCGAGGATCGTGGAACACTTGAAACTGCATTGGTGTCATATCAAAACTGGACCAGTACAAACCCAAATCAGATAGTTGGCACTGAGATTGACTTTACTTTTGAAATTGGCGGGATTCCAGTTGAGGGAAAGATTGATCGTTTAGAAGCCACACCAAACGGAGATCTAGAAATCATTGATTTCAAGACCGGCGGCAAGACCAGGAAAATCGACATGAGGACTGATGGATTACAGCTTTTGATCTATGCTATGGCCTTGCCTCATATTGACAAATACAAAAAATTACCGTCGAAGGTGTCGTATTTTTTTCCAGAAAAAAACCCTGGCGAGCAATTACATCCATTGGATATTGATCAAGCAAAAATTGATGAGGCAAAGCAGGAATTAGAAGGATATGTTACACAAATCAGGAATAAGGAATTTGACGCCACTCCAGAATATATAAAATGCAAGTACTGCCCGTTCAACGATATTTGTGACTCGGTAATAAAATCAAATACTTGAATATGATTTTTTAAAATTTTAATTAGTAGAATTTAGAGTGGCAAGTAATCGAAATTAGTTCAATTCTCCGAAGATTCTTTACGCGTAAATACTTTAAGACAGTCTAAAATATTTTCAGCATGAGGGATCCATTTTTTAGCTGGAATCTTGGGTGGCGACGCATACCGA
>Ga0194119_10013695_pt1 | contig 10057 bp, 4 predicted proteins | sample TA2MahC100mmetaG_FD_148620 | JGI IMG/M metagenome (GOLD analysis project Ga0194119, IMG submission 148620) | Freshwater microbial communities from Lake Tanganyika, Tanzania - TA2015018 Mahale Deep Cast 100m | ecosystem: Environmental > Aquatic > Freshwater > Lake | place: Tanzania: Lake... | reverse complement strand
GACCTCCAAGATAGATTCGTCATGATTGCCGATTATAAAATTTGTTTGGCAGTTTGTAATGATGTTTCGAAGGATATCGCGATCTTCTCTTTGCATACGGGATGGCCCACGAGAATCATGCCACGTATCACCAAGGCAGATAAATTGATCCGGTTGATATTTTTTGATGATATTTTGTAGCCGAATAAGCGTATCACGCGAATCGAAAGGTGGGGGAGCTGATCCTCTCTTTTCATGGAGCATTGTTGCCTTTTCAAAATGGAGGTCAGCTACGATTATAATTTTATGTTGAGGCAAATAAAGCGCGCCGCTATGATCCATTTGAATGGCGAGATGACCAATATGAAACAGTGAGTCTTGATGTGATCTCATTTGAATGAAGACAAAGCCTCAGCAAGATAATCAGCTTCGGCTTCAGCAAGAAGAGCTTCAACACCTTTGCCATAGACGGCTTCGCGACCGATCTCCAAAATCATCGCGATTGACAACGGTGATAATTTTTCTAGGTTTTTGAAAATAATCTTTCCCGATAAGCGTTTGAGTGTTTCATTGAGTCGCGCGAGGTCAAGCATTTCATAAGCTGCGTCTGCGCGCGCTGCTTCAAGAAGAACATGGTCCGGCTGGTAGCGACGCAGAACGTCATAAATCAAATCGGAAGAAATTATCAGACTCCGCGTTTTTCGTCTTTCGCCAGGCAACTGCTTCTCAATCAGACCCGAAATGATTGCACAATTGCGGAATGCCCGCCGCATAATCGAGCTTTCCTCAAGCCACGCCTCGAGATCATCGCCTAACATATCTTCCGCTAAAAGCTTGCTCAAGACATGGGGATTTTGTTCAATGGCTGCTCCCATATCTTCGACGGCCCAAATGGCTAGGCCATAATCATTACAAACGAAACCGAGTGGTTTCAGATCTAACCGCTCAAGGCGCTTTGTCAGTAACACTCCCAAAGTCTGATGCGCGAGACGTCCTTCAAAGGGATAAAGAACCATATAGAATTTCCCGCGTTCAGGAAAACATTCGACGAGAAATTGGTCTTTCTTCGGTAGAATTGATTTGTCCTTTTGCCACGACAGCCATTCGGAAACTTCTAAGGGCAAGAGCGTCCAGGATTTCGGCTGTGCAATGATTTCACGCACACGCTTTGCGAGATAAGTGGATAATGGGAGGCGTCCACCCGAATAGACAGGGATTTTAGGTGATGATGATTGCGATGCACGGGAAACAATAACTTCATTTCTTTGAAATGATTCAAATTTCACAACTTCGCCACCAAAAAGAAACGTATCGCCTGGAACGAGATTTTCGGCAAAATAATCTTCGATTTGACCAAGTTTGCGACCGCTTGCGCGAATTTGACCCGAACCACTTCGATAGCCGAACTTAACAGTGATCATTGTGCTTTCGATGATCGTACCAATATTCATGCGATATCTAAGGGCCACTTTATCATGACTGACACGCCAAATATCGTCCGATCCTTTTTTCAACCGTGCGAAATTGTCATAAGCGCGAAGCGCATATCCCCCGGTTGCAACGAGATCTAGAACGCGATCAAACCTCTCACGATCCAAATGACGATAAGCATAAGCACTGATGACCTCTTGATAAAGAGCATCTGCGTTAAATCCACCGGCACAGGCTATACCCAAAATATGCTGAGCCAGAACATCAAGGGATAGAGTTCTAAGCGCCGAAGTATCTTGTTCTTTATCGGCAACAGCGCCAAGCGCAGCTTGGCATTCAAGCGATTCAAACCGATTGGCAGGAACAAGAAGCGCCACAGAGGGTTCATCGAAACGGTGATTTGAACGCCCGATCCGTTGCATCAACCGGCTTGATCCTTTTGGGGCTCCCACATTGATAACGAGATCAACATCACCCCAGTCGATACCGAGATCGAGCGTGGCTGTACATACAATTGCTCGCAATTTTCCATTGGCCATTGCCGCTTCGATTTTTCGTCTTTGTTCCCTATCGAGTGAACCGTGATGAAGCGCGATGGGTAATCCTTGATCATTGATTTTCCAAAGCGCTTGAAACACGAATTCAGCCTGCATCCGTGTGTTTACAAAGACAAGTGACATTTTATGCGCGTTGATCGCGCCGTAAATTTCTACCATTGAGGAGAACGCGGTGTGACCGGCAAGCGGCAAGCGGGTCTCGGAGGTGAGGATGCGGATATTAGGCTTTACGCGTTCTTCGACCTCGATCAGTTTTGCGAATTTATTGGAAGAAGATTGTGAGACAAGATACGCACAAAGTTCATCCTTGTTGCGCACCGTTGCCGAAAGTCCAATGCTTACAAAAGTCGGCGCATGGGCGCATAACCGCGTGAGCGCTAGGGAGAGTAATTCACCTCGCTTTGTCGGCGCGATTGCATGTAATTCGTCAATGATGATGAATTTGAGATCACCAAATAATTTGTTGGCATCGCGATGAGCGAGGAGAAGCGATACTTGCTCAGGTGTTGTAAGTAGAATATCCGGAGGTCTCTGCACTTGCTTTACGCGTTTCGATTGGGGCGTGTCGCCGGTTCTCGTTTCAACGCGAATATCAAGACCGATATCCTTAATTGGAAATTCAAGATTGCGTTCAATATCGACTGCAAGTGCCTTTAAGGGCGAGATATAAAGCGTGTGAAGCGATTGAGGAACGAGGCCTCTCTGCCGACCTGCTAAATCAACAAGACTTGGCAGAAAGCCAGCCAGAGTTTTACCGGCACCTGTCGGCGCAATCAGAAGCGTATGCTCGCCCTCACGCGCATTGTTCAATAACTCAAGCTGATGCGGATGGGGCGCCCAGCCACGCCTTTGAAACCAGTCGGAAAAAAGTTCCGGCAATTGATAGAAATTTTGGACGCGCGACATAGGAAAAAGCAAAGCGCGTGAATTCGGAAACGTCAAGCACATGAAAAAAAGGCGCCCGCCGGACACCCTTTTTCACTTAAATCGCGACAATCAAGCGCAGAAGATTACCGCATCGTTGGGATCACGAATTCCACGCCATCCTTGATGCCTGACGGCCAACGCGAAGTCACGGTCTTGGTTTTGGTATAAAAGCGGAAAGCATCGGGACCATGTTGATTCAAATCGCCAAAGCCTGAACGCTTCCAACCGCCGAATGTGTAATAAGCAAGCGGCACCGGGATCGGCACATTCACGCCCACCATGCCAACCTGCACCTTAGAAGCGAAGTCGCGCGCAGCATCACCATCGCGAGTATAGATCGCAACACCGTTGCCATATTCGTGATCATTGGCGAACGCCAAACCTTCATTATAATCTTTTGCACGCACAACGGAGAGAACAGGTCCGAAAATTTCTTCCTTATAGATACGCATGTCTTTTGTAACATTGTCGAAAAGACAGCCGCCCATATAGAAGCCTTTTTCATAGCCTTGGAGTTTGAAATTGCGTCCATCAACTTTAAGCGTCGCGCCTTCTTTCACGCCAAGATCAACATAGGATTTCACTTTGTCGAGATGCGCCTGCGTGACAAGCGGACCGAAATCAGCCGCCGGATCGAGTGATGTGCCGACCTTTAAGCTCTCAACTCGTGGAATCAGTTTCTCAATGAGTTTGTCTGCGGTGGCTTTGCCAACGGGAACCGCCACCGAAATCGCCATGCAGCGTTCGCCCGCCGAGCCATAACCCGCGCCCATCAACGCATCAACGGCCTGGTCCATATCGGCATCAGGCATAATGATCATATGATTCTTGGCGCCACCAAAACATTGCACACGCTTTCCGGCAGCTGTTCCGCGCGTGTAAACATATTCGGCAATTGGTGTTGAGCCGACAAAACCAACCGCTTTGATATCTGGATCATCAAGGATCGCATCAACGGCTTCTTTGTCACCTTGCGCAACATTCAAGATGCCTGCAGGCAAGCCAGCTTCAACAAAGAGTTCAGCGAGACGAAGAGGCACACCCACATCGCGCTCTGAAGGTTTCAGAATAAATGCATTACCACATACGATGGCCGGGGCACATTTCCAGAGCGGGATCATGGCGGGAAAATTGAAAGGTGTAATACCTGCAACAACACCGAGCGGCTGGCGCAACGAATACATATCGATGCCGAGGCCAGCGCCATCAGTGAATTCGCCTTTGAGCATATGCGGCGCGCCAATACAGAATTCGACAACTTCAAGTCCACGTTGAATATCGCCCTTCGCATCGGCGATTGTCTTGCCATGTTCTTTTGCAAGGAGTTCAGCAAGCGAGTCATATTCCGCATTAACGAGTTCAAGAAATTTCATCAACACACGTGCGCGGCGCTGCGGATTGGTGGCGGCCCAAGCGGGCTGCGCGGCTTTCGCATTTTCAACGGCGGCGCGGACTTCAGCTTTTGAAGCGAGCGGAACTTTTGAAGCGACTTCGCCAGTCATCGGCCAAACCGCATCGGCGAAGCGGCCCGACGTGCCCTTCACATGTTTTCCGCCGATATAATGGGTGAGCTCTTGAACCATCACATAATCTCCCGAAGTTACGCTTTGACTTAATTTAAAAATTCCATACGCCGCCTCGCTACTCGAAAGCAAGCGCTAACGGGCCGGTGTTGACGTCCACCCGATATGGGCGTGGTCCTTTGACATCGTAAACTTCCACGATTTCTTCGGGCCCGCCATAACATTGAGATAATAAAGATCGAATCCATGCGGCGCTGCGACCGGATGGAACCCCTTTGGAACCAAAACAACATCGCCGTCACGAATCGCTATGCTTTCATCAAGCGTACCATCATCTGTATAGACGCGTTGCAAGCCGAAGCCGCTCGGTGGACTGAGGCGATGATAATAGGTTTCCTCAAGATAGGTTTCGTGTGGATAATAATCCGTATCATGCTTATGCGGCGGGTATGATGACCAGTGACCGCCAGGGGTAATCACTTCAATAACCAGAAGTGCTTCTGCATAAAGCGATGTATCAGGAAGAATATTACGAACATAACGAATATTTGTACCTTGTCCGCGCGTCTCTTGCGCAATGTCTGTGGGCGCGATTACACGCGGTTCAAACGTCTGTTTGGCCTGCGCTTTACAAATCGCAATCTCCAAAACGGTAATGACTTTGACCTTGTAGTTTGATTGGCATGGTGCATAGACGGACCAAGGCAGACCGTCAAAAACATTTGTGAGCTCACCTAATATGCCAAATGATTTTTGATTGACCGAGATCTCGGCTTTACCGGAAAGGATCACAAGGCAAAGCTCATTCGACCCCGCACTCTCACTCATCTCTTGATCAGTAGTGAGATGAAAAACTTCAAAGCCAACATAGTGCCACTGTGCCGATTCCGACGTGACCGACAAAACGCGTCCGCGAGGATCAGGCTTTGAAGAATGAATGAGAAGATCAGACATAAAGCAATTCCTTTTCACTTATCCGTTTTCAAATCTTTTCCCACGCCGTAACGAGACTTGAAAAAGATTGCGCCATCGCGTCGACGGCTTGAGAATCCGTCATTTTATTTGCGAGCCATTGCCGAGCCGGTTCGGCAAAAATGGTTCGTCCAATCGCAAAACTCTTCACCAAATTATGGGCTTTTGCGAGCGCAAAAGCATCGATCAATTACGCTTCCGGTGCATTAAGACCGAGAACCATTATCCCACGACATAAGGGATCATTCGTCGTGATCATCTTTTCAATCTGTATCCAAGCTTGTGGACTTAGCTGCGCTTCAAGCTTCCACCAATCTGGTTTTTTAATTGATAGAAATGTTCAATGACTGAAGCTGTGGAATCATCTTTTAACGCTCCATGTTTACCACAGATGATCTCAATCAAAAGCTCGCGCCCAAGTTTATGAGCTGCGTCATGTAACCGCAATAATTCGCGATCTTGTTTTTCTCTGAGTTCAACCGGATCATCGGGATGATAAAAGCACAAACATTTGATGATGTGATTAACCGGCCATTCGATAAGCTTTGCAGCAAGCGAACCACCCCCTTCAAAATCAAGTGGTCGAGAGCCTGGCGCTTCGACCGGCCGTCCGATCCAAAAATTATGTCCTGTCGCTTTAAAAAGTGCTTCACGCCCATAGGTGCCATCTAGCAACATGCCAAAGCCATTTTGTCCTTTGGCCACAGAAAGTGCCGTATCCAATGCGAGCGATTTAAATTTCTTAATCTGATCGTGTGGCGCGCCACAATCATCGGCCATTTTTTCGAGTTGTGCGCGATGATCGATCGCAAGCGCGAAAATGCGGTCTACTTTTTTATACGATGTTACTGCGTCGCGCGTTGTTGTCCAATGAAGATGTGTGAGTGCCGCATCGTGGCGCACAGCGGGCGTTTCAGCGCCATTTTTGATAAAATGCTGCATTTCTGTGAATGTTGCATATTCGGCGGAACATAAGAGGCGCGAGACGGCGAAAGCGCCGCTCGCATTGGCATAAGAGCAGCATGTTTCGATCGATTCATCGCGAAGCCACCCGAGCAAAAAACCCGACATAAATGCGTCACCAGCACCGAGCACATTATAAACTTCAACTGGAAAACCCGGACCCTTCAATCCCTTTTCAATATCTTCAGGAATCGCTCCGGGAAATACGACACAGCCCATAGGACCCCACTTCATAACGATCATGGCGGATGATTTTTCACGAATGGCTTTCAACGCCGCCAAAGGCGTATCTTCGCCACCGGCAATCTTCACTTCTTCTTCGGTGCCGACAATCAAATCACACTGACCGAGAATGGGTGTAAGATGCGCTGTTACATCGCCTGATTTGATATAGCGTTCTTCACCAGCATCATGCCCAGCTAGCCCCCAGAGATTGGGGCGATAATCAATATCGAATGCGATTTTCGCGCCATGTTTCTTGGCCAGTTTCATCGCCTTTTTTTGAGCTGCTGCATTATGCACATTTGCAAAATGCGTTCCTGTCACAACTATGGATTTCGCCGAAGCGATATACTTTTCATTGATATCGCTTTCATCAAGCGCTGCATCCGCGCAATCAGAACGGTAGAAAATCAAGGGGAAGGATTTATCGTCACGAATACCGAGCAACACAAAAGCCGTAAGTCGTGTCTTGTCTGTGTGAACACCAGAAACATCGACACCCTCGCGTTCTAATTACTCGCGAATGAAGCGACCCATATGCTCATCCCCAACGCGCGTGATCAAACCGCTCTTCAAACCAAGACGCGCTGTCCCGATGGCAATATTAGTTGGGCTTCCGCCAACCGCCTTTGAAAAGCTTGCCATATCTTCCAACCGTCCGCCAATCTATTGACCATATAGGTCAACCGATGACCGACCAATGGCGATGAGATCGAGTGTTTTGGGAGCTACTATGATACAATTACCTATTTAAAAAACGATTGTTTAGCCACTATTTCGGAGTCCCGCAGCGATACCATTGATTGTGAGCTGAATCCCCTCAAGCACATGATTTTTACCAGCTTCCTGTCGTTGCTGCTTTAACAATTCGACTTGAAGATGATTGAGCGGATCAAGATAAGGGAAGCGATTTCGGATCGACCGCGCAAGCAAAGGATTGTCGGCGAGCAGCGTCTTTTTATTTGTAATCGCCAAAAGATGACGAATAGTTTCGCGCCATTCTGTTTCAATGCGACCAAAGATGTCATCGCGAAGTTTTTGATCAGGTACAAGTTCTGCATAGCGCGAGGCAATCGCAATAGAACTCTTTGAGAGAACCATGTCCATATTTGAAAGAAGTGTTTTGAAGAAAGGCCAAGTGTGCGCCATCGCTTGAAGTGTCTTCAAACCTTGCTCGTTATGCGTTTTAAGATAGGCATTGATTGCGCTGCCAAAGCCATACCAGCCAGGCAACATGAGACGGGATTGAGCCCAACTGAACACCCAAGGGATTGCACGTAGATCTTCAATACGCCTCGACTTTGTACGCGAGGCAGGCCGTGAGCCAATATTCAGCGTTGCGATTTCGTTGATAACCGTGGCGTTCCAGAAATAATCAAGAAACCCGTCGGTCTCATAAACGAGTCCACGATAAGCACGAAAAGCGTGCTCAGAAATTTCATCCATCGCCACGAGATATTCAGGCTTAGGCTTTGGTTGATCGGCATGAACCAGAGACGCTTCAAGCGTTGCGGCTGCAAGAATTTCTAGATTTCTTCGCCCGACTTCCGGATTTGAATATTTCGAAGCGATGATCTCGCCCTGCTCGGTGATACGGATTGATCCATCAACAGCGCCCTGAGGTTGAGCCAGAATCGCCTCATAACTTGGACCGCCGCCTCGACCCACAGACCCACCACGCCCGTGGAAGAGGCGAAGCGAGATATTATGTTTCTGAAAAACTTCAATGAGCCGTAATTCAGCTTTGTAGAGCTCCCAACCAGAGGTGACGAAGCCACCATCCTTATTTGAATCAGAATAGCCCAACATCACTTCTTGAAGGTTGCTGCGGCTTTCGAGAAATTTGCGATAGACCGGCAAAGCAAAAGCGCGATCCATCACATCGGCGCAGCGTTGTAAGTCGTCAATCGTTTCGAAAAGAGGTACAATATTAATCTTTGAATGGCCTTTATGATCAATGAGTCCCACTTCTTTATTGAGCAACGCCAATTCAAGAAGATCTGAAACAGCTTCTCCTTTTGAAATGATCATATTCTCGATGGACTGCGGTCCAAAGAGATGAATGAACTCTGATGCCACGCGAAATACCTTAATTTCTTTTTGTGTCTCTTCGGAATAATTAAGATGCGCGGAGATCAAGGGTCGCGCCATCGTCAATTCCGCTGAGAGAATTTTTATTTTTTCGTCTTCGCTTAAGTTTTCATAATTTGTGCCGGGATAAACCGCTTCAAGAAATTCGCCGATCACACGACCATGGACTTGCGAATTCTGTCTCAAGTCAACTGTGGCAAGATGGAATCCAAAACAATCGACCGCACGTCTTAATTTGCGCAAACGCCCATCTGCGATGATATCGATTCCGCTTTGCCGCAAAGCCTGATCTAAGAGATTTAGATCGTTTAGAAAGGCTTGGGCCGATTTATATACGGCATCATTTGCTTTCGATAAGTCATATAGATATTTCTGTGTTTCTTTTAGAATTTCTTTAATACGCGAAAGTGCCAAACGATAAGGTTCGCGTTCACGATGAACCGAGCGATCTTTTGCCTCCGAGGCCAGTTTTGATACAGACTTAGATACGGAGATAAACCCATCATGAAGAGGTATTTCGAAAGAGAGCGCGTCAATTTCACGATGATAATAATCGAAAATCAGTGCCGATTGTTCTTTGAATGTCTCTTGAAGCACTTCAGAATCAACGAACGGATTACCATCGCGATCGCCACCGATCCAGCTTCCAATTTTCAAAAAGGTTTTGATCGGCTTCGTCGGTGATTTATTATCGTAATTATAAATATGAATTTCAAACATAGAATGAAGGTCAGGCACTTCATTCAGAAACGTATAGTCATAGTAGGATAGACCGTTTCTTACTTCATCAAGAACGGTCAGTTTTGTATACCGGAGCAAACTCGCTTGCCACAAAGTGACGATATTGCGACGTATATCCTCTTCAATACGCGCGCGCTCGGCAGGCGTCGCTATAATTCGATCGCGGCGATCAAGCAGATCAGCGATCTCGATTTCACGCATCATTGTGCTTTTGCGCCGAACTTCAGTGGGATGTGCGGTTAATACAGGGCTCACGAGCGCCTTGTCAAAAAAACCAGAGAGATCCTTTTTGGCGATCCCAAATTTCTTCGCCATGGCAAGCACATTAAGAAATGTTCCTTTGCGCGGAGATGATCCGGCAATTTCATGCGCGCGATTTCTTCTAATATGGTGCTGATCTTCAGCCAAATTGAGAAGATGGGAGAAATGACTGAAAGCACGAATAATTTTTGAGGATTGATCGGATGAGAGATTATTGAGAATTGACTCAAGATCGGCGCGTACAGCCAAATCATTGCTTTTGTGAAATTGAATTGATGTACGACGAATGATTTCGACGATTGAGAAAATTTGTTCACCATCACAATCATGAATGGTTTCACCGAGCAATCTCCCCAAGAGGCGGATGTCTTCGCGCAAAGGAAAATCCTT
>Ga0194119_10013689_pt1 | contig 10060 bp, 10 predicted proteins | sample TA2MahC100mmetaG_FD_148620 | JGI IMG/M metagenome (GOLD analysis project Ga0194119, IMG submission 148620) | Freshwater microbial communities from Lake Tanganyika, Tanzania - TA2015018 Mahale Deep Cast 100m | ecosystem: Environmental > Aquatic > Freshwater > Lake | place: Tanzania: Lake... | reverse complement strand
GGCGCTACAATCTGCATGGTGACCCACGATCCCCGCTACGCGCGTTACGCAGACCGGACCATTCGATTGTTCGACGGCCGCATCGTCGAGGAGACGCAAGAGGCCCCGGCGGCATGACGCCACTGGTCCGTCTACGAAACGTAGAGAAATACTTCGAACACGGCGTGTCCCGGACCTATGTTCTGCGACAGATCAGCGTCGATATCCAGCCCGGCGAGTTCATTTCGATCATGGGCCCGTCCGGCGCCGGGAAGTCGACGCTCCTGCACATCCTCGGCATGCACGACATGGCCTGGCGCGGTGAGTATTGGCTGATGGATCGCCCCATCCACACGATGAATAAGAAGGATCGGATGGAGCTGTATAAGGCGCACTTCGGCTTTGTGTTTCAAAGCTATCATCTGCTCGATAACTTGACGGTGTACGAGAATCTCGAAGTGCCGCTGACGTATAGAAACATTAAGCGCGCCGAGCGCGAAAGCATCGTCGCCGACGTGCTTGATCGCTTCCAGATCGTCGGCAAAAAGGACCTCTTCCCCAACCAGCTCTCCGGCGGCCAACAACAGCTTGTCGCGGTGGCGCGTGCAGTCATCAGTAGCCCTCAAATTATCCTTGCCGACGAGCCCACCGGCAATTTGCACTCCGGCCAAGGTGAAGACATCATGCAGCTATTCAAGAAGTTGAATAGCGAGGGAACGACGATCGTGCAGGTCACGCACAACGAGAAGAACGCGACCTATGGCAATCGCGTGATCAATCTGCGCGATGGGTGGGTGGAGTAAGGGTCCTCCGCAGCGCTCGTGCGCTCGGCTTCTTCTGGAGTGGCCTGACGGGGACGGCGTAGGATAAACCTCTGCCAAATTCCGTCGACTCGGCACTTCGGCATCCTCGTGTCGAGGATGCCTTCCGAGGATGATCGAATTGCGGTAAGGCTCGTGACAGAGAATATCCCAGTTGAGGGCGCGGACCTAACGGTTGAACCCATACCGGTCCTGCATCAGAATACGCGATGGATCGAGAACACCCCGGATCGAATCCAGCACTCTTTCAGTGACGCCGTTTTCAAGTGGTTTTCCAATCAAAGGACTGCCGAGACGAAACGGATAAAACCCTCGCTCCTCAAAGGTTTCCCGCACGCGTCTGGCGACAGCCACTGCGCTGGATTCGGCGCTCGGATTGTCCCGATCGAAGTGCAGTCCGAAGAACCCGCGAAGCACGCGAGCCGAATGCATGGAGAATCCGAGTGTCGCGGTGATACCCTCGGGAACCGGCACGCTTTCAGCAGCGGCCATCATGCCGCTAAAAGCATCGCCGGTAAAGGGCACGGCGGCGCAGAGCCATATCAACCCAACTCGGTCACTGTCGGGATTTAGGACCTCTGGTGGTTCGAAACCCATCGGCGCGTAAATGGCCTTTGAGGACTGATCGGACGGCCAGCCGAAGTAGGCGGACTGAAGGAACGCCGGCTCCTCGGCTTCCGTCGTGAACGCGAGGATTGCGTGTTCTCCAATGCCTGCCGCCACTAGGGCTGCCACCGCCCCAAGATGGGCATCGCTCTCGCCGTAGAAGGCTGCCGATCCACGCCAGTATTGCGTCGAGACTCCGGCCTGCAGCAGGACCTTCGAGGGCGACCATAGGCTCAGGCAACCCGGCTCCAGGACGCCGCGAAGGGCAAGTTGTGCAAGGGAGTCAACGATTGAATAATCCTCCTTAGAGAGTTCAAACAACAAATGGCCAAACCGGGCTGGTTTCGGCCGGAGCCAAACCGACATCGCGGTCACCACCCCCATGCACGATTGAAAAAACAATCCGTCCAGCGACGGCCCAAGACCGTGGCGGTCAATAGACTTGGCTTGGCAGACTGGGAACCGGGACATTCCCGTGTGCAGCACGCGGCCATCGGCGAGGACGACCTCAAGATCGGCCACGTGGGATGCGCGGTCGCCATAAGGCCCAACGGCGTCGCCGCGCTCTAACGCGTTGCCTATCACGGATCCGTCCGCAGGGCCATTGGTCACGCTCAAAAAGTGCCTGGATCCGGCCCGCCGCAGATGCATCGCCGCTTCTCGAAAAGTGACTCCGGGCTCAACGGTCATCGTCGCCATTCGCTCATTGACTTCCCGAATCGAATTCATTCTGCAAAGATCAAGCACAACTCTCGAACCACCGTGAGGAATTCGGGAACCGAGCCCCCAATTCTTGCCGCCGGCTGCTACAGAAACAGGAGTGCGGGTCCTCGTGGCGATCCGCAGAATCGCCGCGACCTCATCGCGAGTTTCCGGAAGAAGCACGGCATCCACTGGAGAGACGCCTTCGTGCGTGGTATTGCCGTAGTGCTGAATGCTCTCGGTCAGGACCCGATCCGTGCCAATAAGCTGGATCCACTCATCCAGCGCCGACTCACCAGGACTCAACAGTACCGACCCCTCGCACACCCGGTGCCGCCGGGGCCGGGCGCATGCCGGTTGTAATTTCAAGCAGCGCCGCCCTCGCTTCGCCGACCTCCGTTGTCGTTACCTGGATTCCCATCGTTCCCGCTATGGCAGCGGCTACGCCGATGGCTTCGGCTTCCGTCTTGCCTTTGGCGGCAGCGCTGATCCTCAGGTTAAACGCGGGGTCAGTGATGAGCTTGTGGGCAAATCGTCGAGCGTTTGGGCTTAGCATTCCAAGATTCTATCGTATGGGAGAGAGCGTTCGGGTGCCCGAACTGCCGGGGTTCTCCCATAATCGTTCTTGTTCGCAGGCGCGGTGTTCCCGAAGGTCAAATCCAGAAACCTTGAAGTGAGCTCCCGCGTTCGGTGCTCTTCGATTGCGCCCCGTCCAGACAAATGCGGCAATACCGTTGGTCCCGATGCGGCGTTTCGCCTATGCCTCCGCCCCATCACTCAAAATACAAATATCCTTCAACCCTCGATAATCCTCGGCATAGTCCAACCCATACCCCACCACAAACTCATCTGGAATCGTAAACCCCGTATAGGAAACCTGCACCGGCCGCAGCCTCCGGTCGGGCTTATCCAAAAGCGCCGCGATTCGAATGCTCCGCGGTTTGCGGTTGTGTAACTGTCCAATCAGATAACTAAGGGTCACGCCTGTATCGACGATGTCCTCGACGATGATCACGTTGGCGCCCTCAATCGACGCATCCAGATCCTTCGTCACCTTCACTTCGCCCGATGTCGTCTTGCCCTTGCCGTAACTCGAAATGCCCATGAAATCCAGGCGCACGGGCCGGTTGATCGCCCGCGCCAAATCGGCGACGAAGATAAACGCGCCTTTCAAGATGCCGACCAGCACGAGGTCGCCTTCCTTGTAGTCCTCGGTGATTTTGGCGCCGAGCTCGTGAATGCGCTTGGCAATCTCGGCGTCGGAGATCATGACTCGCAGAGTGGGGTTATTCATTGAAATTTAGTCGGTCGCGCGGATGCGCGTGGATGGCGGGCCGATGTGAATATGCGGCGCCGTGGCCTGGCCCTTGACATACGTCCGAAACGCAAAAAACGGAATGTCCTTCTTTTCGAGATAACGCATCAACCAGCGCCCTTCGACCTGATCGGGATTCACCGCCACATCGACGCGCCCAGTGTGATCGAAACCCATCGAACGGTGCAGGGCCGTTGCGCCGCGCGCGCTGACCGGCAGCTTCCGGTCGAACTTCTTCTCGAACTCCAGCACTATCGCCCGCAACTCTTCGTTGTCAAACTTCATCGTGCCTTTGTATCGGGTGATACGCTGAATCGGACCGTCGGCGATCGATGGCACATCGGGCGTTGGCGTATCGGCGGCTTCTTCCTCGGCGCGGATCATTGACGCAATCTCTTGTAAACTTTTCGCACGTTCTTCCGCGACATCGACGATCCTCCGCGCGCGCTCAATATCGAGCTCAAACGACTGCAGCGACGTCCTCGGCGCGACACCCTCGCCAACCAACTTTGCGTGCGCCTCCAGCCGCGCCAGTTCGCGCGCCAGTCCGCGCTTGGCCGCGGCGATGATCTCGCCCGACTGCTCCTCGGTTAGGTCCTCGACCGACAACTGCGCATCGATCGTCGACGCGAGCAGGGCGTCGTCTTTCGCCTGTTCCAACGCCCGCTCGGCCGCTTCCAACTGCTTGCGCGATGCCGCTCCCGCCGCGGCCAGCTTGCGCGTTTGATCGAGCGTTTCGCGCGCCGAGCGCACCGCCGCCGTCTCCGGCGCCGCCATCGACACCGCCGCGAAAAGCGCAATCGCACTCGTCAAGCGCGGAAACCGCATGATATCTTGATTGTAGTACGACATTGCAGAGGAGCAGTATTTGCCGGGTACCAGGACCACTCGAAAGCCGCAGAAGCGCGTCACCCCACCAACACCGGAAGTAGTCGAAGAAGCGCTTGACCCCTCGCCCGAAGACTTGGACTCCAGATGGCTCACCGCCGTTCGCGCGGCCGATGAGAAACAAGCGATCGATATTCAAGCGTTCGATCTGCGAGGAGTCACCTCAATCGCCGATGTCTTTGTCATTTGCCACGGGCGAAATCCACGCCAGAATCAGACCATTGCCGACGAGATCGAAAAGCAACTAAAGGCGCAGGGTGATCGCCCCATCGCCGTCGAAGGTTTCACCAACGCCGAATGGATCCTTATGGACTACGGCGCCTGCATCATCCACATCTTCAGCGAAAAAGCGCGCGAATACTACGGGCTTGATCGCCTCTACAGAGACGCGCTGCGCCTGGAAGTCTCACCCGCAAAGTGATGCGGTAGTCGGAAACTTGACGTGCGCCATGCGCCACTGGCCGAGGCACGTCTCGGCCTTGCCGGCATCGTAGGCGTAGATCGCGTTGCTAACGATCGACACCTGATAGTTCCGCGCCAGCAGCCCATCTACCGCGTGCATCACGCACACATCGGTAACGACACCATAGACGTAGACGCGGTCCGGCTGCATTTCAAACAGCAACTCCGCCATCCGCGGATTCGAAAAACAATCGAACGTCTGCTTCTCAACAATCTGCTGCCCGCGCGCGGCGATCGTCGTCGATAACTTGCGCTGCCCCAGCGTGCCCTTCACGCAATGATGCGGCCAGCCCTGTTTGAACTCGGCGTCGTCTTCGGTGTGCGCATCCATTGTCGAGATGATTGGAATACCAACGCGCACCGCATGCGCCGTCAGTTTCGCCAGATTGCCGCAAATGGACTCGATACCCGGCGTATACAGCGCCCCTGCTGGAAACAGGAAATCGAGCTGCGTGTCGATGTCGACAAAAACCGCCTTCACCGGCCCGCTCCATAATTGCGCTTCACGCGTTCTTCGAGTTTTTTCATTTCCTCACTGTAGACAACCTGCCACGGCGCGTCTTCGGGTGCGTACAAACTCTTGATCGCTTTTGGCAACCGCGCCAGCGAAGCCGATGCATGCGCCCTTGCCGCGTTTATATCCGGCAGCGGTTCCACTAACTGGCCGCCGATGATTGTCGGCCGCAGCAGCGCCTCGCAAGGCCGCGAACCCTCCGGACACGATGGGCACTCCCAGGAACAGCCGATCATGTCGTGATCGCTGTATCGAAACACCTGCTTCGATCCAGGACGCGTGGCCTTTTTATCGCTGTATTTCGCCGTGTACCGCTTGATACCCTCAACTTCTAACTCCACCATCTTGTACACGGCGCCCATCGACGGCGCATCGGCAGACGTCGCTAAATCCGTACCGACACCGTAAACATCGATCGGCGCGTTCGCCGCCGAGAGTTCCAAAATGCGGTACTCGTTCAAATCGCCCGTGGCCATGATCTTCGCATCGCGATAACCGGCATCGTCGAGAATCTGCCGCACCTTCCGCGACAGCTCAATCAAGTCGCCGCTGTCCAGACGCACGCCCCACATCGGCTTCCCGATTTCGCTAGCCGTGCGCGCGCCCTGCAGCGTGTCGTAGCTGTCGATCAAATACACCGTCGCATCGCCGAGCAGCGCCTGCAACTGCTCGAACGCCCCGCGCTCGCTGGCAAAAGACATCACCCACGAGTGCGCCGATGTCCCGAACATCGGAATCCCGAAACGGTGCGAGCATTCGACGTTGCTTGTGCCCGTGCAGCCGCCGATGTATGCCGCGCGGCCCGCCAACAATCCCGCGTGCGGCGAATGCGCGCGCCGCGTGCCGAACTCTACCACCGAACGCCCCGCCGCCGTTTCGGCGATGCGTGACGCCTTGGTCGCAATCGAGCTTTGAAAGCCGATCGTCGCCAGCAAATACGTCTCTGGAATCTGCGCTTCGATGATCGGCGCGCGAATCGTTAGAATCGGCTCGCCCGCGAACACCGGCGTTCCTTCGCGCACGGCAAAAACATCGCCGGTGAAGCGGAAGTCGAGCAGTGAGTCGAAGAATCCCGGACTCACCCGCGTGAACTGCGGCTGTTTCCGCAGCCAGTCGACCTCTTCCGAAGTGAACCGCAGTTTCAGAAGATAATCGACCGCCTGCTCAATGCCGCAAGCGAGATAGTAGTTGCGATTGTACGGCAGTCGCCGCACGAACAACTCGAACGTCGCGCGCTCCTTCGTTTTGTCAGCCTCGTAATAGCCCGCCGCCATCGTGAGCTGGTAGAGATCGGTGAGGAGCGCGTTCAAACTATTTCTTCTTCTTTTCTTCCGGCTTGGCGGAAGCAGCCGGCTCTTTCACCGCGGCGGCCAGCGTCTTGATCTCGGTCAGCGCGGACGCATCCAGCACTGCGGCTTCATTGCTATCGGCGCGCTTACCGTAGAAGGTTTCGCCTTGTTTGGTGACTACGACCTTCTCGGCCTTCACCGAATACTCGGCATACACAGCGCCCGTGGCAGCGTCGGCAAACTTCGTCGCAGCCAGGTCGCGCAGTTTGTCGATCACCTGCTGGATCTGCCCCGGCTCGACGGACTTGCCGTCTTTTTTCCAGTCGTTGCTGACCTTCGAGAAAGAGTAAACCGCGCCGTCCTGCTTCACTTCCACGCGATCCGGCTCGGTGAATCCGAACTCGAACAGCTTCTTGTTGCGGTAGTCGTCGACGCCCTTGCCTAGCGCCTCACCGGCCTCCTGCGTGGTCTTGAAGATGCCTTCAACCGCGGACGACTTCGCAAAATACGCATTGTCTTTGTCCTTGCGAATCTCGATCGACATCGTGCCCTTCTGATCGGTCACCTTCGCCGCGCCGACAACCGCGGCCGCCGCAAATTTCGCCGGCCACTTGCCCTCTTCCTCGACGTCGTTGGTCACCTCCATCTTCGCTTCCTTCAGCTTGCGCACAAGCTCCTCGGCCGCGAAGTTATCGGTGCGCAGCGCCTTCGGCTTGAGCATCGTCCAGTTATTGGCGTTGTTCTTGCCGAATTCGATCGTCGTGCCCTTGGCTGTCGTCTCCACGCGCGTCAACTTCTCGCCATCGAACGGCAGCAACCGCTTATCGCGCAGATCGCGCCAGGTCTTATCGAGCGACGTCTTCGTAAACGTCGCTACCGTGTAGAGCTTCGGATCGCCCTCCACACGCGCGTAAGTCGCCGAGCCCGACGGTGTATCAGAACCTAGTTGCAGCGTGTGCGTCTTGCCGTCTTTGCGCGTGACGATTACGGTCATCATGGGCTGATTCAGGCCATACGCATCGGCGTTATCGATCTTGTCCGCCACCAGCCGGTCCGAACTTAACACGGCCAGCGCCGACGCAACCGCCGCCGCCGCATCCTGATCCGCGCCCAACGCCTTCGGCGCCTTCAACGCCCATGAAGCGGACTTCTCCAGAAGCACTGGCTCCGCTCCCAGCCGCTTCAATTCGATCTTGACGATCTGGTCCTGCGCGATCTCAAGAATCTTTGGTGCATCGTCCGGCCCCGGCTTCTTCTCGCCTTTGGCTTCTTCTTTGTTCGACCACCACAGCGCGCCCGAAAGCGCCACCAGCGCCAGCGCGGCCAGCATCAATCGCTTCGGCTCCATGCCTGACTACCTCCGCTTCAGCCAAACGAAAATGCCGCCAGCCAGCACGGCAAGCGTGGGCAGAGCGCTTGTGACGTAGAGGATCCAGAATTGCGTCGGGCGCACACTCAGCCGCCGGTCTTCCGGCTCCTTCGGACGAATCGAAATCAAGTCTTCATCGGCCGAAAGCCAGTTCATCATGTTCAGGAACAAATCGCGGTTGCCGTAGCGGTTGAACATCGCGGCGCTGGCCCAATCGACCGAGCCAGTTACAACCACGCGGCCCTGTTTCTTTTGGTCGCCACCGCCGCCCACCGTTGTTGCCGCGGCGACGACAAACGGGCCTTTAAAATCGGCCGCCGGCATCGTTCCGCCTTGCAGCTTGGCGATGTCGAGCGTCTTGGTGCCGATCGCATCGCCCGCTGAAGAGATCAACTTCTCGGCGCCCGTCTTCACATTCAAGCTGCGCGCCAGAGGCATAATCACCGCCAGCCTGCTCATATCGCGAACGATGAGGTGCTGAGAGTATTCGTCGCCCACGACCACCGCTCGGCCATCCGCGTCGAGCAGGAAATTGTTCTCAACCTCGATATTCCAGCCGCCTAGCAACGCATTCAACTTCGGATCGTTGTCGGTCTCTTCATTGGCGCCTTTCAACGCAGGCGCGAGCAGAAACATCGCATCGCCGCCCTTTTCGACAAAGCCTTTGATCGCGGCGATCGCGTCATCGTTGTATTCGCGCTTCGGACCCGCCACCAACAGTATTGTGCAGGCTTCCGGAATGGCTGCCTTCTCCTGCACTTTCACGGTCTGCGTCTTGTAGTTGTTGCGTTCCAGTGACTGTTTGGCGCTGCCGAGGCTGCCCGGATCCGCGCCGTCGAGCGACCGCTCACCATGCCCGTCCAGCGCACAGACCGTCTGCTCGCCGGCTTGCTGCATGCGCGCCATCGCGCCGGTGATTTCCTGTTCTGTGACAGCTTTGGCTTCTTCCTTCTTCACGCCGTTGTCGAGAATGAGCGTGCCGTAGTTACGCGCGCCAAGCGCGCGGGCCTTCTGCGGATCCTTGTCCGGATCGATGTACTCGATCTGGAATTTCGACGAAGCATTCGCGTACCGGTCGAGCAATCCGCGCTGCGTTTCAAATCGTGAGGTGCGGTCGAAGTAGTACGCCTTCATCTCGCCCTTCAGATTCTTGACGATCTTTTCCGACTGCTCCGACAACGAGTACTTCTTATTCGCCGTCGTATCGAACGACTTGTTGTGCCGGTCGGCCAGCATATTGACGATTACCAGAATCGCCACAACCACCGCGCCGTAAAGCGCCGTGTACGATGCAAATTTCGATTGCCGTGATGCCATCGTTACGACCTCCACCGCAGCGACTCAAGCGACCGCGCCGTCAGGAACATGCCCAGCACGATGACCGAGATGAAGTAGATCGCGTCCTTGGAATCCAGTACGCCGCGTGAAAACGAATTGAAGTGAGAAGTGAGGGATAGATACGAAATCACCTTCGCCCATCCGTCGCTCTTAAACGTCGTCGCCCAATCGAACGTCCACATCAGCAGCGACAAGCCGAACATCACCGTACCGGCCACGATCTGATTGCGCGTCGTGTTCGACACAAACATACCGATCGACAGCAGCGCGCCGCCTTGGAGGAACATGCCCAGATACGCCGTTAGCAGCGGACGATAGTCCGGGTTGCCGAAGATGAATACAAAGCTCAGGCACAGCAGCTTGATCAGGAGCATCGAGCAGTACATGCCCATTGCGCCTAACCACTTGCCGAGAATAATCTCCAAATCAGTGATCGGCGACGTAATCAACAGTTCGATCGTGCCCATACGTTTTTCCTCGGCGAACAGCCGCATCGTGATCATCGGCGCCAGGAACAACGACAACACGCCCGCGTTCGCAATCACCGGCGCGATAACATACCCGTTCAGATCCGCGGCGCCTTGTTGCATCTGCGACATCTCAATGAAGTTCGCGATCGCGATGAGCGAGAACCAGCCGCAGATCAATGCATAAATGCCCAGCAGCGCGTACGCAATGGGCGAAACGAAATAGCTCTTTATCTCTTTTTGGGCGATGGCCAGGATGTTGCTCACTTGGCTTCCTCCTTCTCTTCCTTCGCTTCGGTCGACGTAAGCT
>Ga0194119_10013688_pt1 | contig 10060 bp, 8 predicted proteins | sample TA2MahC100mmetaG_FD_148620 | JGI IMG/M metagenome (GOLD analysis project Ga0194119, IMG submission 148620) | Freshwater microbial communities from Lake Tanganyika, Tanzania - TA2015018 Mahale Deep Cast 100m | ecosystem: Environmental > Aquatic > Freshwater > Lake | place: Tanzania: Lake... | reverse complement strand
CGAAGATTCACATGAACACGCAGGTGTCGCTCGCGCTGAAGAACCAGTGGGGCTGCATCCAGGAGCCCGCCGAGCGGCTCAAGCTCCACCCGTTTTTCCCGGCGACGATTTATGAAGTCTGCCGCCGCCTGCCGCGACCGTATGCGGTGGTGGACGGGCGCTTTGGCCTCAACGGCACCGGGCCGATGCAGGGCAACCCGGTCGAGCTGAACTGGCTGCTCGTGGCCGATGACCTCGTGGCCGCCGACCGCGTCTGCTGCCGGCTGATGCAGGTGGACGAGACGCGGCTGCGCTACCTGCGCCACTTCCGCCGCCAAGGCTGGTGGACGGATTACGCGGCCATCCAAGTGAACCAGCCGCTGGAGCCGTTCCTGAAGGAGAAGTTTTACCTGCGCCGCGCATGGACGGATTACCCGGGGCTGCTGTGCTTCCACAACGCCTTCCTCGCGTGGCTGGGCTATCGCTCGCCGCTGGCAGGCTTCGCGCACTGGCTGCTCTACAAGTTCCGCAAGCCCTTCTACGACTACGACGCGGAGGCGGAGAAAGTGAAGGGCCGCAGCGAATGACGCGACGGCATCAGGTAAGAATGGCATTGTCTTCCGACTGGCCCCTTTCGATATTGAGCCGGATGAACTCTCGCACCGCATGAGCCGGTCTTTTTTGGCATCGTCAAGCCCACCTCGAGCGCAAGCGCGTCGCGTCGGCTAATCTGGCCACGCCTCTGGCACAGGATGTCCAAACGGACTCCACTGAAGCTCATTTCAAACCTTTGAAATCCATGGAAGCTGCAAAGCCTGACTTTCGACCCAACCACTCTGAACCAGTGCTCCAGCCCGAGAGAACGCCAACATGAAATCACTCCTGAAGGTATTGCTGGGCATCAATGCGATTTCGCTCATCCATCTGGTGAAGGGTAGGCCCACACGGTTTTTTGAAGCATGCAAAAGGGCATTTACCGCGTCTCGCAGGACAACAAGCGTATCGCTGGGCGCACCACACATCAGCCTTATTGACATACTGGCTAATCGCAAACCCATCGTTCGCCTATCCGTCGCCAGCTACGAGGACGGGATGTTACCCGGTGATCAATCCATGGCGCTATTGTCGATTCTCGTTGCCGAGGCTCCGCGAGAAATCTTGGAGATCGGGACATACATGGGCCACACAACGCGCCAAATCGCCGAAAACTTGGAGACGGCGATCGTGCATACCGTTGATTTACCCGAGGACTTCCGCATCAACAGCGACCCGGAGCAGAGGTTGCCCAAGGACGACCTTCACCTGATTAACCGTCGGGTTGTTGGCAGGGAGTTCAAGGGACTTCGCTGCTCCAGCCGCATCAGGCAGCACTTTGCGGACACAGCAAACTGGAATTTTGCAGAGGCGGGGCATCCAACTTTTTTTTTCATAGACGGCTCACACACTTATGAATACTGCAAGAACGACTCTGAGAAGTGCTTCGCACTTTGTGGCGGTCTCGGGGTATTCCTTTGGCATGACTGCGATGATACTCATCCCGGTGTGGTTAAATTGATTTCGGAATGGCGGTCGCGAGGGCGGGACATTCGGTTGATCTCAGGCACTTCGATAGCGTATTTGAAAACCTCGTGAACAAAGATGACGCAAGGCGACGCTGTGAAAGGCGTCCCGCAAACTGTCGAACGGTTCCTAGTAGCCCCGCGCATGACCACCCCTTTCTTCAGCATCGTCACACCCGCCCTGAACGCTTGCGTGTTCCTGCCCCGTAACCTTGCCTCAGTGCGTGCGCAGGGTATGGCTCCTGGCGAGATTGAGCACTGGGTCATAGATGGCGGTTCGCAGGACGGCACGGTCAAGTGGCTGCAAGCGCAGGCTGACTTGAGGTTTATTTCCGAAAAGGATCGCGGCCTGTCCGACGCGGTCAACAAGGGCATCCAGCGCGCGACGGGTGAATGGATTCTGTGGCTGAACGCCGATGACGAGCTGGCCCCCGGCGCCATGGCGAAGTTCAAGGCCGCGACGGCGCGGTTCCCCGATGCGCGAGTGTTTTGTGGCGCGGAGGAGATGCGCGGCTACGATGGGACGGTGGAAGAAGTGTTGCAGCCGTGGGACTACAACTTGAAGGAGCTGCTGGGCACGCGCTTCGCCATCAACCAGGCCGCGACGTGGGTGCATCGCTCCGTGTATGAGCGCGTGGGCGTGCTGGATGTCAGCATCCGCTACGCGATGGACTACGAGTGGACCGTGCGCGCGATGAAGGAGTTCCGCTGCCAGCCGATCCCCGACGTGCTGGCGATCTACCACCGCCGGCCCGGCTCACTGATGGACGCGCACATGGCGGCGCACTACGAGACCTTCCTGCGTGTGCGGCGCAAGCTGGGCCTGGGCTACTTCGACCGAGGCGAGTTCAACGTCCGTTTCTATCTCCTCACCGAGCCACTGCGCCGGCAGCGCTGGCTGCGCTCGTTCGTGCGGCGGATCAAGGGCCTCTTCGGCTGCGCGCCCGCCCATCCGCTGCCGCCCGCCTCATGAGCGCGGACAACGTGAAGGTCCTACACGTGCTGGGCGGGACGAAGCTCGAAGGTGGCACCGCGAGCGTCGTGGCCCGGATCGCGCGGCTTCCGCTTGACGGAGTCGCGCAACGAATTTGGATGCATCGGGAATTCGCCCCGTCCTCAGCCAGTGAACGGTTCGTCTGCGCCGGCGAGGCGACGCAGACGAACGGTTCCGTCTTTCACGACGCGCTCGCCGGTTGGCGTGAGGCGCGGCTGATGTCTGCTTGGCTGAAGCGAGAGGGCCGCGTGGTGCTGCACGCGCACAGCCGCGTGGGCCTAGTGGCCGCTAGCCTCGCAGGCCGGTGGACGCGCTCGCCCGTGGTGCTGCACGCGCACTTTCTCCCGGCCCGGCCGTGGATTTACCATGGGCTGCGCCGGCTCGGTGGCGCGGAGTGGATTTTCAACTCGCCCAAGACCTGCCGGCACTTTGGTGCGGTGCCGGATCAGTCGTTCATCCTGTTTCCGGATGTGGACTGGCCAGCCACGCCACCGCAAGCCGGCACCGGACGGCTGCGCTTCGTTGCGGCCGGGGCCTTCGTGCCCGGCAAGCATCTAGATGTGCTGATCGACGCGTTCCGCCACTGGCGGACGACTGGCGCGGACGCGGAACTGGCGCTCTTCGGCCATTCCTCCGCGCCAACCAACCCGGAGCATCAACGAGCCATCGAGGCGGCGTGTGCCGGGGACACGGCCGTCACCCTGCACTCGTGGTCGGCAGACTGGGCGGAGTCACTCACGAGCGGCGACATCTTCGTGCACTTGGGCGAACCTGAGTCATTTGGGCTGGTCATCCTCGAAGCCTACGCCCGTGGCTGCTGCTTGGTGGTGCTGCAAGGGACGTTTCTGGATGAACTGGCCGCGCCGCTGGGCCAGGACGGCGTGTTTCGCGCCGCCGGACTGGACTCAGCGAGCGTGGCCGCCGCGTTGACCCAAGCGGCCAGGGCGCGCTCCGAAAGTCGCTGGCCTGCGCGGCGGCCCGCTCAAGGCGTTTTCTGTATGGCCGGGCAGGCCGGGCGTCTGTCATCCTTCTACGCGCATTTGGGCCGCCGGCCCGCCACCTGATGAACTCGCCCGTCCAAGCCCTCCTAGGTGCGCTCGCCTGCTTGGTGTTGTCGCTGGTGGTGGGCGGCGTGTTGGCGACGGAAAACCATTTCCTCCTGATTCTCGGGCTGGGTGCGGTGCTGGTCACGGCGGTGGTGGTGGCCGAGGGCTTCGCCGCGCTGCTGGCGTTCGGCTTGTTGTGCCCCTTCGTCCTGCCGGTGCCCTTTGTGCGCGGGGTGCCGCTACTGGCGTCGGTGCTCGCGCTGTGCTCGGTCAAATACATCCTGCGCTGCGCGGTGCGACGGGCGGACGTGAAGTCTGCGGTGTGGCTGCTCATGCCTGGCATAGCGCTGTTTTTCCTGTGGGTCGCCATCCGCTACGCCATGGACCCGGTCTTGCCCAATCCCAGAGGCATCGGCACGCAAGTCACGGGCTTCCGCGCCTACTTCGGCTATGCGACGTGCGTTGCCTTCATCGTCGTGCTGGGCGTGACCATCAACACGCGAGCGCAGCTCATGAACCTATTGCGCTGGCTGGCCATCATAGCCGCCGCGCTGGCGTGCATTTTCATCCCGCTAGTGTTCTCGCGCAGCCTGGCCATCGCGTCCGTCCTCAGCCAGTTCGGCGTGTTCGTGACGACGTTCGACAATGGCTTGCTCCGCTTCGTGGTGCTGCCGGGCTACGGGATGCTGCTGGTGATGTTTGCGGTGCTGCCGCAGCTTCTCCGGCCCACGCCCGGCATGCGCTTCGCGCTGTTCGGGCTGGGGCTGGCCGCCGTAGTGCTTGGGGGCAGCCGCAGCGGCATACTTATGCTGATGGTCATGCTTGTGTGCGTCGTGCTGGTGCGCTGGCGGACGCTCTACGCGGCGCTGGCCGGGGCCGGCTGCGCGACTCTGCTGTTGGCCCTTTACTTGATCGGCGAGCACGCCGCGATCCGCGAGGTCGGCCTGCTGCGCATCCTTTCCCTGGTCAGCCCGCGCATCGCCCATCAGACCGACGCGATGGAGAACATGAGGTGGCGCATGGCCCGCTGGGAACGCGCGGCGGCGGACATCCAGCAGCGACCCTGGGTTGGCAAGGGCTACGGCGGACTGGACAACGCCTGGATCTTCCAGACCCGGGCTGACTACGAGTCGGCCATGGTGGACGTGGACGTCGCCGCCGGCTCCGTGCACAACGGCTATCTGGCATCAGCACGCGCACTGGGTATTCCGCTGGTCGTGTTCTTCCTCCTGCTCCTGGGCTGGCACCAGATCGCGAACTTGCGCCGCTCGCAGAAGCTACGGTTCAGCGATCCCTTTGCCAGTGACCTCCACCTGCTCGTGTTTGCCTATCTGGTGGGCAACTTTATTGCGATCCAGTTTGGCAGCGATCTGAACGATCCGATGTTGTGGTTTTATCTTGGCCTTGGGGTGCTGGCGGGAAGACTGGTGTCAGCGAAGTCCACGCGCCGCGTGAATCCCGAGCAGGTCGGGCGGGGCATGAGCACCGACGAAAGCATGGCATCAGAGCCGGCGCGGGAGGGGATCAGGATTTGAAATCTGTAACGGCATGAACCTGTGATCCATCGAACAAACAGATGTCAGTTTTCGCCGTGACTCGCGTGGCCGCGCGGGATGTCGTGGCAGAGGCGTTTGAAGATGTTTCCTTAGATGCAAAGCTCGAAGTTCATTTGTGCCCGGCTGGGTGAGCGGCTGGATAAGCTGCTGCTCTATGCCCAGCAGCCACAGCTTTGGCGGCTGCGGCAGCAGGGTGTCGGGCTGGCCACTTATCTGAAGCTGGCGAAGCCTGCGTTTCAACGATTAAGCGTGCGTGCGGTGCTCGATGTGGGGGCGCATACGGGGCAGTTTGCGCTGGCGGCACGCGCGGCCTTTCCCGGAGCGCAAATCCTGGCCTTCGAGCCGTTGCCGGATTGCTTTGCGGTGCTGCAACGGACGATGGCAGGGGACGCTTCGTTCCTGGCGTTCAACTGCGGACTGGGCCGGCAGCAGGGCGAGTTTGCGTTTGAGCGGAACGATTTCACAGCTTCGTCGTCGTTCCTGCGGATGACGATCCGCCATCAGGACGAGTTCACGCACACGAAGCGCATTCAGACGATCCGCGTGCCGGTCCGGCGCTTGGACGATGCGATGGCGGAGGCCGGAGTGGACGGCCCCCTGCTGGTAAAGATCGACGTGCAGGGATTCGAGCGTGAAGTCATGCAGGGAGGCAGGGCTACAATGGCAAGGGCCGCCGCAGCCATCATCGAGACGTCGCTGGAAACCCTCTATGAAGGCCAGCCGTTGTTCGGCGATATGCTTGCATTCATGGGAGAACTAGGGTTTTCCTTCGGCGGCACGTTTGACGAGATCACCAGCCCGCATGACGGCCGGGTGCTACAGATGGACGCGATTTTTTTCCGGCACGCAGCCTGATGCCGGTGCGGGCAGCCGTGGGTCTGACATCACACTGGATTCCCAGCTCCATGCGGTTCCGCATGATAGTCCGCGCAGGCCTCGCGCGGGATCTATCTCAAAGAGTAGCCTCGTTTTTGGCTGGCTGTGTCAATCGTCGGCCAGTGCTGACACCACTGCGGCTGCCACTGCGGCAGGCTCGATGTCCTGAACACAGCGAGGTGTGGGAAGGATGCAACGCCCGCAGCAGCCGAAGCAGTCCAAATGCCTCACGAGCCACCGCTGGCGGCTCGAACGATGCCATGGGCCAAACTCGCCATAGCGCGTGCCGTTGTGCAAGATCACCGTCGGCTTGTCCCAAGCGGTGGCGAGGTGGGCCGCAGCCGTGTCCACAGTCAGCACCGCCCGTGCGCGCGCTACGGCGGCGAGGAATCCGCTCAACAAGTCGCCGGGCAAGAGTTTCGCGCCCACGCCACACCGCTTTTGAAGCGCCTCGCGCAGCGCCTCGAGGCGGGGCCGCTGCTCCACATTGCCGGTCAGCTCGACCGGCCCGGGTATGCGTGGCTGCGCCAGGGCAATCGCTTCGACGAGTCGTTCTTCGGGGTAGTCCTTCAGCCGCGAGCTGCTGAAAGGTGCAAGCAGCAAAGCGTCTCCCCGCGTGGGCCGGGCGGAAGTCAGTTGCGGCAGGATCTCCTCGTCCGACACTTTGTGACCCAGCACCTGGCGCAGGAACTGGCGGTGGCACTCCAGTTCCAGACACAGCGGCGGCCGCGTGGTCAGGGGCTGTGGCACTACCTCCGTCAGGGCCGTCGGCAGTGCGGCCTGATCCGCCGCGGCGATTTCATGCAAGGAGTTTTCCAGCCCGATTGCCCGCCGGGCGTCCAGCCACAGCAAGGCGCATTGTTCCTCCAGGCTGCGATGGTGACGCAGGCAAAATACCGTTTCCGCCGTGATGCCGGCGAGAACTCGCCGCCATTTTAGCCAGCTTTCCGCTGTGCGCAGAAGGTGACGGCGACGGCGGATGGCCGGCAACCTGAAGATACTCGCCTGCGGGAACTCTGCCCGCGCCAGTTCCGCGACCGAGTCCATGACGATGAACTCACAGTTCGCCTCGCCATGCTCCGCCACGAGCCGTCGGAGCACGCCAAGGGCTAGAACAAAATCCCCGATTCCGTCGGGCTTGAACAGGCACACCTTCCCTGTGCCACCGTCCGTTCGCCTCGGGCGACGCGCCCGGGCCTGCGCGAGCGTGCGCAGCGTCATCTGGCGAAGCGGGGGCAAGCTCATTCGGTAGAGCTACCACCGTTGGCGCGGAACCGCTGGAACCACATCCTCTCCCCCGTGTGCAGCATGTCGTGGAGATCCCGGTCCTCGCGGTGGAAGACGCACACGTCGCCATATACCTCGCCGGCCCGCCCGGAGTAAAACTGGTCGAGGTCCAGCCACAGCGCGTCATCGGCCAGCGGGGCGGACAGGAGAAAATCCCCGTCGTTCTGAAACACCAGTGCCGACTGGTAACCGATCGTGCCCAGTGCGCGCAGCAACGCCAACCCGTCCGCTCCGTGCGCGCGAAAAAGGTGCGGGTCATACTCGAAGAACACCACGGGCCGGGCCTCGGCCAGCCACGGAAGCGCTGCCTGCAGGATGGCGATGTCGAAGCCGTCGGTGTCCACCTTCAGCAGCTTGGCCTGACGAAAGCGCGGCCTGGATTCCAGAACTTGCTGAATCGTCCGGGTTGGCACTGCGACCTCCGCGCCGGGCCGTGCGACCAACTGGCCGGTCCCGTGATGCGTCGTCAGGCTGCCTGCGAACGCCCGGCCATCGGCCAGCAGGCAAAGCTCGCGTTCCACATCAGGCAAGGCGGAGGTGTTGTGCTCCAGCAGCGGGAAGAACTCGCCGCTCCCCTCAATGCACAGGACGGGGAACCGGGCGTGCGCCCGCAGCAGCACGACCGTGTCGCCGATGTTGGCCCCCACATCAATGCAGGTGAGATCAGAATACTTTCGATGCACCACAGTTGCGATTCGAGCCAAGCAAATGGCGTATTGTGGTAGGTTGCGTCGAGCGAACGCCAACTCGTGCGATAGCGGCGCGAGGAGCATCGCCCCGTCCAGTTGAAAACACACCAGCGGGTCTCCACGCGCGACCAGTCGTCGGCGGACCGCGCTAAGGATTTTCAAGGCCAGCCGCGCCAGCATGCCGGTGGGACGGATCGCCAGCAATTGGTCGAACACCCGCTGCGCGAGCGGCGACTGGCGTTGTTCAAGCGGTGGCACGGCAGGCATCAGGCGGAAACTTTGTTGAGGATGGCGCGTGTTTCCAACGCGATGGGCACGATGACGCAGACCGCATAGGCGATCACGGTGGCGGCGATCACGCCCGCGAGGCCGGCGGTTTGAACGAGCCAGACGGAGAGCGCGAGGTTGAGCAGTGCGGCGAGGAAGCCGCAGATCTTCTGGCCGCGGAGATGGCCAGTGGCGTTGGCGAGGCTCGCACACGCGCCCATTGCCGCATTGATCACGCTCCACACGCCCATCCACGCGATGACCGCGAAGGGCGGCACCGCCTCCGGGCCCGCCCAGTGGCGGATGAACCATTCGCCGATGACCACGAGCAGTCCCGCCAGGAACGTGGTGAGCACGAGGGTCGCCCAGAGTGACCGCCGGAATGTCCGGCGGATCCACACGCCGTCCTTCCTCGCATAGGCGTCGGCGTAGGCCGGCCAGAGCGCGCTGTTGAACAGCGTGGTCACAAGGCTCGCGTAAGTGAACAGCCGCCAGGTCACGTTGTAGGGCGTCACAGCACTGGCATCCATGAAGTGTGTAATAATCAGGTTGTCCGTCTGAAATAAAAGCAGGCCGTTGATTTGCACGATGAAAAACTGTCCGCCAATCCGCCACAGCGCGGCAGCCTCCGTCCGGCTCGCGAGCGACGGGCGCGGCCGCAAGTGCGGATGGTGGCGCGTGAATAGCCAGACGGCAGCGCACAAGTGCACCAGCAGTTGCAGACCCCAGACCGCCGCGACCAACGCTGGCAGGCCCGCCTGAAGCGAGGTGCCCGCCACCAAGCCTGCCAGCCCGGCCACGTTCTGCATCATGAGCCAATAGTTGGCCCGCGCGCCCTCCTGGTGTGCCTCTAGCACGCGCGTCACCAGACTGAGAGGAAATCCAGCCAACGAGATCAGCCCGGCCACCGCCAGCGCCGGAACCGCCTCGGATCGCGCCAGCGCGGCGCTGGTCCCCAGCCAGCGCGCCCAGTCGAGGCTGTGCCACGCCAGCCCGGCCAGCGGCAGCAGCAGCAGGCTGAGGAGGGTGAGCAGCCAGAACGCCGTGGCCACGATGCGCTGCGCCCGCGCCTCATCATGCCGGCCCAGCGCGGCGGACAATGCGTTGGTGACGCTGTTGCCGAAGCCGAAGTCAGTGAGTCCCACCCAAGTCATCAACGTAGTGATCGTCGCCCAGATGCCAAACCGCTCCTGCCCGAGGTAGCTCAGAGTCAGCGGCAGAGAAATGAAGTTGACCAACAACCCTATGCCCCGGCCAGCCAGCCCCGTGAGCAACGTGCGCATCGTGCGAACCAGTCGCCCTTGGCCTTCATTAGTCGGAGCCAGTCGCCCTTGCAGGAGGTCGCCCCAGTGCTTGGCCAGTTTCATGTCGGACGGAGAGTGTGGAAGAATATTTCCCAGCGCAACTCCGGCAATCTCTCGAGGGGCGCGCCGGGGTGCTTTCACAGCTCCGCAGCGAGCTGACCGAGGCGCGTGGCCCAGGTGTGCTCGGCCAGCACGCGGCGGCGGCCGGCCGCACCGATGGCCATCGGGCGCTCAGGCTGATGGCCAATTCACGGGGCAGTTCCGCCGCCTCGTCGGGCGTGCGGTAGGTCAGCACGTTGATGCCGACTACCAACGCGGCGGCGACATCGGCGTTGTGCTCGGTCAGGTGGCCGCCGACGTCAGGGAATTCAAAGCCGCAGGGATTCATACATATCAAAAACAGCTGTGGCGATTGAGGCCTCGGTTCGAGCCCGGCACAACTTGGCAAGTGCGCGGTTGTGAGGACAGTTTCTCGTGACCAAACCGGATTTCAGCCTGCGCTT
>Ga0194119_10013687_pt1 | contig 10060 bp, 7 predicted proteins | sample TA2MahC100mmetaG_FD_148620 | JGI IMG/M metagenome (GOLD analysis project Ga0194119, IMG submission 148620) | Freshwater microbial communities from Lake Tanganyika, Tanzania - TA2015018 Mahale Deep Cast 100m | ecosystem: Environmental > Aquatic > Freshwater > Lake | place: Tanzania: Lake... | reverse complement strand
GTGGACAGTAAATGATTCAACTACTTCTAAGGCAATTGCTTTGGTTGGAGATGCAACATTTAATACCTTCGCAAACTTAACAGATGGAACAAATACTGCTACTCCAGATTCATCTTCAGATACTTTCACATTTAGTGCAGGTACTGGTATAACTACCCTAGTTAACGCAGGATCAGACACTCTAACAATTACAAACGTAGGTGTTACAGGTTTAACAGGAACTACCTCACAGGTAATTGTTTCTGCTTCAACTGGTTCTGTAACTTTGTCTCTACCACAAAACATTGCAAGTACAGCAAGCCCAACATTCGCAGCCCTATCAGTAGGATCTGGATCAGTTACAGCAGGTTCTGTAACTCTTGCAGAGGCCCTTATTGGTTCTGCTACAGCAACTGCTGGTACAACTGCATCAGTTATTGATTCATGGTCTGCAACAACTTATAGAAGTGCTAAGTATCTTGTTCAAATGAAAAAAGATAACGATATTCAAACTATTGAAGTTCTCGTAAATGTTGATGGAAATAACAACGTTTACATTACAGAATATGCTGATGTTATTAGCAACGAATCTCTTGGAACTACCGATGCCGATTATAGCGCAGGTAACGTTCGTTTGTTGGTTACAGCAGCAGCAGCAGATACAGCAGTAAAGGTACACAAGACGCTTATTGAAGCGTAATGTGACCACGAAGGGATAGGTGAACTTCAGTGGCAACTACCAATAGAGATTTTGTCGTAAAGGCAGGACTCAAGGTCGCTACTGGAGTTACATTTCCAGATAATACAACTCAAACTACCGCTTTTACTGGCGGAGGATTGACAGTAGGCGATACCTTTCCAGCATCACCAAGCAATGGCGATTTATTTTTATACACAACAACAGAGCGTATTTATTTTTACTACAACGCTGAGTGGACTCCCGTTGCAACCTACTTAGATGCTCAAAGAGAATACGACGGCAACGGTATGGAATATCCAACTTTATTTGCAAAATTAGACGGCGGAACACCTAGCACAACATTTGCTAACGCAGTTCCACAAGCAGATGGCGGAGATCCTTTTGAACAATTCTGATATAATAAATTTAATTGAGGAGAGTAGATAATGGCAACTAGAATTCAGGTGAGAAGAGGAACTACGGCTCAGTGGAACACCTCTAATCCAGTTTTAGATGTTGGAGAATTTGGTTATAACACAACCAACAATCAACTTAAAATTGGTACTGGAACTACCTCTTGGAACGGCTTAGATTATTTAGTTTCAGAATCTGATTTAGATACTAGTCTTGGCGATTATATTCAGTTAACAGATAAGGGTGCTGTTAATGGAGTAGCAGAACTTAACGATAGTTCTAATGTTTTGACCACTACTGCCGTGGTATTTGAAGGATCGATAGCAGATGCTCACGAAACAACTCTACAAGTAACAAACCCAACTGCTGACCGTACTATTACAATTCCAGATTCTACTGGTACTATTATTTTGGCTGATAACAGCGGAAATGTAACAATCACAGGAAACCTAACTGTTTCTGGACAAACAACAACGGCCTCCACTTCTATCCTGGTTATTAACTCGTTTGTTTTTGAAGGTACTGATAATGACCATGAAACAACATTAACAATAACAGATCCTACTGCAGACCGAACAATTACTTTGCCTAACGTTTCTGGTACAATAGTTACTGCTGGAAACTTTCCAGCCTTAACATGGGGGGCAAGTTAAACTTGGTGGAGCAGTCAGCGTTCCAACATCATAGTACTATATAAAACTAAAAGTACTCAACCTTTACTTAAGACTTATTGTTTGTAAAACAAGCGTAAATTACAATTTTTTTTATAAAAAATTTGTGATATACTATATACTACTTTATAAATTTTAAAGTTCTCATGTTATTTTTTGTGGAAAGGTATTAAAGTTAAATGTCTGATCTATTTTCTTTTCGTCTCTTAGAAGATTTTGTTAATAAATATAAAGATTTAGAACCTCCTTTTGGGTTTATAGATGCAGGAAGTAACTCTCTTGGAGAGATTACTTTTATTCGTACCTACTCTAGAATGAAAGAAAGTGGCAAAAAAGAAAGATGGTATGAGGTTTGTAAGCGGGTAATTGAAGGAATGTACTCAGTTCAAAAAAATTGGGCTAAAGAAAGCCGTTTACCATGGAATGACAATAAAGCACAGAAGTCTGCTCAAGAAGCGTATGATCGCCTGTTTAACCTCAAATGGACACCACCTGGACGTGGCCTATGGGCATTTGGCACTCCTATGACTATGGAACGTAAAAATTCAGCAGCCCTTCAAAATTGTGCAATGGTATCAACAAGAGATATAGATCGTAATGATCCAGGGGCATTGTTTGGCTGGGTGATGGATGCATTAATGTTAGGTGTAGGTGTAGGATTTGATACTGTTGGTCAAGAAAAAGAAATGTTAATTTATGCACCAACTGAGCCAGTAGTTACTTACGAAATTCCAGATACTCGTGAGGGTTGGGTAGAATCAGTAAGAATGCTTATAAACTCATTTTTGAGGCAAAATCAAAATATACAAGAGTTCGACTACGGCTTAATAAGACCTCTAGGTGCCCCAATTAAAGGGTTTGGAGGCGTTGCAAGCGGTCCAGGGCCACTTATGGATCTCCATACACGGATTCGAAATGTTATTGGCTCTAGAACAGGGGAGAAGTTTGATTCTCGTGCAATAGTAGATATCATTAACTTGATTGGTACCTGCGTAGTTTCTGGAAATGTTCGTCGTTCTGCAACCCTAGCATTAGGTACACCAGAAGATGAAATATTTAGTAATTTAAAAAATCCAGAAATATTTCCAGAAAGAAACTCCTATGATCCAGAAAAACCAGGATGGGCATGGATGTCAAATAATTCTATTGCTGCTGAAGTCGGAACAAACTATGAAGATTATGTCGACCTAATTGTAAATAATGGAGAGCCAGGTTTTATATGGCTTGATGTTGCTCGTAACTATGGACGTCTTGCAGATCCAGCAGATGGCAAAGATTTGCGAGTGATGGGTTTTAATCCTTGTGCAGAACAACCTTTAGAATCTTATGAACTTTGCACACTCGTAGAGGTTCATTTAAATCGTCATGAGGATAAAGAAGACTTTCTACGTACATTAAAATTTGCTTATCTATATGGAAAAACTGTAACATTAGTTCCAACTCATTGGCAAATTACAAATGGAATTATGCAACGTAATCGTCGTATTGGTACATCTTTAACTGGTATTGCCTCTTTTGCAGATACAAAAGGTATGCCAGTTCTTCGTGAATGGATGGACGAGGGATATAAAAAAATTAAATTTTATGATCATACATACTCCGAATGGTTATGTGTAAGAGAATCAATACGTGTAACAACTGTTAAACCTTCTGGTTCTGTGTCATTGCTTTCTGGTGCCACCCCTGGAGTTCATTGGGGTCCTGGAGGTCCTTTCTATTTACGGGCTGTAAGGTTTGGAAATACGGATCCAATGATTCACTTATTTAAAGCAGCAGGGTATAAAGTAGAGGCAGATCTCGTATCAGCAAATACTACAGTAGTTTACTTCCCAATTGCATCTGGACATCCAAGATCTGAAAAGGATGTAAGCCTGTTTGAAAAGGTTGGTTTGGCAGCAACTGCTCAAAAATATTGGTCTGACAACGGAGTTTCTGTAACGCTTTCATTTAATAAAGAAACAGAAGCAAAACATATTGCTCCAACACTGCATTTGCACGAAGGAGAACTTAAGGCTGTTTCATTTTTACCTATGGGTAATGAGGTATATCCACAACAGCCATACAATGAAATAACCAAAGAAGAATATAATTCCTATGTTGGAAAAATTGCAAAGATTGATTGGTCTGCAATTTATGATGGAGTAGAAAACTTAGAAGCACAAGGCGAAGCATATTGCAGTACTGATGCTTGTGAGATAAAATTATACTAGGGGGTAAAATGAAAAAAATATTAATATCATTAGCAATTTTTATAATTGCTTTTGCTGGATTACAAGGTATAAATAAATCAAACAATGACTGTATTAATTTATATATTGATTATGGTCAATTAGATAGCGATACAAAAATAACAAAATGTATAGATTCGTCTAATCAAATAATTGCTTTAGATTTTTTAAAAAAAGCAGATTTGAAAATAGAAGGAACTAAAAAGTATGGGTTAGGTGTAGTTTGCAGAATTAATGGTTTGCCAGATGAAAAGGCTGAGTCTTGTGAAATTATGCCACCAGCAGAAGCATATTGGGCAATCATTATTAAAGAAAAACAAGTTATACCATTTCCAACAAAAGAATGGGGCTGGGGACAACTTGCAATAGATCAGCAACGTTTATATCCAGGAGATTCAATAGGTCTGGTTTGGACTGGTCCTAAAGGAGAGTTAAAGTTTCCATGAGACTTTTAGAAAAAAATATACAACAAAAATCTTTATATAAAATAATTGTTCAGTTAGCCCTGACTTTGTTTTGTTTGTACATTGTTAATAACAAAACAATAGATATCTGGCGTTCTTTGACGGGGCATTAATGGTTCGCTTAACTCGTATATATACAAAGACTGGTGATGATGGCAAAACTTCTACCGCAACTAATGAACGAATAGACAAGAGCAGCGATTTAATTGAGGCAATTGGAGCGGTAGATGAAGCAAACTCTGCTATCGGAATGGCTAGTGAATTTCATAATGATACTATTGATAGAATACAAAATGATCTATTTGATTTGGGAGCAGAACTTTCTGGTGCTCCAACAATAACAATATCAGAAGAAAGAATAGTTAATTTAGAAAATATTATTGATGATTACAACGAAAATTTAGAACCTCTTAATTCTTTTGTTCTTCCCACTGGCTCTTTGCACAATGCAAGAACAATAGTTAGAAGAGCGGAGCGTCAGGTTTGGAAGATAGAAGGTATTAACCCAAACATTCCAAAGTATTTAAATCGGCTCTCTGATTTATTATTCGTAATGGCCAGATACCACAATAAGGGCAACGAGAAATTGTGGTTTCCTAAAAAGTAATCTCACCCTGCTATAATAAGGTTATAGGAGAAAAATGTCTAATCCGTCAAACTTATATGCAGAAAAGATATACGCAGAACACCCTACTATATTGTGGGCACTAGACGATACTGCTGATTACTTAAGCCTTATAACTGAAGAACAAAGGGCATTTACAAGTTGGACTAAAACCAACGTAACCTCTGTTGCTTCCACTAGCGCCCCCCTAACTGAGCCTTTCACAGACAGCATTGTAAATAGATTAAATTTAACAATACCAGCCAATACTAGTTTTACTATTATATGCGTAAGTGAAGATCTAGTAAATTTTTCTACGTTAAGTTCAGAATTAGGAACCTTTGCAGTAGGAGCATATTTTTTTGATTCTAGTGCACTTCTTAGTTCGGTATCAATAGGATATCAATATACAGATACAACAACATCTTCTGATGTTGAGAACCTTAATGCATTTGATACAACATTAAATGCTAGATGGGGATTTGTTTCTGGCACATTTGAAACTCCAAATGAAAATACAACAATGAAAGCAGTTGTTAAAGCAACATTTAATGGTGGAGCATCAACATCGTCAACTCAATTTTACATAAATGGAGTAACAGTAGGTCAGTGGTCAGAGGAACACAATAATTATTCTTTAGGTGCACAAAGCATAGCAATTACATCTTCAATTGCAATTGCATCAACAAATGGTGTGGAGGCAGAGGCTTATGGTTTGGGTGGTGATCACGGATATTATTTAACAAATGATAATGCTTTAGTCGCAAGAAACTCTAGCATACCAATGGTTTATGGAGCAAGCGGTTCTACAATATTAAGACCAAATGCTTCTGGAGAACCGTCTTTAATAATTCCAGGCAAAGGATTTTTAAATGAAGATGGACAATACAAAGATTATACAGTTGAGTTTTGGGCCAGAATAAATTCTGACGCAATTGAACCAAAAAGAATATTTGGACCAATAGCATCGTCAGATGGTTTGTATGTAGAGGGAGGATTCTTAACTCTTGTAATAGGCGGAGTTTTTGGTTCTCACTTTGTTGGCGAATGGTTTAGACCTATGCTAATTCACATAAGAATTATAAGAAACAATGCGACAGTTTTGATAAATGGTGAAGAAGTAATTAATTTAAATATTGAAACAGATAGTTTGGTTTTACCAGAAATATTAGATGGCACAGACGAACAAGATTGGCTAGGATTTTATGCTTACTCTGATGTTAGCCCTATAGAAATAGATTGTGTCGCTATCTATCCATATCAAGTTGCCGTACCAGTAGCAAAACGCAGATGGGTTTATGGTCAAGGTGTTTTATCTTCAGAAGGTATTGATTCTGCATATGGAGGAACCTCTGCTTTTATAGATTATGGCTTTGCAGATTACACAGCAAACTATACATATCCAAATTTTGCAAATTGGAATCAAGGTTCATTTGATAACTTAGTAACAGCATCAACTCATATTGGTACTCCAGAGTATCAACTACCCGTAATTTTTATAGAAGACGAAGAAATACAAGATTTATATGATGATAATCAAGAAATTCAAGATGAAGATAATAAATTTATAACATTCAGACCGACAACCAGTTGGAACTCCGTTCATGCATATTATAATTTTACAAATTTTAATGTTTTAAACGAAGAAGTCAAAGCGGTATACGGAGTATTTAGTCATGACGATGTTACTTCAATAGACCAAACGTTATTCAAAATATATAATAAGAGCAACGGAAATTATTTCAAGGTAAGTCAAGACGATGACGATATCGTTTATAGTTTATATTATAACGAAGCCAGTACATCGTTGTATACCTACTCAAGTATTGATGTAGATGATATTTTTGCAGTAGGTATAAATATTCCAGATCTTGTTACAAGGTTTGGCGGAAACGTAGCCTCTTTCTTTGGAAACAGAAATGCTCTTGAATTGTATGTGGCTGGAGATACTACTGCTGCTAATACATTTGAAGGACATTTATATTCATTTGGTTTGTCTACCGCAGTTAATGCAAAAGAAGCAGAAGATTATTTTGACGATGGTTTTGCAGTAACTACTTCTGGTGAATCACTTATTGCATTTACTGCAAGTTACACTTTGCTGCCTTCAGAGGCATATGAGACATACTTTTTAGATATAGGAGTTGCTGGATATTGGGAAGATTATTTGCCTCTTTCATATTTTGCACAATTTGTTCAAGATAGCAATGCAAATTTATTTTATGAACTTGATTTTTTACAATTTAACATAGGCTATCCGTCTCCATCTGAATTAATTAGCGAAGCATCAACAAGTGCTTGGACCTATGAAGAACTTGCAGAAGAATATGAGACTCCAATTCAAAGGACCTATAATCAATTAGATAATTATTTATTTACTGGCTGGGAAAATTATACACAAATGAGTGGTCAAACAGAAAAATACTATGAATACAATACAGAAGATGCTTCTATTAGAAGTTTTATAACATTTCAATACATCGACGAAGGAGCCAATGCTCCAAGATCTAACTTTACTACCGTAAGAACTGCAAGAGAAGGTTCAATAATTGACATGTCTAATTTTACAGATTGGCCAACAACCAAATTTGAGGTAGTAGATAATACCTTAATTTATCCAGCAACAAATGTTGATTTTAATGAACTTGCCATTGTAACTCACCTAGATTTTAATATTCGTGGTATTTTAACAAAGCCATTGAGACTTAAAAGACTTGAGTTAGCATCGCAAGCATTTAATGACAACTCCTTTAATCCAGTCGGAACTAGGTTTGGTGTAGATATATTTCCATATAAAAAAGCAGGTATTTATTATGATTACAAATCGAAAAATCCATTTAGCATCTATAAAGGAAGCACTCCATACTTATATTTAAATAAAACTTCTGGAATCAAAATTCGTGGAGACTATGATCCTCTAATAAATAGAGGATTGTCGGTTCCAGTAAATGTAAATAGAGCAGACAATTATCGCATGAGCGCTTTTCAAATGTGGATGAGATATGATGAAAGACAATTTCCAGAGACTCCTGTAGAATTATTTGAAATTAAATATAAAGAAGATACAATAAAATTTTATTTTGTTGCAGATAGTGAAACTGGAGACCGTGCAAGAATATATGCAAAAAGTCTTGTAAGTGGAGAAAATTATTCTGGAATATCATATTATTGGAATGGCAAGTTGGTAAGGGAGCCAGTTGCTACCAGAAATGAATGGGGAGTTCTTGGAATAAGATTTACCGACTCTTTGAACTTAGATTTATTTTTAGGTGCAATAAATCTTAATGGACAGTTTACATTTAATAATATTTCATTTTATCAAGCAAATAATTTGCAACAAATTCAAAGTACTTTGACCAGACCTTGGCAGCAGGTAATAACCTATGATGGTGAAAATTTTGATTGGGAAGATTGGAAAGATTCTTTTACGTGGGAGGGAGTCTTGATTTTAGGCTCTTCAGATTTATACGGAGTAAATCCTTTGGATGTTTATAATACCTACATAGGAACTAATAAGATTATTTTTGATGATGAAGAGGGATTGACTGTGGACGCTGACAAAATTAAGGTATATACAAATACAACTTGGACTTTGAGGGTAGGCACACCAGTATAATCTGCTATACTTATGGATATGAGTAAGCAAAAAAAGCCAAAAATTGGTAACATTAGGCGCAAAGTTATAGAGAAAGACTATGAGTGGGGTCTTTATGTATACAAAAAGGCGAATGGAAAGTGGTTTACAGATGGAAATGAAAGTGTTTTAAACATTCCATCAATGCGTGGAGATATCTCTAAAATTTCAGAATTAAGAGAAGCGGCCATGTATTACGGTGACGATGGAGATGGACAGTGTATTTTTGTTCCTGGGTTAAACAGAGTATCTGAAGAGTCTTACTCAGAAATGAAAGACAGAATGAAACAGGGATTAATTCCAAATGTTAATGATCTTGGAGCAGTTTATGATGCTCAAAAAACTTTAAAGAAACACGGAAAAGAGGTTTATGAAAGTGAGTGAAAATTTTGATTTTATACAGGCTAGTTTAAATACGCAAGATAAAGAGGTTAGTCAATTTGCATATTCCGACCCATTTGCAAAATCATGGGACGAGTTAAAAGGTTTGTCTGGCATAGACAATAATTTCCGTCGTAGAACTACAAGAAATCTTAGTAAGGTTTTAATAAATAATCCAGGCTATCTTGATTCTGCAAATGCATCACCAACAGGAGATAATGCTGGATCTAAACAAATCAATCCTGGCACGGTATATAGAAATGGCTACGGACTATTTGACGTAATTACTCCTCCATACAACATGTATGAGTTTGCTAATTTTTATGATACAAATTTTGCTAACCATGCTGCTATTGATGCTAAGGTAGAAAATGTTGTTGGTTTGGGATATAGGTTTGATATTACAGATCGCACGATGTTAAGTTTTGAGATGAGCGATGATGAAGGCAAGGTTGGCAGAGCAAGAAATAGAATTGAAAGAGCGAAAATATTGCTTCGTGATTGGCTTGAGTCTTTAAATGATGATGACTCATTTACTACTACCATGGAAAAAATTTATACAGATTTACAAGCAACAGGTAATGGATTTTTAGAGGTAGGTCGTAAAGTAAATGGTGAGATTGGATATGCTGGTCATATACCAGCAACTACAGTTCGTGTTCGTCGTTTAAAAGATGGCTATCTTCAAATCATTGGTAACAAAATTGTATATTTTAGAAATTTTGAAGCAAAGAATCAAAACCCAGTTACAGAAGATGCAAGACCAAATGAGATTATTCACCTCAAACAATACTCTCCATTAAATACATTTTATGGAATTCCAGACATATTAGCAGCCATGCCGTCTTTAATTGGAGATCAACTTGCTTCACAATACAACATTGATTACTTTGAAAATAAGGCGGTACCAAGGTATGTAATTACTGTCAAAGGGGCTAAACTATCTGCTGATGCAGAAGACAAGATGTTTAGGTTTTTACAGACTGGTTTGAAATCTCAATCTCAC
>Ga0194119_10013681_pt1 | contig 10062 bp, 12 predicted proteins | sample TA2MahC100mmetaG_FD_148620 | JGI IMG/M metagenome (GOLD analysis project Ga0194119, IMG submission 148620) | Freshwater microbial communities from Lake Tanganyika, Tanzania - TA2015018 Mahale Deep Cast 100m | ecosystem: Environmental > Aquatic > Freshwater > Lake | place: Tanzania: Lake... | reverse complement strand
CGCGCCGCCCCGCGCTGCAAGAGGCAATCGGTGAAGCCGCCGGTAGAGGCGCCTACGTCCAGAGCCACCCGGCCGGCCACGTCAATGCCGAAGGCGTCCAGGGCGTGGGCCAGCTTCAGGCCGCCGCGACTGACGTAGGGCAACGTGGCCTGCACGGCCACCTCCGCCTCTGCGGGCACGAGCATCCCCGCCTTGTCCGCCACCTGGCCGTCTACCGTCACCGCGCTGGCCAGGATCAGCCGCCGCGCCTGCTCCCGGCTTTCCACCAGCCCTTGTTCCACCAACAGCACATCCAAACGACGTTTGGCCATGGTCACTCCTAGCCACGTAGTCAGTTGCGACGCACTTCCCCAAGTGGAAATCCTTGCGAAGGTTCCGAACCTTCGCAAGGATGAGGAATGCCTCGCCCTTATAATAATCATACCTCTCCTGCGGTGCGCTGTCAAGCGCCGTTGACGAATCGGCGAAAATAGGGTATGATAACGGCGCTCAGCCCACCTGTCGCCTCAGGACAGCGTCTGGTAGGACAGGTTGCCAACCTGTCGCTTGAAAGAACAGGTTAGCAACCTGTTCTACAAACCGCCGGTTGTATTTGGAGGCTTCGTTGCTCAAAGACCTGCTGTTCACCATGCGGCCCAAGCAGTGGACGAAGAATGGCCTGGTGTTCTTGGGCTTCATCTTTACCCTCAACGAGTACTGGACGCCGTTCAGCGCGACTATGTACCGCATGCTGGCGACCACGCTGGCGGCCTTCGTCTTGTTCTGCATGCTCTCCAGCGCCGTCTACCTGATCAACGATCTGGTGGACATAGAGCAAGACCGCAACCATCCCACCAAGCGTTATCGCCCCCTGGCCTCGGGGCGGCTGTCGCCCAGGTTGGCCGCTGGCACCGCTATCGTGCTGCCGGCGGTGGCCCTGCCGGCCGCCTTCTACATCAACCTGCCCTTCGGCCTGGTGGCCTTGGGCTACTTCCTGCTGATGCTGGCCTACTCTTTTGTCTTGAAGCATCTGGTTCTGGTGGACGTGCTGACCATCGCTGTGGGGTTCGTCCTGCGGGCGGCGGCGGGGGCGGAGGCCATCAGCGTGGCCATCTCGCCCTGGCTGGTGGTGTGCACCCTGCTGGGCGCTCTTTTCCTGGGCTTCGCCAAACGTCGCCACGAGCTCGTCCTGCTCAACGATCAGGCCACGAACCATCGCCAGATCCTCAGCGAGTACAGCCCGGCCCTGCTGGATCAGATCATCATCATCACCGTGGCTACCACCATCATGGCTTACAGCCTGTACACCTTTACCGCCGAGAAGCTGCCCAAGAATCACGCTATGATGCTGACCATCCCCTGCGTGCTCTACGGCGCTTTCCGCTACCTCTACCTGGTGCACCTGCGCAACGAGGGTGGCAGCCCGGAGGAGATTCTGCTCAAGGACGTGCCCTTGCTGGTGGACATTGCCATCTGGATTGCCAGCGTGCTGGTCATTCTTTTCGTCTTCCGTGCCTGACCCTCGGCACAACACAGGGCGGCTGAATTTAGCCACAGAGGCACGGAGAACACAGAGCAGATCCCCATGCGCACTGGCGCACAAAGAAAGGATGAAAAGGCCTCAACAAGTTGAGGACTCCGGAGTCCCGAACTTGTTCGGGCTATTTTCAAGCCAGGAAACAAAGGCCCCTCGGCCCGATTTCTCGGGTGAGGGGCCTTTTGAATTCCCGGTGTGCTGTATCTGGGTAGAGGCGAAGGGAATGTAGCGGGCTCTGCAAGCGCACTACAAGTGCGCACTACGAACCAGAACTGTGAGCGGCTGATACGCAGGGTTAGAGAGCAGGGCCCCGGCCTGTTAACGCTTGGTGTACTGCTTGGCCTTGCGGGCGCGCCGCAGGCCGGGCTTCTTACGCTCCTTGACGCGTGGGTCGCGGGTCAGGAAGCCGCCCTTGCGCAACAGGGGGCGCAGGTTCTCGTCGGCTTCTAGCAGGGCGCGGGCGATCCCGTGGCTGAGCGCCCCGGCCTGGCCGGATAGCCCCCCGCCTTCCACCTTCGCCACCACGTTGAACTTGTGCAGCAGATTGGTGGTGCGCAAAGGCTGCATGATGAGGCTCTCGTTGACTGCTTTGCCGAAGTAGTCCGGCAACGATTTATCGTTCACTTTGACGGTGCCGTTGCCGGGATACAGGCGCACGCGGGCGATGGCCGTCTTGCGGCGACCGGTGCCGTAGTAGTAATCCCGCGCCACAGCGGGAGCCGGCTTGGGGGCGGGCTCAACGGTAGGAGTCGGCTCAGGAACGGGGTCCTTGGACTCCGGCGTAGGAACTACACTCTCTTTCAGGGTCATGTAATCTCCCTCTCTGCTGGCAAGCGCAATCTGTCATTCTGAGCGCAGCGAAGAATCTCTTGGTTGGGACGAGACCCTTCGCTATCGCTCAGGGTGACGATCCGTGCTCTACTTAGCCTGGCCTATCTGGGCCTGGTGTGGGTGGCTATCGCCCGCGTAGACCTTGAGCTTGCGGAACATGGCCTCGCCCAGACGATTGCGCGGCAACATACCGCGCACGGCGTGCTCGACCACAGCCGCCGGGTTGGCGGCCAGGCGCTCACGCAGGCTGACCTGGCGGAAGCCGCCCGGATAACCGCTGTGACGATAGTAGAACTTCTGATCCAGCTTCCGGCCCGTCACCTGAATCTTGGCAGCGTTAATGACGACGACGTAATCCCCCGTGTCCAGGTGGGGCGTGTACATGGGCTTGTGCTTGCCCTTCAGAAGCTGCGCTATTTCTGAGGCCAGACGGCCCAGATTTTTGCCCGCGGCGTCAATGAGATGCCACTGATGCTCGATCTCCGCCGCCTTGGCGGTGTAAGTCTTCATCACCTCTTGTTACCCCCTGTACCCCTGGGTCTTAACCAGGTGGCAGGTATAGAAGATTCTGTTGAAAAATGGCCTTTTGAAGGGACAGTGCCCCAAAAGTCATAGAAACCTGCTCGACTGCTTTAATAATCCAACCACCAAGTCACGAAGACACGTGGTTAATTACAGGCCCCCCGGGGATTAGTAGTTCACTTTTGTCAAGCATAGACCTCGGGCCGGTGCGGCGGGGCCGGACCGCCGCCGGTCGGCGGCCAGCAGGATGGCCTGAAAATCGTCCGGGGTTAGCCTGCCCGTCCCTACCTCCAGCAACGTACCCACGATGCTGCGCACCATGCCGGCCAGGAAGGCGTCCGCCGTGATATCCACCAGGATGTAATCGCCCTCCCGCCGGCAGCCCGCCCGGTACACTGTGCGCCGGGTGGTGCCTCGCGCCGACGTCTGACTGCCAAAGGAGGCAAAATCGTGGCGGCCGACCAGGTACTGGCAGGCTGCGTCCATGAGCGTGACGTCCAGCGGCCGGGCACAGTGGTAGACGATGTGCCGCACTAGCGGGTCGGCGACCGGGCGATTCAGGATCGTGTAGCGGTATTCCCGGCTGCGGGCGCTGAAGCGGGCGTGGAAGTCGTCTGGCGCTTCGCTGATGTCACTGACGGCGATGTCGTCCGGTAGGACGGCGTTCAGCGCCCGTTGCAGCTCGTCCAGGGGCAAGGCCGAGGTGGTGCGAAAATTCACCACCTGCCCCACGGCGTGCACGCCCGTGTCCGTACGCCCGGCCCCGCTGACGCGGCTGCTCTCCTGCGTCACCTGGCGGATGGCCTGCTCCAGGGCGGCCTGGATGGTCGGCTGGCCGGTCTGGAGCTGAAAACCGTAGTAGGCGGTGCCATCGTAGGCCACCGTCAGCCGTACGTTGCGCACCCTGCTATGCCTCGCTGGCCGCCGCCGCCGCTCCAGGCGACCAACGGCGCAACCAGAGTTATTCCACGAGTTGGGCGGCATGGGAGCCGCCCCGGCTGTGTTTACTCTACGAGCTGGGCGGCATGGGAGCCGCCCCGGCTGTGTTTACTCTACGAGCTGGATGATGGCCATAGGCGCGGCGTCACCCAGGCGTGGCCCCAGCTTGATGATACGCGTGTAGCCGCCCGGACGATCAGCATATTTGGGGGCGATGAGGGTGAAGAGCTTCTCCACAATCTCCACGTTGCCCAGGCGGGCGATGGCCAGGCGCCGCGCCGCCAGGTCGTCCTTTTTGGCCAGGGTGATCAGCCGTTCTGCCTGGCCCCGGATGGCCTTGGCTTTGGCTTCTGTCGTCTGGATCTTCTCGTAGCGCAAGAGATCAATGATTAGGTTGCGATAAAGGGACAGCCGCTGGTGCGTAGGGCGTCCCAGTTGCCGTCCGGCGATGCGATGTCTCACGAACTGGTCTCCTCTAGAGCATTTGTCGCTGGCGCAAGCCTGGCGGTTTAGCGTTTTTTGCCCTTGGCGCCCGGCTTTTTAGCGGCGGGCAGTTCTGCGGCCGCCTCGCCGGCTACCGCGGTGGTTTTCTCTTCTGCCGGCTCCTCCGGCTTTGCCGACTCGTCGGCTGCCTCTTCTTCAGGCTCATCCTGCTCTGCCGCCTCCTCGGCGTCCTCTTCTTCTTCTTCTTCCGCCTCGCCCGGCTCTGCTGACTCTTCGGCTTCCGCGGCGGCTGCTTTCGTCCCCGGTGGCGCGGCGATGATCCCCTTAGCTGCCAGCTTGTCTAGCAGCTCCTGCAAAGACTTCTTGCCGAACTTGGGAATGTCCAGCAATTCACCTTCCGTCTTCATCAGGATTTGCCCACTCTTGGTGATGCCAAAGCGCCGCAGGGCGTTGTAGGTGCGCGCCACGAGATCAAGGTCTTCGATGGGCATCTCCCGGACGGCGGAAGGGATGGGCCCCAGGCCACCAAGGGGTATCTGCCCAGGCGGTAACTCGGGAAGCTGGACTCGTCCCCAGTTAGCAATCAGCTCGAACCGCTCAGCCAGGATACGCGCGCTATCGGATAGGGCCTTGTCCGGGTTGATGGTGCCATCGGTCCAGATTTCCATGGTCAGGCGGTCCAGGTTAGTGAGATGACCACGGCGCGTGGGCTCGGAGAAGAAGTTGACGCGGCGCACCGGGCTGAAGGTGGCGTCTACGGGAATAGTCCCGATGGGCAACCCTTCCTGCGACTCTGCGGTCTGGTATCCCCTGCCATTCTGCACCGTCAGCTCCATGCTCACCCTGGCCTCTGGGGAATCCAGAGTCAGCAGCGGCTGGTCAGGATTGACAATCGTCACCTCTGGTGGTGGGTTGATGTCCCCCGCGGTCAGCAGGCCCTCACCGGATGCTTCCACGGAGATATGCACTGGTAAATCGGAGTCGCAGCGCAGGCGAATCTGTTTGACGTTCAGGATGATTTGGGTGATGTCTTCTTTGACGTGCTTGATGGTCGAGAACTCGTGATAAACGCCGTCAATTCTGATGGCCGTTACTGCTGCCCCAGGCAGCGAGGATAACAAGACGCGCCGCAGGGCGTTGCCCAGGGTGATACCGTAACCATTCTCCAAAGGCTCGATGACGTAGCGACCATAGTGGCCATTTTCACTGTCGACGCGCTCGATCTTGATCTCGGCCGGCGTGATGCTGGCTAACATGCAGAGTCCTCCTCGAAAAGTCCAAAGGTCGCTGCCAGGCCCTACGTCCAGGGCCCGGGCAGCAAATTACCGGCTGTAGAACTCAACGATCAACTGTTCGCGCAGCGTCGTGTCAATCTCATTCCGGGCCGGTATGTTGACTACCCGGCCGGACAGGCTCTGAGCATCCAGGCTCAGCCAGGAGGGCACGGCCTTGCGGCTGATGTCCTTGGTCAGTACCTTGAAGTAATCCAGCCTCTTGCTGGAGTCCCGTACGGCGATCTCGTCCCCGGCCTGGACGGCGTAGGAGGGAATGTCCACCTTGTGGCCGTTGACGGCGAAGTGGCCGTGGCGGATGAGTTGCCGGGCCTGGCTACGGGAGTCGGTGAAACCCAGGCGGTAGACGACGTTGTCCAGGCGCGTTTCCAGGATTTGCAGCAGGGTCTCGCCGGTGGCGCCGGCCTTGCGGGCGGCCTCGGCGAAGTGACGGCGGAACTGTCGTTCCAGAACACCGTAGGTGCGCTTGGCTTTCTGCTTTTCTCGCAACTGGATGCCGTAGTCGGTGGGCTTGCGCCGCCGTCCGCCGGCGTGCATGCCGGGGGCGTAGGCGCGCCGCTCCATGGCGCACTTGGCCGTCAGGCAACGATCGCCTTTTAATAATAGCTTCTCACCCTCGCGCCGGCACAGTTTACACGCCGGGCCAAGATATCGGGCCATGATTCCTCCCAGGATGATTTACGATTTCCGATTTTCGATTGCCGATTGAGTAAATCCGATAAAGGGCGATCTGCAATCTGCAATCTCAAATCTTCAATTCTCTTATACTCTGCGCCTCTTGGGCGGACGACACCCGTTGTGCGGGATGGGTGTCATGTCCGTGATGGCGGTGATGGTCAGCCCGGCGGCCTGCAAGGCCCGGATAGCGGCCTCGCGCCCGCCGCCCGGGCCCTTGACGTAGACCTCGACCTGGCGCAGCCCCTGCTCCATCGCCTTGCGGGCTGCCGCTTCGGCGGCGATCTGGGCGGCATAGGGCGTGCTCTTGCGCGAGCCTTTGAACCCGGCGCCCCCGGCGCTGCCCCAGGCGATCACCCCGCCCTGCGGGTCGGTGAAGGTAATAATGGTGTTGTTGAAGGTAGATTGGATGTAGGCCTGGCCCTTGGGCACCAGCTTACGCTCCCGCCGCCTGGGCTTGGCCCCTTTCTTCTTCGCCGTGGGCTGCGGCGCTACAGCGGCGGCCGCGCCCTTGGTCTTCGCTTCTGGCATTTGGCTCTCCTGTCACCCGGTGAGATTGGACGCAGATTAACGCCGATAAACACAGATTTTTTATTTTTCCGCGGCAATCAGCGTTCGTCTGCGTCCAACACAGGTCGTTATTTCTTGGCCGTGGCCCGCCGCCGACCGGCTACCGTCTTGCGCGGCCCGCGCTTGGTGCGGGCGTTGGTGCGGGTGCGCTGCCCGTGTACGGGCAGGTTGCGGCGATGACGCACGCCGCGGTAGCAGCCAATCTCCACCAAACGCTTGATGTTGAGCTGTACCTCACGCCGCAGGTCACCCTCAACCTTATAATTCTTATCAATGACTTCACGGATGCGGTTGACCTCGTCCTCGGTGAGGTCTTTCACCCGGGTGTCCGGGCTGACGCGCGCCCGGCTCAAGATCTGACGGCTGTTGGTTGCACCGATGCCGTAGATGTAACGCAGCGAGATCTCTACTCGCTTGTCCCGGGGGATGTCTACGCCGGCAATTCTCGCCATCTTCATCTCCTTACAAAGCAAGGCCCAGGTCACAGGTCCCGGGTCACAAGTCCTACCTCCAACTGAGAACCACAGACTACGGACCAAGGACTACGGACTACGGACCAAGGACTACGGCCTACCCCTGCCGCTGCTTGTGCTTGGGGTTCGGGCAGATCACCATCACCACGCCCTTGCGGCGGACGATTTTGCATTTTTCACAACGCACTTTGACCGATGCTCGGACTTTCACTGTGCTTGCCTCCAGACTGGAATACAGTGAGGCTCAATCCCCACCGCGAAAGCAGACCCCTGTGCCCGCGGCATAACCCTGCAGGCACGGCGGTACTCCACGACCGGCGGACGGCCCGCTACTTGTAACGATGTACAATTCGTCCACGCCGGAGATCGTAGGGTGACAACTCCATCTTGACCAGATCGCCTGGCAAGATGCGGATGAAGTTCAGCCGGATCTTGCCCGAAATGTGCGCCAGAACGGTGTGCCCATTGGGCAATTCCACCAGAAACATGGCATTGGGCAGGGCTTCCTTCACCTTCCCTTCGACCTCAATGACATCACTCTTCGGCATTACGTCCTCTTGGCCATCCTGGCCAGCGGGCAACCACAAGGATTGCCCCTACGTAGGTGACAGGCCCCAGTTCTGCCCTGATGGGTGGCTCTGGAGTCCCGAACTTGTTCGGGCATTTCCCACTCGGCAGCCAGAAAGCGCCTCAACAAGTTGCGGATTCCCCACCGCTGGTCATTTTGCGACAAAGTCATCGGCGCCTGCCTTACTGGGTCAGAATCTCTGGCTCGCCTTCGGTGACGGCAAGCGTGTGCTCGTAGTGGGCAGACAAACTGCCGTCCATGGTCACCACAGTCCAGTTATCGCCCTTGAGCCGCACGGCGTAACCGCCAATGTTCAGCATGGGCTCCAGAGCAAAGGTCATACCCGGCTTAAGGAGCACCCCCTGGCCTGGTTCTCCAAAGTTGGGTATTCGCGGATCCTCGTGCATGTCCCGGCCGATACCGTGGCCCACGTACTCGCGCACCACGGAGAAGCCGCGGGCTTCGGCGTACGATTGGATGGCCCAGGAGATGTCGCTCAGGCGATTGCCCGCCCGGGCGGCGGCGATGCCGGCAGCCAACGCTCCCTTGGCGGCCTCGATCAGGGCCGCCGCTCGCTTGCTGATGCGACCCACGCCCACGGTGATGGCCGCATCGCCCTGATACCCCTGGTAGATGGCGCCCACGTCCAGACTGACGATGTCGCCTTCCCGCAGGCGACGCTGGCCGGGGATGCCATGCACCACTTCATCGTTGATAGAAACGCACAGCGAGGCCGGAAACCCCCGATAACCTTTGAACGAGGGGATGGCCCCCTCCTGGGTGATGATCTGCTCGGCGAGGCGATCCAGTTCCCGCGTCGCCAGGCCGGGGCGAATGCGCTCGGCCAGGGTGGCCAGGGTCAGGGCCACGATGCGCCCGGCCTGGCGCATGGTGGCGATCTCCGGCGCTGACTTGATAACGATAGCCATAAAAACCGACGAGCGGGTTGCTGCCAGCCCCCATACATTACAGAGAATAAAATGTATCGGGGCTGCCAGCAGATTCGGGTAGCGGATTAAGCAGATTCACCTCCAGTCGCCTAATCTGCTCAATCGGCTACTGAAATCTGTGTCAGTTCTCCCCTTACCCCAGCTCTGGGCCGGTGAACCGAGCCCCCCGTCAGCGCGGGGCCAGCCACTGCGCAGTCAAGCGCCGCAGACCTGCTCCAGCGCGGCGATGACCTTGACCAGCTCCGCTTCTACGGCCGGGATGTCCTGGTTGCCATTGACTTCCCTGAGCAGGCCCAGCTTGCGGTAGTGCTCGATGAGCGGCGTGGTCTGGGCAAAGTAGACCTCCAGACGACGCTGCGCTGTCTCCCGGGAGTCGTCAACCCGCTGGTAAAGTTCCCCGCCACAGGCGTCACATGCCCCCGGCACCTTTGGTGGATTGAAGAGCGTGTGATAGACTGCCTGGCACTGGCGGCAGAGCAGGCGCCCGGCGAGGCGATCCAGTAGCACCTCCGTGGGCACCTTGATGTACAGCACGGCGTCAAGGCGTTTTCCTTGCCGGGCCAGCGCCGCCTGCAGGGCCTCGGCCTGGGCCACCGTGCGCGGAAAGCCATCCAGCAGCACACCGGCCTGGCAATCGGGCTGGGTCAGGCGCTCCATGACCATGGCCACCGTCAGGTCGTCGGGGACCAGCAGGCCCTGCTCCACGTAGGTCTTAGCCTGCTGCCCCAACGGCGTGCCCTGGGCGATGTTTTCCCGAAAGAGATCGCCGGAAGCCACGTGCACCAGGCCGCAGCGTGCCACCAGGTGTTCCGCCTGCGTGCCCTTACCCGCCCCCGGCGCGCCAAGGAGAATCAGGTACAAGCGTCCCTCACGGTCATGGCGAGTCTGTTTGCTGCGCATCTGGGCTACGTTTTGATGAACCCCTCGTAGTGGCGCATCAGAAGCTGGGCCTCAAGCTGCCGGATGGTGTCCAGCACCACGCCTACCAAAATGAGCAAGGCCGTGCTGGACAGGGCCATCATCTGTATGCCGGTGAACATCTGGGCGAAGTAGGGTAGCACGGCCACTACCCCCAGGTACAAGGCACCAGCCAGGGTGATGCGACTCAGCACCTTGTTCAGGTACTCGGACGTAGGTTTACCGGGACGGATGCCAGGCACAAACCCACCAAACTTTTGTAGATTATCGGGCAGGTTCTGCTCCTGGAAGGTCACCGTGGCGTAGAAGTAGGTGAAGCCGATGACCATCAGGAAGTAGAGCACCCAGTAGATGGTGCTGCCCT
>Ga0194119_10013663_pt1 | contig 10075 bp, 9 predicted proteins | sample TA2MahC100mmetaG_FD_148620 | JGI IMG/M metagenome (GOLD analysis project Ga0194119, IMG submission 148620) | Freshwater microbial communities from Lake Tanganyika, Tanzania - TA2015018 Mahale Deep Cast 100m | ecosystem: Environmental > Aquatic > Freshwater > Lake | place: Tanzania: Lake... | reverse complement strand
GAGCTGAAACTCATAATCGAAATCCGACACCGCGCGCACGCCGCGCACCACCACGCGCGCGTTGTTTTGCTGCACGAACTGCATCAGCAAGCCGGAAAAGCCCTTGACCTCGACGTTGTTTAAATCCTTGAAGGCTTCGCGCGCGATGGTCACGCGCTCGTCCAGCGTGAACAACGGCCGCTTGGATTTGCTGTCGGCCACGGCCAGTATCACCCGGTCGAAAATCTTGCAGGCGCGACGCGTCAGGTCTTCATGGCCGAGCGTGATCGGGTCAAAGGTACCGGGGTAAACCGCTATGGTGGTGTTCATGCGTTTTGTGCTTTCGAATCATCTTCACGTTTCAACAATTGGTAATGCACTTGCCCGGCGCGACCCGCTTTGTAAACCTGCCAGCCCGCGGGCAGCGCGAATTCCCCGCCGCTTTCGCAATACACCGAGCCGCCGGCGGCGAGCCGTGGCGTTAGCGCCGCAAACAGCGTTGCCCACCGATCAGCCGCGAACGGCGGGTCCGCAAACACCACATCATACACATCCCGCGCGCCGCGCAAAAACGCCAGCGCGTCGGCGCGCACCACTTTAACTTGCGTCGCGCCGAGCAGTTTGCGATTCACTTCCAACGCCGCGTGCGGCGCGCGTTCGCGCTCGACCAGGATGACGTGTTTGGCGCCGCGCGAGGCAGCCTCGAAGCCCAGCGCGCCGCTGCCGGCGAAAAGATCGAGGCACGTTAACCCCGTGAGGTCTTGCCCCAGCCAATTAAACAGCGTCTCGCGCACGCGGTCGGGCGTGGGGCGTAAATCTTGCTGATCGGGAAAACTGATGACGCGGCTGCGCCACACGCCGCCGATGATGCGCACGCGGTTTTGTTTCACGCGGCGCTTGCCATGCGCTCAGCGCACCGCGGCCTTGCCCGCCGCCACCTCATCCGCCCCCACCACCACGGTAATCAGCTTTTCCGGATCGATGCGCGCGGCGAACGCACGCTTGATGTCATCGACGGTAACGCGCTCGATGTTGCGCGTGAACTCGTCGAGGTAGTTCAACGGCAAGTTGTAAAAGCCGATCACCGCCAGATACTCGTGGATTTTGCGGTTGCTGTCGATGCGCAATGGAAACCCGCCGATCAGGTTTTTCTTGGCATCCTCGAGTTCCCTCACGGTGGGGCCGTTGGCGATGTAGTCGCGCAGCGTCTTTAACGCCACGTCGAGTGCTTGCTGCGCTTGATCCTTGCGCGTTTGCATGCTGATGATGAAGGGCCCGCGCTCCAGCCTCGGCACAAAATAACCGCCCGCCGAATAGGCGAGCCCGCGTCTTTGCCGCACTTCCTCGCTGATGCGCGAGGCAAAACCGCCGCCGCCCAAAATATAGTTGCCGACGAACAACGGAAAATAATCCGCGTCGTTGCGCGCGATACCGATGGCGCCCAGCAGGATGTGGCTTTGCGAGGCATGATGCGGGATCAGGCGTGTGATCTGCTGCGTCTGGCCGGGCACCGGCGGCAGCACGGTAGGCGTGGCCGGCGGCGGCGGCAAGCCCGCGCTCACGCGCTCGGCGATCGCCGCGGCCTGCTCGCGCGACACGTCGCCCATGATGGCAATCACCGCGCCGCGCGCGTGGTAGTGCTGAAGGTAAAACGCCACCAGATCGTCGCGCGCGATTTTTTCCACCGAAGCGATGTCGCCCGAGGAACGCAATCCGTAGGGGTGTTCGCGATACATCAATTCGTTAAACGTGCGCGCGACGATGGTGCCGGGCTGTATGTCGGATTCCTTGATCGCGCCGATCAAGCGCGTTTTTTCGCGCTTTAACACCGCGTCCGGGAACACCGGCTTATGCAAAATACGCAAGTAGATGTCGAGCGCTTGCTCGCGAATCGCCCGGTCCGACAGCGTGCGCATACTCAACCCCGCGCGGTCGGTATCGAAACGCCCGCCGATGCCCGCGCCGATGTCGGCGCTGCGCCGGCCGATTTCGTCTTCATCCATGCCTTCGGCGCCCAGGCGTATCAAATGATTGGTCATGCTCGCCACGCCCGCTTTGGCGGCGCGGTCGTAGCCGGAGCCTGCGGCGAAATCGATCGACAGATCGATCATCGGGATGTCGCGGTTTTCCACGAAATACACCCGCGCGCCGTTTTGCGTTTGCCAATGGTGAATCGGCAGGATCGCCCATGCCGCTCCAGGCCATAAACAAATATTAAATAAAATCAAATACTTATGTAAAATCATCGCCTTAGTTGCCATGGCGCACTCCTGGCGGCGGCGCGGCGGGCTTGCGCTCGCCCACCGGTTGCGGATCGAGATACGCCACCGTCAGCGCGTCATCGATCAAATATTTTTTTGCCACTTCGCGCACTTGTTCGGCAGTGACAGCGTTGAATCGTTCATTCATCACGTCGATCGCGCGCGGCGCAAAACCCGCCATCGCCAGCGAACCGATTTGCCGCGCCTGAAAAAACATCGAGTCGCGCTCATACACGCGCGCAGCGGTCACCTGCGCCTTGACGCGCTTTAATTCATCCTCGGCCACGCCTTCATCGATGATTTTTTGCACTTCGCGGCGCACCGCCTGCTCCAGTTCAGCGAGCGTTTTGCCGGTCGTGGGCACGCCCCACAAATAAAAGAATGCTGGCCCGCGGCCGACACCGTCGTAACTCGCGCCCACGCTGGACGCGATTTGCGTGCCGCGCACCAGTTCGCGGCTAAAGCGCGCGGCGGCATTGCCGCTTAACACACTGGCGAGCATGTCGAGCGCGTACGGCTCCCAATCGTTTTGCGCATCGATCAACCGCGGCGCGCGATAGGCCATGATGAAATACGGCTGCTCGGCGGGCGCTTTCACCGTGATGCGGCGCACGCCCATTTGCGGCGGCTCGTCCTGCGGTTTGCGCGGCGGCAAGGCGCGCGGCTTGAGCGGGCCGAAATGCCGGCGCGCAAGCTCAAACACCTCGTCGTGCGACACATCGCCCACCACCACCAGCGTGGCGTTGTTGGGGCCGTACCACTGTTCGTAGAACGCACGCGCGTCCGCCGCGCTCATGTTTTGCAGATCGCTCATCCAACCCACCACCGGCGTGCGGTACGGATGCGCGATCAACGCCGCCGCCATCAGTTGCTCGTACACCAGCGAGCGCGGGCGATCGTCGGTGCGCCAGCGGCGCTCTTCCATCACCACTTTGATTTCTTTTGCGAATTCCTCGGGCGAAATCAGCGCGTTGACCATGCGGTCGGCCTCGAGGCTTAACATCAGCGGCAACTGCGATTTTTGGATGGTCTGAAAATAGCCGGTATAATCGCGGCTGGTAAACGCGTTGTCGCGCCCGCCGGCTGCCGCGACGATCTTGGAAAAATCCCCCGCCGGACGGCTTTTGGTGCCCTTGAACAGCATATGCTCAAGCACATGCGCGACCCCGGTCGTGCCATTCACCTCATCGACACTGCCGGCCTGGTACCACACCATCGACACCACCACCGGCGCGCGGCGATCGGTTTTGACGATGACGCGCATGCCGTTGTCCAGCGTCAATTCGCCCACCGGCGTACTTTGAGCCTGCGCATGAGGCGAAAACAGTGCAATCGCCAGACACAGCATGCCTGGCGCCAACCAGCGTTCGATCATCGATACCATGAGAAGCGGAACTTAGAAAAACGTTTCGGGTAGAATTGTATCCAATTGCTTGATACCCAGGCGCTATTGAAATTGCCCCTAACGGCGCTGCCCACCTGCGGCACCCGCGGCCCAACCCGGCTTCTGACCATGGCCTCGATTTTTGGTTTCCTCAAGTCCAAAGACAAGGATGCACCCGCGCCGGCGCTCGACACACCGGCAGATGCGGCCGAGCCGCCCGCCGGCGGCGGCTGGTTATCACGCCTTAAATCGGGCCTCTCCAAAACCCGCGAAAAACTCGGCGCGCAGGTCGCCGGCCTGTTCGGCGCGGGGCGCAAGCTCGACGAAGCGTTTTACGAAGAGCTGGAAACGGTATTACTATCGAGCGACGTCGGCGTTACCGCCACCGAACATTTGATCGAGGGGCTGCGCAGCCGCGCCAAGCGCGAACGCTACACCGAGGCCGCGCAGCTTAAGCAAGCGCTGGCGGAAAACCTCGGCGCGATGCTGACCCCCATCGAACAGCCGCTCGATGTCGGCACCGCCAAACCGTTTGTGATCATGCTGGCCGGCGTTAACGGCGCGGGCAAAACCACCTCCATCGGCAAACTCGCGCATTACTATCAAGCGCAGGGCAAAACCATACTGCTGGCGGCGGGGGACACGTTTCGCGCGGCGGCGCGCGAGCAACTGATCGCCTGGGGCGAGCGCAACAACGTCACCGTGGTGAGCCAGACGTCGGGCGACGCCGCCGCGGTGATGTACGACGCGGTACAGGCGGCATCAGCGCGCGGCATCGACATCGTGCTCGCCGACACCGCGGGACGGCTGCCCACGCAACTGCATCTGATGGAAGAAATCAAAAAGGTCAAACGCGTCATCGACAAGGCGCTGCCCGGCGCACCGCACGAAACGCTGATCGTGCTCGACGCCAACAACGGGCAAAACGCGATTACCCAGGTCAAGGCGTTCGACGACGCGCTGGGCGTGACGGGGCTGGTGCTCACCAAGCTCGACGGCACGGCCAAGGGCGGCGTGATCGCGGCGATTGCGCACATGCGTTCCGCCAAAGCGGGCGCAAAGCCGATCCCCGTGCGTTTTGTCGGCGTGGGCGAAGGATTGAACAATCTGCGGCCGTTTAAGGCGCGGGAGTTTGTGGATGCGTTGCTCGATCAAGCGTCTGATACAACAACAGCGTGATCAGCTTTAGCCAAGTCACCAAACGCTACCCCGGCGCCGGCGGCGGATACGAAGCCTTAAAATCCGCCACGCTGGACATTCAACCCGGCGAAATGGTGTTCATTACCGGCCACTCCGGCGCGGGCAAAAGCACGCTGCTGAAATTGATGGCGGCGATCGAGCGGCCGACTTCGGGCACGGTGCTGGTGAACCATCAAAACGTCAGCACGCTGCGTGCGTCCGCCTTACCTTTTGTGCGGCGCAATTTCGGCTTGATGTTTCAAGACCACAAGCTCTTATACGACCGCAGCGTGTATCAAAACGTCGTGCTGCCGTTGAACATCATCGGCTACAACGCAGCCGAAGCCGGCAAGCGCGTACGCGCCGCGCTCGACAAAGTGGGGCTGCTCGCCAAGGAAAAAGCCATGCCGGTAACGCTCTCCGGCGGCGAGCAACAGCGCCTGGCGATCGCGCGTGCCATTGTGCACCGGCCGTCGATCTTGCTGGCGGACGAACCGACGGCGAATCTTGACGCCGCTTATGCGCTGGAACTGGGCGAGTTGCTGCGCTCGTTTAACCAGGTGGGCGTCACGGTGGTCATCGCCACCCACGATGAGCAGTTGCAATCGCGCCTGCAGCCGCGCTGCATCGCGCTCGCGCAAGGGCGCGTTACGCAATGAAAAACTGGCTGCGCCAGCATGCGCTGTGTTTGGCCGCCACACTCGGGCGGCTGACGCGCACGCCGCTCGCGAGCTTGCTCAACGTCGGCGTAATTGGCGTGGCGCTGGCGCTGCCCCTTGCGTTTTATGTGGTGCTCGCCAACGTGCAGGGTTGTGCGCGTGCTAACGCGCCGACGCCGCAGCTAAGCTTGTTTCTCAAAATCGATGCGCCCGCGGCGGCCGCGCGCGAGATCGAGGCGCGGCTTAAAAAACACGAGGGCATCGCGAAATACCGCTTTATCGCGCGTGATCAGGCGCTCGCCGATTTAAAGGCCAGCACCGGGCTTGCCGATGTGATCGCCAGCCTGAATCGCAACCCGCTGCCCGATGGTTTTGTGGTCGACGCCAAGGAAAACAGCGCCGCCGTGCTGGAGAAACTGCGCGACGAATTCAAAGCCTGGCCCGGCGTAGAACACGTGCAGCTCGATTCGGCGTGGGCGCGGCGGCTCGATGCGACGCTGCACCTGGGGCGGCTCATCGTGCTGGGGCTCGCCGCGCTGCTGGCGTTCGCGCTGGTGGCGGTGACTTTCAATACGATTCGCCTGCAAATGTTGACGCAGCGTGCCGAAATCGAAGTCGCCAAGATGATCGGCGCCACCAACCCGTTTGTGCGGCGGCCCTTTTTGTACTACGGCGCGTTAACGGGGCTGCTCGGCGCGGCAGTCGGGTGGGGCATCGTGTGGGGCGGGCTGCGCCTGTTAAACGACCGTCTTGCCGGGCTCGGCCAACTTTACGACGCGCAGTTGCGGCTTACGCATCTGTCACTGCCCGACACGTTGAGCCTGTGCCTGTTCGCCGCGACTTTGGGCTGGTTGGGCGCCTGGTTGTCGGCCAGCCGCAATCTGGCCGAGCTTGAGGAATAATTTATAAGTATTTGATTTAATTAATATTTTTAAAATAGCGCCGATGGAACTCACCCCCCTATTGGCACTCTAATCCCCAGAGTGCTAATATACGCACCACGTTATGGGAGGCAATATGTCGGCTTTGGCATTATCCGCTTTTCCGTTGCTCTCGGCCGGGGGCAGCCTGGATACCTACATCCAGTCGGTCAACCGTTTCCCGCTGCTCACCCAAGAGCAAGAGACCGGCTACGCACGGCGCTTTCGCGATGAAGGCGATCTGGAAGCGGCGCGCGCGCTGGTGGTATCACACCTGCGGGTAGTCGTTGCGGTGGCGCGGGGTTACCTGGGCTACGGCTTGCCGCAGGGCGATCTGATCCAGGAAGGCAACATCGGTCTGATGAAAGCGGTGAAGCGCTTCGACCCGGAGCGTGGCGTGCGCCTGGTGTCGTTTGCTTTGCACTGGATTCGCGCGGAGATACACGAATACATTTTGCGCAACTGGCGCATCGTCAAAATCGCCACCACCAAGGCGCAACGCAAGTTGTTCTTTAACCTGCGCAGCATGAAGTCGGGCTTGAACACGCTGGGCGCCGACGAAGTGAAATCCATCGCCAAGCAGCTCGGCGTCAAGGCCGAGGAAGTGGTCGAAATGGAAACGCGCCTGACCGGCCAGGACATCGCGCTGGAACCAAGCGAGACCGACGGCGAAGAAGCCTACAGCCCCATCGCCTATCTCGCGGCGGACGACGCCGAACCCGGCGTAGTGATCGAGCAAGAACAAACCGCGCGCCTGCGCGGCGAAGGTCTGGACAAGGCACTCGAGGCGCTGGATGCGCGCAGCCGCCGCATCATCCAGGCGCGCTGGCTCACCGAAAAAGACCCGGCGACGCTGCACGACTTGGCCGACGAATTCGGCGTGTCGGCGGAGCGCATACGGCAGATTGAAACCAAGGCGCTGGGTAAGATGAAGGTGGCGATGGAATCAGTCGGGGCGCACGCCAACTAAGTAGTAACCCTAGGTATCAAATAAAAATCCCGGTTAATACCGGGATTTTTATTTGATACCAGCGAATGCGCGAGTTCAACGTTTAGTTCCACGGGGCAGTGTCGGATTTTTTTACACACAACATGTGGAACAATAATAATTAACCTATTGAATGTAAATACTTTTTTATTTACTACTTAACCATCAGATGCCCATTTCCCTGGAATACTGTCGGAATTTTTTACACTTCAAACACCAACTTACATTACCATGGAATCACATTCGCGTTAAGTTATTTAAATTAAGTGTTTTTACTACCACCTCCTGATTTGGCCTACTTTTTGCTCCTCTAGCTTTGTCAAACGCGAGTTATTGATCAAGCAATTTTTAACAGGAGATGCAGATGAAGTTACGAACCTTAGTTGCTGCCGTTACACTTGCGCTGGGTGCCTCGCTCCCGGCACATGCAATCATCGTCACCGACAACAACAATGCAACCGATCTGGTCAACGCCATTATCGGCACTGGCATTACCGTTCAAGGTACCCCTACCCTCACCTTTAATACCGATAAGCCTGCCGGCACGTTCACCGGCGGCGCCGGATCGGTGGGCTTCGATAGCGGTATCGTGCTGACCACGGGCACGACCGATTCGTCGCGGGCCCGAACAGTCAGGGTAGCTGTACGGGCGGCGGAACGACCACGTCACTCAAGTTTGACTTCACTTCCACTTCGAACCAAGTATTTTTTCAGTATGTGTTTGGGTCAGAGGAATACAACACGTTCGTCAACTCTGGTTTTAACGACACCTTTCAACTCTTGTTGAACGGCATCAACATCGCGTTGCTGCCGGGCGGTTCGACGCCGGTCGAAATCAATACAGTCAACTGCCTGACCAACCCGGGGTTCTTCCGCAACAATGTCAGCGGCGAGCCCAATACGCCTGCCGGTTGCACCAATTTGGGTTTAGACATCCAATATGACGGCTTAACCGTGGTGCTAACTGCCACTGCAAACCTGAATCCCGGCACCAACTCCTTCGAGTTCTTGATTTTCGATCGCGGCGATAGCTCACTGGATTCCGGTGTGTTTATTCAAGGCGGTTCATTCTGCTCGGTGAATTGCGGTGGTAACACCGTACCGGAACCCGGTTCATTGGCGCTCGCAGGTTTAGGCTTGTTTGCCCTGGCGGGCCTGCGTCGGCGCAAAGCCAAAGTCGCGTAATTTTATCCCTCGAAAAAAACGGCGACACCTGTGTCGCCGTTTTTTCTTGGTGGCTTGCCAAGCGCTCAAGCGCCTTGCGCCAGCAACGTTTTGATGTCGGCCAAAAACGCCGGCGCCCCCGCGCCATACTGCGCGAACAAACGCAATTGCCCGTTTTGATCGAGGATGAAGGTACCGGCCGAGTGGTCGACGCTGTAGCCGCCGGTTTTAAGCGGCGATTTCTGAAAAATCACCTTGAATTCCTTGGCCGCCACCTTGGTGGCATCCATGTCGCCGCGTAACCCCAAAAACGAAGGGTGAAACGCGGTGGTGTATTGCCTTAACAAGTCCGCGGTGTCGCGCTCCGGGTCGACCGAGACAAACAGCACTTGCACCTTGTTACCGTCGGCGCCCAACTCCGTCACCACCTTGCCCATCTCGGCAAGCGTCGCCGGGCACACGTCCGGGCATTGGGTGAAGCCGAAAAATATCACCACGATCTTGCCCTTGAAATCGTCCAGCGTGCGCGGCTTGCCGTTGTGATCGGTCAGCGCCAGCGATTTGCCGAACGATGCGCCGGTGACATCGGTCAACTGGAATTTGGGCGCGCCGGGCTGGCCGCACGCCGCCGCGAAAACCAATAAAACCGCGGCGATCAGGGTACGCATGGCTTACAACACGATGCGGATATAGTGATCGATCAACAGCGCGGCGAACAGCGCGGTCAAGTAAACGATCGAGTAGCGAAAGGTCCGGCGCGCGAGTTGATCGCTGTAGTCACGGTAGATCCGCACCGCGTAAACCAGGAAACCGATGCCCAGCGCCAGGGCGCTCACCAGATAGATCAAGCCCGACAGTTTCACCACGAACGGCAGCAGCGAGCACGCCAGCAGAATGAACGTATACAATAGCAGATTCAGGCGCGTGAATTTTTCGCCGTGCGTCACCGGCAGCATCGGCACGCCGGCCTTGGCGTACTCCTCGCGGCGATACAGCGCCAGTGCCCAGAAATGCGGCGGCGTCCAGGCGAAGATGATCAGGAACAAGGTGAGCGCCTCGATGGTGACTTCGCCGGTCATCGCCGCCCAGCCCAGCACCGGCGGCATTGCGCCGGAAGCGCCGCCAATCACGATGTTTTGCGGCGTCAGCGGTTTCAGGATGACGGTGTAAATAACCGCGTAGCCGACGAAGGTGGCAAGGGTCAACCACATGGTGAGTGCATTCACCCATTGGTACAGCACCCACATGCCGACACCACCGACAACGCCGGCGAACACCAGGGTTTGCATCGACGTGAGTTGCCCGCGCGGCAGCGGGCGCGCGCGCGTGCGCGCCATCACCGCATCGATTTTTTGCTCGACCAGGCAATTGATCGCAGCCGCCGCGCCCGCCACCAACGCGATGCCGATCGTGCCGGCGATAAACGGCGCCAAGGGTACCATGCCCGGCACCGCGAGAAACATGCCGATGATCGCGGTGAACACGATCAGCGACACCACGCGCGGCTTGGTCAGTTGATAAAACTGATACGCGCGGGAGCT
>Ga0194119_10013658_pt1 | contig 10077 bp, 6 predicted proteins | sample TA2MahC100mmetaG_FD_148620 | JGI IMG/M metagenome (GOLD analysis project Ga0194119, IMG submission 148620) | Freshwater microbial communities from Lake Tanganyika, Tanzania - TA2015018 Mahale Deep Cast 100m | ecosystem: Environmental > Aquatic > Freshwater > Lake | place: Tanzania: Lake... | reverse complement strand
AGCCGGAAAGATACCCTCTGACAATACACTCAACGGGAAGAACTTTTGTCTTGACCACCAGCATGGACCGTCCTTCCAGAATCTCCTTGTAGGGAAGGCACTCCTCTGGAAAATCCCTGGTATGGAAGGAGATAATGTGGTTCGGAACAATCTCCGCCGTGAAATCAAACCAGAATTTTGAAAGTTGAGTCAGAATCCTTCCCTTGTCCGGAATGGGATTGGGCATGACCACATCGAAAGCGGAGATCCGGTCGGTGGCGACGATCAGAAGCCTTTCTCCAAGATCATAGATATCTCTTACCTTTCCCCTCCCCTTCAGGGTCAGGGATTTGAATTCGGTCTGAGAAATGACACGGGATGACATAGACATCACCTCCATTGGAAATGGTTAATTGGAAATGTAGGTTTGAAAAATATAACATACTCTGATTGACTTTTCTATAAAAAATGTTAATCTCATGTAGCTTTTCAGGTATAGTTTTTATCCCCCTTTGGCAAAGGGGGATATAGGGGGATTTTAAAAATATATTTGGAAAATCTCCCCTCTCCCCTCTTTTCCAAAGAGGGGTAAAAGAATCCTTTTATACTACATATAAATTGAACCTATAAATAAGGGTTTACAATCTCATTTCCAAATTATGCTCAGCGACAAGCTCGGACACCGTCTCGATCCCTATCTCTACCCCCCATTTAAAAAAATCTTCGGAGAATGGGGCGATCCCAATCTCTTCACTCTGCTTGGATTCTTCTCAACCCTGGCCGCTTCATGGTTGATCCTGAAAGGGTTCTGGCTCTCAGCAGGCCTGGCGATCATTCTTTCGGGCCTTTTCGATCTACTGGACGGGGTCATTGCAAGGAACTTAGGAAAGGCGACGATCTTCGGAAGTTTCTTCGACTCGGTGATGGATAGATATTCGGACCTTCTCCTCCTTCTGGCCCTCACCATCCATTATCTGAAAGAGGGAGACTCCGGCCTTGTCATTCTCACCTCTGTGGTTGCCATCGGAATTGCCCTCATTCCCTATGTTCGGGCAAAGGCAGAGTCGCTAAAGATCTCCTGCCATGTCGGATTGATGGAAAGGGCGGAGAGGATCATCCTTCTCTCCCTGGGGGCCCTGTTGAACTGGATGGAACCGGTCCTCTGGATTCTGGCCGTTCTCACCCACCTCACCGTTCTACACCGGATCTATTATGTGTGGAAGGAAATCCGAAATTCGAATATCGGGCGAAGCATCACGAAGTGATCAATCCGAAACAAACCCTAATGTAGTGAATCTAACACTTCTTTATAATAATCCCAAGCCCGTCATTCCCGCGAAGGCGGGAATCCAGGTTGAAAAAACTGGATTCCGGGTCAAGCCCGGAATGACAAATAAAGGAATTCAAAACGGTTTCTATAGGTTCGGGTCATTTTGATTTTGAACATTCGTGCTTGTTTCGAAATTCGAATTTCGAGCTTCGAATTTATGCATTCCTTGCCATCTCCTGAATCTCTTTCAGCAGGGTGGACATAAGCTCGGATTCTTTTACCTTCTTTATAATCTTCCCTTTTTTAAAAAGGAGCCCAACCCCTTTCCCTCCGGCAATCCCGATATCCGCCTCCCTCGCCTCGCCAGGGCCATTGACCACGCACCCCATGATGGCGATGGTCATGGGCGCAGTGACTTTCTGAACCCCTTTCTCTACTTTCTCCACAAGATGGCTGAGATCAATTTCACAGCGGCCGCAGGTCGGGCAGGAGATGATTTCAACACCCCTCTCCCGAATCTTTAACGCCCTCAATATCTCATAACCCACACGAACCTCTTCAACGGGATCTCCGGTCAAAGAGACCCGGATCGTATCTCCGATCCCCTCGCTGAGAAGAAGTCCTATCCCAATGGCCGATTTAACGACTGCTCCCGAGCCCCTCCCTGCCTCCGTGATTCCGAGATGGAGCGGATAGTTGGACTTTCTTGAAAAGTATCGGTAGGCTTCCACCGTCCTCAGGACATCGGACGCCTTTAAAGAGACTTTGATGAGATGAAAACCGAGATCCTCCATATATTCAATTGTCCGGAGTCCGCTTAAAACCATGGCCATGGATGTCGGTCCATTGAAACGCTTTAAAAGGTCTTTCTCAATGGAACCGGCATTCACTCCAATGCGAATGGGAATAGATCGATGTTTGGCTTCTGTCACAATGGCCTTCAGGCGGTCTTTTCCTCCGATATTCCCGGGATTGATACGAAGCGCATCTGCCCCATGTTCGATAGACATCAGAGCCAGCCGGTAATTAAAATGGATATCCGCAATGAGGGGAATCTTAATCCTTTTCTTGATCCGTCCAATGGCGCGGGCCGCTTCCTCATCCGGAATCGCCACCCGGATGATCTCGCATCCTGCTGCCTCAAGGCGGCGGATCTGATGGACCGTCCTGCGAACATCCCGCGTATCGGTCTTTGTCATCGACTGGATAGAAACGGGCGCATTCCCTCCGATCTTAACGGAGCCAACGAATATTTGACGGGTTTTTCTGCGTTGAATCATAAGATAAAACAGGGATCAAGGGTTCATGGGTTCGAGGGTTCAAATGGAAATACAAAAAAGAATTTTTCTTTAACTGGTTTACACCTCGACCCCTTGGCCCCTGGACCCCTGGAATCCTTTCTTGCGTTCTCTCCACTCCTCCACGATCAGATAGAGTGTCGGGATGAAGACCAGCGTGAGGAACATGGAGACCATGAGGCCGCCGATCACAGCGATGGCCAGACCAATATATGCTTCAGCCCCTTCCCCCAACCCGAGGGCCATGGGAGTCAGCCCTAAGATCGTCGTAAACGAGGTCATCAGAATAGGTCTGAGACGAATCCGTCCCCCATGGATGATCGCTTCCTTTAACGGAACCCCTTCCACCTTCCGGAGCCGGTTGATGAAATCCACCAGGAGGATCGCATTGTTCACAACGATCCCGACCATCATGATAATCCCCATGAAGGAGACCATGCTCAAGGTGTTTCCGGTGAGGAAGAGGGCCCAGAGGACACCGATGAGACCCAGCGGGACGGAGAACATGACCAGAAATGGATGGAGCAGGGAGGCGAATTGGGAGGCTAACACCATGTAGACCAGAAAGATGGCGAGCCCAATCGAGAAGAGAAGGGTTCGAAAGGCCTCTTGCTGTTCCAGGCGCGCCCCTTTCAACACGATAGAAAACCCCTCCGGGATCTCCATCCGGGATATCTTTGCTTCAATTTCAGAGGCAATCGACCCGAGATCCCTTCCGCTTGTATTGGCCGTCACATGGACCATCCTCTGCTGGTATTTGCGCTCTAATTGAACGGGAGACGTCGTTCGAACCACTTCCGCCACATTCTCCAGGGGAACCAGCCTTCCATCGAGGGCGGGAAGAGGTAACCGGGCCAGATCCTCGGGCTTGCTCCTGTCTTCTTCGCGAAGCCGGACCCTCACAAAATGTTCACGGCCAGTCACGGGATCAACATAGACGGCGGCCTCCATCCCCTCAATCGCCCCCCTGACGATCTCTCCCACCCGGGAGGTGGTCAATCCCAGAGTCGCCAGCCTGTCCTGTCTGATTCGGATCTGATATTCGGGCAACCCTTCCTCGCGGCTGATCTGAATATCGGTCACCCCTCCGACCTCCCGGAGGATTCCCTCCACCTCTTTTGCAAGGCGACTTCCTGTGGGGATGTCGAATCCAAGGATTTCCACATCGATCGGTTCATCCGCTCCGAATGTGATCACTCTCGAGATGAGGCCGCCAGGAAAGACCGTGATCTTTGCCCCTGGAATATTCCTGACCTTCTCCCTCAGACTGCTGGCTATCATCTCAGCCGACCTTTTCCTCTCCGATTGATCGACCAGCATCAAAGAAGCCATTCCGGTATGAGGCCCGGCAAACCTTCCGCCGAAGATGACAGATCTCCCTCGCCCTGAACCTGTTCTGGCCCAGAGCGATTTTAATTCGGGGACTTCGTTAACAATAATCTCCTCCACCTGCTCCATCACCCGTTTTGTTTCCTCCAGAGAGGAACCGACCGGAAGCCGGATGTTCATCCGCACCTGCCCTTCATCCGAGGAAGGAAAGAGTTCTGTCCCGATGAGAGGAATGAGAAGGAGTGTTCCCAAAAAAGCGGACACCACGCCTGTCACAACAAGCTTCCGGTGGGACAGGGCAAATGTAAGGGTGTTGTGGTATCGTTGATCCATCCACAGGAAGAGCGGATGGGTCTTCTGCAGGATTCTCTGGACCCGGGATGGGCTTGCCGTCAACCGGACCGGGCGGAGAAATTTGTTGGTCAGAATAGGCACCAGGGTCAGCGACGCAAAGAGGGAGGCCAGTAGTGAGAATCCAACCGTATAAGCCAACTGGACGAACAGAATGGGCGCGATCCCGGTCACAAAAAACAGGGGGAGAAAGACGATGATGCTGGTCAGCGAAGCCGCAATGACCGGTTTGCTTACCTCCGTCGCCCCCTTATAGGAAGCCTCTTCCGGAGGCGCTCCCGCCTCCATATGCCGGTTGATATTCTCGAGCACGACGATGGCATCATCCACCAGGCGGCCTACTCCAAGGGCCAGCCCACCGAGGGTCATGATGTTAAGGGTAAACTTTCCGAAATGCAGGAGCACGAATGTGGCGATGATGGAAACCGGGATCGCGTGGGCAATGATGAGCGTGCTGGTCACATTTCTTAAAAAGAGGAGGATGATCGTAACCGCGAGGAAGGCCCCCATCATGGCCTCCTTCTGAAGATTCTTGATCGATTTTCGGATGAAAGTCGATTGGTCGGACACCACCTCGATGGTCACGCCCGGCGGAAGCTCTCTTCGAATTTGAGTCAGAGCTTTTAACGTTTGATCCACCACGGAGACCGTATTGCCTCCGATCTGCTTCTGGACGCCGATGACGATTCCCCGTACCCGGTTCACATTCACTTCTGTCTGAGAATCCTCAAATCCATCTTTCACCCTTCCGATATCCCTGAGGCGAATGGGAACTCCGTTCTGGCGATGGACGACGATCTCTTCGAGATCTCTGATCTCCGGCGTTCGGCCAAGCGTCCGGATACTGAACTCCTGCTTTTCCGTCCTGAGGCTTCCCCCGGGCTTATCAATATGGGCCGCTCGCACGGCCTGGGCAACCCGGTCCAGAGAAAGATTCATCCTCTCTAATTTGGACCGCTCCACTTCCACCTGGATTTCCCTGGTCAATCCGCCAAAGACATTGGCAGAGGCAACCCCTTTCAAGCTCTCCAGCCTCGGGGCGACGAAGTCCTCTGCCAGCTCTCGAAGGCGGAACTCATCCATGGGGCCGGTGATCGATAAAACGATGACCGAAATCTGGGAAGGATCGAACTTGATAATGACCGGCAATCTCGCTTCCGTGGGAAAGACATCCTGGATCTGGCTTACACTCTGCTGGATATCGAACGAGGCGACATCGAGATTGGTCCCCCAATAAAATTCAACGGTGACGATAGAAATGCCCTGCCGGGAACGGGAGGAAACGTGGCGGACATTTTGAATACGACTCAACCGCTTTTCAATCGGGCGGGTGATCGTCATCTCAATGTCCTGCGGGTTGGCCCCCGGGTATTCGGTGACGACGGAGGCAATCGGATACGTGATTTCCGGAAAGAGATCGATGGCAAGGTCTGAAAAAGCGATGACCCCGAGCAGGACGATCCCGATGGCCACCATGAAGCGGGAGACCGGGTTTTTCAGGGAGCCGCGGATGAGATCCATGGACTTCAGCCTCCTTCGATCATACGAACGATCGAACCTTCCCTGAGCGCATCCTGCCCTCTTACGACCACCTGCTCTCCCTCGGAGACCCCCTGGAGTACCTCCACATAAGGGGTCTGTTCAATGCCGGTGACAATCGTTCTCCGGAACGCCTGATTCCCTTGAATCACATATACGATTTTCTTGCCTCTTTCCTCGATCAGGGCATATTGAGGAATAACGAGCGCCTGAGGTTTTTGGGAGAGAACCAGTTCGACCGTTGCAAACATGCTGGGTTTGAGCATTCGCCCGGCATTCGGGATCTCGATCTCTGCCTGGAGCGTTCGCGTGGCGAGTTCCAGGGCGCTGCTCATCCGTGCGATCCTGCCTTCGAAGACCCTCCCGGGGAAGGATTCGGTTTTGATGCTGGCTTTCATCCCTGTCTTGAGCAGCGGGATATCCTTTTCCAGGATATGGGCGACCACCTTCAATGTCTCCGTGTGGATGAGGTTCACAATGGGCGTCGAAGATGAGGCCAGGGCGCCGGCGTCCATATATCTTCTGCTAATCTCACCCGAGAAAGGAGCGACGATCTTCGTGTGCTGGAGTCGAATCCGTTCTTGCGCCAGCATCGCTTCCGTCTCCTTCAATCTCGCCTGAGCCGACTCTCTCGCTTCCTGTCTTGCCCCTTCCCTGAGCAATTTCAGATGCTCCCTGCTTGAAGCCAACTGCGCCTGGGCGACCGTGTACTCCATGTCCGCAACGTCCAATTCCCTTTTCGAGATGACCTGTCTTTGATAGAGCGCCTCCATACGCTCCCTCTGGAGTTTTGCATTTTCAAAACGGGACTCGGCGCTGCGGACTGCCTCTTCCGCCTGACGTAATTCTTCGGCCCGTGCTCCGGCTTCCAGCTCCATCAGATGAGCCCTTGCTTGAGCCACCCGGGCTTCAACTTCCCTGACCTTCTGGAGGTAATCGGACCGATCTATCTGGGCGATGGTCTGTCCCTCCCGGACCGAATCGCCGGCATTGACATAGACGCCTTCGAGATATCCTGACACCTTGGGAAAGAGATCGACCCGCATCAATGGAGCAATGTCCCCGGTCATGGTAATCGTATAGGTGATGGGTCTGATGGTAACAGGGGAAACCTTGACGGGAATTTCGGCTCGCTTCGTCTTTGGAGGTTCCGCTCTTTTCTGAGTCAACCCCCATCCACGATACAGAACCAATCCGACCAGCAAAATGACCAGAATAAGAAGACCCACTCTCCATCGTTTACTCAATTGGGTCATGTCCCTTGCTCCCAGGAGATTAAATAGCGTTCCTGTTCCTTCGTGAGTTGATCAATTTCGATGCCCATGGAACGGAGTTTGATCCGTGCGATCTCCTGATCAATAGCTTTGGGAACCGGATACACTTTCCGTTCTAAACTCCGATGATGTTTCACCAGATATTCGGCGGAAAGAGCCTGGTTGGCAAAACTCATATCCATCACACTGGAGGGGTGGCCTTCCGCGGAGGCAAGGTTGATCAGCCTTCCCTCCCCCAGGACATAAAGCCTGCGACCATTTTTAAGCTGAAACTCCTCGACGAAGTCACGGACCATCTTTCGAGAGGTAGTGACCTTCTCCAACCCTTCCAGATCGAGCTCCACATTGAAGTGACCCGAATTGGCCACAATGGCCCCGTCTTTCATCTTTAAAAAGTGATCCTTCCGGATCACACCCACATTTCCTGAAACTGTGCAGAAGATATCTCCTATCTCAGCGGCTTCACTCATGGTCATGACGCGATAACCATCCATCACAGCCTCCAGGGCACTTAGAGGACTGACCTCGGTCACAATCACATTGGCTCCCATCCCCTTAGCCCTCATGGCCAATCCTTTTCCACACCATCCATAGCCCGAGACAACAAAATTCGACCCAGCCATCAACCGGTTCGTGGCCCGGAGAATACCGTCAATCGTGGATTGCCCGGTTCCATACCGATTATCAAAAAAGTGCTTAGTCTCAGCATCATTGACGGCAATCACTGGAAATCTCAACACCTTGTTTTGCTCCATACTGCGGAGCCGGATTACACCGGTTGTTGTCTCCTCAGTTCCGCCGATCAATCCCTTGATCATCTCTTTCCTCTTGGCTGCTGGAAGCCCTTTTGCCCAGCTTCTTAAAGAGGGGATGAGGTCGTTCCATTTTTCGAGTGCGATAAAGTGAAAGGACGAGACGAGATCTGCTCCATCATCCATGGTGATATTTGGAAAGAAAGCCAATGCCGCCTGGATGTGGGCATAATAGGTTTCACTGTCTTCGCCTTTGATAGCGAAAACAGGAATTTTTAACTCCTTCACTAAATAGGCAGCGACATCATCCTGTGTGCTTAAGGGATTGGAGGCGCAAAGAGCAACCTCTGCCCCGCCTGCCACCAGGGTCCTCATCAAAGCCGCTGTCTCCGTAGTCACATGGAGACAGGCGGAAAGACGGGCCCCCTTGAGGGGTTTCTCCTTCTGAAAGCGATCCCTGATCAGCCTCAACACAGGCATGGCCATCTCCGCCCACTCCATCCGTAGACGGCCTTTCTCTGCTAAGGATATGTCTTTAATGTCATAACTCATTTTTCACCAACCTCTGAATTAATCTCGAGCCTTAAATCCCAAATTCCAATACCCAAATTCCAAACAAATTCAAATTTCCCAATTTTCAATGACCAAAACAGATTCGTTTTAAATTTTGAGATTGGAAATTATTTGGAATTTGGAATTTGTTATTTGGAATTTATCTCCCTATCTCCTTATCTCCCCATCACCCTATCACCCCATCAGCCTTCTATAGTCCCGCCGCCTTTCTCAACTCCTTAGCCATGTTGGTCTTCTCCCAGGTAAACCCGGGTTCGTTTCGACCGAAATGGCCATAACAAGCCGTCCGCTTATAAACAGGTTTACGGAGGTCAAGATAATCGATGATAGCTCTTGGCTTTAAATCAAAAAGCTCCCGGACAAGCTTGGCAATCTGATCCGGAGGAATGTTTGAAGTCCCCGAGGTATCAATCATGAGCGAAACAGGTTCAGCCTTCCCGATCGAATAGGCAATCTGGACTTCACATTTTGCGGAGAGGCCTGCCGCAACGATATTCTTTGCAATATGTCTCGCCATATAGGAAGCGCTTCGATCCATCTTGGACGGATCCTTCCCCGAAAAACAGCCGCCTCCATGGCTTCCAACGCCCCCGTAGGTATCGACGATGATCTTTCTACCGGTTAGGCCGCAGTCCGCCTTGGGGCCTCCATGGACGAACCGGCCGGTGGTATTGATATAATACTTTGTATTTTTATCGCGGAGCTTTTCAGGAATAATTTTAAGGATCACTTCTTCAATGATCCCTTCCTTCAACGTTTCATAAGCCACTTTGTCCGAATGTTGGGCTGCGATGACGACCGAATCAACACGAACCGGTTTGCCGTTGATATATTGGAGTGTCACCTGGGATTTTCCATCGGGCCTTAAAAAATCGAGGATATTCTTCTTTCGCACTTCAGCCAGACGGCGGGTCAGCCGGTGGGCATAGACGATGGGCATGGGCATCAGCTCCGGAGTCTCATCACAGGCATAACCGAACATCAACCCCTGATCTCCGGCTCCCTGCTCATGGGCCTTCGTCTCTTTAACCCCTCGAGAGATATCGGGTGATTGCTCATCGATCGACGTGAGGACAGCGCAGGTTTCCCAGTCAAACCCCATGGCCGAGTCATTATAGCCGATCTCTTTGATCGTTTCCCGGACGATCTTCGGCATAGGGACATAACAGGAAGTTGTAATCTCGCCCGCAATGATCGCCATTCCTGTGGTCACCATCGTCTCACAGGCTACATGCGCCTGTGGGTCCTGCCCAATGATGGCGTCCAGAATCGAATCGGAGATTTGGTCCGCCACTTTATCCGGGTGCCCCTCGGTGACGGATTCAGATGTGAATAAAAAATTGGTCATGGACATAACACTTTCCTCCTTTTGGGTTCTTACATATCAAATTCAAGCATTTAGTTTTAACATCTTGAAACCCGTTTTCGTCATCCTTCTGAACCTTGTGCTGAACTTGATTCAGTATTGGTTCAGCATCTCGTTCTGGCGATAGGTCGAGATCCTGAACTAAATTCAGGATGACAGGTTAAACGAACTTCCAATTCATTTGTGTAGGGTTAGGCTTTCAACTCTTCTGTAATCGATTTACGGAAATCCTCCGGAAACATCTCGGCCATCCATTTTCGGACATAGCGCTTGATCTCCGAGGCCGTGGAGAACTGAAATAGTGTCTCCGCCATAAGCCTTGTCTCTTCAGCCCTCGCCATACGAA
>Ga0194119_10013657_pt1 | contig 10078 bp, 12 predicted proteins | sample TA2MahC100mmetaG_FD_148620 | JGI IMG/M metagenome (GOLD analysis project Ga0194119, IMG submission 148620) | Freshwater microbial communities from Lake Tanganyika, Tanzania - TA2015018 Mahale Deep Cast 100m | ecosystem: Environmental > Aquatic > Freshwater > Lake | place: Tanzania: Lake... | reverse complement strand
CCGAGATTATCCGCACTGCCACGGATGCGGATCTTCACGTTGTGCGGCTTCTCCACGTCCGCAATGGTGTGAATAAACGGGTACGGTTCGGGCAACTCCTTCTTGCGCTGCGCCACTTCGGCGCGCAGGAAATCGAGATGCTGCTTGAACTGCCCGGCCAGGAACCGGTCGAGCTTTTCGTCTTTGTAGCAAAGGATGCCGCCCGGCGAATTGAACAGATCGCGCCACAGCAGATACTCATCGCGCGGCAGCGCCAGCAGGTCGGCCGATGCGAGATCGCCGCGCTTCTGGCTACCGCCCAGCCGGATGAAGTTCGTCTCCTCCACCTTCTTGCGCGCTTTGATCACGTCCAGCACTTTGGCCTGGAACTTCGCTGCCATGCCTGCGCTCCTCCAATCTTTCAGGAACGGATGCGCATGGTCGTTGGCGAGGTACTTCGTCCAGCGCTCGAGTGTCTCGGTGTCGAGCGTGGCATTCTTGACGCCCGCGCGCACGGCGTCCACATAACGCGCGGTCTGCGCCGCGAGGATTTCGGAGAGCCCCAGTGCCTGTTTGTCGAGGTAGTCCGCCAGCTCCTTCTCGGCAACCTCGATGCGCTCCTTGCGCTGCTTGAAATCCTTCACGCGCTCCTCAGGCGCCAGCGGATATTCGCTCAGCGTGGTGCTGGCAAAGACGCCGGTGAGCGCGTAGAGATCACGCGTGGGGATGTGATCGAGATTGTGGTCATGACATTGCGCGCAGGCCACGGTGAGGCCGAGAAACGCGCGCGACGTGGCATCCACCCGGTCGTCCTGGAACTCGGGGCTCAACGCGTAGAAGCCCAAGCCGGCGATCAGCTTTTCGCGCTCGGGGTGCTGCATCTGGTCCGCGGCGATTTGGGCTTTCACGAACAGGTCATACGGCATGTCGCGGTTGAATGCGCCGATCACCCAGTCGCGACAGTAGTAGGCATGTTCGTACGGCGAATCCTGAGTGGAGTTCAACCGGTCATCGGAGTAGCGCGCGGTATCCAGCCAGTAGCGGCCCCACCGCTCGCCATAGTGCTTCGAGGCCAGCAGACGCTCCACCACCGCCGCGAAGGCGCCGGGTGACTTGTCTTTTTCAAACGCCTCCACCTCGTCGGCCGTGGGCGGCAGTCCGGTGAGATCGTAGTAGGCGCGGCGCCGGCGTCACGGGACGCAGGCCCTTGGCTTCGAGTTTGTTTAAGACAAATTCATCGACCTCCGTGCGCGGCCACGACGTGAGTTTCACGGGCGGCGCGGCGGCTTTGCGCACCGGTTGAAACGCCCACCAGGCGCGCTGCTCCGGCGTGATACGCCAGGCGGCCGATCCGGCGGCCGCGGCGGGCGCTTTGCTCTCCGGCCACACCGCACCGCCTTTGATCCACGCCGTGAGGTCGGCAATCTCGGCGTCGCTCAACTTGCCAGACGGCGGCATCTTCAGCGCCGGGTCCGCGTAGCGCACCGCGCGCAGGAGCGTGCCGGCTTCACCCAGCGCTGTGCCGCGCCCACCGCCTTTTTCCAAGCCTGCGCGCGAGGTCGCTTCGAGCCCGCCCATTTTGCTGGCAGCGTGGCACGAGTAGCACTGCTTGGCCAGCACCGGGCGGATCTTCATTTCAAAGAAGTCAGCATCGGCGGCGCGCAGCAGCAGGGCCGGCGCAAGCAACACAGAGAACATCGTCAACCGCAGCATGGGTGTTTGCGATAGATTCTATCAAGGATGAACGAATTCAAAGACAAGACGGCGCTCATTACTGGCGCGAGCCGCGGGATTGGCGCGGCGACGGCGATCGCATATGCGAAGGCGGGCGCGGCCCGCGTGATTGTGCAGTACAACTCCTACCCCGAAGGCGCTGATGCGACGGTGGCGGCGATTCGCGACGCGGGCGCAGAGGGGCTCGCGCTCCATGCTGACCTGACGACGAACGAAGGAACGGAAGCGTTCCTGGCGGCGCTGGCGGCGAACGCGCCTAACGTCGATATCCTCGTGAACAACGCGGGTTCGCTGATTGAGCGCCGCTCGCTGGTGACCTACACGCCCGACCTGTATGACCGCATCATGAGCCTCAACGTGATGAGCCTGTGGTTCATTTCACAGGCCGTAGTGCCGCATATGGCTGCGCAGAAGTGGGGCGTGATTATCAACGTGAGTTCGATTGCCGCGCGCAACGGCGGCGGCCCGGGCGCAACCATGTACGCCGCGGCGAAAGCGGCGGTGGCCGCGATGACCAAGGGCATGGCGAAGGAACTCGCGCCGCAGGGCATTCGCGTGAACGCGATCAGCCCGGGCACGGTGGACAATCATTTTCACGAAGTCTTCTCAACGCCAGAGATGCTGGCCGGCGTAGTGAAAGCCACGCCCGCTGGACGCTTGGGTACGAACGAGGACATGGCGAACTCGATTTTGTTTCTGAGCTCCGAGGCCGCGTCGTACGTGATTGGCCAGACACTGGAGATCAACGGCGGCTTTTATATGGTGTGATCGGCTACGCGCCCCGCGCGGGCAAGGTCTCCAGCCAGTCGGCAATTTCAAACACGGCGCGGTTGTTCACGCCCGCGGCGCGCGCGCAGTAGCCTTCGAGTTCACCCGGCGCGAGGAGACGCGAAACGGCAGCGGTGATTTCGCGCCAGTTCTTAACCACCAGCCCGAGGCGATTTTCCTCCAGCCACTCGGCGTTGTAGCGCTCCTGCGGCATCGTCCACGCGTTGCAGTCAACAATCACCGGCAGCCGCATCGCCAGCGCTTCCGAGATGCTTCCCGGACCGGGCTTGCCGATCATGAAGTCGGCAATCTGCATGAAGCGCGGGACGTCGCTGGTGAAGCCTTGCACGTGCACAGGCACACGTAGTTTCAGCTCGCGCAGCCGCGCGCCGAGCTTTTCATTGTGCCCGTACATCAAAATCAACTGCAGCCCCAGCCCTGAGTCTGACAGCCGCCGCGCGATGTCCGCCATGGGCCGCGCGCCCTCGCCGCCAAACAGCACTAGCGCCAACGGCACGCCGTTCTTCAGCCCCAGCCTGGCGCGTTCGGCCGCGCGGTCCACCGGCTGCACCTCGTAGAAGCTGGGCCGCAGAATCATGCCGGATGTTGCCAGAATCCGGTCTTCCGGCAGCCGATACTCATCGCGTGCCTGGCGCACGGCTTTGGCGGTGCCGCAGGCCACATATTGCAGTTGCCGTTCGAGCCACACCCGCGGCGGAATGTCGGCAAAGTCGGTGATCACGGTGGCAAACGGCACGCGGTTGCTATAGCGGCGCACGGCCCGGTGCAGGTATCGATTGAAGTGCGGAATGAGCGAAACCACTAGCTCCGGCTGCCGGGCGTGAAAGTGCGCTTCCAGCAGGCGCGTCAACTTTCCGCCCAGCAGCCAGATCAGCAGGTGCATGGGGCGCATGGCCGGCGCAGCGCCCAGCGTCCAGCCCTCTTTTAGCATCCAGTTGTACCAGTCTTCCAGCCCGCGTCCGGTGACCGCCTTGAAGACATCGGTCGGCCCCAACACATGGTTGAGGTTAGTGAGCGTGATGTCCCACTCGCTTTGGCGGGCATCCATAACGGCCTTCAGCGCCGTGGCTGCGCTTTTGTGCCCGCCGCCTGCTTCCACATAAAAGAACTCCGCTTTCCTGCGCACGTCTCCCGTTATTCTCGCAGGCCCGGGGCCCTCCACGCGCGCAAACAGAAAAATTCATAAATGTTTTTTCCGTTCGCCACGCGATTGTGACCTTCCCGCCGCAAACTGTGACTGGAGAAAGCGTGTGTCTGCCCCCGAAGCCATTCTTGCGTACGTCAACACGCGCGACCATCGTCCGATGCGGCGCGTTAACCGCTGGCTCGCGCCGCGTTGGATTCGTCTTTGGATGCTGGCCGCCACCCGTGGTGGAGACGGGTGGATCTGGTGTGCCTTGGCGGTTACTGTCTGGCTTCGGGGCGGGGAAAACGAGCTCCGCGCGATCTCAGCCAGCACACTGGCCGCCGGCGCCGGAATCGCGGTATTTATCGCGCTCAAACGCGCCACCGGGCGCCGCCGCCCCTGCCACTATGAGCGTCACTGCTGGGCCAAGCTCCTGCCGCCTGATCAGTTTTCGTTCTCCTCCGGCCACACCATTACCGCCTTCGCCATTATCACGCCGCTTTGCTGCTATCATCCACAATGGAGCGTGCCGCTGGGCGTCTTGGGCCTCTAGATTGCCGCTTCACGCATCCTGCTCGGAATGCATTTTCTGAGCGACGTCATCGCCGGGGCTGTGTTGGGCGCGTTGATGGGCGGAGAAGCGCATTCGCTGCTCTCCTAACGGGTTGACGCATTTGACAATACTTCCCAAAATCGGCTAACCTGTGAGTTCGTAAGCCCCCTCCGGGAGTATTCTGTCTTTATGAAAACCCTCGTCCCGTCGGCCCAGTCGCTGGTGCGCTCGTGGCACGTCATCGATGCCGATGGCGCCGTTCTCGGCCGTCTTGCCGCTAAGGCCGCCCAGATTCTCATGGGCAAAACCAAGCCCATCTACACGCCGTATATCGACACGGGCGATCACGTTGTGATCGTGAACGCCGACAAGGTTGTCCTTACCGGCGCCAAGGAACGCGACAAGCTTTACCGCCATCACTCGGGCTATCCCGGTGGTTTGAAGGAATCCAACGCCGCGAAAGTGCGTGCGGTTCGCCCTGTCAAAATGGTAGAATTGGCTGTCGCTGGCATGTTGCCGAAGAACAAACTCGGCAAGCACATGTATGCCAAGCTCAAAGTTTACGCTGGGCCTAAACACCCGCACGAAGCGCAGCAGCCGGTGGCGCTCGCTCTCGGTAAATAGGAATTAAACAGGAGTCGACGTGGCAGCAGCTTTACCACAAAACCTGGGCACCGGCCGCCGCAAGAAGGCAGTGGCGCGCGTGTTCCTCCGGCCCGGCCAGGGCAAGATCGTCATCAACAAGCGCACGCTGGAAAACTACTTTCCGCTGGAGGCTTCTCGCGCCGTGGTGCGTCAGCCGCTGCTGGCCACTGAAACGGCCGACAAGTTTGACGTGATGGTGACGAGCAAAGGAGGCGGCGTGACCGGTCAGGCCGGCGCCATTCGCCTGGGTATCGCCCGTGCGTTGTGTGAATTCAATCTTGAGCTGCGCGGTAAGCTGAAGGAACTCGGTTTCCTGACGCGCGACCCGCGCCAGCACGAGCGTAAGAAGTACGGCCAGAAGGGCGCCCGCAAGCGCTTCCAGTTCTCCAAGCGCTAATCGGCGCCGGGACGAACGTTCTGTCGTTTTCGCGCAGTATCCTGCGGCGGTTTGGCAAATTCCGCTTGAACCCGCCAGCCGCGGCTTAACCTTTTACCAACCTTTCGGGCATGCGCGTGCCGGAGTGATGCCTGGCCAAACGCCTGCCAAGCCGCTAGGAGGTCTTTTTTGCCGTCGATTTCCATGAAAGAATTGCTCGAAGCTGGCGTTCACTTCGGGCACCAGACCAAGCGCTGGAATCCGAAAATGAAAGAATATATTTTCGGTGAACGTAACGGGATCTACATCATCGATCTCCAGAAGACGCTCAAGCTGTTCAAAGACGCCATGCGGTTTGTGGCCGAACAGGCTGCTTCGGGTAAGAACGTCCTCTTCGTGGGCACCAAGCGCCAGGCGCAGGAAGCCATTGCCGAAGAGGCGACGCGCTGCAGCATGTTCTACATCAACCAGCGCTGGCTGGGCGGGTTGCTCACTAACTTCGTCACGGTCCAGAAGTCCATCAAGCGCCTCAAGGAACTGAATGCCATGGCCGAGTCCGGCGACTGGCAGGGACGCGCGAAGAAGGAAATCGGACGCCTCGAACGCGAGCGCAAGCATCTCAATCAGAGTCTCGCCGGTATCAAAGATATGGGCGGTTTGCCGGACCTGCTGTTTGTGGTGGATTCGAGCAAAGAATCGATCGCAGTCAGCGAAGCCCGCAAGTTGGGCATTCCGGTGGTGGCCGTGGTGGACACCAATTGCGACCCCGACGTGGTTGACTATGTGATCCCTGGCAACGATGACGCTCTGCGCGCCATCCGCCTGTTCACGAACAAAATCTCTGAAGCCGTGGTCGAAGGCCGCCAGCTTGCGACCGAGACTGAGTTCTCGGCCGAGCGCGTGGTGACCGAAGAGACCTCGCTCGAAGAAAGCTCGAGCGAATACAGCCAGTACTTCGAACCGCAGTACGCCGAAAAGCTGATGAGCGAAAGCATGACGGAAGAGGATCTGTCGAATCTCAACATTCCGAAAAAGGCGCAGTTCGAAGCAATGGTGGACGATCGCTAGAAGGCGATCGGTCTCCCACACCCCGTTCTGCCGGTTGATACTTGCGTGGCGGGCTTCGGCCCGCCGCGCGTTCCAGTTTTTATGGGGAGAATGAAATGAAGTTGTGTTTACGAACTTTTGTTGGTGTTGTCTGTGCCATGGCTGTTCTCTTGACTGGCTGCTCGGAGTGCACCACTGCGACCGCGAAGCTTATCCAGCGATGTTGCTACCGTGGGTATTTCAGTTAAAGGATCACAACGAAAAATGAAAGTGAATGATCAGGTGGTAATGCCCATATGAATTCACAACAATGGTGTCGCCACGATTCCGTCAGGAGGGAAACCGGGTGAGAGCCTTGTGGTACTTGCCACCTATCATTGGTTCCCTCCAGTAGGTCCAGTGGCTGTATGGGATGGTGTTAGGACAAAATTGCCTGAGGATATTGCCAAAAGCAAGTCGATTGATGTGCCTCTTTTAGTTAAGGCGCCGGCGGAACCCGGTAAATATAGCTTGGTGATTGACCTCGTTAAAGAAGGTGCCCTCTGAATCGCCGATACAGGCTCACCAACCGCAACATTGGCATTCGTAATTGAAAATTAGTCGTTGGGTTTCTAGCGCCTCAAGGGTGAATACTATGAACAAGCATGACAAACTTTTGATAACGGGAGCAAGAGGATTGGTTGGTTCGGCTCTCGTTAAGCACCTCAGGCACGAAGGGTACGTAAATGTGATCGAGGTAGGACGTCAAGAATGCGATTTGGTCAACCCCGCATCTACTCGTGCTTTCTTTGAAGCAATCAGACAAGATTCTGTTTTCCACGCTGCGGCCCGCGTATATGGAATCAGGGGTAACATGAAAAACAAAGCCTCAGCGTTTTACGATAACGTTATGATTAATACCAATGTGGTAGACGCGGCTCAGAAAGTAGGCGTCAAGAAAATCACAGTTCTTAGTGTGTCAGTGAGGAAATCATGGCCGAAATCAGCGCAGCACTCGTAAAGCAGCTCCGGGAAAAGACCGGCGCGGGAATGATGGATTGCAAGAAGGCCCTCGACGAAGCGAAGGGCAACATGGAAGAAGCTGAGGTCATCCTTCGCAAGAAGGGCATCGCTGCGGCCGCCAAACGCCAAAGCCGTTCGGCACGCCAGGGTTCGATCGGCACCTACATGCACCCGGGCAATCAGCTTGGCGTGCTGGTGGAAGTGAATTGCGAGACCGATTTCGTGGCCCGCACCGAGGACTTCCAGGAACTGGTGAAAGACGTGGCGATGCACATTGCTGCGGCCGACCCGAAGTTCCTCAAGCGCGAGGAAGTGCCCGCCGCGCTGCTGGATAAAGAACGAGACATCGCGGCTTCGCGCGCGCGGAACGAAGGCAAGCCTGAGAAGGTGATCGAAAAGATCGTCGAAGGACGCCTAGCGAAGTTCTACGAAGAAGTGTGCCTGCTCGATCAACCCTTCATCAAGGACAACACCATGACCATCGAACAGATGATCAAGGCCAAGATCACCAAGACGCAGGAGAACATCGTGATCGCCCGCTTTGCCCGTTTCAAGGTGGGCGAGTCAGGGGCGGTCGCCGCAGCGGCTGAAGGCGAAGGCGCCGAAGGATAGCGGCTCGGGGTACGCAAGACGATGCCACGCTACGATCGCGTTCTGCTCAAGCTGTCCGGCGAGGTGCTCTCTGGCGGCGGCCCGTTCGGTATCGATCCGGAAAAGGTGGCGTCGCTTGCCACCGAACTCGCCGAAGTGGTGCGGACGGGTGTGCAGTTGGGAATGGTGGTGGGCGGCGGCAACTTCTTTCGCGGAGTGGCCGCCGCTGCCCGCAATATGGACCGCGTCACGGCGGACCATATGGGCATGCTCGCCACTGTGATCAATGCGCTGGCGCTGCAGGATGCGCTTGAAAAGCAGGGCATCAAGACGCGCGTGATGACAGCGATCGAAATGCACCAGGTGGCTGAACCCTACATTCGCCGCCGTGCCGTGCGGCACCTGGAAAAAGGCCGGGCCGTGATCTTAGCCGCCGGCACGTCAAACCCCTACTTTTCTACTGACACCGCGGCCGCGCTGCGCGGCCTCGAAATCAACGCGCAGGTCATCGCCAAGGCCACGCGCGTCGATGGCGTGTTCGATCGCGACCCGCTCCAACACGCCGATGCTGTAAGATACGAGTCCGTGTCCTATCAGGAAGTGTTGAACAAGCAGCTCCAGGTGATGGACACCTCCGCAGTGGCCCTGTGCCGGGATAACCGCCTGCCCGTGCTGGTTTTCAATATGCACCAGCGAGGCAATATCTTCCGCATGGCCATGGGCGAACACGTCGGCACGATCATTTCATAGGATCGGTTAAGCAAAGCTATGACGGTCAAGGAAATCGAAACCAGCGCAAAACAACGGATGGAGAAGGTGCTCGCGGATCTGCAGCATGCCATGAGCAGCGTGCGTACCGGGCGCGCGTCGATCAACATGCTTGACGGCATCCGGATTGACTACTACGGCACGCCCACACCGCTAAGCCAGGTGGCTACGCTCCTGGTGCCCGAGCCGGGATTGCTTACCGCGCAGCCGTGGGATGTGTCGCAGATCGGCGCGATCGAGAAAGCGATCCGTACGTCCGATCTCGGGCTCAATCCGCAGAACGACGGCAAGATCATCCGCATCCCGATTCCGCCGCTCACGCAGGATCGCCGCAAGGACATGGTGAAGCAGCTTCACCATATGGCCGAGGACCACCGCGTGGCGCTGCGCAACGTCCGGCGCGACGCCAACGAAGCGGCCAAGAAGTTGCTAAAGGAAAAGACCATCAGCGAGGACGATGAAAAGCGTGCGCTCGCTGAGATCCAGAAGGTCACCGACGGAGCGATGGCGAAGCTCGATGCCGCCGCGGCCGCCAAGGAAAAAGAAGTACTGTCTCTGTAAGGACACCGCCCTCGGCGAAATTGTTCCTGGGAACATTTGTGGGCCTGGACGTGTCTAGCGAGTTCGAGAGGAGCTTGCTTGAACATGTCATCCGACGCACTGCTGTTTCAAGAATCGCTGGTAGACGACGGAGCGCGTACCGCGCGCCCGTACACGGTGTCGTTTTCGCTCACCATGCAGTTGATCGCCGCCGCCGCGGCGATTTCGTATCCGATGTGGCATATTGAGCCGCTGCCGCGCGTGAAGTTGCGCGCGCCGTCGCCGTTCATCAATGCGGTGAAACTGGTGGACCCCGCGCCCGCGCAGCCGGCTTCAGCGCTGGGGCCGCAGATGTCGGCGTCGAATGCGTTGACGGCGCCGGCGAGAGTGCCCAGGGGTTTTGTGGCTCCGCCGCCGGGACGGCCCGTTTCGAGCGACGTGGGCCCAATCGATCACGCAGACCTCAGAAACTTTGATCCGGGTCCGGGCGTACCTGGCGGAACGAATATCCCCGGTGCGCTGCCTTACGCCGGTGGAGGTGCCACGATTGTCGCCGCCCGGCCGGTCGAGAAGCCCCGAAGCGACCCACCACCGCCGGCCACCCCGGTGCGAGTGGGCGGAGTCGTGAAGCCTCCGCTGCTGCTGGCGGACGTCAAGCCCCTCTACCCGCAGTTGGCCCGCGCCGCGCGGATTTAAGGCACGTGAAGATCGAAGCCATCATTGCTCGCGACGGGACCATCCGCGATGCAAGGGTGGTAAGCGGACACCCGCTGTTGACCGCCGCTGCGATTGACGCGGTGCGCCAGTGGCGCTACCGCGCGACGGTGCTCAACGGCGTGAGCGTGGAGGTGGTGTTGGCGCTCGAAGGGAACTTCCGGTTGGCGCAGTAGATCGCATGAACTGCTCTCTCTCCGCGTTTCTTTGTCAT
>Ga0194119_10013650_pt1 | contig 10078 bp, 12 predicted proteins | sample TA2MahC100mmetaG_FD_148620 | JGI IMG/M metagenome (GOLD analysis project Ga0194119, IMG submission 148620) | Freshwater microbial communities from Lake Tanganyika, Tanzania - TA2015018 Mahale Deep Cast 100m | ecosystem: Environmental > Aquatic > Freshwater > Lake | place: Tanzania: Lake... | reverse complement strand
CAGCGGTCCCCGGCATCTTACTTTCAATCAGAAGGGCGACAGGGTCTATTTGATCAATGAGATGACGGCCAGGGTAGACGTCTTCAGCTACGATGGTGGGGAGATGAAAAAATTGCAGTCGGTGCTGGCTGATACGGCCGCCAGCCAAAACAAGGGCAGTGCCGACATCCACCTGTCGCCAGATGGCCGGTGGTTGCTCTCTTCCAATCGCATCAGCTCCAATGAACTCACCCTCTTTTCTGTCGCTGCAGATGGACGTATCACGCGTGTCGGACATCAGAAAGTAGCTCAGAAGCCCCGTAATTTCAATTTTTCGCCAGACGGACAGTACGTCTATGTTGCCAGCCAGGATGAACATCGCATCCAGCAGTTCCGTTTCGACGGGCTGAGGGGCTTCTTTACTGATATGCAGTCTGACATCTCCGTGAAATCTCCGGTGTGCCTAGTTTTCCTCGCCTGCCCAAGCCGCACTGATGCGGAAGAGCGGATACGTTCGCTCGCCATCCAGCTCATCCCACCTACCTCACCCATAGCCAACTATGTGAAGTTTGTCCGTTCCGGTTCTTTGATCTTCCTCTCCGGACATGGACCGGATAAGCCCGGCGGAGGACAAGTCTTCGGCAAGCTGGGAAAGGATCTGACGGTGGAAGAGGGCCAGGCGGCTGCTCGCCTGACTGGCATATCTCTCCTGTCGACCCTTCGAGCAGAAATTGGAGACTTGAATCGGGTCAAGCGCGTCATCAAAGTCACAGGCTTAGTGAACTGTGTCGATGGCTTCCCTCAGCAGCCCGCCGTGATGAATGGGTTTTCCAACCTGATGGTGGAGGTTTTGGGTGATAGGGGCCGCCACGCACGCACCTCGGTAGGCGTCAATGCACTGCCCAATAATATTGCGGTGGAGATTGAGATGGTGGTTGAAGTAGAGTGATTTCTACATTGACCTTGTCAGTATCGTAAGCCATTGTCGTACAAAAAATTGGGCTGTTGAGGTGATTTAATTACTTTCGTAACCGCTTGGGAGTTTAGCTCAGCTGGTTCAGAGCATCTGTTTTACACACAGAGGGTCGGCGGTTCGATCCCGTCAACTCCCACCAGAATTATAGGGTCTAAGAAGGGCAAACTTCTTAGACCCTTTTTTTTAATCCTTTTTTTAAGACCAGCTGAATGCTTTCGGAATGGAATGACGCGATGACACTACCTCGTTTAATGATTGTAATGCGACCAGACAAGCGCTGAGATCTTCCGTGTCAATTCCCAGGCCTCATTCGTAGCTTCCCAGGACGTGTCAGTATTCTCTTTGGTAAATACCGAAAGGATATATGGATGCTTGCCCTTCACGAATAGCACTTCACTTCGGCTGGCATTGACCGCGCCGTTCTTGGATGCCACGAAGACATCTGGGGGGATCGACACCAAGGCTTCCTCATCCCAATACTGCCGGCCCATGATGCGCAGCATACGTTCGCAGGCGGATGGGTTGAAAATCCTTCGGGCCGCGATATCCTCGAATATCCTTGCCATCTCACGGGGTGTGGTCTGTCCCCATCCAAACCGACTTCTGGCCTCTTCCCGGCCTGGCGTGCGACTATTGACTTTTGTCTCCCGATAGCCCAGGCTATCCAAGAGTCGGTTGATGGCGCTACCCGTACCGGCCAACCCCTGAAGCATAAGGCTGGCATTATTGTCGGATATCGTCATCATGAGCATCATCGCCATACTGAGCTCTATGGGTGATCCCGGCTTCATATAGGCGATGATGTCTTCGCCAGGGTCGTAGCGTATGGTGTCTGTCCAGGCAAGTTTCTGGTGGTAGGAGAGCTCTCCTTTGCGGATCCGTTCCATGATGCCCATCAGGATTGGCACTTTGACGATGCTGGCGGTGGGAAAGATGGTATCTGCTTCCAACGCCACGATCCGGCCCTTTTGGAGGTCTTTGACAAAGACCCCTATGCGGCCATGGAAGCCTGCCGTTAGCAAACGAAGCTTTTTTTCCAGGGCGGCGTCGGTCTTTTGAGCAAATCCGGCAGCCATGCTTGCCAGAAAGATTACGCAAAAGAAGCTCCTTCGAATCATAGAGTCTGTTTAGACAAATCTAGCCAACTTCCGCTGGATGCTGGATTCTGCCATTAAGCTTTTTCACCATTCCTTTTTAGATACAGTCATCAGCAGCTGTTGTGCAGCCACCAGTTTTTAACAAGGTAGCCGTACCTTCATAATCTATTATCACTGTATGCCCGCTGCCAACCCCCTGCACGAACAAGAAAAGGACGTTGAAGTCCTGGACGATATCGGCCATGAATTCAGCCTGATCGTCTGGAACGATCATGTCAACACTTTTGAATGGGTGATTGAAACTCTGGTGGATATCTGTAACCACAGTTATGAGCAGGCCGAACAATGCGCCTATATCATCCACCACCAGGGGAAATATGCAGTCAAGCATGGTGGCTACGATTTCCTGAAGCCTAAATGCGAGGCTATCTGCGACCGAGGCATCGGTGCCACCATCGAACCCAAAGCCTAGAGTTACCGTTTCCGGCATACAAACCAAATGCCACTGACTCCATTGACCTTCCCTGATCCATCCCTAGCGGATGAGAACGGGCTGTTGGCAATTGGGGGCGACCTCTCGCCCGAAAGACTGATCCTGGCATATCGAAGCGGCATCTTTCCCTGGTTCAGTGGAAACATACCAATGTGGTACTGCCCTGACCCGCGATTCGTCCTCTTCCCGACAGAAATAAAGGTGAGCCAGAGCATGCGTCAACTCTTACGTAAACAGGTATTTCAGGTGACAGTCAATCACTGCTTCTCAGATGTCATCGAGGCCTGCTGCCGAATCCATAGGCCCGGACAGGATGGTACCTGGATCACGCCTGCCATGATGCAGGCATATAAGAACCTTCACAACCTGGGATATGCTGTCAGCGTGGAGGCTTGGAAGGATGGCCAACTCTCAGGAGGCCTCTATGGAATCCGGTTAGGCCCCTTTTTCTTCGGAGAAAGCATGTTTAGCAGACAAAACAATGCCAGTAAGTATGCCTTTATTTCTTACGTCAAAAGGCTAGAACATGAGGGGGTATTGCTCATCGATTGCCAGGTACACACCCCCCATCTGGAAAGCCTGGGAGCCCGATATATGCCCAAAGCCTGGTTCCTGCATCAACTCAGGGTCCTGAAAACCGAATCATGAAAGAGGAAGAATGATGTCGGGCTGTAAAAAAGACTCAGAAGGGCTGTTTACTCGATGTATAGGCCACAAGCACTAGCGGAGACTGAGGGATTGTAACCTACCCCTTTTTGTAGGTCTCAATTATCGCTTGAAAATCAGTCAAAAAAGTCTCATAAATCATTGTATAGTATTGTGTTATTTCAAAAGATAACAACAAGAATAAACAAAAATTCAGTACTCAAAAGTAATACAAATTAAGAAACGGTGGACTAACGGTGGACTAGAATTTTCATTGATAAAACATACCTTTGGGTATGGCCTCAGTTCATTTTTATATACAATCAAAGGAGAGTCCCGCAGTGATATATGTCCGTATGCGGGACAGTCGTAAGGTCGATGCGAAGGCAAAGACAAAGTTGGTCGTGGATGTGGAAGACTGGAGCGCTGCCAAGGGCGCGCCGAAGCACAACCGTAATGATGAAATGCGAAATCTCACAAAATTGCTTGCTAGTTTGCGCAGTAGTATACTTGGCCATTATAACGACTCCGAGGGAAAGCAGGCAATTAGTTCAGATTGGCTTAGAGATTTTATTAACCAGGCTACTATAGAAAAACAAGAAGTCCCTACAGGTCTTGTAGATTACTTTGATCTCTATGCGGAGCAACAAAAGGGTGTGATATCGGATGAGCTTTATGAAAAGATAGCCCCTAATAGAGATCGAATTCTCCGTTTTGAGCGACATATGTGTCGTAAGTACCAAGTAAAAGATGTAGGTCAGACTTTTCATAAAGATTATCACCGCTATCTGATTCAATCTGAGAAATATAATTTGGGTACCGTGAATCGCAGCATGAAGTTCATAAAGACCGTTTGCTATCATGCTCAGCAAAATGGGGTAGAAGTGAACTATCAACTCAAAGCGATCCGCGTTAAAAACAAAGAGCTACCCCCGATATATCTCTCGGAAGAAGAAATCGAATTGATTGAGACGGTTGAATTAGAGCATGACTATCTGCGTAATGCCAGAAACTCTCTTTTGATCAGTTGTTACACCGCGCAACGTGTATCTGATTTTAAACGAAACACGGTAAAGAACATTCGGTACGTAAAAGGAATACCTTACCTGGACTTTGTACAAAAAAAGACCGGGGCTCCCGTGAGTCTGCCACTACATCCAACCGTCATGCGCATTATCAAAGATGGCGGAGGAGAGTTTCCCAGGGCTATTTCCAATGATAAGTATAATGACTACATCAAGAAGGTCTGCAAGCTTGCCGGAATCGAAGATGAAGTGCAAGGATCTATGGCTGAAGTGATTCGGGTAAAGCGGGGAGACCGCATGGTGAATGTTACTCGGAAGAAACATGGAGTATTTGCGAAGTGGAAACTCGTAAGCTCTCATATCGGACGACGTTCTTTTGCTACAAATCACTTCGGAAAAATTCCTACCCCGATCATCATGGCTGCTACAGGACACAAATCAGAATCGTCATTTTTGAAGTATATTGGTAAAGGCAGAGCCGAGATGGTGAGTATGTTGGCGGAGTATTGGTATGGGGGCGATGTCGAACAAAAATTAAAACAGACCTATACAGCATAAATGGAGGGATAGGCCGGTAAAATATATATCCATGGATAACTTGGCCGTAATTATAGGGCAGAAACTAGTAAGGAAATAATAACTAACATTATTTTGAAAGAATAACTTTACGCAATGAATGATTTTAAGAATAACAATAAAGTTATAAGCTTATTCAGTGGAGCTGGCGGCATGGATATTGGCTTTGAAATGGCTGGATTCCAAACAGTTGTTGCTGTTGAATACGACAAATCTTGTTGCGAAACTCTTAAAGCCAATAAACCCGAATTATCAGTGATTAATGGAGATATACGTGAAATTAGCACAGAACAGATATTGAGAGTAGCAAAGCTAAAGCCAACCGAACCTGCTTTAGTTATTGGAGGACCGCCTTGTCAATCATTTAGTTTAGCTGGTAAAAGGATGGGAATGGATGACCCAAGAGGCATGTTGGTTCTTCAATTTATTAGAGTGGTAAGAGAAAGTTTACCAGTAGGTTTTGTAATGGAAAATGTGAAGGGAATGGTAAACTGGGAAGATGGGAAAGCCATTGATGCAATAATGAATGAAATTTCTGAACCAATTATTTTTGAAGGTAAGGAATTTGCATATACAATAAGTAAGATGGTACTTAATTCTGCTGACTACGGTGTGTCTCAATTCAGAGAAAGAGTATTTATTGTCGGGAATAGACTTAGTAAAAATTTTATATTTCCTGAACCAACACACTCAAACTGTGAAAATTTAAAAATCGATCTTTTTGGTCACAAAAAGAAAAAATATAATTCGGTTTGGGATGCTATTGGAAACCTTCCACCTGCAGACGAACCATCTGAAACGGCATTAAGAATTTCAGAAACAATAAAAGACAGAATAGTAAAACATGGGTATTAAAAATCATCAAAAAACGGCACATTCGCCTAGTACTCTTGAAAAAATAAAATTAGTTCCCATCGGAGGTAAACTTTCGGATATTACACAAACATTTGGCTCAACATACAGAAGACTTGACCCTGATAAGCCATCCCCGACAGTTACTAGAAGCGGTTATAGGGATTTTATTCACCCTTATGAGAATCGAATGCTTACAGTTAGAGAACATGCCTGTTTGCAATCTTTTCCATTGAACTGGGAGTTTACAGGAACTAGACTAGACTCTTATAGCAGTAAAAGAGAAGTATCAATGACTCAATTTGGACAGGTGGGGAATGCCGTGCCCCCAATTCTTGCAAACGCAGTAGCTAATGCCATTAAAGAACAAATATTCAATATCGAATTAGATGATAAATAAATATGTAACAAAAGCTTCTGATCTTGTAAACACGCACGAATCAACAAGGAGTGGTTTTTTAGAGTATGCTTTAAGAAAAAGCAAGGAATCAATACCATATATTGATAAGGCGAAAGCTTTAAAATTAATTCTTGAACAGAATACCAAAACGCCAAAAGATATACTCAAAATTGATGCAATTAAGAACAGTTGCTACGAAGCAGCAGGTGTTTCTGTAAAGGCAAATAGCTATTTAACTGAAGCTGACTTAACTAGCATTCTCTTAGAATTTATCAAAGAATTTCTTGAACCTGCTGGAAAGCAATATATAGATGAGCTTATTTATAGATATCTTTTGACATCTGGCGATGCACTTGGAGGTAGAATGAGAAATCTCGTAGGCTCAATTGCTAATGAAAAATTAACAAGAAATATTATTTCTCAATTAGAAGTGTTAAATATTCATTTCGAATATTATAATAAGCTTTCCAAATCTTGGCTTTCAAATATTGACTATACAATAGGACAAGTTCCCGATATTAGAGCTATCAAATGGATTCTGAAGTCAGGAGAGAAAAGACAATTGATATATAATTTGAATGTGCCGATAGTTAAAAAAAATATAGACTTGGTAATGCTCAATTGTCACGCAGAAAATATCACAGGTGATGTATTTAAGCTATTAATTTCTGATCCCAACAATTATGAACTTTTAGGAGAATTGAAAGGTGGTATTGACCCGGCCGGAGCTGATGAGCATTGGAAAACAGCAAACACGGCTCTTTCAAGAGCACGAGAGAGTTTTTCAAATCATAAAATTGATATTCCATTAGTATTTATTGGAGCAGCAATTGAGAATAGTATGTCAGTGGAGATATTTTCGCAATATACCACGGGTAAAATAACTAATTGTGCAAATTTGACAGACGAGAAACAGTTAACCAGTTTATGTAATTGGATGGTCTCACAAAAAAAATAACTACCGCCAATAGCACCTACCCAAAAGGCGGAGTTTCATGTTTCAAACACAGTTTCTGGTAAAAGCACTGCCCTTGGGTAGCTGGAAACCGTTGGCGGTAAGTTTTTCGCAAGAAGATTAAACCGTATAAAATAGAAACTCTGCCAAATTACCGCACTAATCTTTCCGAGACATTTTTTGGTTCATAGTAAGGTATAGCGGAACACCCCCATGTTGTAAAATACTTGACTGAATGGCTAATCCGCTCAATATGCCTAGTAGAAAAGTGATTCCAAAGTACATATAAAGCGACCCTGATGAAGAATTTTTAGATGTCATAATGATTTCGTTTTGATTTGGATGAATAAGTGGTAATGTGTTAGGTACTGGATAAGCAGGTATGAATTCAAAACCTGATATATATATGTTTCTCATGGTTTTTACTTTAATAGTTTTATAATTAGAGAGTTGTCCTGAAATCTTACATAGCCATATTTCCCAATAACGCGGTAATTAATACCTTCAATAGAGCGTATAGATTCAAAAAATCCCCAGTCTATATTGTATTCATGATGAATTGTATAGGGGATTGGGAGTTCACCGTGTGTCTTGTGCAGGGCTTGAAGAGAGGCATATGTTTGATTACGACCTTGTAGTGACTTTTTCATTTCAGCATATTTTTCCGACGATCGTAATTTCTTCTCCTCTTCGTAACATTTTTTACTGCAATACTTAGAATTACCGTGTCGATTAATGAAACCCCGGTTGCAGAGTTGGTAGTTGCATTCTGGCATAAAAAAAAAGAATTTAATTTTTAAAAATTAGGTTCACACTTCGAAATTAAATACTATGGCATCATGATTAGCGGTGCTATTTGGTTCTCAAAATATTTTGAGGTCTAATTATGTGAATAAATCTCATAACGCTATATATAAAAATTGCAATTCATATATTATTCTTCAATACAATTGCATGTGAATAACTTTTAGAAAATAATTTCCTAGATGGGAAGAAGGAGGCGGTTAAAATTTGTTCTATATATTATTCTGTAGAATAATAACCCTTATTTTCTATGCAATGTCTAATACCTCCACGAGGGTCATTTATGTCTTCCTTGTATCTTGGTATTAGATGAATGTGAGCATGAGCTATAGTCTGACCTGCAGCCTCTGAGATGTTTATGCCAATATTATATCCATCAGGGCTATGTTTCTCTTTGACCCAAATTTGGATTTCTGAAATCATGTTCCATGCCTCCATTTTTTCTTCTTCAGTTAAAGAGAAATAGTCACAGTAATGCCTTTTGGTAATAACAAGAACATGTCCTTTACTCACCATGATATTCAATAACATGAATGATGTTAGATTATTTCATATTTTTTCAGAGTATTTCGGAATATTACGGATTATGTCGAAAATTTTCTGAGCAACAGGTAGTATATATTTTTTTCAAACGCCCTCTCGCAATTAGAGGAAACCTATCACAAGAATCTCGATTTTTATGAGTAGTGTAGTTATATAAAAATGTTGCAACAACTTCATTTAATGATAAGTTAGAATATTGAAGCTTTTGGGGCAGTAATTTTCACATCTCTCACCCAAGGTGCAAAAAATATAGTGTCAATTTAATCTGACTCCTCTTTTGCTTTCCTCAATTAGCGGCCATCTTACCTATTGCGTTGTAAAGAAAGGAACAAGCGTTGTTATTGTAACAACCGCTGATTTTTCAATCAATTATAAAATCAATAGCGGCGTCATTAGTATATTGAGTTGTTATTAACTCTTTTTTTATGATAAACGGTCCATCATTTTGGCTAATTTGAATTTGTAAGAAAGGACGGATATAACAGTCAAGTGGAGGGCAGATGTTCAATATAGCAACTCTTGAAATAAAGCCTTTCCTTACAGGTCCTATCGTAAACTCATTTTCCCCTCTGTTTGATCTAATAAATTCCTTTACGCCAGCATTTTCATCATTAATAAAAATTTTCAACCCATTCGGGTTTGCCTGTTGAATTGTACTTTTTCCGTCAGCAATATATTTAACATAGTAAACATCGGGATCTTCTTTGTAGCATTGAAAACTAAAAAGAGTAAACAGGGGAAAAAGAAGCAAAAGGCATCCTGCATTTTTCATAGCAACTATTTTTTTAACACTCTAACAAAAGAACCCAAGATATATTTCTCGCTACAAAAATCCCTAACCCAATGTAGATGATGGGTCTCCAATCTTCCCCCCATACCAATACTCCGCCAGCATACTTACCATCTCCGCTCTTCCTTTACCAATATACTTCAAAAATGACGATTCTGATTTGTGACCGGTGGCGGCCATTATTATGGGGGGTTGGAATCTTTCCGAAGTGATTGGTAGCGAACGATCTCCGGCCGATAGGCTGGTATATATATATTCAATACTGGTTTTACTCCACTACTTGAGAAGTATCTAATTCCAGTGGTTCATAAAAGAAAAATATCAATTGAGCAGTTTAATAGAAATATTGAGTTACAAAAAATCTACGGGGATGAGGCTGAGAAATTCGTTTTTGAATTTGAAGAGCGACGACTTTGCAGAAGTGATATTGTTTGGATTTCGAGGTTTGTTGTTAATGAGGGATATGATATTGCCTCGTACAATTCTACAAATGATTGCACATTAAATAGGTTCATTGAAGTTAAGTCTTATGATGGCGACAAGCCATATTTCTATTGGTCCAAAGATGAGCGATTCGTAGCCAATTATAAAAAGGAGGATTATTGGCTTTATTTGGTAGACAGAAGTAAAATAGCTCAAAGGGGTTATGAGCCATTGATGATTCAAAATCCAGTATCTAATCTGGATGATTCTGGTGAATGGTTTACAGAGATTGAATCCGTGAAATATTCGAAATTGTGAGCATATGGGGCATCTTATTTTTTTCAATCGGTGGACTAAAATCCAACAAAAAAAGCGCAACTAACCGATTATCAATTAATTACGCTTCATTTTAGCGGAGACTGAGGGATTCGAACCCTCGATACCCTTTAGGGGTATACACACTTTCCAGGCGTGCTCCTTCAACCACTCGGACAAGTCTCCAAAGGGGTGCAAAAATAAG
>Ga0194119_10013643_pt1 | contig 10082 bp, 17 predicted proteins | sample TA2MahC100mmetaG_FD_148620 | JGI IMG/M metagenome (GOLD analysis project Ga0194119, IMG submission 148620) | Freshwater microbial communities from Lake Tanganyika, Tanzania - TA2015018 Mahale Deep Cast 100m | ecosystem: Environmental > Aquatic > Freshwater > Lake | place: Tanzania: Lake... | reverse complement strand
TGTAGGCACTCGACCTCAGATTGTCCATCAGGTTCGAGGTCAGGTAGAACGAGGCCAGCAATGCCGGGGCCAGCAGCATGCTCAGATGCCAAACCCTCACGAAGATGATCCCGCGCGGCCAGCAAGTTCTTGTCGCCAGAAAGGAGTCCAAACACGTACCGGTGCCGACCGCATGCCAACACCTATTGAAGAGCGACCACCGCGTGGAACGGAATTCACAGGAACACCGTACCTACTGGGAGGCAGTAGGGTGCATTCTTCCGGAAGGCTGCCTGAGCGGGTTAGGCTTGAATCCGCATCAGGGTAACCGGTCGGTCCGGCAGAGGCTGCCAAAGGCCGACCACGGCGGCGCACGCCGCTGTGGAAGAGCTGAGCAGCGAAGACCACAGGCCGGCTGTTCCCCCGAGTGCGGTAACTTTCCAGTCGACCACCAGCGCCGCAGTGCCTCGTCGAGAAAGAGGGCGAGATCGACCAAGGCATCGGCTGCGTTCTCTTTCAGATGGACCGGGCTGCGGAGGCCGCTTCAGCGTGGGAACGCGCAAGCGCCTGCTCCGAAACGGCTGGCGCGACGAGGAAGGTCGTCTAGATCGAGATGAACCTCGGTAGCAGTGCGGCGGCCGGATGCGACTTCGACTCTCCAGAAACTTCACCGGCAACCCCCGCGACGGGAACGAGTTGCATGTTGAGGGCGGCGGCCTGTTTGGACACCCACTGCAGCTGTTGCTGCCGGTATTTGGTTTCGTAGTAATCCATTTGTCAAGGGCGGAGTAAAAAGGAACCACCGGGGCGGAGCAATAGGGGACCACTTCAAACCGTTCAGGAAGCCGGCCCCAAAACGTGGCCGCCAAGCCGCCCTCGCCTCTCGCCTACTTCAGCCGCTCCGCCGCCCGCTTCTGTTTGCTCGACTTCAGCCGGTGGCTCTCACCGTTCATCTCCAGGATGTGCGCGTGGCCTCATCCATCCGCCACGAGTCACCCACCGCGCGGGCGTATCGCTTCCAGCGCTTCTCGAACTCCGGCATGTAATGCTGCATCCAGCGCAGAATCGTCGCGTGCGCACCTTTGATGCCACGTTCGCTCATCATGCTGACCAAATCCCGGTAGCTCAACTTGAAGCTCAGGTACCACCGCACGCACAACACCACAATCTCCGCGTCGAAATGGCGGCCCGCGAACAGCTCTTCAACCGGAACGAAGGAGGGCGTTGCGTCATTCTCTCTCATCTCGGCAGGTTTGCACCAGAGCCCTAGCGGGTTTCCCGCATATGGTTCTTCCCTACTCTCGCGGGACCAAGACCGTCCGGCCTTGCCACGGAAACCAAACAGGAGCTTCGTCTTTCGCGACGCACTCGCGGTGACGGCGAACGACATGCTGAACGCGGGCATCAGCAGAATGCGCAGGGCTCTTCAGCTGCGGTTATCGTCGTCCTCTGGAACGAGCGGAGCCGTTCGCGAACCGCCCATCCCCCTATTTCCCATTGGAATTGCTAGAATGAATTCTTCGCGCAACGCCACGCATCCTGTTTTGAAACCGACATGGCCGCCGCAGCAGCACCCCGACTCTATCCGCACGCCGACGCCACGTCCGTCCTCGCGCAAATCGGCCACACGCCGCTTCTGCGTCTGGCCACGCTGACAGCGGACCTCCCCGGCAACATCGAAATCTACGGAAAAGCCGAGTACTTCAACCCCGGCGGCTCCGTGAAGGACCGCCCGGCGCTCAATATGATCCTCGACGGCGAGCGAACGGGCCGGCTCAATCCGCAGCGCACGCTGCTCGATGCCACGTCCGGCAACACCGGCATCGCCTACGCCATGATCGCCGCCGCGCGCGGCTACCAGGTGAAGCTGTGCCTTCCACAGAACGCCTCGCCCGAACGCAAGCGCATCCTGAAGGCCTACGGCGCTGAACTCGTGCTCACCGATCCGGGCTCAGGCTCGGACGGCGCGATTCGCGAGTGCCGCAAGATCTACGAGGCCTACCCGGACCGTTACTTCTACCCCGATCAATACAACAATCCGGCCAACTGGAAGGCGCACTACGAGACCACGGGCGTCGAGATCATCGACCAGACCGCGGGCCGCGTCACGCATTTCGTCGCCGGCCTGGGCACCAGCGGCACGTTCACGGGCGTGGCGCGCCGGTTGCGCCGCGACGTGCCCGGGGCGCAATGCATCTCCATGCAGCCCGCCACGCCGTTCCACGGCCTCGAAGGCTTGAAGCACATGCCGACGGCGATCGTGCCCGGCATCTACGAAGAGTCGCTTGCCGACGAGAATATCTGGATTGAAACCGAACATGCCTATCGCATGGTGAAGCGCGCCGCGCGCCGCGAAGGGCTCCTCATCGGCATCTCCGCCGGCGCGAACATGGTGGCCGCGCGCCAACTTGCCGAGCGTTGCGCGGCGAGCGGCGAGACCAACGCCGTCATCGTTACCGTGCTGTGCGACGGCGCAGACAAATATCTCAGCGACCATTTCTGGGACGACAAGGACACCGACTAACCCCGCATGTTGAAGATTGAAGCGCAGCCCTGGGCTGTGATGGTGGAGCACGGCCGCGCCTGCTTCCCGCGTGAATGCTGCGGCATCTTGGTGGGCAGCGCCGGCGATGCCGGTGACAACGTCGTCACGCTCGCCATCGCCTGCACCAACGCCTATGAAGGCGACCAGAAGGACCGCTTTGAGCTGGACCCGCGCGACGTGATCAAAGCCGAACGCGCCGCGCGCGAGCAGCGCCAGGGCGTCGTCGGGTTCTTTCACTCGCACCCCAACGAAGACGCCTATTTCTCAGCCACCGATTTGAAATTCTCGGCCCCCGGTTATTCGAACGTGGTGATGTCCATTCGCGACGGCGAGTTCTCGCACGCGAAATGCTTCATTGCCAACTTCGATCAGACCGCCGCCGAACCGGAAGAATTGCACTATGCCTAAGATCTTGATTCCCACTCCGCTCCGCCAATTCGCGGGCAATAACGATACGGTTGACGTGGCCGGCGTGGCCACGGTGGGCGAGGCGCTCGGCGCGCTCGTCACGCAACACCCGGACCTGCGCAAGAACCTCTACAACGACGAGGGCAAACTCCGCAGCTTCGTCAACATCTACGTAAACGATGAAGACATCCGGTACCTCTCCAAGGAGAAGACCGAGGTGAAGGACTCTGACACCATCTCCATCGTGCCCAGCATCGCCGGCGGAGGCCGCTAGCGCGATGGAACTGTCGAAAGACGAAATCCTCCGCTATTCGCGCCATCTCATTCTGCCCGAAGTGGGCATGGAGGGTCAGCTCAAGCTGAAGAACGCCAAGGTTCTGCTGGTGGGCACGGGTGGTCTCGGCGCGCCGATGGCGTTGTATCTCACCGCGGCGGGCGTGGGCACGATCGGCCTCGTCGACTTCGACGTGGTGGACTACACAAATCTGCAGCGCCAGGTGATTCACGGCACCAAAGACGTGGGCAAGCCGAAGATCGACTCGGCGATTGAGTCGATGAAGGACATCAATCCCTTCGTTAACGTCATCCGCCACGAGGTCGCGCTCACCAGTGAGAACGCGATGGACATCGTGAAGGATTACGATCTGGTGGCCGACGGCACGGACAACTTCCCGACGCGGTATCTGGTAAATGACGTGTGCGTGTTGCTCGGCAAGCCCAACGTCTACGGCTCGATCTTCCGCTTTGAGGGCCAGTCGACGATTTTCGCCGCGGAAAACGGCCCGTGCTATCGCTGTCTCTATCCGGAACCGCCACCGCCGGGCCTGGTGCCCTCGTGCGCCGAAGGCGGCGTGCTGGGCATTCTGCCGGGCGTGGTGGGGTTGATCCAGGCCACCGAAGTGGTGAAGCTGATTCTGGGCAAGGGCGAAACGCTGGTGGGGCGCCTTGTGCTGTACGACGCGCTGAGCATGAAGTTCCGCGAGCTCAAGCTCCGCAAGAGCGCCGAGTGCCTGATCTGCGGTCCGAACCGCACGATCGACAAGCTGATTGACTACCACCAGTTTTGTGGCGCTCTGCAACACGCCGCGCCGGAACCGGAGACGGGTGTGACGGAAAACGAGATCGAGGCAACGGCGCTGAAGGCGCGATTCGATCGCGGCGAAAAGGTGAACCTGGTGGACGTGCGCGAAGTGCACGAGTTCCAGATCTGCCGCATCCCGGGCTCGACGCTAATCCCGCTCGGCGACTTACCGAAGCGCGTGAACGAACTTGACCCGGCTCACGAAGTGGTGGTGCATTGCAAGAGCGGCATGCGCAGCGGCAAGGCAGCGGACTTCCTCCGCCAGTCCGGATTCAAGCGCGTGCTGAACGTGAAGGGCGGCATTCTCGCCTGGAGCGATAAGGTCGACCCCAGCGTGCCAAAATACTAGCGGCATGACTCCCGCGGATTTCCGCCGCCTTGCCCTCGCGCTCCCCGGCGCCGAGGAATCGTCCCACATGGGCGCGGCGGATTTTCGAGTAGGGGGCCGCATCTTCGCAACGCTGACGAGCGAAAAGCAAGGCTACGGCAACCTGATGCTGACGCCGGAACTGCAGCAACAGTTCATCGCTGACGCGCTGGAGTTATTCCTGCCCATTCACGGCGGCTGGGGCCGCATGGGCTTCACCCACACCCGGCTCGCCACCGCCCAGGAGGATACGCTCGCGGGGGCGCTGCGCGCCGCGTGGCAGTTGCGCCTGGAGAGGAAGAAAAAGCCGGTTCGAGCGAAGAAAAAGCGGTAGACGGCGCCACTCACTCTTTGCCGTCAACCCGCTGCCCGCCGAAAACCCTCCCCGTCGCCGAAGCCTGGGAACCTGGCGGCTCCCGGAACGGCTCCACGGCGATTCGCTCGTACCAGACCTCCACCACCGTCAACTCCTCGGCGCGGCCTGGCGCCTGCAGAACGACGGTGTCTCCCGCGGCGGACTTCAGCAGAGCGCGCCCCAGTGGCGATACGTAGCTGACGTGGTTGCGCGCAAGATCCACTTCGTCGGTACCCACGATGCACACCACGCGCTCGGCTCCCGCGGCGTTTTCATAACGCACGGTCGCGCCAAAGAAAGCCCGCGCCGCCGCCCCCCGGCCCGCCCGCGGCGCTTCCGGGTCCACCACTTCGGCGGCTTCGATTCGCTTGGTGAGAAAGCGAATCCGCCCGTCGATTTGCCGCAGGCGGCGCTTACCGTATTGATAGTCGGCATTCTCGCTGCGGTCGCCATTGCTGGCCGCCCACGCTACTACTTCCGTGACGGCCGGGCGTTCCCGTGTCAGCAAAAACCGGAGTTCCTCCTGCAAGCGCTGCAGTCCGCCGGGCGTGATGTAGTTCTTACCCGGCGGGGAGTTGTCCGCCTTTGGTTTGCGCGTGGAGCCTTTAAACATAGCTACTCAATTTCTTCGCCAAATCCGGAGGGCAACGCCGCCTCCAGATGGACGCGCTCGCCAGTGATGGGGTGATGGAACGTCAAATAGTGCGCGTGCAATAAGTATCCTCCATCGCCGGGCAGTCCGGGCAGATTCTCCAGCGGCTGGCCGGTTGCACCGTACAACGGATCGCCCACCAGCGGATGGCCGACCGACGCCAGATGAATTCGAATCTGATGAGGGCGGCCCGAATAGAGACTTACCGCAAACATCGTGGTGCTCGCGCTGCGTTCAATCACCGTGGCCAAGGACTTGGACGGCTTGCCGCCGGGGCTGGCGGCCCACACGGAGCCGATGAGCGGGTGCGGCACCCGGCCGATGGGCGTGAGAATTTCGTAGCTGTCGCGCTGCGCCACGTTCTGCGCCAGTGCCCGGTAGATCTTCTGAATCCGGGGTGTGTTCCACTGCGAGAACAGAATCGAGGCCGCCTGCGCCGTCTTGGCGAAAAGCACGATGCCGCTGGTGGCGCGACCCAGCCGGTGCACCGGGTTCGCTTCCGGCGTGCGCTGCTGCACCAGGCGCAGCAGTGTGTTTTCCATGAAGCCGCCACCGGGCAGCGTGGGCAGCCCGCTGCGTTTGTGGATGGCCAACAGATGCGCGTCTTCATACAGCACGCCGAAGTGCCGCGGCGCCTCGGGCTCTGTCCATGGCGGGCGATTCCACACCAATATCTGGCCCAGCCTGACCGCTTCGCGCCCGGTGGCGGTGACGCCGTCGAGCGTGACTTCGCCGTTGTCCACCTTCTGTTGCCAGCCCTGCGCTGTGGAGTGCGGGTAGAGGCTGGCCAGATGAGCAAGCAGCGTCCGGCCGTGGTAACGGTCGCTGATGATGCTGGTGAAAGCACAACCTCGATTTAGCAAGCCGATGACGTATCCTCCACTTATAGGCCGCCCGATCCATCCCGATTTTCTCGCATTGCTGCGGCGGAAAGAGCCCGCGCTGGTTGCGCTATTTCAGGATGCGCGGCAGTTCCTGCTCGATCTGCATCCTGACGCAAACGAACTGCTCTATCACACGCATGCGCTCACCGCTGTGTTTTCGCTTTCCGAGCGGCTCAGTGACGCTTATTGCATGCTTCCCATCTACACCAACCACCTCAGCCTGGGATTAAACAAGGGCACGCATTTGCGCGATCCGCACCATTTGTTGACGGGCACCGGGAGCCTCATCCGTCACATCGATGTCGCCGCGCCGGCAGACTACCGGAACAACAAGGTCAGAGACCTGGTTCGCGCCGCGATCGACTTCGCCAAGGCGGACATGGACAAACCCACCCGTGCCGCGGGGCTGACCATCTCCAAAATCAAAACCAAGGGCTGAGCTGTGGCGGGTTCACTCGGGCGCCTGGTTCTTCAACTGCCCCAGGAGCCGTGCCACGCTTCGCGCCGACTGGCGCAACGCGCGCCCCGTCTTCACCGCGCTCGCCGCCAGCGCATCCGTCGTCACCTGATCCGCCTTTTCCAGGGCGTTGCTCGTATGCCGTCCGCTGCCCGTCAGCGCCACTGCCACTTCCGCGCCGCCCATCAGCACTGCCTGCGCGGGCCGCAAGGCGGGCCACACCAGACGCGGGCCTTCGCCCGGTTCGGCCGCTGCCAGCACTGCCGGCGTAAAGTCGCTCATCAGCTTCGCCTGCAGCTTCCACATGCCGGATGCCACCCACGTTGCCCCGTTCAGCGGCACGCCCCGCTCGCCAAGGTTGATGATCCGCGGCGCGCGCCACAGCAGCCCTGCCGGCGTGCAGCGGTCCGCGCCACAAACGCCCGAGCACCACTGGGGATCGAGATACGAAGCATGTTTGCCCGCCGAGACCCACACGCGGGGGCCGCGCTTCACGGCCTCAAGGTCCACCGCCCGCGCGGCGGTGCTGCGGTCACACACGGTGGACTCGTGCCCCGCCGCATACCAATACTTCGCCTGCCACTTCTCGCCCGCGCCTTCCAGCAGCGCCGACACATGCTCGGCGTCGAGCGCATGGGCCACGCGCCCGCAATCGCGCGACCACAAATGGTAGTAGTGCAGTTCAATCCGAGCGCCGTTGCGGAATGCCTGCCCGTAAAGCACGCCGGTGCGGGAAGCCACGCGCGGGTCGCGCTGGTTGGGCGCAAACTCGGCGGGCACGGCGTCGCACTCGTCCACGCTCAGGATCAGTTGCGGCGCAAAGCGCTCCAGGAGCTTTTGTTCCAGCCGGTCTGGCAGCCCGTCGCGGTCCAGGTCGGCGGGCGGCGCGCCCCAAGCCGGCGCTGAACACAAAGCAAGCAACAGAATGTAACGGTTGCGAATCAAACTGGACATCATTGTAGCGTTCTGCGTACTCTGAATCTATGCGTTCCCTTAAACTTGCTGTCGCAACGATCGTCTTGGGCCTCGCTGCTGCGGCCGCCGAAAGGCCCAAGAGCGTGCTGCACATTATCACTCTCCGCTACAAACCCGGTACTACCGACGCGCAAAAAGAAGAGGTCAAGGCGGCCACCGTTTCCATGGCCAAGCAGCTCCCTGGCATCACCCGCTTGTGGTTCAAGAAGGTCAAAGTGCAGGTGGAAGGCATGACCGACATCATGGTCATGGAGTTCAAAGACCAGGCCGCTTTTGACGCCTATGGTCCGCACCCAGCTCACAAGGCGTGGGAAAAGGTCTATCTGCCGCTGCGCGATGCCAGCAACACGCAGGACGTCACCAACTAAGCCTTGCGCCCGGTTGTTCACATTCCTGATGACTTTCCCGCTGTAATGGCCCCCAGTGCCGCCTACGCTGCGCTACAATTGCGCGCCGAAGTGCGGTACTGGGACAGCCTGCCCGGCGGTGAGTTGGTTGACCGTGTGCGCGACGCCGAAGTGGTGGTCAACATCCGTTCGTCGTCGCACTTCACGGAAAAAGTATTCGCGGCCTGTCCGCGCCTGAAGATCCTGTCCATCTGGGGCACCGGCACCGACAACGTCGATCTTGACGCCGCCCGCGGCCACGGCGTCACCGTCACCAACACTCCTGGCGTAGCCGCCGCTTCGATCGCCGAACATTGCCTGATGCTGATGCTGGCCGTGGCGCGCCGCATCGTGGAGGTGGACGCCAGCGTCCGACGCGGCGGGTGGGCTCGCGCACAGGTTTCGCAGATGGCGGGCAAGACGCTGGGCGTTGTTGGCCTCGGCGCCATCGGCCGCCGCTTTGCACAACTCGGCCAGGCCATCGGCATGAACGTCATCTCCTGGACGCGTACACCAAAACCGGAACTCGGCTTCCGGCATGTGCCGCTCGAAACGCTCTACCGCGAATCCGACGTCGTGAGCGTCCACTTGCGGTTGTCCGATGAATCCACCAGCATGGTGGGCGCCCCGCAACTCGCCATGATGAAGCCGTCGGCGATCCTGCTGAACACCGCGCGCGGCCCGATTGTCGACGAGTTGGCGCTGATCGATGCTCTTGGCGCCCGCCGCCTCGCCGGCGCGGGTCTGGACGTGTTCACCGTCGAGCCGCTGCCGCCTGGCGCGCTGATTGCCACGCTCCCCAATGTGGTGCTGACACCGCACTCAGCCGGTGTGACTCCGGAAACCGTGGAAGCCGGGCTGCAGCTTGCCATCGACAATGTGTGGAATTTCCTGGCCGGCACGCCCACCCATGTGGTTTCGAGCGGCACCCGCTAGTGCCCCTACCCTATCGACCCGTTTGACGCGGACAGTGGAGAGGAATACCCTCTATATCGACAGGGACACATTGCACGTGACGCGGTACACCCCTTCCCGGTACTATCTCGTCGCCGCCTTCGGCCTGATGGCGGCGGCCTTGCAGTGTCTTTGGTTCGCCTCCTATTGGCCCGGAGCCTGGGCGCTGGCGATTCTGGCGGCCCTGATGGCCGGGGTGGTGCTGGCCCTTGCCCGGCGCCCGGCGATTGAGATTCACCCGCGCCATCTGAGCGTGGGTAGCCGTAGCATCGATTGGGTGGAGATTCAGAGCCTCGATTGCGTCCGGTGTCTCCCCGTTCCTCTGGTCGCCGTGCTCGCGCTCGCTTCTGGGGGGCGCTTTTTGTTGATCTATCCCGAGGAACCCGCCGAGTGCCGCCAATTGCTTTTGCAACTTCGCCGCGGGGGCTCGGGAGTCGTTGATTGACGGTCTGCCGCACGAGTAAGACTGGGGCGACTCGCCGCCCACGATGCTCAATGCCGCTCCGGAACGTAAGCTCCTGCCCGGCCCCCGCTATCCGCTGCTGAGCGAGGCCGATGAAGCCGACGCGGAACGGCTGTATCAACGCCTGAAGACCGTGGGGCACCTGGACCCGAAGCCGCCCGGCACTGATGAGTAAACGCCCGCGCGGCCGGTTTCTTCCCCGCTTCTTCCTGGCCCTGGCTGCTCTGTCTGGCCTCGTCTATTTCACGTTCCCTTCGTGGCTCCCCTGGTTCGGTACTTGGCTGGTGGACGGGCAGCCACCGGTGAAGGCGGAGATTGCGGTGGTGCTCGCAGGTGACTTCTCCGGCCTCCGCGTGTTGCGCGGCGCCGGCCTTGTGCGTGATGGTTACGTGCCCAAGGCACTGGTGAGCGGCGCTCCCGGCGTCTTTTCGTTCTAAGAAAGCGACCTGGCCGTGCAGTTCGCCACCAAGCAGGGCTTCCCCGAGTCGTTCTTCGAAGCCTTCCATACAGACCACCACTCCACGCAGGAAGAGGCGCACATCATAGTAGGGGAACTGCGCCGCCGCGGCATCCGCA
>Ga0194119_10013641_pt1 | contig 10082 bp, 10 predicted proteins | sample TA2MahC100mmetaG_FD_148620 | JGI IMG/M metagenome (GOLD analysis project Ga0194119, IMG submission 148620) | Freshwater microbial communities from Lake Tanganyika, Tanzania - TA2015018 Mahale Deep Cast 100m | ecosystem: Environmental > Aquatic > Freshwater > Lake | place: Tanzania: Lake... | reverse complement strand
AGACCTTGCGTTTTTTGAACGGGTGCGCAAGGGCTATGCCCAGGCGGCCGAGCGGCGGATAGGCCAGCACCAATGGATTGACGCCCGTGAGACGATTGAGCAGATTCAGCAGCGGCTTGAGACCGTGTTGCTTACTTTGGCTCCTAGATGAGCTCAAGAATTTTTGCGGTAGTGACCACACCGCAAAAATAGGTTGCACTCTATATAGCTTTCAATCTATATTGACAAGATCGCAATGTGGGGCATTAATACAACCGACACCTTCGATGCATGGTATGGAAGCCTTGATGACACAGATCGAGCAAACGTCCTTGCGTCAATGTTGGTGTTGCAGGCACAAGGCCCCACGCTAACTCGTCCGCACGCAGATACAGTCAACGGCTCGGCTTACAGCAACATGAAGGAGCTTCGCATTCAGAGTAAGGGGCAGCCGTTGCGAGCGTTTTTTGCGTTCGATCCCGAGCGTAATGGGATTCTGCTGTGTGCTGGAAACAAGACGGGCAACGAGAAACGGTTTTACCAAGAAATGATTCCGATTGCTGATCGCGAGTATGCGGCGCACCTAGAGACGTTAAGGAGGAAAGACAGTCATGGCAAAAACACTTGAACAGTTAATCGCAAAGGAAAAGCCTTTGGTGGTGGCTAAGGCCAAAGAGCGGGCGGCCGAGATCATGCTCGATATTCACCTTGCCGAGCTGCGCGAGCTCGCGAAAAAGACTCAAGATGAGATCGCCTTGTCTCTTGGCGTGAAACAACCTACGGTCTCAGACATGGAGCGGCCGGGTCATGACATTAAGCTTTCTTCGCTAAAGCGTTATGTGGAAGCTACGGGTGGCAAGCTGCGTATTGATGTGGAGCTACCCGATGGCTCGCATTATGGTTTTAGGGTATGAGGGTGTGGTTTTATTGAACAGATGATCACCCGCGAGTTTCCTTGGTTTACCGACTGGTGGCAGCAGGCATCAAGCCTGCGGGAACGGCCTGCCACCGCCACTCTGGTCTGCGCACCGCCAGCCATGCGGGTGGACCAGTTCGCCATGGAGCTTGCCGCCGCAGACCTCTGCCAGAGCCCGCTTGCCGATGGCTCGGCCTGCGGTCAGTGCGCCAGTTGTGGCTGGGTGAAAGACCTACAACACCCCGACTTTCGTTGGCTGCGGCCAGAGGCCGATATGCCCGATGACGCGGGCGACTCCTCAGCAGCAGAAAGTGCAGGCGGGGGCGCAGGCGCAGGTGCGGGGGATGCCGAGGCCAGCGAGGGTGGTGCCGGTGCGACCGGCAAGAAAGCCAGCCGCGTGCTGCGCATCGAACAGATTCGCAGCCTATTGGGGTTTAGCCAGGTGAGCTCACACCGCGGCGGAAGCCGTTGGGCGCTGGTGGGCCCGGTGGAAGCCTTGCATTTTGCCGCTGCCAACGCCCTGTTAAAAGGCCTGGAAGAGCCCAACCCGAGCATGCGGTTTGTGCTCTATGGGGAGCGTCTGGCAGGCGTGCCCGCGACAATTCTGTCGCGCTGTAGAAGGGTGACGCTCACGGCCGAGGCGGGCCTGATGACTGCCCAGCGGCTGGCCAGTGCCCAGGCCCAGGACTGGCTTTTGCCCCTTCTGCGCCAGGGCGCCGTGCAGCCCAGCGCCTGGGCGCAAAAAGCCGGAAAGACCCATCCCCAGGAGGTGCTCGACCTCTTGGGGCTCTGGCTGCTTGATGTCTCGCGTGTGCAGTACGGCATTGCGCCAGTGAGCTTTCCCCAAGAGACCAAGGCCCTGAAGGACCAGGCCCAGCCCATTGCCCGGCATCCGCAGGGCAGCCAGATGCTGGCCCGAGGTATCGCCCAGCTGCTTGATCATTCGCGCATGGCAGACCACCCGCTCAATCCCCAGCTGTTCTACGAGACCATTTTTGAGGACCTGCGAAGGGCCCTTGGTGAGGCACCTTCTCTATGACCCTTGCATTTGCTGACTCCCACTGCCACCTCAGCTTCCCTGGCCTCGCCGAACGCTCCGCGGAGGTGCTCGCGCGCATGCATGCGGCGGGTGTGGTGAAGGCGCTGAATATCTGCACCACGTTGGAGGAAAGCGCAACCGTGGTGGGCCTGACGCGGGACCACGACTTTCTGGTGGCCTCGGTAGGCGTGCATCCCGACAGCCTGGATATCGAAGAACCCACGGTGGCGCGTCTGGTGGCGCTGGCCGAGGACCCTAAGGTGGTGGCCATTGGCGAAACCGGTTTGGACTATTACCTTCGAGAAGGCGATGGCAAGACGGGAGACCTCGAGTGGCAGCGCCAGCGGTTTCGCATCCATATTCGCGCCGCGCGTGAGACGGGGCTGCCGATTATTGTGCATACCCGGTCTGCTGCTGAAGCTACCATGCGCATTCTGCGAGAAGAGAAAGCAGCTGAAGTTGGTGGCGTAATGCATTGTTTTACAGAGAATTTAGAGGTTGCAAAAGCAGCTATCGACCTGGGCTTTCTCATCTCGCTCTCTGGCATCGTCACGTTTAAGAATGCTGTACAAGTACATGAAGTTGCAAGGGAAATCTCTTTGGAGCATCTGATGATCGAGACCGATGCGCCATATCTCGCTCCCGTGCCGCACCGTGGCAAAGTGAACGAGCCAGCTTGGGTGGTACATGTGGCCGAGCGCATCGCCGAGCTAAAAGGCCTTCCGCTCGCAGAGGTCGCCGAAGCAACGACGGCGAATTTTCTTCGCTTTATTTCTCGGCGTACTTATTAATTCTGACGTGGCTTACTGATGGTACCCCTCGCGCTTTTGCGCTCATACAGTGTCGCATAATGTTTATTATGTAAAATAAAACGAACCCCGAGCGTTTGCTGTGATTAATGGCCGGTCTAGCCCATGACCGGTCGCCTCCTCGCGGCGTTCGCAACGCTCGTCGGCGTCCCGTTCATGCGCTCCCCGGCCTATCGTGCCTAGCTCGGCATCCGCGCTTTGAGGGTATGCAGCGCCAATTTACGGTGCCCAGCCCGAGGGTCTGCGGGGGTTGTTTGCGACGGAACGAAGGTGGAGTCGCAAATCTCTCGCTGGGCCCGGGCGTGTGCTCTCCGGCCCCGTTTCTAAAGCCGCTCGAAGATAACCGCGATGCCCTGCCCGCCACCGATACACATGGTGGTCAGGCCGTAGCGGCCCTTTACCCGGTGCAACTCGTGGATACACTTGGTCGCGATAATCGACCCCGTGGCACCCACCGGATGGCCAAGCGCAATAGCCCCGCCGTTGACATTCACCTTGGCGGGCTCTAGTCCCAGCACCTTGGTAACGGTGAGCGCCTGGGAGGCAAAGGCCTCGTTGGACTCAATGACATCCAGCTGGCCGATCTTGAGCCCCGCCCGTTGCAGGGCGATGGTAGTGGCGGGAATCGGCCCCTCGCCCATGATCTCGTTGGGAACACCGGCCACGGCATAGCTCACCACCCGGGCCAAGGGCTTTGCCCCCGCCTTGGCAGCGGCACTGGCCTCGCCCAGCACAAGAAATGCTGCTGCATCGTTAATACCCGAGGCATTGCCCGCGGTTACCGAGCCATCTTTTTTGAAGGCCGGCTTCATCTTTGCGAGGGCCTCCATGGTGGTGGCACGGGGGTGCTCATCGGTATCGAAGACTACATCGCCCTTACGCGAGGCGATGGTGATCGGCACGATCTGGTCCTTAAAACGCCCCTCCGCGATCGCCTTGGCCGCACGATTCTGAGATTCCAAGGCAAATGCGTCTTGCATCTCACGGGTAAGGCCATGCTTTGTGGCGAGATTTTCGGCGGTCATGCCCATATGGCCCACGCCAAAGGGGTCTGTTAGGGTGGCCACCATCATGTCGGTCATTTTGGTGTCACCCATACGTGCGCCAGACCGCATAGCCGGGCTCAGATAGCCGCCCCGGCTCATGATCTCCACCCCTCCGCCAACGCCAAAGTCGCTGTCGCCCAGTAGTATGTTTTGGCTCGTGGAGACCACTGCCTGCAGGGCTGAGCCACAGAGCCGGTTGATGGTAAGCGCCACCGAGCTCATGGGCAGCCCGGCCTGGATGCTGGCGACCCGAGATACATAAGGCGAACGTGACTCGGTGGGAATACAGTTGCCCACCACCGTGTAGTTGATCTGCTCTGGATTAACCTTTGAGCGCGCAATGGCCTCTTTCATGACCATGCCACCAAGCTCACTTGGCTCCAGGCTCGATAGGCTTCCTCCAAACCCCCCTACTGCCGACCGCACGGCGCTTAACACGACGACTTCACGCATACGCTTCTCCTCTTTTGATTTGAATAAAAAATGCTGGTTTCTTTGCTGTTGTTAGTCTAAGGCCGACTCGCCTTTATCTCCTGTCTGTGCTCCATAGCCAATCTAGGCAGCCACCGCAGCCACGATTACTGCCTCAAGGTCGTAGTCATCGCTATGGATGATGTCCACCGTGGCAAAGCGACCAATGCCCACAGGCACCGGATGGCGGGAGTTTGGGTCAGGCCGCACCCGCACAATGCCATCGATATCCGGCGCGTCTCCACCGGTGCGCCCCACAAGAACGCCCTCCTCTTCATCGATTCCGTCGATGAGCACCTGGGTTCTGCGGCCAACCCACCGTGCCAGACGCTGCTCTGATATCGGCTGCTGATGGGCCATCACCCTATCGGCGCGTTCCTGACGCACCTCGATGGGAAGCGCGCCGGGCAGTGTATTGGCCGACGCTCCCTGCACCGGGCTATAGGCAACGCAGCCCAGGCGGTCGATCTGGGCCTCGGTCAGAAACTGCAACAGGTCCGAGAACTCAGACTCGCTCTCGCCAGGAAACCCGGCAATAAAGGTGCTGCGCAGGGTGAGGTCGGGCACCGCCTTGCGCCACTGTTGGATACGTTCAAGGTTCTTCTCGCCCGAGGCGGGCCGCTTCATGCGCTTTAAGACATCGGGATGGGAATGCTGAAACGGCACATCGAGGTACGGAAGCACCTTACCGTCTGCCATAAGGGGCAGAATTTCATCGATATGCGGGTACGGGTAGACATAATGCAGGCGCACCCAGACGCCAAGCCGCGAGAGCTCTTCTACCAACTCGGCAAACCGGGTACGCACGGGTCGGCCTTCGACAAAATCGGTGCGGTATTTCAAGTCCAGGCCATAGGCGCTTGTATCTTGCGAGACCACCAGAATTTCTTGCACGCCGGCCTTCACCAGGGCTTCGGCCTCGCGCATCACCTCACCAATCGGGCGCGACACCAGGTCGCCGCGCATTGAGGGAATAATGCAAAAGCTGCACCGGTGGTTGCAGCCCTCAGAGATCTTGAGATAGGCATAGTGCCCAGGCGTGAGGCGCACCCCCTGCGGTGGCACCAGGTCGGTAAACGGGTCGTGGGGCTTTGGAAGGTGCTGGTGTATGGCCTGCATTACCTCGGCTGTGGCATGCGGGCCTGTTACCGCAAGCACCTTGGGATGCACCTCAGACACCAGAGACCGCTCGCCGCGAGTACCCGGCTTGGCACCAAGGCAGCCTGTGACAATCACCCTGCCGTTTTCTTCAAGGGCCTCGCCGATTGCCTCGAGGCTTTCTTCCACAGCCTCGTCGATAAACCCGCAGGTGTTCACCACCACAAGGTCGGCGCCCTCGTAGCTGCTGCTGACCTGATAGCCCTCGGCCCGCAACTGGGTGAGGATTCTTTCGGAATCAACAAGCGCCTTGGGACAGCCCAGCGATACAAATCCAACCGTAGGGGTGGTCATACCCGGCGCTTAGCCCTTGCCCGGCTTGTCTCGACCTTCAGATCCTGACTCTGGGTCGACGCCCGGAAATCCAAAGCCCGACATCATCGACCGCGCATTGGACTGCATCTGCTCTTCCATCTGCAGGAAGACCTTTTGGCTCTGCTCCATGTAGTTGCTCATGATCTTTTGCATCACCGGGGCCTGACCGGCTAAGAACTGGCTCCAGGCCTCCTGGTTGGCAAAGCCCTTGCTGCCCATAAACGCCTCAGACTGTTCCTTTACCTTGTTCTGCATCTCCATAAAGGTCTGGATGTTCTTTTCAAGGTAGGACCCCATGACGCCCTGGAGGGCATGCCCATAGAACCGAATAATCTGCTCGAGCATCTTTGCGGTAAATATCGGCATGCCTCCTGATTCTTCTTCGAGAATGATCTGCATAAGAATGTTGCGGGTGAGATCTTCGGTTGACTTTGCATCGACCACCTTAAAGCCCTCGTGGGCCAAGACCAGCTCTTTAACATCGGCCAGCGTAATGTAGCTGCTGGTGCGGGTGTCGTAGAGCCGGCGGTTGGGATATTTTTTTATCAGCCGAAGATCAGGAGAGGCCATAGTATTTTCCAGTTAACCCATATGTAGTCCGCCATTCAGGGAGAAATCCGCCCCGGTGGCAAAACCGCTGTCATCCGATGCAAGCCAGGCCACCATCGACCCAATTTCCTCGGGCTCGCCCAGACGCTTTACCGGGATCGTGGCAACGATCTTTTCGAGCACCTCGGGCTTGATTGCACGCACCATATCCGTGCCAATATACCCTGGTGACACGGTATTTACCGTGACCCCCTTGGCGGCCACTTCTTGGGCAAGAGCCATGGTGAACCCATGAATACCCGCCTTGGCCGTGGAATAGTTGGTCTGACCGAACTGCCCCTTCTGGCCATTGACCGAGGAGATATTGATAATCCGGCCCCAGCCCTTACTGATCATGCCTTCAACCACCTGCTTGGTGACATTAAACAGGCTGGTAAGGTTGGTCTCAATAACGGCATCCCACTGCTCACGGGTCATGCGCACAAAAAGCCCGTCTTTGGTAATGCCCGCGTTGTTCACAAGCACATCCGGGCTGCCGTATTCGGCCTTCACCTTTTCGAAAGCAGTAACAGTGGATTCCCAGTCGGCGACATTGCCCACTGAGGCATAAAAGTTATAGCCATCAGACTTCTGCTCCGCGATCCACTTTTGGTGGTCACGGCTTGGGCCGCAGCCCGCAATCACCATTAGGCCGGCATCGTGCAGCTTACGGCAGATCGAGGTTCCGATGCCGCCCATGCCTCCTGTCACGTATGCAATCTTTTTACTCATGTCATCTCCTCCAGGGTTGGTTTATTGTGAATTTTTTCCCGTTATGAACACCGCTTTTTTTTCGCTGCTGATCACTTGGCCAGCAGAGCCTCAGCTTTTTCTTTGACATAACTGCCCGGTGCAGACTCAATTGCCGGATAGGCCTTTGCCTTACCGAGCTTTTTGGGAGCGGGCATGTCTTTGCCCTTGAACGGTTTTATCCAGGCGGCCCAGTCATTCCACCAGGTGCCAGGATGTTCTTTGGCCTTGTCAAACCAGGCATCTGCGGAATCGGCAAGGCCGGGCGCCGTCCAGTAGCTGCGCTTGTTTTTACTGGCCGGATTAATGCTGCCGGCGATATGGCCACTTGCCCCAAGGACAAACCGAGTCTTTAGCCCCAGGGCCCGGGCCGAGGCCCAGGCCGACTGCCAGGGCACGATATGGTCTTCGCGGGCACCGAAGGCATAGACGGGCATCTCGATCTTGCGCAGGTCGAGCTTTTGGCCACAGACAACCACTCGATTCGGTTTTACGAAGTTGTTCTCCAGATAGGTGTTGCGCAGATACCAGGTAAAAAACGGGCCAGGCAGGTTGGTGCTGTCCGCGTTCCAGTACAGGATGTCGAAGGCAGGCGGGGTTTCACCCTTCAGATAGTTCTTTTCCACATAGTTCCAGACCAGGTCGTTGGGCCGCAGAAAAGAAAACGTGGTGGCCAGTTCTTTGCCCGGCAGAAGTCCGCCTTCGCCGATGGTGGTCTCCCGCATGGCCACCTGGGCCTCGTCAATAAAGACATCAAGCACACCGGTGTCAGAGAAGTCCACCAGGGTGGTCATGAGCGTGAGGGTCTGCACCGATGGGTCTTTGCGCGCAGCGAGCACCCCAAGCGCGGTGGTGGCCATGGTGCCGCCCACACAGAATGCCAGCAGGTTGATCTTGGGCACCGACATAATCTCCTTGACCACCTCGATGGCCCGCAGCACCCCTTCGCCAATATAGTCGTCCCATCCCAGGTGGGCGCTTTCCTGGCCGGGGTTTTTCCAGGACACCATAAACACGGTATGGCCGTTTTCGACGGCGAACCGCACCAGGGAGCTCTCAGGCGTGAGGTCCATGATGTAGAACTTGTTGATGCTCGGCGGCACCATTAAGAGCGGCACGCTGCCCACGGTGGGGGTTGTGGGCGAATACTGAATGAGCTGAAACAGGGCATTTTGAAAGACCACCGAACCGGGGGTGATCGCAAGGTTTTCGCCGAGCACAAACGAGGACTCATCGCTCTGTGAGATGCGGCCCTTTTGCAGGTCGGACATAAGGTTGTCGATGCCCTTACGCAGGCTCTCCCCTTTGGACTCTATAAGCTTTTTCTGGGCCTCGGGATTGGTAGCCAGAAAGTTACTGGGAGATGCCGCGTCGAGCCACTGCTGCGCCAGGAACTTGATCTTGTTGCGGGTCTTGGTATCTGCCTGCAAGGCATCGGCCATGGACATGAGCGTCTGGCTGTTCAGCACATATAAGGCCGCGAGCATAGAGAACGGTGAGGAGTTCTGCCATTCTCCGCCGGCAAATCGCCGATCGAGGGCGGCGGTTTTTTGGGCACCCGTTTCAGAGCCCAGCACCTCGCTGAGCTTTTTGAGGTAGTCCATCTGAATAGCAGAAAGCCGCTCTGGGGGAATATGGGCCAGTGGCTGGGTCATACGAAATCTCCTCACCTAACCCTTTTTTAGGGTTGCTTTTTTGGCTACTGCGCTAGCTGACAGCTATAAACATCAGACATTCAGAATGTAGCCTTTCGTCCGTCATTCTGAGGCGGGGGATTACCCGCGTCAAATGGGCTCTTGACTGGTTTGATCGGGATCTCTCCAGATCAGGGCTGTCATTCGGCCGGTAACGCCCTCTTTCCGATACGAAAAAAAGAGGTCTGTCTGCGATACCGTACAACGAGTGTCGGCGATGATTGTTGGTGGCGAAAGACCCAACTGCCCTGCCCAGCGCTGGCTCTGTAGCCGGGCAAGCCCGGCAAGATCGGCCAGCAGTCGGTCTTGGCGACTAGGCCTGAAAAACGGGTCGATATCTGTGTCATGTAGATGCGGGGCCTTGCCAAAGGCAGCCTTTACCTCCGGGCCCACCTCAAAGGCCTGCGGACCAATGCAGGGGCCCAGCCATAGGGTGAAGCCCTGGTCTGCGGAATGCGGGCTCTGGGCCAGCATGGCGTTTAAAAGCCTTGGCAGCACACCCTGGGCCAGGCCCCGCCAGCCCGCATGGGCAGCCCCCACCAGGCCGCCGTCGGCCCGGGCCACCAAGATAGGCATGCAGTCGGCCACGAGAATGGCGCAGGCGAGGCCGGGCTCGCTGGTGAGGCTGGCATCGGCCTTGGGGGCGGAATCGGCTGCAGGCGCATGGGGGGTAGAAAGGGGGGCGGCGAGCGGCGCAGCATGGGGGCCGGAACCCACCAGAGGCAGCACGTCTGTGCCGTGCACCTGGGTTAGCCAACAGGCCTGAATGCCCAGGGCCTCTTGCAGCACGGCTCGATTAGCCGACACGGCCTCGGGGCGATCGCCCACGTGGCCCCCGAGGTTAAAAAAGTCGTAGGGCGCGCAGCTTGCGCCCATGCCCGTGGTCGTTCCGGGCATGCGGCCGCGTAGGCTTAATGCACCCCGCACGCCCTTGGGCAGCCCTGCGATCGGTTCTATGGGTACGGCTGTGGGTGCGCCAGATGGGCGAGTATCTACAGGGGCCATGGAATGCCTGCCTGGCTGAGTTGGGCAAGGAAGTCTGTCGGCGGCTCGGCCTGAAACTGCAGAGGCGCACTAGTGGTGGGATGTGTCAGAGCAAGCGCATAGGCATGCAGCGCCTGACGGCTCAGCGTCACGCCCTCGGGCCGGGGCGCGGTTTTGCGATAGCTGGGGTCACCCACAATCGGTGCCCCGGCATATTCCAGGTGCACCCGTATCTGATGGGTGCGGCCGGTTTTGAGGCTACACCGCAAAAGGGTGACTGGCTTTGTGCCGATCGCCCCATGGGCGACCGGGGAAAACGCCGTCCAGGCCGGT
>Ga0194119_10013640_pt1 | contig 10085 bp, 10 predicted proteins | sample TA2MahC100mmetaG_FD_148620 | JGI IMG/M metagenome (GOLD analysis project Ga0194119, IMG submission 148620) | Freshwater microbial communities from Lake Tanganyika, Tanzania - TA2015018 Mahale Deep Cast 100m | ecosystem: Environmental > Aquatic > Freshwater > Lake | place: Tanzania: Lake... | reverse complement strand
CTCGCTCGTCGGAGCGCGCTCCCAGCGCCCGATGAAGTTGTCGCCCTCCATGGTCATGAGCTTGTTCGCGAAGATCGCGTACTGGCCCTTCACAAGGCTTTGCAGGGAGAGCTGGGCCGTCATGCTGTAGCTCGTGCCGCCGATCGAGACGGTGATGCCTGCTTCAAACTCAGTCGTCGCGGCACCGGGGGCTGCGCCGGTGGCGATGTCAGAGATCGTGACGTTGAGCACGGCGCCATTGCTCATCACATGGTTCTCGAGCAGCACCCCGTCACTCAGGGCAGCGCGCCACTGTGCAGCGAGGGTCGCATCGGGCTCTTGGAAGATCCGCGCGAGCATTTCGCGCGAGAGGGCAAGCCCCTCGGCTGCAGCCAACCTGCTCTGTGCGGCCTGCGCCATGTTGGAGCCGATCTCGACGGATCCGGAGCGGGTCTTCACGAAGGCCGTGCCGGCGGTCGCCGCCACGCCGAGTGCGAAGAGTGCCATGACGAGGGCCGCACCACGGCGGCGCGAACGCTTGGAGCAGGCGATCATGATCCACCTCCACAGATTGGATGGATGTCGGGAAACGGCAGATGCTCATCGAGCCGTACATCAAGGCGCAGTTCTTCCTCGCCCGTCAACTCGCCGGCATCGTCGAGTCGTTCGCGCATGAACGCGAACTCGATGCCGAGCGCACGATTGGTGCAGATGCTCGCCGTGCCGTAGGTGAACCGGGGTGCGGCGGCCACGACGCCGTCACGAGCCATCGGCGCGAGTCCCTCGGCGATCGGGAAGATGGTCAGTTGCCCGGCCGCATGGAGGTCCTCGAAGACGCTGTTCCAGTAATTGGCATCCACCGAGAAATAGCGATCGCCCTGACCTGCCGGGATGGTCGCCGCGTCGACCACCGCTTCCTTGAGCGACCAGGTGCCGTCGGACTCCTGTTCGAAGAGCAGCCAGTGCAACTCACCCGCCGTCAGGTTGATCAGATCGAACGCCGATTCGGCGCCTGAGCCCGAATCCTCAAGCATTTCCGAGGGCAGCCAGAGCAGCGTGCGCTGCTGGCCTTGCTCGAGCAGCATGCGGCTCTCCAGCAGGAGTCGCGAGACATGTGCCTGCACGGCAGCCGTGCGCACGATGGCCGCCGCACGGACATCCTGCAGTCGCAAGGCGCGGTGGAAGGTGCCGAGGAACCCAGCCACGGCACCGGCAACCATCGTCACCGTGACGGTGGCCACCATCAGCTCAAGCAGCGTGAAGGCACGAGGGCGCCTCATGGCGATGCTCCCTGCGTCTCTTCCCAGGTCTCCGGTCGGAATCGACGCAGCACGGCGAGTTCGCGTTCCCCACCATCTTCATCGAGGTCGTAGACCGTCACGGTGATCTGCCAGCCGGTCAGCACCAATCCGGCAAAGCCCGGGATCGCCTGCGGCTCCGCGGCCACGGTCGTGCGACGCCCCATCTCCTCCATCAGGCCGGGCATGGCCGTGCCGTCGGAGGCCAGCAGTGCGCCGGGCTCTTCATGGCCGGCGAGATTCGGCACCGTTCCATAGTCGGTCGTGAGCGCCTGCGTCATGCGGCTCTCGGCGCACGCCGCAGCCAGCGTGATGCGCAGCGCATCTTCCTGTGCGGCGATCCCGGAACCGATCGCCGTCGATGCGGCGGCGGCGGCCATGGCCACGATGACCAGGGCCACGAGGCACTCCACCAGCGTGAAGGCACCGCGCACAATGCTCATCGAGGGTGTGGTCAGGTGTGGCAACATGTGATTCAGGAAAAAGATCCAATTTGGCCGAACCGACGCAAGTGAAGATCCGGTAGAGGGATGAGCGAAAAAATCTGATTGATCACTTGAGTCGGCCCTCCGTGCATCCGAAGTTCGTGCTGGCGGCATTTGGCCTTGCAGGGACCGTCCCTGGCAGCCACCCGCAAACGACACGGTTACCAGCCTTTAGGAGGGCTTCCCATGACGACTCAGTACGCAACGACCAACGGCAAGAACGGCACCTGGACCAACGGCAAGCGCGGTGGCAAGCGTGCCTTCACCCTGATCGAAATCCTCATTGTGGTGGTGATCCTCGGTGTGCTCGCGGCCCTGGTCGTGCCGAGCGTGACCAGCGCCCTGGATGATGCGAAGACCGAGGCTGCCGAGGCCCGTGGTTCGCAGATCCTCACCATGGTCACCCGTTTCAACCAGTTCCAGCCCGGCGGCGCCTCGATCTCCCTGCCCTCGTCGGCCGGTGCGATCACCTCCACCGAACTCGACAAGCTCGTCACCGCTGGCTACTGCGAGAGCGATGACATCACCAACCAGCTGACCAACGACTTGACGTGGTACTACGACCCCACGACCAAGACGATCGCTCCGCAGTGATCCTGTCGGCTGGAACCTGAAGACGTGGCGCGCCGTGCACGGGCAACCGTGCGCGGCGCGCAGTATGAAGGGACCGAGTGAAATTGGAGGGCAAACCATGTTCAAGGCGCTCGCACCACGCACGGACATCGCCATCGACTTCGGCACGGACCGCACCAGGCTGGTGCAACTGAGCCAGGACGGGCTCGATGCATCGATCGATGCGGCCGCCGAGTTCGACGGATCCCCCTTCGCGGTCTCCGGCTCGGAGATCACGATCGAACCCGGCTTCGTGCAGGCCCTGCGCCGTGCGCTCAAGTCCAGCGGCTTCGCCGGACGCCGATGCGCCCTGACGATTCCATGCTCATCGTTGCTGATGGACACGGCTGAATTGCCGTCGCTGGCCAAGGACGAACTCCTGCAAGGCGCGATCTGGGAGGCCGTCGACCGGTTCGGCCTCGATCGCACTGCGCTCCACCTGGGAACCCTGCCGCTCGGCGGCGGAAGCCGTTCCGGTGGCCCGACCGAATACCTGCTCGTCGGCATTCGACGCCAAATCGCCATGGCCCTGACCGACTGCGTTGCCCGCGTCGGGCTTGAGCCGAGTCGCATCGAAGCTGCGTCGCTCGCCGCACTGCGCACTGCCTGGCGTGGCATGAAGATGGCCACGGCGGGCGGCTGCTTTGCCGTCCTTCACCTTGAGGACGGCAAGGCCGGTCTGAGCATCATGTCGGGTTCTGGGCTCGCGTTCCACCGAACCTTCGACTGGAAGCCCGCGTCAAGCGGAGAATCCCAGGCCGATTGGATCCCCGTCGACGGTGAAGACCCCGGAACGGCGCGGGTCTTCCGCTGGTACGGCCTGGCGGAGGAAACACTGCAGTGCTTCCGGCACATCGATCGAAAACTCGGTTGTGCATGGCCATCGCAGCTCGTGCTCACCGGCCCGGCAGCCACCGACCCCGCACTGACCACGGCACTCTCGAGCGTGTGCAGCGTGCATGCCCTGGCCGTAGGGCTCGCGCCCGGCGTGCTCCAGGGCGTGCTCGACCCCATGGCGGCGCCCTGTACCTGGAGCGCCGCGCTCGGCAGCGCCCTGGCCGGTCAATCCAGCGGCAGCGGGCGGAGGGCCGCATGATCGAGTTCCATGTCAACCTCCTGCCACCCGAGGCGTTGCGCCACGCGGGCATCCGGCTTCGCCGACGCATCGTCGCGCTGGCTGCGACCGCCTTCGCAGTCACCCTCGCCGGGCTTGCGGCCCACAGTTTCAACGAGAGCCGCTCGGCAGCGATCCGGGTGGCTGTGGCACAGGACCTGCGCGAGAGCGCACAGAGCATCGATGATGTGCACACCATGCTCATGGCCGAGCGCGAGCACCTCAAGCGCCTGGTGTCGTGCCAGCGGACCGTGGCCCTTCCGGCCCAGGCGAGCGACGTGATCGCCACGATCAGTCATCTCCTGCCCGAGGGCGTGTCGCTGCACGCGATGAAGATCAGCATCAGCGAAGCCAAGACTGCTGCCGGGCGTGGTCTGGCTCAACCTGCCCCCACCGGTCAGCCGAACCAGCCCAAGCCCGTGACGCTCGATGTGGCGCTTGCGGGACACAGCATGACGCTCGCCGCCGTCTCGGAATTCGAGCAGCGCCTTGGAGCACGAACGCCCTTCGTGGGCGTGCGACGAAATGAAGTCAAGCAAGCCGGATCAGGCGAGCAGGCCTTCAGCCTCACCGTGCGCGTCGACCCGTGGGCCCAGCCCGACGGTGCGGAACGCATCGTCTCGAGGAGCGAACCATGACGATCTGGCCCGCCATCAGCCGCGAGACCGCCTTGGCCGCCGGCACCACGCTTGCCGGAACGATCGTCGTGCTCGGCATGTTCGTCGTACCGAACTACGCCCGTGCCTCCGATCTGCAGCGCCAGCGCACCAAGCTTGAGCAGAGCACGGAGCAGTATCTGGCCAAGCGAGCGGACCTCGAGCGCCTCCAAGCCGAGGTGGCCACGCTGCGCCGCAATGTCGAGCAGGAATGGCGGCTCGTTCCCAACTCGCCCGGCGAGAGTCGGCTCGGCGATGCAGTCAGCCGGAGCGTCGACGGCAAGAGCGTGCTGGAGAACTCGGTCAAGCTCGGAGAGCCGATGGACTTCGCCCCGGCGGGTTCCAAGCCAGGCGACTTCCAGCGTCGCACGGTGCGCGTGGAGATGGTCGGTGAGTTTGCCGCAGTCTTCGATGTCATCAACTCGATCGACGACAGCCGCGCGTGGAACCGCATCTCGAGCATCGATCTGCGTCGCACCGACGGCAGCTCGATCGCGGCCCAGATCGACGTTGAGGAGTACTTCCTGGCGCCGGCGCGGACACCCGATGGAGGCACGCCATGAGTGCCATCTCAAGCACCTGGAACGACCTCTGCAGCAAGCTCGGCGTGAACCCCAAGCAGTTCGCGCTGCTTGGGGGCGTCGCGATCGTTGCCGTCGGCCTCCTGATGTTCAAGGTGGCTGGCCCTGCGAAGCCCGCCAAGGCGGCCGCCGCCAAGCCGGGCCCGGTCTCTTCCGCTCCAGCCCCCGCCCAACAGAAGCCTGTCGAATTCGCGCTGGAGGAGCATCCGTCTGGTAATCCATTTGCCCCGCTCAACATTCCGGCAGCTGCGGTCATCCGGCGGGCCCAATCTGGGGAAGACCCAGCGCCCACCCTCGCGGCAGCCCCGCCAGCGTTCGACCTGACGGCCACGCTTTCGGGTGAGTTGGCGGTCATCAACGGCCGAACCATCCGCCGGGGGGATGTCGTGATCGAGGCATCCACCGGGATTTCTTGGGTCGTACGCGAGATCGGGCTTCGTCATGCCGAACTTGAAGCCGATGGTCGTCTGATACGGATCGCCCTCGACGGGTAATCACCAGGCTCTTCGGAGACGGGAGGCACGATGGTCCGCAACAACCCAACCCCTTGCCCTGCAGCCTCGCACCTCGACGCCGCGCCGGCGTCGTTGGGCCAGGTCCTGATGGATTGGGGTGACATCACGCCAGCTCAGTTGCGCGAGGCCCTCGCCATCCAGTCATCGAGCACCTGCCGGCTGATGCTGGGCGAAGTCATCGTGCAGCAAGGCTGGATCAACAGTGAACGCCTGCTGCAGGCAGTTGCCACCGCTCGCGGCCTCACCTTCATCGATGACCTTGCGACCGCTTGCGATCCGGGTGCGCGTGCACTCGTCCCACCCGATCTGCGTGATCGTCACACCGTGATCCCGGTCCGGCTCGACGGCGGTGAACTCATCGTCGCCACGGCCCAGCCGGAGGATTTCTTCGTGCTCGAGGACCTCACCAAGGCGAGTGGCTTCCGCGTGCGATTCGTCGTCGCGACGGCCGACTCGATCCGCGCCGAACTCGCCGGCGGCATCGAGGAACCTGCGCCATCGCGTGCAAACGAGCAGGCCGAGGAGATCTTCGCCGAGGTCGACGAGGCCCAGTTCACGGTCGCGGAGAACGAAGCCGCCGATCTGGCCGCCGAGGACACCACGGGTACCAGCGGCCCGGTCGTGAAGCTCGTGAACTTCATCATCGCGGGTGCGGTGGCCGATGGCGCGAGCGACATCCACATCGAGCCCGATGATGCAGCGCTGCGAATCCGCTACCGCATCGATGGCGTGCTCTCGGTCAAGACCAATGTCCCCTGGCGCATGCACGCGGCGATCTCGAGCCGTGTCAAGATCATGGCGCGCCTGGACATCAGCGAGCGGCGCGTGCCGCAGGACGGCGAGATCGCGATCAAGGTCAATGGCAAGCCCATCGACCTCCGCGTGAGCACGCTTCCCGGCAAGTTCGGCGAGAAGATCGTCATGCGCGTGATCGACACGGGCTATGCCAAGCTCGGCCTGGAGAAGCTCGGCTTCCGCCAGGCCATGCTTGAGCGCTTCCGTGCGGTCATCGACGAACCCCACGGGGTGGTGCTCGTCACCGGCCCCACCGGCAGCGGCAAGAGCACCACGCTCTACTCCGTGCTGCAGCAGTTCGACACCACCGAACTGAACCTGAGCACCGTCGAGGATCCCGTCGAGAGCAACCTCGTCGGAGTGCACCAGGCACAGGTGAACGTCAAGGCTGGCCTGACATTCGCGGGTGCCCTGCGCGCCCTGCTGCGTCAGGACCCCGACATCATCATGGTCGGCGAGATCCGCGACAGCGAGACGGCACAGGTCGCCGTCCAAGCCGCACTCACCGGCCACATGGTCTTCAGCACACTGCACACGAACGATGCCCCCAGTGCCGTGACCCGGCTGCAGAACCTCGGCGTCGAGCCGTTCCTGGTCGCCGCAGCGCTGCGCGGCGTGCTCGCCCAGCGCCTCGTGCGCCGCATCTGCAAGCACTGCAAGACCGAGTACGAGCCGGATGCAGCGGAACGCGCCGCGATGGGCGAGTTCGGCGCGCAGGCCGAGCGGCTCTGGAAGGGCGCGGGATGCCGAGCCTGCCACGAGCGCGGCCTCAGCGGTCGACTCGGCCTGTACGAACTGCTCGCTCCCGACGCCGATGTCCTCGAGGCGATCTCGGCACGGACCGAGCCGACAGCGCTCAAGCGCCTCCTGCGCGACAAGGGCTTCGAGACGCTTTGGGTCGACGGATTGCGCAAGGTGATCGAGGGACTCACGACCATTGAGGAGGTGCACGGTGCCTGCCGCCATTGAGGCCAGCCTGATCGGTGCGACCGACGCCACAGCGCCCCGCAAGTTCGCCTACCGCGCCCGACGCGCAAGCGGCGAACTCGTGCGTGGCGTCCTCGAGGCCTCGTCCCACGAAGCCGCCGTCCATCAACTCCGGCGCGATGGCCTGATCGTGCTGAGCATCGAACTCGGCGATCTGGCCGCGGCCGTCGGGCAGAAGGGTGCCATCTCGCGCAACCGGCTGAGCGCACGCTTCAGCAACGACGACGTGATCTCGCTGTGCCAGCAACTCGCGGTCATGATGAAGACCGGCGTTCCGCTGACCGAGGCCCTTGAGACCTTCAGCGAGCAAGCGGCGCGATCCGAGGTGGCGACGGTCGTCCGTGCCATCAAGGACGATGTCTGCGAGGGTGAGGAGTTCAGCGTTGCCCTCGCGAAGTGGCCGCGGATCTTCCCGTCGATCCTCGTGAGCCTCATGCAGGCGGCCGAGGCCAGCGGCACGATGGATGAAATGCTCTCGCGCGTCGCCAAGGATCTGCTCAAGGCGCGCAAGACCACCAAGCAGGTCCAGGGCGCCATGATCTACCCAGGCATCATGCTGGCCGTCGCGATCACCGCCGTGACCGTGATCATGGTCTTCGTGCTGCCGACCTTCGCACCGCTCTTCAAGTCACAGGGCGACCGGCTTCCCCTGCTCACCACATGGCTGCTTGCCGCGAGCTGGTTCCTCAAGGGCTGGTGGCATGTCTACCTGCCGGCGCTGGGTGCGCTGTGCTTCGCCGCCTCCGTCCTTGCACGGACGGCCCGCGGGCGACTGGCGATCGACTGGGCCAAGCTCAACCTGCCCATCATTTCGCCGATGTTCCGGCAGCTCTACGTGGCACGCATGACCAACACCATGGGCTCACTGCTCGCTGCCGGGGTACCGCTGCTGGAGGTCATCCGCATCACGAAGGCCGTGACCGCCAACACCTACTGGGACCGCATGTGGGATGACCTGCACGAGCGCGTCAACCATGGGCAGGAGATGAGTCCCACGCTGCTGCAGGCCGTGTTCATCCCCCGCAACATCAGCGCGATGTTCAACGCCGGTGAACGCTCGGGCCGCCTTCCCGAGGTTCTCGAGCGCATCGCCGCCTTCGCCGAGGAGGAACTCGACTCGGCCATCAGGACACTGACCGGCATGATCGAACCCGTGATGATCATCTTCATGGGCGTGGTCGTTGGCGGCATCGCGGCGAGCATCCTGCTGCCGATCTTCCGCATGAGCCAGTCGGTGCATTGAGGGGCCGCATCCTGGCCGTAGCCCCTGCGAGGGCCGAGCAGCCGCTCAACGACCGAGCACGCGCGAAGCAAGCCCTCGCACATCGACCACTCCGAACACATCGAGCGCTGCCAGCAGCAGCGCGACCGACAGCAGGGCAATCACGATGCCCATCAGACGCGATGATCCCGGCGCACCGGTGGAGGAAGCCGTCGAAGCGGCACCGGCGGCCGCGTCCGCAGACCCCCGTGACCCCGAACCACGCGCCGTCGATCGCTGCCCCGCCCCGCCGGGCCGCTGCGTCGCCACCGTGACGGGCTTCGGCACGAGCACCGTGCGCAGCGCCGTTGCCAGCGCCCCGGCATCGGCATGACGAGCGCCCGGATCCTTGGCCAGGCACCGTGAGACGGCATCGGTCAGCGCGTCGGGCGCCTGCGGCATGGCTTCGCGCAGGTCGGGCACCTTGCCCCGCGAGACGGTCTGGATCGCCTCGGCCACCGGTACGCCGCGTACATCGTAGGGATACGTCTCGGTGAGCAGTTCGAAGAGGATCATGCCGAGCGCGTAGACATCGGTACGCGCATCGATCCGGTCGCGCTGGCCCAGGCACTGCTCGGGACTCATGTACTGCAGGGTGCCGACGAGCTGGCCTGTCTCGGTCCGCACGCCAAAGCGGGACGAGTCCTCCTGGGCTGCACGGGCAATGCCGAAGTCGATCACCTTCACTTGTGCGCGCACATCGACGAGGATGTTGCCCGGCTTGAGATCGCGGTGCACGATGCCCTGCGCATGCGCATGCGAAATGGCATCGCACACGCGTACGAAGAGTTCCAGACGGCCCCGCAAGGGCAGCGATTGCCGACTTGCCCAATCGGTGAGATCGATGCCGTCGTCAATGAACTCCATGGCGAACCACGGGAAGATCGCCTGACCGTCGTCATGAAGACCGCTCGCATGCAGCCGTGCAATGCCAGGATGGTCGAGCTTGGCCAGGATCGCCGACTCCTGCTGGAACCGTCGCATCGTGATGTCGGTCACGCCCCCGCGCGAGAGCACCTTCACGGCGGCTCGCGAGGGCTGGCCTTCGCGCGTGCCTTCATACACACGACCCATCCCACCGGATCCAATGAGCCGCTCGATGCGGAAGCCGCCGAGCTCAAGACCGAGCATCGGATCCACGGCCATGTGACGCGGCGGGACTTCGGGCACCACGGACTCGGCGTTGGTGGGCTGGTGCGCGAGCAACCGCTTGGCTTCCTCGCGGACCAGCACATCGTCAGTGCGCTCGCAGAGCCACTCGTGCACATGCTGGATGCCCTCGACCTGCGCCTGCCTCACCAAGCCTCGTACGATCGATCGCTGCTCCGGTGTCATGCCGACCTCCGTTGCACGGGCCCATCGATCGGGAGATCGACCGTGACGGTCGTCCCCTGCCCCACGACGCTCTGCACCGCGATCCTGCCACCGAGCATGAGCACGATCTGCCGGGTGATGCTCATGCCGAGTCCGGTGCTGGCAAAGCGCAAATCCTCCTCACGACGCACGGGCTGGAATGGCTCGAACAGCCGATCGAGCTGGCTGCGATCCATGCCGCGCCCGGTATCGACCACCTCGATGCGATAGCCGTCCACCCCGAGCCGCGATGCCTGCACCGTGATCATGCCACCCATGGTGTGCTTGGCGGCATTGGACAGGAGATTCAGGAGGACTTGACGCAACCTGACCGGGTCGGAGGTGACCGTGCCGAGGCCGGGCTCGACCTTGGTGTGCACGACGGACCGGTTCTCCATGACCATGGGTACGGCAAGCGCGATCGACTCCTCCATGACCGCCGGGACCTC